>ERZ773063.28-NODE-28-length-105146-cov-3.948863_pt1 | contig 105146 bp, 98 predicted proteins | sample MGYA00580625_ERZ773063 | MGnify/ENA primary metagenome ERZ773063 (study PRJEB29015, sample SAMEA2738022) | human oral metagenome | biome: human oral; feature: human-associated habitat; material: dental | place: China | collected 2042 ... | reverse complement strand
TAGTCGCATCCATAGTTGCACTTCATGAATCCGAACTAGTTGCTCCTTCTAACATTTGTTAGGAAGCTCTGTGTAGGTCCCTGTTCAACTACTATGTCGATATAGTCGCTTCCCAGTAGTCCCTCAAGCTGCTTCTTTATATACGTGCATTCCGAATCCCAATCAGCAACTGAAGGATTGTAAACCATTACAACCTTGACCGGAAGCTTAGCTCCTGAAGCCTGTAGCTCTTTCTTAGCCTTTGCTGCAAATTCCTTAGCCTTATCTTCGTTAAAATATGCATCAGCGCCATCCTTATTCACAGCTAAATCCTTAAATACCTTCTGCTGTGTGTAGTCTTTTCCATCAGCTGAAACGAAATTTCCCGGTGTAATTGTGTTCAATACCAAAGCGTCAGCGTTGTTCTCGTTGGAAATCTTCTTGGCACCGACTCTGTTGATGCCGTAGAATATTGACTTACGGAAGTTCTCGTTATTTACTGCAATTTTCCAATTCTCCGGCTCGTACTTCTCGTCGAACTTAGGATCGAACTGGAATGAGAAGAAGTAGCTGTAATCCGGAGTCACTCTTGTCGGATGATATAAGTCCTTAGTCTTATCGTTCTGGGACCAGCTCTTAGCCATCGTATTTGTGATTGTAGCCTGCTCGAGCTCACCTCTCTGATACATCTCACCTGAAAGAGTTGCCGCTTCCGCATTATATGTATCTGTAATTTTTTCAATGTATACCTGATCAGCCTCAAAGTAATCCGGGTTTTTCTGCATTACATACTTCTCACCTGCACTGTATTCGCTTAGGTAGTATGCCCCGCAGTACCATAGCTGCTCAGCGGTTACGCCGTCTAGAGACTCGGAGAATTTGTTCCAATCCTCAGCTGTCCATTTATCACGTTTATTCCATTCACCGAACTGTTTAAGCATGTCTGCCGAAGCAGGTGCAAAGCATCCGTATGTTAGGCATGATAGGAAGTAAGGACACTCTGCATCCAGTTTGAACACTAGAGTATAGTCATCCTTAGCCTTGATTCCTACATCCTTCCACTTAACTGTTCCGTTCAGAAGAGCCTCAGAACCCACATCTGAATTCTTAATCTTTGCTGATGGGAACATGTAAGCTGCTGCTGCATCGCACTTTAATGCGTATTCTGCTGCATTTACGAAGTCCTGAGCCTTAACCTCACCCATTTCCTCGTGTTCGGAATTGTACCACTTAACTCCCTTGCGAAGTTTGAACGTCCAGGTCTTCCCATCCTTGGATGTCTCCCACTTCTCTGCAAGCGCCGGCTTGATATGTCCTGTAGAATCGTACTGGATCAACCATTCCTGTGTGTTAGCCGGGATGCCCATATCCCCGGTAAGTGTTGTGTTGAGGTAATTCAGCGTTGTTACGTCAGATGAATACAGTGATCTGAATTCAGTTTTTCCTGAATCGTTGCTTCCGCCTCCACAAGCGGTCAGCATGCCAGCTACTAGAAGTACGCTGACTAGCGTCACAAAAATCTTTTTCTTCATTCCTTTGCCTCCTACAAACATTTCGTCTTACTAGCGTTTAGATTTATTAGGTGGTATTTGGACTACATAACAAATGCAGTCATAACTTTCCTGTATTATAACACAATTTCATCACATATCTACCTTTTTTTGAATATTTCGTTATGAAATTCGGTAATAGAAGCAGTCCCTTCCATTAGAAATTAAGACTTGACTATTTTATTTCTTTAAAGCGTTAAACCCTATCTTCAGATTTCAAGTTCTACAAGCATTTACTTGCAAATATTCGACTTGAGTTCCTCCATGTTTTCCACCAAAGTTTTCGCTCCGTTTTGCTCCAAAAACTCCCTATCACGAAATCCCCATGTGACTATTATGTGATCTATTTCCGCATTGTTTGCTGTGAGCAAATCCACCTCCGAATCTCCGATATAAACCACCTCATCTTTGCTAAAACCAAATTTATCAATTATTGCATTTATGGGCTTTGGGTTCGGTTTTCTCGGTATGCCGGGCCTCTCACCCCGTGCTATATCAAAGGCTCCCTCAAAGAAATTGTCGCACAGTTCCTTGACCGCACTGTCAATCTTGTTGGAAACAACGGCGGTCTTGATACCGCTTGCTCTAAGCTCTTTGATAAGCTCAACTATCCCATCGTAAGGCCTGGTGTTATCCATGCTGTGAACCTTATAATATTTTAGAAAATCCTCTTCAACCTTTGATATTCCAGCTTCACTTAGACCCTTCGGAACGCTTTGCTCTATCAAAAATCTAACGCCTCGGCCGAGAGCCGCCCTCGTCTCCTGTTTGCTCCTTGGCGGAAGTCCATTCTCATTTAACGCAAAATCCACGCCGCTTGCAAGGTCGTCCAGTGTCGAAAGAATAGTTCCATCCATATCAAAGATAGCTAATTTGTATTTCATCAAAATCCTCCTGCACTACTCATCAAAGCTAAGAACTTCGTTTAGAGGAAGCTTTGGCACGTAGTAGTTTCTTTCTTCATCTATATAGTAGCTAAGTTCACCGGCCTTTCCCTCAACTATGGTGCTGGTATGAGCCGGCTTTCCAAGCGCTATCGCAAGTCGCATGGTAATATCCTTGCCAAGCCCTAATTCCTCTGCATAGGCCTTAGCATTTATAGATGCTAGTATACAGCTTCCATATCCCTTTTCATAGCCGGCTATTGCAATGGTATCCGCTGCGATTCCTGTATCCATATCCTTTATCATCGAAGCACTTCCGGCGTAGTAAATCACCACGAAAGCAGCCGGCATCTCGTCTTCCTTTGGAGTCCCAAGCTCGCTTGGCAGCGATGCTGCCCACTTAACATGGTCGCAGAGAGTTCTTATCTTCTCCTTATTTGTCACAACAACAAAGCGAAGCTCTTGAGCATTTCTTCCGCAGCTTCTCTTCGCCGCCATGGAAACGATTTCCTCAAGTTCTTCCTTTGGAATTTCAAACTGCTTAAACCTTCTATACGTCCTACAGCCTTCTAGCAGCTGCTTAAGGTTCATTTTTAATCCACCTGCAGTATCCTGCCCGCCAAGCTTTGTTATCGCAGTCTTCTCAGCCGGCTTTCCGAAGTGAGCCTTAGCGGAAGCTACGTAGTGTTCCGCCGCCTTTTGATTGCCGATTATCTCATCCGCAGTCAACTCCCTGACTACCTTTGCCGGACTTCCGACTATGAGCACGCCCTCCGGGAATTTCTTATTCTGCGGAATTAGGCTTCCTGCCGCTACGAGGGAGTTCTTCCCGATATGGCAACCGTTCATCAAAATCGAACCCATGCCTATCATACAGTTATCCTCAATGACTGCACCGTGAACTATCGCCCCGTGTCCAATCGTCACATCATCACCTATATTCATAGGATATCCGGCATCGACATGCAAAACTGCGGATTCTTGGATGTTCACCCTCGAGCCCATTTTGAGTTCAGCCGAATCTCCACGTGCCGTTGCGTTGTACCATATGGAACAGTCCTCTCCACATCTGACATTGCCGCTGACAACTGCACCTTCTGCTATCATCAAACCCTCAAAACCGTTCATATATTCATCTCCTAATTTATTTATATTCTTTCAACAACCATTATATTATATCATCCGGCGAACTCAAAACAAAACCGCATACACAGGATAACTACAAATTAATTAATATCTTGCATTATCATTATTGAAACTATTCCATCTACCGGTTTTTAATGATACAATCATATGATAATAAAAACATGAAATTACAGATAAAATGCTTTTGGACGTAAAGGAGAAGAAATGCGTAAAAAAAATAGAATAAAACTGAAGAAAGCCGAGGAAATCCTGGCAAGAGAGAAACAGCGTCAGAGAAATGTATTTCTAAACATTGCTACAGCTCTAACCCTAACAACGCTAATTGGACTTTCAATAATTGCCCTCGCACCTGTTCGCAAGAACAATACGGTAAGTTCCGATTTAGAGTCGGAAAGCAATTAGCTTGCAAACATGAAAAGATCAGATAAACTCGGCTACAGCATTGCTTCGACCGGAGATGCGATTGCCTATACATTTATAGGTACTTTTTTGATGTTCTTTCTTACCACCGTAGCAAAGATTGACCCGGCAAAGGCCGGTATAATCAGCGCTGTCGGTGCTATTTGGAATGCCATCTTCAATCCCTTCATGGGGTACTTTTCTGACAAGGTGAGAACGCGCTTTGGAAAGCGCAGACCCGTAATGCTTGCGTTTTCAATTCCGCTTGGGGTTTCACTCTTCTTGCTTTACACCGTTGTTCCACTTCCGGAAAACCTAAAAGCAATCTACTACGGCCTGATTCTCATGCTGTTTTGGACATCTTACACGGGCTTCTTCGTTCCGTATCTGGCGCTCGGTGCCGAATACACTACAAACTATGACGACAGAATCGTGCTCAGGCTCTACGCTTCTTTCTTTAATATGATGGGCATTCTGATTTGTATGTTCTCACCGACGCTTTTAATAGATTTCCTAAAATCAAAGGGAATTGAAACCGATCACGCATGGTCGCTAACTGCAGGAATGCTCGGGCTGATTATCATGACCGTGATATTTATCACGGTTCATCTATCAAAGAGTAAGGACCTTCCATGTTCTAAGGAAGACGCTCCGATAAAGGATAAAGGCAAAGGAATCCTCGGTATATTTGCCGAATACATGTCGGTTGCAAAGCTTAGACCCATGATATACCTGACCATCGCAAGCCTCGCATCGCTTATTTGCTATGCGATTTTGATGTCAGATATGCTCTACTTTATGACGTACAATCTGAGATTTTCCCCTAAGATTATTGCACTTCTTCTTTTGATCAGACCTCTTCTTGCGGTGGCTATTATTCCTCTTGTTGGAAGAATAGCAATCAAAACAGACAAGCGCCTGGCTATAATCGCCTTTTACTTTCTCGGTATCGCTTTGATGGTGCTGCTTCACTTTCTCGGTATAGAGAGCAAGTTTACCATTGCGCTATACCTTCTCGCTTTGATGCTCTGCACATGTATCTACTGGCAACTGATGCCTGCAATCTACTACGACGTGTGCGATTACGACCGGCTTCACAGCGGTAAGTCCAGACAGGGAACCATAGTATCCTTTCAAGGACTCATCGAAGCGGTGGCTGTCGGCGCGGGCTCGCTGATACTTGGTACACTGCTTAAACTTTCCGGCTTTGACGGGAATGCCACCGTGCAAAATTCAGAGACTTTAGCTCGAATCGAGACCTGTACAACCATAATTCCTGTCATCTTTCTAGCAGTTGCGGCAGTTTCTGTATACCTTTACCCGATAACAAAGCGCGCGCACGAGGAAATTCTAAGAGATTTAGCCAATAATAAGCAAAAAGATTAGTAAATCTAATAAAATTGTCTTAAATTATTGGTTTTATTTTACAATAAATGGATAATATGTTAATATAAGGGGTACAATTAAAATACCTTTTTAATACTAATTAATGCTAAATTTTATATGAGGGATAGTTTTATGAATAAAGAAGAATTTGCAAAAGTATATCGCCATTCCCTTGCACATATCCTAGCTAAGGCTGTTATGGAAATTTACGGCAAGGAGAATGTACAGATAGCCATTGGCCCGGAGATTGCCGACGGATTTTACTACGATTTCGTTTTACCTAAGAATGTGACAAACGATGACTTCCCTGCAATAGAGGAGAAGATGCGTGAGATTATCAAGCGCAGAGAAGATTGGGTATGTAAGGAGCTCTCCAAGAGCGAAGCTCTGTATGTATTCAAGGATCAGAGATTCAAGGTTGAACTAATCAATGAGCTTCCGGAGGATGAGAGGCTCACAGTTTACTACACAGGTGATGACTTCGTTGACCTATGTCGTGGCCCGCACATCAGTAATTCTCAGGAATTGATGAACTGCGCTTTCAAGATTAAGTCCGCCTCCGGCTCATATTGGAGAGGCGACGAAAAGCGCGATCAATTACAGCGCATCTACGTTTACGCATTCCTAAACAAGCAGGATCTCAAGGAACATCTAAGATTAGTTAAGGAAGCTATGGAGCGCGACCACAAGAAGATTGGGCCGGCACTTGATTTATTTATGTTCCAACCAAGTGCTCCCGGTATGCCTTACTGGCTACCAAGAGGATGGAAACTCTTCAATGCACTTAAGTCATTCTGGTCAGACATCCATGATGAGCATGGATATCAGGAGATTTCAGGTCCTGTACTCAGCAGCAGTGAGCTTTGGGAGATAAGCGGACACTGGGGTCACTACAAGGAGAACATGTTTGTCGTTCCTCCGGCAAACGAAGGTGACAAAATTTATGCGCTCAAGCCAATGAACTGCCCTAATGCAATACTGGCATATAAGAGAAATCTTCACAGCTACAAGGACCTTCCAATTAGAATCAGCCAGACAGATACCATCCATCGTAAGGAGAAGTCAGGTGAACTTAACGGTCTCTTCCGTGTTCAGATGTTCCGTCAGGACGATGCACACACAATCCTAGCCGAGAATCAGGTGGCTGATGAAATCGCTGATATCATGAAGATTGCTGATGAAATCTATGGAACACTTGGACTAAAGTATCGTGCAGAGCTTTCAACAAGACCTGATGACTACATGGGAGATATCGAGTCATGGAACAAGGCTGAGGCAGGTCTAAAGGCAATTTTGGACAATCAGTATGGAGAAGGCAACTACGAGATCAATGAAGGCGACGGAGCTTTCTACGGTCCGAAGATTGACCTTCAGATGACAGACGCTCTAGGTCGTGAATGGCAGATGGGTACAATACAGCTTGACTTCCAGCTACCTTTGAACTTTGATTTGAAGTACACTGCAGCTGACGGAAGCCAGCAGCGCCCGGTTATGGTTCACCGTGCGATTTTCGGTTCATTTGAGCGTTTCATCGGCATTCTAATCGAGAACTTCAAGGGTGCATTTCCATTCTGGCTCTCACCTGTTCAGGTAGGCATAGTTCCTATCCGTCCTGAGCACAACGAGTATGCCGAGAAAGTTGCTAAGCTTCTACGTAGAAACCGCATCAGATTTGAGGTTGACTACGAGAACCGCAACATGAAAGAGAAGATTAAGACTTACAAGAATTACAAGACTCCATATATAATCGTCCTCGGTGATAAGGAAGCCAGCGAAAACACTGTTTCTGTAAATGTTCGCGGAAGCAACAAGCAGATTCAAAATGTTCCACTGGAGAAGTTCATCGAGATGTGTAACGAAATGAATCTCGAGCATAATCTTGAACTAATTGAGGAGTTGTAAGGTTTTGGATTGAATCGTCAATAGACGATTTATATAGGTGTTAAAAAATAGCCAAAAAGAGGGGGGTAAATATAATACTTTCCCCCTCTTTTTTACTCTATGTATTTCTTACTCACAAATCCTATCTATATATAATTCCTTATCACAAATCTGCTTTATATCAACATCATGGGTTGATATTAGAATGAATTTTTCTTTCTTAATGCGATTGATTCCAGAAATAATATCACTAGCAGTGTCTCTATCCAATGCATATGTGGGTTCATCTAATAATATAATTGGGCAATCATCATATATCGCACGTGCTAAACAAAGTCTTTGAATCTGACCTCCAGATAAGTTTATACCTCTCTCTAAAATTTTAAAATTCTTTATCACATCAATTGTAGGAAATTCCTTATTGAGCCCTGATAAGTCAATGGCATTTTGAAGCTTCCCCTCTTCATATTGACGACTTGAAAAACAAATATTTTCTAATACTGTTCCTTCAAAAAGCTTGTTATCCTGTGGTAACAAAGATACAATTGGTGTCAATCTTGACTTTCCATCTATAACGACATTCTTTCTATTCCAAATAATATTTCCTTCTATTTTAATAAAACCTGCAATAGAGTCTAATAGAGTTGACTTTCCACTCCCGCTATCACCACAAACTGCGACACATTCACCTTTTTTTATTTTTAAGTTAATGCCCTCTAAAATTTGTTTATCTTCAATTTTCACTCCTATATTATCTAGAACAAGTTCATCTGAAGTCTTGGGAATGTTATAAACAGATTCTATATTGATATCAGTAACCCTATTTAATTCCTCAAACTTTACATTTACTTCTAAGCAATCTTGCAAAACTGTGTTGATTTTTATTACAGATCCATATAAAAGATTTATGTATAGGTATAGAGCAATTATTCTTGTCTCCTCATATCCTTTATTTTTTCCAATTATAATTGTAAGCGCTATTATGCCTATAAATACAATCCTATCTCCCTGTTCCCTTATGTTTGCAAATATGGATTTCCTTACAAGCTTGTATTTCAAAATTTGATGATATCTTCTTATTTTAATCTCAGTGGATTTCTCTTTATTCCAAGAAACTATGTCATCTCTTGCCTCTAATCCTTTTGAAATGTACCTACTAATTTGTTTTCTAGATTCTACCACTCCTTCAAATGTTTTTCTGCCAAACCTTAATATGCATTTTTCAATTAATATCCACACAACTATTGAAGTGCATATGTAAAAAAACAAAAGCTGATTTATTTTTAGAATACAGTAGCTAGCAGATAAGATGGTCACAATAAGACTGCTGGCATTGAAAATAGGATAAAAATATGAAAAGATAGCTTCATCGGCTAATGTTTGATAATATAACCAATCACCACTATGTATAGTTTTTATTATGCTATACTCTCCATTAACCAATTTATCTGCTATATATACCCTAAAATCAATCTGCAGAATTTGTATCATCTTTCTCTTTTGATAGTCAACGTATTCCTCAGATATATTAGACAAAAGAAAAATGATGATAAAAAATACAATTGATTTCACAAAAGTACCAGACTTGAAACTGCTAGTATCTTCTAAAACCGAGCTCAACAAAGATACAGCAAAAGGTGATAGCAATGCTACTACTACGATAATCACAAACGTGTATCCTAATCCCTGTTTATGTTTTGATATTAGTAGCCTAATTGTTTTGTACATTTATTTCACCATCTTTAAAAGAAATAATAATATCCGCAAGGTTTTGCATTTCTAGTTTATGCGAAACTATAATACGAATTTTATTTTTTTGTTTCAGTATATATTCACTTATTATTTTCTCACTTGCTGCATCTATCTGAGAAAAAGGTTCATCAAAAATGAGAATAGGGGATTCTTTTACAATGCACCTAGCTAAGGCAATACGTTGCTTTTCACCGCCAGACAATTGTCGTCCGGTTTCTCCAATTAATTCATTTAGACTAAGTTCAGATAATCCAACAGTCTCTAATGCACTAACTGCATCTTCTTCGCTTATTATTTCATTTGCCCATTTTATATTCTCAAATATGGTACCATCAAATATAAATGGTTTTTGACTCAAATACGCTATACAGTTGCGTATCTCTTCTCCAGAAATCTCCGTATAATCAATCCCATTCAACATAAGTCTACCATTTTTGACATTCATTATTTTCAATAGAAGCTTTATAAGTGTTGTTTTTCCCGAGCCTGATATCCCATGTATGAATATAAAATCTCCACGGTTTATTTCGAAATTCAGATTCGATATTATTGGTTCTCCTTCATAATATGAAAAACTGATATTATCTGCTTTTATTGAATTTATCTCCTTGAAAATCCTTGTATAACGTTTCTTATCCTCGTTGTAATTTTTTAAAAACGGCTCAAATGCTTTATACAGATAATTATTATTAACCCTCATATCATATATATAATTAATTTGTGAGAACTGTTCTAATAATATACTAACATATCCCATAAATGCAATGATTTCCCCTATAGATAACGTTCCTTTTGATCTTAAAAATAGACCAAAACATAGTACAAAAACATATGCTGTTATATATGAAATTTTTTCTATTGATCTGCAAAATAAGATTGCTTTCTTATGTTTTAAATCAGCTGCAAATTTTTGTTCTTTAGCTTCATAAAATTTCTTGCCTAAAATATTATACACATTAAAGATTCGAATTTCCTTAGCTAAGTATATAATCTCTGAAAAAATACCCATATAGACACGATCTGCATTCTGTCTTATTACATGCGTTTTAGATGCAACAGACATCGCTTTAATCGTTATAAAAGAAAGTATTGGAATGATTATAAGCAGTACAACAGATAGCGAGACATTCATGTGCAGTATTATGTAAGTTGTTACTCCAATTGAGGTTGTTATTTCAATCCCTTTGCAAATCATTTGCCATGAATCAAAACAGAATTCATTACTTTGCGTCACAATCATTTCAAAGATTTCACCATGTTTATCTATGTCATTATCAGTTTCTGTACTAAAGTATCCAAGCATCAAACGATTTCTTAGTGAACTTTGCATATCAGTCTTAATTATTTCTCTAAAAATATCCCTTATTACTACAAATAGTCCTTCTAAAACATACATAGAAATTAAAACTACCATTAAATGTATGAGGGTATTTTTCGTAGAAATAGAATCAAATATTTTTCCTAATACATATACGGATATGCAATTTGCCAATGATAGGACAAATTGACTCAGCGCAAAGAATACTATGCAAACATAGTAAGTGTATTTCATGTTTCTTGGGAACATTAATCTTGTTTTTTTCATTTAGGATACCTTTTAACTATTAATGTAATCTTCACATTTATAATTATAGTCTTTATTTTATAAAGCACAATGCTAAATACACCGTTTACTGATTTTTGCGTAAATTAAAACCACCTACTGTAACAAATCCGAAAATCATCACAGTTGGTGGTCAAATTCACACTCATATTTACTTACTAATTCTAGTCTCTATGTACTGCTCTGCGGCCTTTTCCATTGCGAGGCAGATATCAAGTGCCTCCTTAAGGTCCTTTCCACAGGCGATCATGCCGTGGTTTGATATTATACATCCGGAGCGGTCGCCAAGTGCCTTTACGACGTTTCTCGTCAGCTTTCGGCTTCCGGCAAAGGCATAGTCGCTTATGTAAATCAGCTCGCCTGTAATCTTTGCCAGTTCCTCATCTAGAACCTGAAGTGGCTTTCTTGCCGCTGCAAAGATAGAGCAATATTTGGAATGCGTATGTATTATAGCTCCGATATCACTTCTGCTCTCATATATTCCCGCATGCAAACCTTTCTCGGTTGTCGGAACGTTTCCGTCTCCATATGTCAGCGTTCTAATTGCAACCTTTACCATGTCCCCGGCATCTATCATTTTATAATCAAGCCCTGATGGAGTAACAAGCATATAGTTTGCAGAAAGTCTCACGGATATATTTCCCCAAGTACCCTGAACTAGGCCGAGTTCAAGAAGCTTACATCCGTATTCAGCTATGGATCGTCTGGATTGCCATTCATCATTTTTTCTCATCTGCAATCCTCCTCTCTGCCCTGGAGTACTTGTTCAAATACTTCCTTCTATTTGTACTCACTATAAAGAAGCCCAGCTCCTTCGCTCCGCCTATTGCAGAAGCTTTTAGGACGATTTCTGCGGATTTCTCGAGTACCGTCATAGCAACGACAGCCTCGTATGGATTTCTGCCCACGGTTATAGCATAGCCGGGAGATAGTTCTCCCTGCTCTTCTACAAGCACCGCCGAGTCACCCCTAAGATAGGCGGCAATCTTGTGTGCCTCTTTCTTTAGTATCGGAGCCCTATGTCCAATGATCTGTGCGAAGTCGTCGAGCACTGCTGTTACGGGCATGCCGACTTTGATACACTCCTTACAGTATTTAGGCGCGCTAAGCATAAGAGCCTCATAGTTCTTGAGGCTCATTAGTATTTCGGCTTCCATTTTATACTCGCCCGGAACTTCCGAGAAGTCCTCGTATCCCAGTTTGTCGAGTTCGGTCTCCACTTTTGATATGTAGCATTTCCCGTCCAATTTAACGAGCAATCTGTCGCCATCTTGTAAATGGTATTCAAGCTCTCTTATCTTTTTGATATATTTTGAAAGCTCTTCCGATTTCATCCACTAATCCTTTCCCTCAAAATTAACCCATACACTCTACCTGACGAATAATGTTATCCATCTTGTCCATCATCTTATTTGCGTCAATCTTACCATCGTGCAGATATGTATGATTTAGAACCGCGTAAAAACCACCGGTTAAAAATGTCAGTTTGGTCTCATCTCCGTCGATTCTATCCAGTATCATCTGCTCTATTTCTAAAATTGGATTGCAGCCGCCCGGTTCGACTATTGATGCTGAAATTACCCTGATTATCAGCGCCGGGAAATCAGCTGCATCTTTAATCAGCTGTTCGAAGACATGTCTCACATCCGGACGATTGTCTTCCCTTTTCTCTTTCCTCTCGCAGTATTCCCTTACTGCGTTAACCTCATCCTCACAAAGTGCGTCTAGCACACCTTTAACACTCCCAAAGTAGTTGAAAACCGTTGTCCTGGAAACATTCGCAGCATCTGCAATGTCCTGCATTGTGACATGCTCAATTCCATGAGTTTCTAATAATGCTTTAGAATTCTGCATTATTAGTCTTCGGGTCTTTCCTCTCTTGCCATAAAATACACTCATTCTTTTTCTCCCCACTTAGGCACAATATTATGTTTTTATATACAGTCTAACGCATAGTTAAACCCACATATTTAATATTATCTCATCTCCCATAAAATATCAATGTAAAAATCGTATAACACAATAATTTCTCATTTCTCTATGCCCCATTCTTGCGTCTTCTTCCCCTGCGTCTTTCTAACTTGCGAGCCTTACGCTTCTCCGAAATCCACTTGCCGATCCCCACGCCTTTGTGTATGTATCTGAATAGACCTTCTGTAGCAATCAAAAATACTACGAGCAGCATAGCCGCCTCGGTCGTAATGCTGTTAATACCGAAGAGCTTAGGCATAAATATAACACTGTAAGCCATGCCTGCTATCAAAATCGTCATCATTCCAAGGTGAAGCCTGTTTATTGGCTGCGCTACCTTGCCTAAATATAGGAAGCCTACCAGAGCGACAAGCATTGTGCTAGAGGTTGAAATACACTCTGAGGTTATGTGGAACACCTGACCGAATACAACTAGAGAACTTACACTTATGAACATCGTAATGCCCGCCGGCAAGGCCATCTTAAACACATTCGACAGGAACCTTCCTTTGATTCTATCGAAGTTTGGCTCAAGTGAAAGTACGAACGACGGAACGCCAATTGTAAACATGCTTATCAAAGTAATCTGCGAAGGCTTTAGCGGATACTTCAGTACACTAATTACCGAAAACACTGCAAGAAGCAGCGAAAATATATTTTTAGTCAAATACAAGGATGCCGCCTTCTGGATATTGTTTACTACTCTTCTTCCCTCGGAAACCACAGAAGGCATCTTGGAGAAATCCGAATCCATCAAAACGAGCATAGAAGCATTGGATGCCGCCTCGCTTCCCGAAGCCATCGCTACCGAACAATCTGCATCTCTTAGAGCGAGGACATCATTCACACCATCACCTGTCATACCTACTGTCTTGCCCTGCTTCTTGAGAGCCTTGACAAATGCAAGCTTCTGTTCAGGCGTAACTCTACCAAATACCGTAAACCTCTCGACAGCCTCGTATATCGACTGCTCATCGGTCAAATCTCCGGCATCAACATAGTGGTCTCCGCCTATGATTCCGGCTTCCATCGCAACATGAGATACTGTCTCAGGATTGTCTCCCGAGATAACTTTAATCTCAACGCCGTTTGCTGCAAAATACTCAAATGTCTCTTTTGCAGACTCCCTGACAGGGTTGTCCAGAAAGACAAGTCCGAGAAGTCTCACAGGTGCCTCTAATCTGCCTCCGTTTGGAACCTCACCGGTCTTTGCAATAGCAAGGACTCTGTAGCCCTGATTACTCATGTTACTTATGTATTTTTCGTATCTTGTAAAATCATTTCTCAGTACGAACTCAGGCGCTCCGATCACAAAATTTCCTTCAACAAAGCAGGTTGCACTGTACTTATATTTTGATGAGAATCCGCAAACAGATGTTGCCTCTCTTCCACTCAGTTTCGTAAAGTAATCTTGAAGTGCTGCCATAGTCGAGTTGTCCTTACTCTGGTATCTCACGACATCACCGATAAGTGTCTCAAGTTCCTCATCGTTAATACCCTTGTCCATCTTTACAAAGCCCTCAACCCTCATGTCCGGACCCGTTATCGTACCCGTCTTATCGACGCAGAGTACATCTACGCGCGCAAGAGCTTCTATGCACTTCATATTCTGGACGAGAACATCCTTCTTTGCAAGTTTCAAAGCTGAAACTACCATGGCTATACTTGCTGTCATATATAGACCTTCAGGAATCATTCCAAGGATAGCTGCAACCATTGAAGTTACACTACTTCTGAATGTTCCACCGAGTATATACCACTCCTGAAATACAAGTGTAAGTCCCATAGGAATAATCAGGACACCAATGACCTTTACGAGCTTGTCGAGCGACTTGATCATCTCGGATTCTTCCTGCTTGTCCTTGGTTGCTTCTATTGTAAGCTTTGATATATATGAGCTGGCTCCAACTGCTGTGAGAACTGCCATGCACTCTCCGGAAACCACATAGCTTCCTGAAAGTAGCACATCCCCTTGGGATTTTCCAATCTCGTCAGCTTCACCCGTCAAAAGCGATTCGTTTACCTGAATTGAACCTTCCACAACTTCTGCATCCGCAGGAATCTGGTTTCCGGAACTCAAGATTACCACATCATCGATGACGAGCTTCTCAGTTGGAACCTCGGTTCTCTTACCCTCTCTCAAAACCTGAACCTTCGGCATCTTGAGTATCTTTAGGCTATCTAAGGTACGCTTTGATCTTATCTCCTGCAGTATCCCTATCGCTGTATTAGCCAATACGATGAGCATGAAAGTCAGATCTTTGAGAGAACCCGCAATCACAAGCAGAAGTGCGAGCACAGTAAATATAAGGTTGAAGTAGGTAAAAACGTTATCCTTCACTATCTGCTTAACCGTCCTTGTCGACGAACTTACCTTTACATTCACCTTCCCGGCTTGTTCTCTGTCTTTTACTTCTTGCTTTGTTAAACCCTGCATACTTTCCCTTTTCTAAACAAACTATATTATATCCATTGAAGATTTGAGTTCCTTCTCGATTTCCTCGAGGTTACTGCCTTCCTTCGATGCCTCATTTGGAAGCTGTCTGTAGTTTTCCATCATGCTGGCAAATATATCCGCTGTCGAAGGCGGTGTGTAGCTTATTGTATTTGCCCCCGCTTCAATTGTCTCCGCTATCGATTCATCTGTCGGACCGCCGGTTGCAATGATAGGAATCCTTGGAAAGTCCTTACGAATTGCACGCACAACCTGAGGTGTTTTCGCAGCCGCAGAAACGTTCAAAATTGAAGCTCCGGCATCCAACCTAGCTTGAATATCCGTATCGCTGTTCAGCACGGTTACGATAATCGGAATATCAATGGTCTTCTTTATCATCATGATAGTGTCATTTTTTGTCGGAGCATTCACGACAACCCCGAAGGCGCCGTGTGCTTCAGCATCTCTTGCAATTAAAACCGAGCGAAGTCCCGTAGTTGTTCCTCCGCCAACACCTGCAAATACAGGAATAGACGATGCGTTTACTATGGTCTGAGAAATTATCTGCTGTGGTGTAAAAGGATATACCGCCAGCACCGCATCTGCGTTACAATTTCTGATTATAGCCAAATCCGTAGTAAATATAACCGACTTTATTCTTCGTCCAAGCACAACTATGCCCTTTGCTTTCCATATATTCTCCGGAATCTGCAAGCTGTGTGATCGTAAAGTTCCATTTAGGCGTGGAATATCTTTTTTATTCATCATATCACCCCATTCTTAATTTATTAGGTACACGCTATCGTATCTGTAATGCTGGATTGACACTTCACCCCGCCAATCAAATATTGCTCTTAGTCAAAATCACAAAACTATGCTATAATGCCATAAGCAATGTAATATTCGGAGGTATAAAATGTCATATAAATTCAAAACTCACGGAACATGTGCTTCATTTATCGACGTTGAGATGGACGGCGACAAAATCAAAGAAGTCAAATTCACCGGTGGTTGCAATGGAAACCTCAAAGCAATCTCAAGCCTTGTTAAGGGAATGACCCTCGAAGAGGTAAGAGAAAAGCTTCAGGGGATTACCTGCGGTTCCAAGGACACCTCTTGTGCCGACCAGCTCGTTCATGCTATCGAAGAAGCCAGCAAAAGCAAAAATAGCAGCTCCCTATAGATGATTTTCCGCATTATCGGTCTCGTCTGAATTCTTTATTTCAGCTTCATCAACTTTAATTTCACCTTCCGGCGTTCCCTCGAATACCGGAAGATTTATTTTTACCGTAAACAGCGTACCCTCATCTTTATAGGAAAACATTCCGCCCATGTTGCGGCAAATTCTCTCACATGTCTTGAGACCAATCTTATTGCTTTCGACATCGCGGGAATCCGGACGCGATCTGTTTATAATTCTAATTATGATTTCCGAAAGTTCCTGTACAGCGCTTATGCGCACGTGGTACGCCTTGTCAGCATACTTTATTATGTTCGATGACACATTATCAAAAAGCCTCTTCAAGCCCGAAACATCAGCTTTTATGTCAATCTCAGGAACCGAATACTCAAAGTCAATCTTATATCCATAGTTTATCAGCTCAGCTGCATGCTCAGAAATAAGCTGCTGCAAGAGGATTCCGGCATTGTAGATTTCGAGTTCCTTATCTTTGTGGCTTCCGAATACCAAGAAATATTGAAATAGCTTGTCGGACAAATCCTTAAGCTGGAAAGCCTTCTCTCTGCTCGAAACGATATACTTAAGCATCTCCTCATCGGAATTGTACTTATGACTCTCAATAATATCCAAATAGCCTATTAACGATGTGAGCGGAGTCCTGATATCATGCGACATAGCAGTTATCAGTTGGGTGTTTGCATCCCAAGCCGCCTTCTCGCTCTGGAGCCTTTCGACAATTGAGTTACGCATGTTGTCGACATTTACCGCAAGCCGTCCAATCTCATCATTTGACATTGGATTAATCTCAGCATCAAGATTTCCGTCGATAACCTCTTGAACTTCCTTTGATAGCCTAATCATCCTCTTAAGAACCCTGCTGTTATATATCAAAAGGCTTCCAAAAACTGCAAGACCGCAAATTATTATCTTGACGAAGAGCATAATCTTCGAAAAGTGCTCTTCCTTGTAAACATCTATAAATACGTAGTATTTCTTGTCAGCAAACTTGATAATTCTATTTTTGAAATTCGTCTTAAAATTTTCATCCACGGCTATCGATTGCTGCTTATTTTGATTGTCAATCGTCACCTTCTTATAGTCCTTTGTTTTCTTGTATGTCGATAGCGAATAAGACCAACCTCCGTCGAATACCGTGTTCGCGTCGTCAGAAACCGTAAGATAGGTGTAATCGTTTTGCTTTACCCATTTCTGGAGTTTTTCCGTATCGGTTCCTTTGACATTATTGTTCGCTATATATTCCTCAAGCCCACTGTATGCCTTACCGACATTCTTTTCGATTGCGGTATCGCTCTTATAGAACTTCTCAATCAGGATGTTCTCCAGCCAATCGGAGATTCCGTAAAGCGAGATGGCAAGTGTAATAGTCGCGAGTACGACGATGGTAAGCCTAAGGTTAAGCGAAATAAACTTTTTCTTACTCAACCTTATACCCCTTCCCCCATATAGTCTTTATCAGCTTAGGGTGATTTGCATCGTCCTCGAGTTTCTTGCGCAGATTAAGCACGTGAACCATAACCGTGTTTCCGTCGGATGGACGATATTCACCGTTCCAAACCCCTTCATAGAGATCCTTATTGCCGACAATTTCACCGCGATGCTCAACGAAATATCTCATGATTGCATATTCCTTCTCGGTCAAAGGAATGCGTTTTCCCTCTTTGATTACGCAGCGTTTCTTGGAATCAAGTCTAATGCTCTCGTTCAGTGCCGTGACACCGGAAGCCTGAGATACGACCCTTTGGTACTCCGTGTATCTTCGCAGAAGAGATTTTACTTTCATCAAAAGTTCCGCCTGGGAAAAAGGCTTAACAAGGTAGTCGTCACCACCCTCCGAATATGCGTCTATCTTATCCTTCTCCTGCGATTTTGCCGTCAAAAACATAATAGGCACATTGGATCTGCGACGAATCATCTCGCAGGTTTCAACGCCCGTAAGACCCGGCATCATTATGTCGAGAATCACAAGATCGATTTCCTTGTCAGCGTATACCATCTCAACAGCATCACCGCCATTACCCGCTTGAAGTACATTGTACCCTTCACTTCCGAGCAAAATGGATACTACCTCTCTAATATCTTGATCATCATCAACAATCAAAATCTTGTTCTGTGACATCTTAACAATCCCTTTCCTTGTTTTCCTCTGTCGCCTTATCGATATACATGAAAACGAATATAGCACCGATAATGGTGAGTGCAGATGACACGCAAAGAAGAATCTTTGCTGAAAAAATATCCAATATAAAGCCGCCCATTAAACTGGTTACAACACCTGCTGTTGTAGTCATCGTCGTAAACAGCATATGTCCCTTTATCTCCTCGCCTTTTCTCATATTCTCATCAATATACTTGACCATAGCCGGAAGAAATACAGCTAGCGAGCAAAGCTGTGTAGCCTGCACCACAAGAAGCATCGTCACATTAGGCGAAAGCGTGCATCCGACGAGCCATACGCAGAACACGACAGCTGAAAATTTGAGAAGCTTGCTACATTCTATCCTCTTGCTATACTTATCAAATGTCATCATCGCCGGAACTTCAAGGAATGCCAAAACTGAAAGTACCAGCCCGACCTCTCCGTTGTTTCCGCCAACCGATCTGACAATCTGAGCCATAAAGGTATTAACGGTTGCGTTACCGACATATAGCCCGAGAACTCCTATATTGACCATGAAAAACATCCTGTGACCTTTTAGAAATTCTCTAAGGTTTATCTTCTCCGCCGGTATCTCGTGCCCCACGAGATTTTCCACTACATCCGATGTATTCTGATTGTGTGCCCTATACGAGAACCAAACGACTGCCAAAAGAACCAGAGCTGTTAGAATTCCGGCCTTAGGAATTATATCGACAGTGTATGAATCCACCATATATCCGAGCACTACAACTACTATGCTGTACACCAAAGAGCCTATGCTCCTGCAAAATCCGAAATAGATTTTATTTCCGCCATCCTTGAGAACTCGGTTAAGACCATTACAGAAAGGCTGCATAACTGATTGAAGCATGAAAGCTGCCACATAAAAAGCCCCTAGCAAAAGGTGATTCTTAGCCACAAGAATTATATTCGTAAACAAAACCAATGCGATGCACATACTTGCCATTACGCTGAATATTGCAGTTCTTCCGGATCTGTCAACATAGTCAGCTAGATATGGCTGTATTATTACCGCAAGGATATTGGCGAGTGCTATGATAATTCCAATCTGTGAATTTGAAAAGCCTCTAGCAAGCAAAAATACCGATGAAAAGCTCGAAATCACACCGTAGTAAACCCAGTATGCACCGTGTATCGAAGAGTAAAGGAAGTTCAGTTTCTTTTCCATATTCTAACATTCCAACCCTTCTATTAAAGTTGCAAGGCTCTCACCCTCATCGACATACAAATCCGCAAGTTCCTTGAGCTCCTTTTGATTTGAGAGGCTAACTTCATCAAAGATGCCAACTGTCTTCATGCCAAGAGCTGCAGCAGTTCTTAGCGAGTACAGACCATCCTCAAAAACGATAGTCTCATCCGGGGAGCTTTCCATAAACTCCATAGCCTGAATAAACAAATCCGGCTTCTCCTTTGATTTTCCGACCTCTGTCGAAGTGTAAATTCTGTCAAAATACGCAGAAATTCCCGTCCGCTCAAGTCCCACCTCTATGCAGTCTCTATCGGTTGAAGTTCCAATAACCATCGGTATTCCGCGCGACTTAAAAAACTCCAAAAGCTCACCGGCACCATCCTTTAATTTAACATCATTCTTATAGAACTCTCTGATTATAGCATCCATCCCCTCAACGGCTTCTTCCACCGTCACGGAAAGCTCATACTCATCTATTATGAACTCGGCAGCTTCCGAAATCGTCATGGTAAAAAGTTTTTCGGCGATGTTCTCATCAGCAGCTACTCCGAGTGATTTTACGTATTTATACGGCACCAAATTCCACTGACCCATCGAATCGAGAAGCGTACCGTCGGCATCAAATATTGCTGCCTTTATCTTCATTTTTTTCCTCTCATGTGCTGTAAATTTCTGTATAATTATCCTATATTACTTTACCACGATATCCCTTTGATGTCCATTTATATGGTAGAAATATATCAATCTGGGTATTAATAAAATGTAATTTTGGCTGTTCGTTTTTCTTCTCAAAGGAGGCTAATGTGGCAACTATAAAAAATATCTCAGGGCAGGCTTTGGATGTGCTCTCCGGCTGTCCGCTTTTTAAGACTTTAAGCCGCGACGAAATATCTGAATACCTTACAAACAGCAGTTCCAAGCTCTACAGCTTTGAAAAGGGCGAGCTCATATTTGACATGGACGATGCTCCTAACAATCTTTTGATTTTGATCAAGGGCTCCGTCGACATAGGCAAGATTTTTCTAGACGGAAGACGCAGTATAGTCACTCATTTTGATGAACCGGGCGAGATATTCGGTGAAGTTCTTCTATTTTTAAACAAAGATAGCTACGACCACTTCGGCGAAGCAGTTGGACGATCAGAAATTTTGATGATTCCGAAGAAATATATCCTCAGCGATATAGGAATCGGCATCAGAATACACCAGATTCTATCGTCTAATATGATTAATATTTTGGCGCAGAAGGCTTTCTACCTAAATGGTAGAGTTAGACTTTTGCTGGGCTCGTCTCTAAGATCAAAGATTGCATATCTGATAGTCAACGAGACAAAGTGCGACCCGAATACTCCACTTGTAATCGGACGCGAAAAGCTGTCCGAGCTTCTGGGTGCTGCGAGACCGTCCGTTTCACGCGAGCTCATGAAAATGCACGATGAGGGGCTAATAAATGTTGATGGAAAGAAAATTTACGGGCTTGATTTTGATAGTCTGGCAGATTTAATTTAGTTGAATTGTAACATTTGTTACCTACCGGGTTCAAAATATATGTTAGAATACGTTTATATTAAATAGATTAGAATAAATGGAGGAAATAAATATGGATAATAAAGTAACTAAGGACATGCTAATCGGTGAGCTTGTATCAAAGTATCCGGAAACAATCGAGATTTTAATGGGTGCAGGAATGCATTGTCTAGGCTGCCCGTCATCACAGATGGAGTCACTTTCAGATGCTTGCGCCGTTCACGGAATCAGCTCAGATGCTCTTCTCGCAACTATTAACGAAAAGCTATCAAAATAAGACGAAAACTGCTGTCAGCTAAGTACAGCAGTTTTATTTTATAACGCCCGGGCGCCATGTCTATCTTCATCATTTAATTGCACTGTCTATGAGCGCTATAATCATATCCGTATAGCTGATTCCCTTGTCCATGATCAGCTTAGGATACATGCTGTGCTCCGTGAATCCGGGCATGGTATTTATCTCATTAAAGCAAATCTCCCCCTCATCAGTGTAGAAGAAATCAACTCGCGAAAGACCCTTACACTCCAGAGCCCGAAACACGGTCTTTGCCTTTTCCTGAATTTCATGGACTTGCTCATCGCTGAGGTCTTCAGCAATTCTTACCTTAGTTCTTATGGAATCCTTGTATTTTTCATCAAATGAGTAGAACCTGTCATCGTTGATAATTTCGCCTATACCCGACACAATCAGCTCGCCGTCGCCTCTGTCTAAAATAGCTACTTCTATCTCACGACCGGATATACCCTCCTCAACAACCAGCTTGTCATGGTGTCTATATGCTTCGCAAACCGCAGTCATAATCTCTGAAACACCGTTCACCTTACTGACACCTATGGACGATCCCGCATTAGCCGGCTTAACAAATATAGGATATCTATCCTCAAAATAGTTTGCTATATCTTTGCACTGTGCCTCGATATGCCGCTCTCCATATTTAAACTCCAGATAATCAGCTTGCATAAGACCCAGTCCTTTGACCAATCTCTTAGTTATCGCCTTATCTATTGCAGCTGCTGAAGACATTATTTCCGGACCTATATACGGGATACCTGCATATTTGAAAAGCCCCTGAATTGAGCCATCTTCGCCGTATTCACCATGTAATATCGGTAATAGGCAATCCGGAACATAGATAGGATTTCTCGCATCATCCCAGCGATACAGCCCTTTTCTGCTCCTGTCCGTGGATAGAAATACAGGTATGTTATCTGCTCTTTTCTTCCAAGCACCTGATTTTATCTCCTTGCCGGTCGCCTCCGTCAAAAGCCATTCGCCTTCTCTTGTTATGCCTACGCATTTCACTTCAAATATGTTTAAGTCCAAATGTTCTATTACAGATGCTGCCGAAAGGCAGGAAACATCATGCTCTGGTGATAGTCCACCGAATATTACTAAAAGCTTTTCCAAAATATCCTCCAAATGATGTCTTTGTCTATTGTATCATAATCAAATTACCATGTTATCAGTATACCGAAATAATCATTGATAAAATTGTGAGCTTATTTCCCGACAACATCGTTTAATATCTGCCAACCTTTTTCACAAAGACTTATATTTTCATTACATATCGTTTTACCATTCTTTTTAATTATTACATTTGCCACAATAATACTATCACTGTCTTGTTCAACAACTTTATCACCTAAGGTTTTCCATTTTACTATAACATCATCCTTTGTTATTTCCCCTTCGAACGGAATGATAAGTTGATTGGGCTCGTCAAACTTGCTCTCTGAATAAGCATTAATTATTATTTTATCTTTTTGCTTATATACATCTATATGATGATAGCTAGTCTCATACGAAGTTATCATATCCTTACTATCAACTTGGACATAAGAAAATTTATTATCATTATGATTTAAAAATAAGGTAATCAAGCAAATGCCGGTTACAACTATTGAAATACATAATATTGATATTTTTGTTTTTTTACCTAATTTATTCAACTAAACAAACTCCAATATTTAAAACTCTACTTTATTATACCATATGAATTACAATGGTATCTATGTTTTGAGACATTATGACGGTGTCAAGTCTTAGTTGTCAACACACATGTTACACTTTGACAACTATTCCGATGCAACTGTTGAACTATCAACTGTCATCTCTGTTTACACACACTTTTTGTCCTATAGCACGTATTTCAACATAAAACCGGCCTCCTTAAGTTAAATTGTAGTTAAACTTTTGGGGGCAGTTTATATAAAGCTTGGTTTTCCAATTAAAAAAAGACCAAACTCAGCCTAAAAGCCTTGTCCGGTCTTTGAAATTCAACAGTCACCCGCTATCCAGTCGATTGCTGTTATAATCTTGTATCCGGTACTACTGAATAGCACCTGTTTCAGACTACTTGCTGTAGTCGTAGAAACCTTCTCCGCTCTTGCGACCGAGCTTGCCGCCTCTTACCATCTTTCTTAGAAGTGGGTGAGGTCTATACTTTGTATCGCCAAACTCTGTGTAAAGAACTTCCATGATTGCCAGGCAAACGTCCAGTCCAATTAAGTCACCCAGTTCTAGAGGTCCCATTGGATGGTTTGCACCAAGCTTCATAGCAGAGTCGATACCCTTTGCATCAGCAACGCCGTCAGCTAGGATTCCGATACCTTCGTTGATCATTGGAATAAGGATTCTATTAACAACAAATCCAGGAGCCTCTGCAACCTCTACAGGAGTCTTGCCAAGCTTCTCTGCCAGCTCAACGATTGTCTTGTTTGTCTCAGCTGATGTTGTTAGTCCGTTGATAATCTCAACAAGCTTCATTGCTGGAACAGGGTTGAAGAAGTGCATTCCGATAACCTTGTCAGCTCTCTTTGTTGCTGCTGCAATCTCTGTGATTGAAAGTGATGATGTGTTTGTTGCGATGATGCAATCCGGCTTTACCAGCTCATCAAGCTCAGCAAATAGAGCCTTCTTAGCTTCCATATCCTCTGTAGCAGCTTCGATGATAAGGTCAGCATCCTTGATAACCTCAAGCTCTGTAGCTCCTGTAATACGTCCAAGAATAGCAGCCTTATCTTCTTCTGTAATCTTTTCCTTAGCTACCATCTTAGATAGGTTCTTCTCAACAGTTGCCATACCCTTGTCGATTGAGCTCTGACGTCTAGCTCTCATTACTACTTCGTAGCCATTCTGTGCAAGTACCTGAATAATGCCGGCACCCATTGTGCCTGTACCTAAAACACCAATCTTTTTCATTGTAACCCTCCTGTGTGGATATTAAATAATATAATTCACTCACTTGGTAATTTTGTTAAAAAATTAACCTTTATACAATATATTATAACACACTCGAAAATAATGTAAACCTTAAAATTTACAAATAAGCACTCAAAGTCTCATTTTATTTTCTTTTTATATTAGGAACTCGATTGATTGCGTCATTTGCAAAAAAGCAACAAGCTCACCGATATCCTCAGCGTCGTTTGTATCTAGTTCCACAGCGAAGCTTTCGCACTCAAGAGCAGCAAAATGCTCATCTCTCTCCCTGTTTAGAAGTAGCTGGAGTGATCCGTCCTCGTCACATCCATCAAAAGAAGGAGTCATCAAATCCTCATATGCTTCTCTTCCCCCGATGCAGATTCTTAAGCATTCATTATCCAAGCTTGGTGACGGCATATGTATCTGCCTGTGTGAAGCTCTGATATCAGGTCTTGCAAACCATTTTGCAATTTCCTCATATTCCTTCTGCCAACTTTCTACAATAATCCCCTTATTCTCAAATTCTATCATCCTATATGCAATTAAAGGCAGATTTGTATCCCACTCCGGTGCTGAAACACAGTCGTAAAATCCCCTAATGTAAGCCTCAACATCGGCACCCATGAGTTTCAGAATAAAAATGACCGGATCTGTGTTCGCAAGGTATGAGGGATCTGTACGATGCGAAACCTCTATCTTAGTATACTCATTTTCGAAAGCATCCTCTTTGATTGTTCGGCTTCTTTCTGAGTATATTACACAGATTTCCGGGCTAATCTTGGCTTTATTTGCCTGAGATGTAACGAAATGCTTGGCAACGCTATATGCACACCTAAGCTCAAGGCTCTCCTCCATAATAGAAACTGCCAAAAGCGCAATTGTTTTATTCTCCAGTCTTCTCAAAACCGAGGCGTAATCACTAATAGAAAAATTGAGTGGCATAAAAACGATTTCAGGATACCCTTCCTTAGGATCAAAAAGATCTATTACTGCTTTAATAGATGCCCTCTCTTCTCTTCCCGCAACCACGAGAATTACTTCATAAGTCTGAGTAAGAGTTGATACGTATTCGTTATATGTTTCGATTTTGGCCTCATCCTTCTTGTGTATACAGTCACTAAGCCATTGCATCGCCCAAATTTTGTCAAGCGCGGGGTTTGCAATGTCGTTAGCCCTCCTAATCTCCTCTGCACTATATGTTTTGTTATTCTTAATGTTTATTCTCATTCTTTTCCTCCACTCCGAAGGACTACTCGGAGCTTTTATTTGTCATTCGTATCATGGAATTGACTGCATCTATTAGGTTCATTAGCTGTTCGTCATCCAGCCTTTCCGTAAGTTCAATCAGTTTTGCTTCTGATAATCTGCGCTTTTGAGCACTGCCGGCGTCCTTTCCCTCTATGGCATTGACGTTCTGACGCCTTTTATATCCACGTGATTCCTCGACCACAGCCTTTGAGCTATGACCATATCCGTCTATCAGGTAGTCTATCCCTACATCAAAATACTGAGCTATATGATACAGATTGCTTAGCTTCGTTCCGTATATACCCGACTCAATATTTCTCATAGTCTTGTCTGAAAGCTCAAGAAGTTCGCCCAGTTTTTCGCGTGTTATATCACGCTTTTCTCGTAAATTTCTAATCCTCTTTCCTACCTCTGCATTGTTGATTTCTTTGAATCTATCGCTCATCAAGCTTTCTCCCCACAAAATAGTATCACTTTTATTTTATGGGTATTGAAATACATCTTAAAGGAAGCTGGGTTTCCTGTTTCGGAAGTTTAACTTCCTTTTCATGGCGTACGTATTGTTGTATAATTCAAATAGTTAAGTCTCTGGTGTCGTTATACATTTGATACAATGCAAAAAATCAATACTATAAGGAGTATCTATGGACTATTTGGAATTCAACTTCAAGGTTTGCAACAACCTGCGGCTGCTCAGATCAGCCACAAGCATGTCCCAACACGCAATAGCATCGGCACTTGGCATAAGTCGCTCCTCTTACGGCGCAATTGAAGCGGGTAGACAGACATTAAGCCTCTATCACGCAATAAAGCTTTCTGAAATCTTCAGAGTCAACTGTGATAAACTCTGGTCAGACGATTTACAGAAAACAATATTCAACGATTTGCGCGAATCAACTTTCTTCAAATCGAGTAAATCCGGTTAATCAAAGCGATTTAACTTTGAATTCTGGCTTTTAGTAATTCATTTATAAAGTAGTCTATGTCGCCATCCATGACAGATGCGACATTTCCTACTTCAGTACCCGTTCTATGGTCTTTAACCATAGTGTACGGTTGAAAAACGTAGGATCTAATCTGAGAACCCCAAGTAATCTGTGAAAAATCGCCCTTTAATTCGGCAAGATTTTCCTTGTGCTCTCTTTCGGCGAGCTCGGTTAGTTTTGATGCGAGGATTCTCATCGCAACCTCACGATTCTGGTGCTGGCTTCTCTCGTTTTGGCATGTAACTACTATGTTCGTAGGCAGATGTGTGATTCGTATCGCAGAATCCGTTGTGTTTACATGCTGTCCACCTGCACCGGTTGACCTATATGTGTCTATTCTCAAATCCTGAGGATTGATTTCAATGTTAAAATCCTCGTCCAACTCCGGCATAACTTCAACTGACGAGAAGGATGTCTGCCTCTTTCCTGCCGCGTTAAACGGTGAAATTCTAACAAGTCTATGCACTCCATTTTCTCTTCTGAGATATCCGTATGCATTTTCCCCGTCGATTATCATCGTACAGCTTTTAATTCCCGCCTCAGCATCATCCTGAAGATCTACGATTTTGACCGCATAGCCGTGCTTGTCTGCCCATCTGGTATACATGCGCATAAGCATCTGCGCCCAGTCCATGGCATCGACACCACCGGTTCCGGCGTGAATTGAAAGAATCGCGCTGTTGTGGTCGTACTTTCCGTCCAGTAGGAGTTTGAGTCTAAAAGTCTCAGCATCCTTACGCAGTTCATCAAAAGACTCCACCACCGCCATCGCCTCGTCTTCATCCTCTAGCTCCTCTGCAATTTCAACCATTTCAGAGATATCCTCAAAGCCTGAGCTAAGCCTGTCATACTCATTTACGGTACTCTCGAGAGTCTTTTTCTTTTTGAGCAAGCTTTGCGCCTTGTCGGGGTCATCCCAAAAGTCGCTCTGCTCACTTTGTTTATTCATTGAATCTATCTTCGCCCTGAGACCTGCAAGGTCAAAGGGACTCACCTGCCTCTTTGAGCCTTGCTTCAGCCTTCGGTAAATCCATCTTTACCGTATCAAGCATCAACATTGAATCCTCTCCTCTCTGTGCTTAAATCTATTCCGAGAACCTATTTATTCTCTGCCGGCCATATCCTTCTTCATGCAGCAGTTCTTGTACTTCTTACCGCTTCCACATGGGCACGGATCGTTTCTGCCTATCTTTGGACTTTCTCTTCTTACTGTCTCCTGCTTATGCTCTCTTTTCTCTCTATACTGATTAGGCTCACCGCTCTGTGGTTCTTCATCATGATACTCTAACTTACTTGCAGTCATGCTACCGCCTGTAACGGATTTACGCTCAGCCTTTGTGTCGATAGAAACATTATAGCAATATCTTACCGTATCCTCCTGAATAGCTCCAATCATCTGCTCGAACATATCAAAGCCTTCCTTACCGTATTCAGCGGCAGGATCCTGCTGACCGATAGCTCTTAGACCGATACCGGACTTAAGCTGATCCATAGCATCAATGTGATCCATCCAGAGGCTGTCAACAACTCTGAGAAGTATAACTCGCTCGATTTCACGCATGTGCTCTGCACCGATTTCCTCTTCCTTCTTAGTGTAGAGTTCATCCAGCTGTGCACATATATCATCAACAAGTGACTCTTGAGTCATATCTCTAAGCTCATCAGCGCTGTAATCCACTCTCATATCAAAGTTTGGAATTAACTTGTTCAGATTACGTTTCATCTCAGCGAAATTCCACTCCTCAGGGAACTTGCTGTCCATGGTTGACGGTCCTATGATTGCAGCAACAAGGCCATCTTTCATATTCATGATGTCACTGCGAATGTCTTCACCGAAGAGTACCTTTCTTCTCTCACCGTAGATAATTGTTCTCTGCTTATTCATTACGTTGTCGTACTGGAGAACGTATTTTCTGATGCCGAAGTTCTTGCCCTCAACCTTCTTCTGCGCATTTTCAATTCTTCTTGAGAGAACGTTTGCCTCAAGAGGCTCGTCTTCTGCAAGGCCAAATCTGCTAACGATATTCTGCATCATCTCTCCACCGAAGCGGCGCATCAAATCGTCCTCAAGTGAGATAAAGAACTGAGTTGTACCAGGGTCACCCTGTCTACCGGCTCTTCCTCGCAACTGGTTATCTATACGTCTTGACTCATGTCTTTCACTACCTAGAATACAAAGGCCACCAAGCTCTACTACCTGCTCATGCTCAGGCTGTCTCTCAGCCTTATATTTCTCGTGGAGCTCAGCAAACTTTTGTCTGGCTGCATTTAGCTCCTTGTCATCGCTCTTTACAAAGCTTGTCGCAAATAAAATCTGCTCATCTGTATAGCCAAGTTTTTTCAACTCGCGCTTTGCTTCAAACTCAGGGTTACCACCGAGGATAATATCCGTACCTCTACCTGCCATATTGGTTGCGATAGTTACCTGCCCGAGTCTACCTGCTTCAGCAACGATTTCCGCTTCTCGCTCGTGCTGTTTAGCATTTAAGACATTGTGCTTAACACCCTTCTTTGTTAAAAGCTTGCTCAAAAGCTCAGATTTTTCGATTGAAATTGTACCTACAAGCACCGGCTGTCCTGTTGCGTGAACCTCTGCAACCTTGTCAGCAAGAGCCTTGTACTTTCCATTTTCCTTTAGGTAAACAGAATCCGGAAGGTCTTCTCTCATAGGTGGCTTATTCGTTGGAACTACAACTACGTCCATGTTGTAGATATCACGGAATTCCTCTTCTTCCGTCTTCGCAGTACCGGTCATACCCGAGAGCTTGTTATACATACGGAAGTAGTTTTGAAGTGTTATAGTAGCCATTGTCTTTGATTCAGATCTAACCGATACGTGCTCCTTAGCCTCTATCGCCTGGTGCAGACCGTTGCTGAATCGTCTTCCGACCATTAGACGACCGGTGAACTCGTCGACAATCAAAATTTCTCCGTCGCTAACTATATAGTCAACATCTCTCTCCATGATGTTGTGGGCCTTCAAAGCCTGAAGAACATGATGGTTAATCTCCATATTCTCAGGATCACCGAAGTTCTCAACTCCAAAAAATGCTTCGGCCTTGCTTACGCCGGCATCCGTCAAAGAAACCTGCTTGTCTTTTTCATCTACGACAAAATCTCCTGTAGGATTTGCATCCTTCTCGTCAATTTGCTCTCCTCTCGTGAGAGTCTTAACAAAGCGATCCGCCTTTTGATATAGGTCTGTGGACTTGTCGCCCTGTCCCGATATAATCAAAGGGGTTCTCGCCTCATCGATAAGTATGGAGTCGACCTCGTCTATGATTGCATAGTTTAACTTACGCTGTAAAAGTTCTTCCTGATAGATAACCATGTTGTCTCTCAGGTAGTCAAAACCGAATTCATTGTTTGTTCCGTAAGTGATGTCGCAGTTATATGCATCCTTTCTCTCCTCACCGGTTATGCTGTTAATAACACAGCCTACAGTGAGTCCAAGGAATGTGTAAAGCTTACCCATCCACTCCGCGTCACGCTTTGCCAGGTAGTCGTTGACTGTAACTACGTGCACACCTTCACCTGAAAGCGCGTTTAGGTATACAGGAAGTGTAGCCATCAAGGTCTTACCTTCACCTGTCTTCATCTCAGCTATACGACCTTGATGAAGAACAATACCACCTATAATCTGTACGTGAAAGTGTTTCATTCCGAGGCTTCTAACCGCAGCCTCACGGCAAACGGCGAAGGCTTCAGGCAAAAGGTCATCCATAGTTTCACCCTCTGCAAGTCTTCCCTTAAATTCATCTGTCTTAGCGCGAAGTTCATCATCGCTAAGTTTGGAAGTTTCCTCGTCTAGGGCTTCAACCTTATCCGCGATTTTTTCAAGTTTCTTGACTTCCTTCGCATTAAGGTTGCCAAATATTTTTTCCATTAGGCTCATTTCTTTTCCCCTTCTCCGGCGCCTTCATCGAGGTCCTCGACTCTTATTGTTAGCTCAAGCGCCTTTCTATCATCTGCTTTTGTTACTATTGCTTTAAATATCTTCTTACCGGCCACATATTCAAAACGGTCACCTCTACGCGGCAGTTTATCAAGCTGTAGAGCGGCCCATCCGTTCACTGTAGTCGCATCTATTTCGGCTTCCTCGCCGAAGTAGTCCATCATCTTCTCAAAGTTCGCTGAACCGAGCACCCTATAGCTTCCATTCTGCTGCAAGGTTATCTCCCTCATAGCCACCGTATCGCTCTCGTCGTATATCTCACCGACAAGTTCTTCAATGATATCCTCAGATGTTACTATACCCTCAGTTCCACCATATTCATCAACTATAATAGCCATTCTGCACTTGTTTTCCTGTAGCTTTCTTAACAGGTCAACAGCCTTCATTGAACCGGCAACATAAATTACCGGTTTAACCATATTAACTATGCCGGCACCACGCTTATATACATAGTTGTGAAAATCTTTTTGATTTAGGACACCAATTATGCGATCCAGTTCATCCTCATATACCGGAAGTCTCGAAAATCCGGTCTTTCGGAATATCTCGTCGACTTCTTCTTCAGGCGTTTCGACCTCGACAGCCTGTATATTTACACGCGGTGTCAAAATATCTTGAGCCTCGAGTTCTCTGAAGCTTATTGCGTTCTGAATCATCTCGTTTTGCTCTTTATCAATACCTCCCGTGACGAAGGCTTCATCGACTATAGTTACGAGCTCGTCCTCCGTTATGCTGGGCGCAACTTCAGTCTTAAATATCACTGAAAGCAGCTTTTTCCACTGTGCAAAAATCCAGTTTATCGGAGTGAGGATTATTCTCAGCAAATTTATAGCCGGTGCAGCAAATGCGGCAAATTTCTCCGGATGTTCCTTCGCAAGGCTCTTCGGAGTAATCTCGCCGAATATTAGAACGGTAAGAGTTGTAACTATCGTCGAAATCGTTGCGCCATATTGCCCGTAGAGGTTCATGAACAAAACCGTAGCGACCGCTGTACTTGCAATGTTTACAAGATTGTTTCCGACTAGAATCGTCGAAAGCAGATTGTCATAGTTCTGTTCAAGTGCCAAAACTCTTTTCGCACTTGGATTGCCCGCATCGGCCTTATTTTTTATTCGTATTCTATTTAGTGAAGTAAACGCCGTTTCCGTCGCAGAAAAAAAGGCGGAGCAAAGCAGTAATACTATAATTCCTATTACTGATGACGTTATACCGTGGCTTCCCATATTTCTCTCCCTAAATTTCAAAGTGAGCCCACTCGCCCAATTTACCCGATAATTCTATCATATAAATGTGAAAAAATAAAGGAGATAGCCCCAAAAATCAATGTATTTTCAAAAAGCTCAAAACAATGTATAATATGCTTATCTAAAACGAACTTATCTGCATGGAGGTCAGCATGTCAACTAAGATAGAACTTCTAAAATTTTTAGATGAGAACTACGGTTCTTTTGTTTCAGGCGAATGCCTTGCCCAAACATTGGGCGTTTCTCGAGCTGCCGTTAATAAGGCTGCCTCTGCTCTCAAAAAGTCCGGCTACAAGATACTGAGCAGACCAAGCCAAGGCTATAAGTTACTTGAGAAAATCGACATTCTCACCGAAGAATCCATCGGTTCTAAGATAAACGAGGATTGCAAACTCATAGTTTTTGACGAGATTGACTCGACAAATAACTTTGCACATTCCTTGCCGGCATCAGATATTCCGCAGGTAATAGTAGCAAACAGTCAGACCGCAGGCAAAGGCAGACTCGGAAGAAGCTTTATGTCGCCATCTGACAACGGAATTTATCTAACTGTGGCCTTTAGTCCAAGCTTTGATCTCAATAAATCACCTTTCATAACCATGGCATCTGCGCTAGCGGTTTGCAAGGCGCTTGAGAGCGTTTGCGAAATAAGTCCTAAGATAAAGTGGGTCAATGACATTTTCTACAAGAACAAGAAGGTATGTGGTATCCTAAGCGAGGCGCAGACTAACCTTGAGACAGGCCGAATCGATAAGCTGATCATCGGAATCGGAATAAACTGTTTTCCAAGCAAATTTCCTGATGAAATTGCCGATATTGCCGGGAGCATCGCGGATGAGGCGGGAGCATTTTCAAGAAGTGCACTTGCCGGTGCTGTAGCAGATAATATTCTTGCCATGATTAAAAAATTTCCAAACACGCACTTCCTTCCTGAGTACAGAAGAAAGTGCTTCATCCTCGGTAAGAACATCTACGTACACACAATTGCTGACGGTAAACGCATCAAAGCACGCGCCCTCGACATCGACGACAACGGCGGACTTGTTGTAGAGTACATGGAAGGTGTAAGAATGAGAGAGATAGAAACCCTGTCTTCAGGTGAGGTTTCCATAAGGCAATAGTGTGGATACAGATTTTGATATAGCAGAAACACCATATGATACAGGTGCGATATATCGCAAATTGACGATTCCTACAAGCCTTGAGTTTCAACCAAATTACGTCAACTATAAAGACCGATTCAGTCTAAATCGGTCTTTTGATTTTTCCCTATAATCCTTGATAAACTACTTGTTGTCACCTGTCTTTTCTACGAGCTTTCCCCAAACAACAATTCTGTCATCGCCCGGATCATATGTACATGTACTTAGCATAACAATCTTGTCATCAGCCGTCACATCGACCGTTCCCTTGTATCCCGCAAGTTCGTTGTTACTTAGTATATTGTTTATGTATGCTTCTTTTGTTGCTACATCGCCCTCGGCAATATTCAGGTTATATATCGACTCGTTTGTCGCTTTCACATTTGCCGCACCGAAAATCTCCAGCTTATAGTTTTTCTCAGGTGTATAAATATCGATAATCTTGTGCTTCTTATAATACTTTTCGTCCTCAAAATACTTTCCGAGACTGTTGAACATACTATCATCCAGCATTCTGTGACCGTAAACTATGGTCAAAAAGCTATTAAACGGATTCTTAATGTTACTGTCTATGAAGATTGATCCCTTACGGCTGTACTCTCCTGTCATGATGTGATGGAGGTAGTAGTCGTTATCGCTTCCCTGCATTATAGGGTAGTTTATGACTGTACCCTTGGATCTGATCCAGCCCTTGACATTCTTACTTATCTTAGTTAAAGCATCCCAGTTAATATTGAGGTCCTTCTCTTCCTTGTCAACAGATTCTCCGACCCCCGCAATTTGTGCAAGCTTGTCATAGGCAACCGTACCCTTGTGATATTCCATATAAATAGTAAAAACCTTGTAGCCACTGAAAATCATAACGCAAAGCAGTGCAAGCATTACAAGTCTGTAAAGCCATGTACCAAGCCCGGCTTTTTTCTTTTCTTTTTTGCTCATATCATCCTCTCAATCCTTATTTCCCCTCATTCTCGGACTCATACTCGTCTATCACAGTCTGAAGATTATCCCCAATTCTGCCTATAGCCTTATACTTTACCGGTTTCCCATCCATCAAAAATATCTCATATCCGCAGCCCGGCTCAGGCATCCAGTCCCACATAGACCTTCCGTCGCCGAAGAGATGATCCATAAAACTGGAAATCACACCACCGTGGCATATCATCACAGTCATAGATGTATTGCTCGCGATGTGTTCATCTATCAAGTTCTTTCCTCCTCGAGTTGCTCTATCACGAAACTCATTTCTGGACTCGGCGTTTGGTAGCTTGATTTCACCGGTCTGATCATATCCCCACTCTAGGAAAACCTCATCATCCTTAAGCGAATCAAAGGCTCTGCACTCGTAGTCACCGAAGTTCATCTCCTTCATGTCGGTAATCCTACCGTGCTCTACATCTCCGAACAAAATCCCTAGAGTCTCCTCTGTACGCTTCATTCCTGTAGTAAAGAACCTGGCATCTTCAGGGACATCAGGATAGAACCCGCTATCCCTTTGCTCCTCAAGTTCTATGATTCCCTCATCACTGAGTCCAATATCAGTAGCTCCGTAAAACCACTTCTTCTTATTCCCTTCCGTTATACCGTGCCTTATAATCAAAATCTTAGATTCCAACTATTTTATCCTACTTTCAATTCCGCAAAAAACCGTATATACCTCGTCCGCCTCAGCTGCGATTGCATTGACTACCCTGCCGTTCGTCTCACGCCAAGCTCTCTCGACCTTGTCCATCGGAACAAGACCGCGAGATATATCCTCACAGATTATTATCTTATCCCTCATCAAAGGAAGCTGCGCCCTTATGTACTCACTTGCGCTCTGCCCCCTCATCTGATACCCATATATAAATTTCTCCAAACCGTAGATTAGTTTTTTCCCAAAGTCTATAGACTCCATATCACTATTGCAATAGAAGATATCTTCATCCTTAATTCCGAAGTTTTTTCTGGCAAAATCGAGCTTGCCCTGATAAGCTCCTGCATATATCAAAATCATAGCTGTCCCTTTCGCATCCACCATTTACTACACTGTTATCATCGCTGCCAAAATCATTCCGCCAAGTTCACCCATACAGATGCTGTAACCTGCAATGTCACCATTCATTCCACCTAGGTTATGACGCGCATAAAGACAAGAAAGAAGTGTCACGCATGCAGTTCCAAGAGTTGAAACAACAAGTCTGATTATGCCCTCCGGTCTTGCAACTATAATCGCTATGACTAATATTACCAAAAAGTAAATAAAAGTCATTAGTGCTACACTCTTAATATATTTTTGGCGTGGTTTTTCGTGATCCTTTAGATACTGGCTTGTCTCTAGAGGCTTAAATCCCAAAACACAACCACCCGACGTACCTCGTGAAGCAACCGGAATTGTCAAAAGAGGAAACAGTCCGCTTATCTCCATCGGTTTTATGAAGAAACTCAAAGTCGAAACGTACATACCTAAAACAAGGAAAATCAAAGTCACAACCGCAAATGCACCAACAGTCGAATCCTTGAGAATCCTCAGCCTGTCCTCCAAAGGTCTGCGCGACATAATCGCATCGTTAACATCCATGAATCCGTCCATATGCATAAAGCCACAAATTGCGTAGAGGAAAAAGCAGATGACCAATGCGGAAATTAGAGGACTGAATGTAAGTTTAAGCAAAACACATCCTAATACGAACCAAAGCAGTCCCGCAACCGCTCCTACGGCAGGCAGAAATGCCAACATCATATTCTTCTGTTCACTGTCCCATCTCTTATATGGACAAGGCAGGGTCAAGAAATTGCCCCAAGCCATGAAAAAGCCAACAACAAAATTATTCATAACATCAGTCTCTCATTTAAATCAAAAGCTATAAACTTCCCTTACGTGCGATGACATTACCGCAAATAACCTCGCACACCAGCTCGCACTTATGTGCTAAGTTCCTGTCTATCAGAGCGAGCCCTCTCCTGTAACTCTCCGTAAAGTCATCAAAAATTCTAGCCTCGGAATATATGTAATCGGAAACGAAAACCACATTACCGCTGAGCTCGGCAAATCTCAAAAGATCCTCTGAGACCTTTTCGGTTGCATGTTCATCAAAATCTCCCATCCCAAACATCGCATTAGCCAACTGTGCTGTTACGCTGTCTAAAAGGAATACACCATCTCTATCCAAACTATATGGTTCTTCAAATAACTCGCACATGTTCAAGGGTTTCTCAACAGTGATAAAACCCATACCATCGCGATCTGCCACATGTCTTTGGATCCTGAGTTCATCCTCATCGTCTGTTGCAACCATGGTGGCAAGATAGTATAGCTTTTTCCCCTTTGCCATGTCAAATGCATATCTTTGGGCAAACGAGGACTTGCCGTTCTTTGCACCTCCGCTTACAAAAATATTCATATTAAAACAAGCTCTTTTCTCTCAATTCATCGAGGTACTCCGCATCTATCTGCCCTTCTTCTAAGCTCTTCATCTCGTTCATAACGGCGCAGGATGCCTCCATAATCTTGAAAGCAATAGGACATCCGCTGGCCTCACCGAGTTTCATCTCAAGGTCGAACATCGGTCTGATTCCAAGTTTTCTCACTGCAGCCTTATATCCCGGCTCCTGTGAAAAATGCGATGTGAACATGAAATCCTTAACCGCAGGCTCAATCTCAGCTGCAAGAAGCGCTGCCGCAATAGAAATATATCCGTCCACAACAACCGGAATTCTGTTAATCGCTGCACCTAGGAAGGCACCGGCCATAGCACAGATATCATAACCACCGAAAGTCGCTGCGCGGTCTATTGGATCAGGCATATCATATTTTGATACAGCATCTGCAACAATCTTACACTTTTTGCTCAGAGATTCATCATTGAGACCACCGCCTCTTCCTACAACCTCCTCTGCACTCATGCCCGTAAATGAGCTAATTATGCAAGCTGCTGTCGTTGAATTCCCTATGCCCATCTCGCCGACACCGTAGATGTTCTTTCCTGCATCGCGAACCGCATCCGCAGCTTCAATACCGGTCATTATCGCAGCGATAGCTTCATTTCTGGTTAGAGCCGGTTCCTTTGCAAGGTTTCTGCTTCCGTCAGCTATTCTTCTATCTACGACAAGCCTCTGAATCTTCCCGTCAACCAGCATGTCCTCAGCCAGAGTATCCGCCGGTATGGGCAACCTAACGCCGACATCTATATCCAAAATATCTATTCCAAAGTACTTCGCCTGTGCGCCTACACCCGTAATACGCTTGGTAAAGTTGATAGTCTGCATCAAAGTAACCGTCTGAGGAGCTGAAGCTACACCTTCCTCGACCACACCGTTATCTGCGCACATCAAAACGATAGCCTGTTTATCCACCATATTCCCGTAGACTTTTCCGGTAATACCTGCAAGCCTGATGCTCATCTCCTCAAGTCTTCCCAGGCTTGTCGGAACCTTGAGCCTGTAATCCTGTCTCTCCTTGGCATCTTTCATCGCCTGCTCGTCGAGAGGTTTGATTTCAGATAAACGTTCTCTAAGCATTGATTCATCTGCACAACAAATCCATTTATTCATTACTTATAGACCTCATTCTTCAAAGTTTCGTTGTAAAATATACAATAATTTTATCATATCTTTGTGTTGAATAAAAGAAGGCCTTATTGCGCCTACAAAGATTCAAATATATAATGTTCTTACAAGATAAAGTAACGATTTATTATTTTGATTATGAAAAGGAATTATTTATGAACAAGCGAATCATCAGCAACATCTTATTGCTAGTAACGGCACTGATTTGGGGCTCTTCCTTCGTTGCACAGAAGGCGGGTACAGTACTGGAACCATTCACATACAACGGCATTCGAACACTAATTGGCGGAATTTCACTAGTACCGGTCATACTGATTCTATCAAAAGCCGGCAAGGGCAAAACAGCCGAAGCTGTTCCTAAAGACAAGAAGTCCCTTATTATTGGCGGAATTGTCTGCGGAACTTTTTTGGCTATTGCCACGAATCTTCAGCAGTTCGGCATGTACTTTGATGCTGACGCCGGCAAAGCCGGATTTATAACCGCACTATATATAGTGATAGTACCTATTTTAGGAATGTTCCTCGGAAAAAAAGTCCGTCCACTCGTTTGGTTCTGCGTACTTCTCGGAGCCTGTGGCTTCTATCTTCTGACCATTGCAGGTAAGGGAGTTGGACTTACAATCGAAAAAGGAGACCTCTTCATTTTGCTTTGTGCGGTTTTGTTCTCCTGCCACATACTCGCAATCGACCACTTCTCGCCTAAGTGCGATGGCGTTAAACTATCCTGCCTTCAATTCTTTGTTGCAGGTGGACTTAGTTTCATCATGATGCTTGTGTTTGAATCTCCGAGTCTAAGCCAGATACTGGAATGCTGGTTTCCTATCATCTATGCCGGTGTGTTCTCCTGTGGCATCGCCTACACGCTCCAAGTCGTTGCCCAAAAGAACGCAGAGCCTACAGCTGCATCTTTAATCCTCAGCCTTGAGTCTGTGTTTGCGGTTATCTCAGGTGCGATTCTGCTCGGCGAGAGAATGACAGGCTATGAGATCTTAGGTTGTATAGTAATCTTTGTTGCAGTTATCCTAGCCCAGCTACCCAAAAATGAAAAGTAGCGCTTTAGACCTGAACCATGGAGACTCCGCAGATTTTACTAAACTACAATATTATATGAAGTATTTAGAGCTTTGAGCATATGCCTCGGGCTCTTCTTTTTTTACATTAGATAGCGAGCTTCAGACTTAAGAAAACTCGAACATTGCATTCGAGCTTATTCCAATATGTTCGTCTTTTCGCCGGATTTACGATAAAATTAATCAAAAGCTTCGTTTTTTTGTGTACAAGAAAATTTTTCTTATAGTCAATCACAACTCTGCTACATTATAATTACAGTGTATTTATTTTAACTATTTAGTAGATGTATTAAAGGAGAACAATCAATTATGGAAAAGCTTTTCAAATTGAAGGAACACGGCACCGACCCGCGTACTGAGGTCATCGCCGGCTTTACTACCTTCCTGTCAATGGTTTACATCTTGGCAGTTAACCCTAACATTCTTTCGGCGGCCGGCATGGACCGAGCAGGAATCTTTACTGCTACAGCAGTTTCTGCAGCATTCGCAACACTTTGCATGGCATTCTTTGCTAACTACCCGGTTGCACTTGCTTCAGGAATGGGATTAAACGCATACTTCGCTTACTCGGTTTGTATCCCGATGGCAGAAGCAGGAATCAAGAACCCATGGACAATCGCTCTTGCAGCAGTACTGGTTGAAGGTATCGCATTCATCCTTCTATCTCTAACAAACTTCAGAGAAAAGCTCGTTAACGATATTCCGGAAAGCCTCAAGTACGGAATTACAGCAGGTATAGGTCTATTTATCACAATCATCGGCCTAAAGGGTGCTGGAATCACAGTTGCAAATCCTGAAACACTCGTTGCCCTTGGCCCGGTAAACAAACCTCCGTTTATACTTGCACTTGTCGGACTTCTAATGATTGCGGTATTGCACCACTTCAAAGTAAAGGGCGACATTCTAATAGGTATTCTTGGAACATGGATTCTAGGTATGATTGCACAGGCTGCAGGTTGGTATGTCGTTAATCCTGAGGCCGGTGCATTCTCTCTATATCCAAGCTTTGCGGGAAGCAACTTCATACCTAAGGCACCTGAGCTGTTTTCATTTGACTTCGCATGGATTGGTCAGCACATAATAAGCTTCGCAACAATCGTATTCTCATTCCTATTCGTTGATATCTTTGATACTGTAGGAACGCTTATCGGTGTTGCATCAAAGGGTGACCTGCTAGATGAAAACGGCAAGCTTCCAAACGCAAAGGGTGCACTCCTTGCAGACGCTGTCGGTACAGTTGCAGGTGCATGCCTTGGCACATCAACAGTAACCAGCTATGTTGAATCATCAGCAGGTGTTGCAGCAGGTGGACGTACGGGTATGACAGCATTCACAACTGCCATCCTCTTCATCGTAGCGCTGTTTTTCTCACCAATCTTCCTTGCAATCCCATCATTTGCAACGACTCCTGCTCTTGTTTGGGTTGGACTTTTAATGATGAGTACAGTTAGGAAGATGTCATTTGACGGAGATATCGCAGATGTACTCGGAGGTTTCCTCGCAATAATCATGATGCCATTTACATATTCAATCGCAAACGGAATCATGTTTGGAATGCTGGCATGGGTAATCCTAAAGGTTCTCACAGGAAACGCAAAGAAGGTTCCGGTTGTTATGTGGATATCAGCAGTGCTGTTCGCATGCAGATTCTACACGCTTGTAAAAGGACTTTCATTCTAATAATAGGTGAATATAATAGATAAACCTTGTCAATGCTCGACCGGTACTGCACCGGCTCGAGCTTTTTCTATATCATCAAAGGTATGAAATATAAACCATATATGATATAATATATCCGCATGTTCAAGCGAACAAATTAAATAGTAAAGAGGAAAGCAAAATGCATTATGAAATGAAAATTGCCGGTCTGACAAGGCAACTACCACTTTGTCCAATAAACGACGAGCTCTATATCGCAGCCTTCGTAATGTTTGGAGACGTTGATATAACAGAAGCAGCAGCAAAGGAGCTACTCACTAAGGCCCCGGACTTTGATGTTATCGTAACAGCTGAATCCAAGGGGATTCCTTTGGCTTACGAAATGGCAAGGCTAAGCGGCGGCAAGGACTACGTCGTATTCAGAAAGGCAGCAAAGCTGTACATGCAGAACATTATAGAAACAAGTGTCGATTCCATAACAACCGACCACGTGCAGACACTCTGCATAGGCGAAAAGGAAGCAAGCCTGATTAAAGGCAGAAGAGTTTTGATTGTTGATGACGTTATCAGCACAGGTGAATCTCTGCGTTCCATGGAGAAACTTGTAGATGCTGCCGGCGGAAATATAGTTTGTCGCATGGCAGTTCTAGCTGAGGGTGAGGCTGCGGGTAGAGATGATATCAAATATCTTGAGAAGCTGCCTCTATTCAATGCAGACGGCTCAATCAAAGAGTAAAAGCACATAAGGAGAACAAATGGCTTACGATTACTCAAAATTGCAAAACGGAAGCGATATACGAGGCATTGCTATCGGAAACAATGCAGAAGCTATAAATCTCGATTCTGAGGCGGTTTCACGCCTAGCTAAGGGCTTTCTGTATCTGCTATCACATAACACCGAAAAAGAACCACATGAGCTTTGCATAGCAGTTGGACGTGATTCTAGAATATCAGGTCCCGATCTAGTCCGTGATATAGTTGCTGCACTCATTCCATACGGAGCTAAGGTTTTGGATTCAGGCCTTTCATCCACACCGGCTATGTTCATGTCCACGGTTTTTGAAGAATTTAAGTGTGACGGCGCCATCATGGTCACCGCAAGTCACATGCCTTCAGACAGAAACGGAATGAAGTTCTTTGATGTGGACGGCGGACTGGACAAGGGCGATATAGCTGATATCATCACCTTTGCAGAATCCAATTCAGTCCTAGGTAGATTGAGCCCGGGAACAGCTTCTGAACCAATCAAAGTTAATCTTATGGACGTTTACAGCGCCCACCTAAGAAAGAAAATCGTAGATGCTCTCGATTCCGGAGAAACTCCCCTTTCAGGACTTTCCATTACAGTCGATGCCGGAAACGGTGCCGGCGGCTTCTATGCCGAAAAGGTTCTCGCACCACTTGGTGCAGATGTCAGCAGTTCGCAGTTTCTGGAGCCGGACGGAAGTTTCCCAAATCACATCCCTAATCCCGAGGATAAGACAGCGATAGAATCTATTCGTGCAAAGGTTCGTGAAGCAAAGACTGATTTAGGTCTCATCTTTGACACAGATGTCGATAGAGTTTCCGCAGTTGACGAAAGCGGTAAGGAAATAAACAGAAACGCTATTGTGGCACTAGCTGCAGCTCTCATAGCAGATTCACACCCAAACTCAACAGTCGTCACAGACAGTGTTACCTCTCGCGGGCTGACAGCCTTCCTTGAGGGAAGCCTCGGTCTCAAACACCTACGATTTAAGAGAGGATATAGGAATGTAATAAATAAGTCCATAGAGCTCAACGAGCAAGGCATAGAAAGCGATCTTGCGATAGAGACATCGGGACATGCAGCATATAAGGAAAACTTCTTCTTAGACGACGGTGCATATCTTGCAACGAAGATAGTAATCGCCACGGCTAAGTGCAAGAAAGAGGGAAAGGGAATCTCATCGTTAATAAGCGATTTATCCGAACCATTGGAAAGCCAAGAAGTTCGCCTTCCAATCAAAGGAAGTAACTTTGCTGCCCTAGGTGACAATATAATAGAAGACTTACGAGCACTAAGTTCTTCAGGAGAGCTTTCTGAATGCAGTCTCGAAGAGCCTAACTACGAGGGCGTACGCATCAGCTTCAACAGTCCGTCCATCAAAGGTTGGATGCTCCTACGCAAATCCCTGCACGAGCCTATCATGCCATTGAACTTTGAAAGCGATGTAAAGGGAGGCTGCCTCAAAATAGCTGAATTACTGATCCCACTTCTATCAAAATACGAAGATCTTGATATAGGAAAGCTAAAGGAACTAGTTTGAGATATTGAACCGGCATAAGCCGGTTTTTTATTGAAATTACAAGCCTTCAGCCTTAAAGTTTTGACCTATTTTGTTGCTTATGTGAAGAAATTTAAAAAAACGTGAAAAAATATCTTGTGATTTTAAACAAATTATGTTACAATCCTTATTATTTCCAAACAAAAACTAAAATGAAAAGGGGACAAAACATATGGATAAGAAACTTTCCACAAAAAATTATGTACTACTTGCCTCCCTCCTATTCGGACTGTTCTTTGGCGCGGGAAATCTAATATTCCCGGCACTTATGGGGCAGATGGCAGGCGAACACACAGCAGCGGCTACTCTTGGCTTCGTTATTACGGGCGTTGGATTACCACTGCTGGGTATTATCGCAATCTCACTGTCTCGAAGTGAGGGTCTTTACGACCTGGGTTGCAAAGTATCCAGACCGTACAGTTTATTTTTTACTTGCCTTCTATATCTAACAATAGGACCATTCTTCGCAATTCCTAGAACTGCGACAGTTCCTTATACAGTAGGTGTAGTACCGGCACTTCACAAGGATTCACCTGTAGTGCTTGGAATCTTCTCACTCTGCTTCTTTGCAGTAGTTCTATGGTTCGCGCTAAGACCATCGAACATCCTTGATAATGTAGGTAAGTACATAAATCCAATATTTCTGGTATTCCTCGCGGTGCTTCTGGTTATGTGCTTCGTTAACCCAATGGGTTCAGTTTCAAGCGCAAAGCCAACAGGTGAATATGTAACACACCCATTCTTCAGGGGCTTTGTTGAAGGTTACAACACAATGGATGCACTGGCTTCGCTGGCATTCGGAATAATCATCATCAACTCTGTGAGAAATCTTGGAGTTAAGGAGCCTAAGAACATAGCTAAATCAACTGCTTTCGCAGGTGTGGGATGTGCGGTTCTCATGGCAGTTATCTACTTCGCACTTGTATTTGCCGGTGCACAGTCAAGAGGAATCTTTAAAGTTCAGCCGGATGGTGGAACACTGCTTAACAAAATAGCTGACCACTACATGGGTGGCCTAGGTGCAACATTCCTAGCTATAACAATCACTCTTGCCTGTCTTAAAACTGCAATCGGTCTTGTTACAGCATGTGCGGAGACTTTTGGAAAGATGTTTCCTAACAAGCTTTCATACAAGGCATGGGCAACACTGTTTACAGCAGTCTCATTCCTATTTGCTAACTTTGGACTTGTTAAGATTATTGTATATTCAATACCGGTATTGATGTTCCTCTATCCACTGACAATAGCAATCATCCTAGTAAGTATCGTTGGCGGACTATTCAAGTACAGCCCAACAGTTTACAGATGGACTATCGGATTCACAATGATCCCGGCTATCTTCGACGGACTAAAGAACCTTCCGGCAGAAACTGTTGCTGCTCTACATCTAGACGGAGCTTTGAAAAAAATCGCCGAAATTCTTCCGCTTTCAGACATCGGAATGGATTGGGTAGTACCATCACTAATCGGTTTCGTACTTGGATTAATCTTCTATGTAGTAAAGAAGGATAAAGGTACAGCTACCGCTTAATCAGAGAAAATCCTAATACGATTACAAGAAAAATAGTGCAACTGTAATGAAGTGCACTATTTTTTTCTTCTCTTTATATGTTTATTCTTCTTTGCTGCGCTGAGCATCTTTCTATATGCTCTCTTGCTCTTCTGACTTACAAGCCTTCCTATGGCCTCCGGCTCATGTCTCCTAACCATTTGATTTTGATTTGTCCACATCTCTATAGGTTTTGCCTGAAGCTTCGAATAGAGTATCTTCTGACTCGAGTAAAGCCCGTTATATCCCGAACAGAGGTAACCCATGAAACTTGCTATGGCAAACATTTGCACGCCTCCCCCTCCAAAGCACTCTATGGCTAGACATATCGGTGCTATCATCGTATTTGTCGCTCCGCCGAATAATGCTACCATGGCGAGCGCCGCACCGAAAGATGACGGTATACCCAGTAGTGGCGCGAAGACTGCGCCGAAGCTGCTTCCGATGAAGAATAGTGGCAGAATTTCCCCGCCTTTGAATCCTGCACCGAGCGTTATTGCTGTGAACAGAATTTTAAGTATGAACGCGAAATAGCCTTCATTGCCACCTGAAAGCATCGCTGCTATTGTTTCACCACCTGCTCCGTTATAGGTGTCTTTACCTACTAAAAGACTTAAAATGATTATAATTATCGCACCTGTGACTACTCTTATATATGCATTGTTAAATAACTCATCATACATTGCGTGTATCAGCCTATAGCTATTACACATAAGTGTGGATACAAGTCCGCAAAGAGATGCCAGAACAAGAATTTTGAGCATCAGATATGGCGTTGTCGCAGGTATGTTTATGTGAAAGCAAAAGGAAACTACACCGAGCTTTGTCGCAATCCAGTAAGCCGTATACGAAGACATGAAGCATGGGAAGACAGCCATCTGGTAGAGGTGTCCGACTTTGATAAACATGACGACGAACACAGTCGCAGCTAGCGGTGTGCCGAATATGGCGGCAAAGAATGCTGCCATGCCTGCCATGGTCGCTATTCTGAGGTTCTCTGCACGAAGCCGTGACTTTCTGCCTATGAGATTACCTATACCCCCGCCTAGCTGGAGTGCTGCCCCCTCCTTGCCGGCAGAACCACCGCACAGGTGAGTCAAAACCGTAGCTACAAAAATAGCAGGAACCAGCCTGGTCCTAACCGGCGCACTATCATGCACGGAATCTATGATATCATCGGTTCCCTTGCCCTCAAGCCCCAGTTTTCGGTACATATAGACTATTATTATTCCTGCAAACGGAAGTAAATATAGCAGCCAATCATGCTTCTTGCGAAATATATTCGCATATAACACACCGTTGTAAAACAAAGCCCCGACAATACCGCAAATAATGCCGATTACAATCGCAATAAGGCTCCATCGAAGGATGAGCTTTACATACTGCTTAACGTATTCAGTCTGGGTATATCGTTGATTTTGTTTCAAGACCGCTCCTTATATTATTTAATTACTGTATAAATTTGTTGTGACATATTCCGGATCGCATGTCACGTCGATTCCAAGAGAGGAAAGCGTCTGCTCATCCCTGTCCGAAAGTATTGCCGTGCAGTGCGCCCTGCATCCGTGAAGCAATGAAAGTTTACTAGCTGCAATTCTGGCCTTTTCGTCCGTAACTCCGGAAACCGTGAGAGCCATCAAAATTTCCTCGCAGTTCAGGCTGCTCCTATCGTAGCCTAGCACATCCGTCTTAAGATGCTGCGTCGTTTCAAGAACCTTCGGCTCTATCAAAAGCAGCTCGTCATTCATGTCCGCCAGATATTTAATTGAGTTCAAAACTACAGCTGCTGCCGCAACCATTCGCCTTGAGCTTCTTCCCGTTATAACATGACCATCCGGCATCTCCATGGCCATGACCACAGCGTTCTCGTACTTATCACAAAGTTCCCTCTTGTACTCTGCGTAGTCTCTAGCCTCCTGAACAACGACTCTGTCTCCTACGGACTTGCCTACTTCCTTCATCAAAAGCTCCGCCCTATCTAGGGAATCACTATCAATCTTACCCTTCTTGAAGTCGACTGCCGCTATCAGAAATCTTCTAATTATCTCTTGGCACGAAGCCTCCTGACATACCTCATCATCGGTTATGCAAAATCCTACACGGTTTACACCCATATCTGTCGGAGACTGATATTCCGCTTTTTCGCCTGTAATCTTTTCGATTATACGCTTAACGACCGGAAACACCTCAATATCCCTATTGTAGTTAATAGCCTTCTCTCCATAAGCCTCCAGATGGAAAGGATCTATCATGTTCACATCTTTAAGATCTACTGTTGCCGATTCATAAGCGAGGTTAACAGGATGCTTTAGTGGTAGGTTCCAAACCGGGAAGGTCTCAAACTTTGCATATCTAACCTTATGTCCACGCATGTAGTCGTGATATAGCTGAGATAAACATGTTGCAAGCTTTCCTGAGCCTCCACCGGGTCCGGTTACGACAACTAGCGGCTTGGTAACTTCTATATATGGGTTTGCCCCATAGCCCTCTTCACTTACAATTGTATCTACATCCGTAGGATATCCCTTAGTGAAGTAATGTTTATAGGTCTTAATTCCGCGCCTTTCGAGCTTTTTGATGAACATGTCCACCGCCGGAGCATGTTCATATCTCGTTATAACCACACTGTTTATATCTAAATCGTACTTTCTGAATGTATCTATAAGTCTCAGCACCTCAAGGTCATATGTTATGCCGAAGTCATGTCTCGTTTTGTTCGTCGTTATATCTCCGGAATAGATGCAAATAATCACCTCTGCCGAATCCTTCATCTTCTGCAGAAGCTTAATCTTCGCATTCTCATCAAAGCCCGGAAGTACCCTCATCGCATGCTTATCGTGAACCAGCTTGCCACCAAACTCAAGGTAAAGCCTCTCTCCTTGCTTTTCGTTGATTCTCTGCATTATGTAATGTGATTGTTCTTCTAAATATTTTTCTGAATCAAAACCTAATTTGTACATAGAGACGCCTCCCGTCTACACTAACAATTGGAAAGAAAGAACTACTGTGGTTCCAACCATAGTAAGTATGATAACCACTACTACTATTCTTGCCACCCATCTTTGAAATCTGTTCATAACCACACCTACTGCATTATCTCTATCGCAAGTTCATTGCGACCTTCTATCATTCCCCTAAGACTGATATCGTATTCAAGGGTTATCTTGCCGTAGCCCTCCGGCGAAAGCTCTCTTTTGATGCTGTTCGTCAAAACCTCAAGCGACATAGGCCCATACGGTGTACTGTAATTGCTTTTAAAACGTTTTCCGGTCTCAAATTCCAGTACCGAACCGTATTCGCTTGAATCTCCTATTCTCTTCATTCTCAAGCTTGTATCCGTCAGCTTAAGACTGGTCTTGCATCCCGGGAACCCCGAAAATTCACTCTCCTCATATATATAGTACTTAGCTCCGCCTTTATCGAACATCATGCCATCACTCACAAATTCGAGTTCTTCTTCAACATTGTCGCCGACAAAACGCTTACCTGTAATCTTTATCGTGATATCCTTCATATCATTACTGTCCTTTCACAAACTCAATTTGCTATTATACCACAAATAAAAGATTTTTGTCATTTAGCAAGCAAAAAACTTCTGTGTTAACCAAATATTTTGCTTTTATAAACAGCTAAACTCTGATAATATCAAAATATATGAAATCATTGCACAGGATTAACCCTTTTATCACAAAAAAGCCATATATCTTAATTATAATCATACCATAAATTAGTAAACTAACAAGGAGGTAAGCTTATGGATCACAACAATGATTACATACCACCATTTGGCAACAATGATGAAATAACTCCCCTAGATGAAAATCCATCGGATGTAACAGAAGCCAGCAGTAGGGAGCCATCGGATGTAACAGAAGCCAGCAGTAGCGAGCCATCAAATGTAACAGAAGCTAGCAGTAGCGAGCCATCAAATGTAGATGGTACTTTTTATAGCGATACGGCACCAACAGATTCTGAGCAAGACTCAACATCTGACTTTGAATTTGATTCTGACTCGACATCCACAAATACATCATATAATGCTTCGCACACCGAATGGGAGCCTGTACCTGAAATTCCCGGCTATGAAAGAGCCTCATTTTCAAATACATCGTTTAATGAGTCAAGCAACCCTTTCGAACAGGAAAGACAGTTTAATACATCGAGAAGTTTTGAAAACTACTCATATGATCCTTCGCAACTCCGGAGCTTTGACAGAAAATCCACAAACGATAACGGTGGCAATCCTAAACCAAAGTCAAAGAAATCTCCTGCTTACATTACAAAGAAAGCTTTTATTATCTGCTTAATCTGCGCAATGCTGGGAACTTCCGGCATAACAATCGGAGGACTTAAGCTAGCGGGTGCATTTAACGGTTCATCCGGCGGAAACCATATTTCTGCTACGGACTACAAACTGACAAAATCCACCGGAGCGACCAGACCTGTCAAAGAAATCGTTTCAATGAACGAAAATGCTGTCGTTGAAATACAAACCGAAAAGTCAAGTGGCGACTCGTGGATTAAGAACTACGTAACCAAGGGCGCAGGTTCAGGTGTAATAATTGACAGCGACGGCTACATAATGACTTGCAATCATGTAATTGACGGTGCTTCAAACATAATAGTAAAGCTGAAGGATGGTACGACCAAGAAGGCAAAGGTTGTCGGTGCCGACAGTCAGAGTGACATTGCAGTTCTTAAGATAGATGGCTCAGGCTATACAGCAGCAAAGTACGGTGATAGCGACTCTATATCAGTAGGTGATCAGGCAGTTGCCATCGGGAACCCACTTGGTGAACTTGGAGGAAGCGTTTCAGCAGGTATCATCAGCGCACGCGATAGACAAATTGAAGTTGATGGAAAGACAATGAAGCTCTTGCAGACCGACACTTCAATCAATCCGGGAAATTCGGGCGGCGGTCTCTTTGATGGTCAGGGTAACTTAATCGGAATTGTAGTTGCCAAGTCATCCGGTTCCAACGTTGAAGGCCTTGGATTTGCAATCCCAATTAACACCGCCTCTAAAATCGCAAAGGATTTAATTCAAAACGGTAAAGTTACAGGACGCGCAATGATAGGAGTTAAAATCGTAGATTTAACGAAAACAGAAGATGCACAAAAGTATGGTGTAAATACACCCGGTGTGTATATAGATGATGTTGTTTCGAACCAGGCAAAACAAGCGGGACTAAAGTCCGGAGACATGATTCAGTCTGTTGGAAAGACAAAGATAACGTCGGCTTCCAGCCTTAGGGCAGAACTCGACAAGTACAAGCCCGGCGACCGGGTAAAAATAACAGTTTTGCGGAATGAAAAGTCCGTAGAAATCACTCTAGTCCTCTCGGAAGGTTAATATAAATTAATATAGCTGTATTGCAAAAGCCTCAAGATTTCAGTGTCTTGAGGCTTTTGTTTTGTTTATATTAAGTTTAGATTTCAGATTCTTAAATCTTATGCGCAGTTTTCTATGGATAATTTTGTTACTAAATTCCCCTTAGATTAAAATTCTCTCTTATCGCGAAAACCGGTTTTGCCGCCCTCGATAACAAATGCTCTGAGCGCCTTGATGTGCTCTGAAACAACTCGTCTTGCCTCTGTGCTGTCTCCACTCTTGAGCGCTGCAATAATACCCCTGTGTTCGCTAGGCATGTTCTCATAGCGCGAAAAATCATCATAGTATATATATCTGAATCTCAAAGCCAGTTCCTGAGCCATTGTGCTGAACTTTACAAGAGTGTTGTTTCCCGTAATCTCGACAATTTCCTTGTGGAACTGCTCGTCACAGAAAATCATTTGCTCTGTATCGTTGTGCTTAACAGCAAGTTCATAGTTGTCTGTAATATTCTCCAAACGATTGATTTCTTCAGGAGTGATACGCTTTGCCGCAAGCTCGGCCGAAAATCCTTCGAGTTCTTCTCTAACATCCAGCAAATCCACCATCTCATCTATAGAAACATCCGATGCATAAGCACCGTGTCTTGGCTGAATCGTAACTAAGCCTTCCTTCTCGAGCTTACGAATCGCTTCTCTAATTGGCGTACGGCTAACCCCCATCTGATTTGAGAGGTCTACCTCCATAAGCCTGGTGCCGGGAACAATGCGACCCGTCATAATATTCCTCTTCAATTCCTCATATACAACTTCTCTGAGAGGTCTGTGGCTACCAATATCCATTTTTACATCCTGTAGGTCCATAAAAATCTCCATTCTGATTCAATAAGTTCTATATCATTGTCCTTGCCAAAAAAGCAAAACAAGATTTCTCTTTAAAAGTTGCCGGATACTTCTTGGCCTGATTATTGCTATCAAAGATTGCAAACACCGTCGGCCCGCTACCGCTCATCAGCACTTTCCTCGCACCCTCGCATGTCTCACTCATAAATTGCTTCAGCTCCGCAACCTCCGGATACTCCATCAGCGTAAATTCCTCCAAAACATTTATCATCTCAGAATATGCTGCAGACTTATCCCCATATCTCAAAGCTCTACAAAGCTTATCATTATTAGGTCTATCGCTTATCGTACATTCATCAATCCCGGCAAACACTGTTCTGGTGGAAATGCTAAGCCTTGGTGTTACGACAAGTATGCTTGACTTCAGCGGTCTCACCTTGCTTAACTCAGTACCTGTTCCCCTTGCTCTCGCACAAGTCGAAGCAATATCAGAATACCTGATATTCTCAGGCAAGACCCGGTTGCTCTTTGCCTGTGCAATCAAGCAAAATGGTATATCAGATCCAAGCTTTGCGCCCTGTTCACAGAGTTCCTCCAGAGAAAGCCCCAGCTCCCACATAGCATTTAGTCCGTGCATTATTGCCGCTGCATTTCCACTTCCACCGGCCATACCGGCAGCAACCGGAATTCTCTTCTTTATGAAGATTTCGATGAGGCCTTTAGGCTCCACCCTGTCTCCATATTCATTTATCATCAGCTCTGCTGCCTTCCATGCAAGGTTGTACCTGTTGTTTGGTAGATATCTAAGGTTTGTTCTGAGATAGATTTGAAAGCCATCCGGATTTACTTCAAAGCTATCAATCGCCTCTGCCGTTATTTCATCTGTAAATCTAATGCTTATCTCATCCCTGAGCGATATCTGTTGCATCACCATGTCTACCGGGTGCATGCCATTTTTCATTACAGTTCCGACATCGATGGAAAGGTTAATCTTCGCGTAGGAAAAAAGCATAATCGTCTTTTCCACTTATTGCCTCCAAATACGCTCTACCGCAAAATCGAAATCTTACTTCTTCTTGTTCTTAGCTCTTCTCTTAGCGAGACGCTCTTCCTCTGCAGCCTTTGCCTCTGCAATAGCCTTACGTCCCGTTATATATCTTCCGCCTGCTTCAGATATAGGTCTTGGTCTCTTTACCTTGAAGTTACCGTTATCCTCTTCCTCATACTCCTCGTAATCATCCTCTTCAGCTTCCTTAGCGGCCTTTCTGGCAGCCTTCTTAGCAGCCTTTGCCTCTTCTTTTTCGTGCTGAGCGATTACCTCGCTAACAGGTCTGCCCGTTCTCTTCGCTTCCTTGTATGGGTTAAACGGAGCATTTGCCGTATCTGAGTCTTCATCCTCTTCCTGATGTTTCTTAGCTTGTCTGCTTGTAAAGAAGAACATACCGAACATCATAACCACCATCATAACTAGGTAAATCTTAGTATTTAGACTCTGGTTCAGTGTCTTAAATGTAATCTTCTGATCCTTACCAAGCGTATTTCCATCATTATCGACGAATTTCTTCGAAATAACCAACGTGTACTTGCTGTCACCCTTTATAGCATTCTTCTTAGCATTTACTGTATCGTAAAGCACTAGAACCTGCCCCTTAACATCAGGATTGTAATACACCTTGATAGGAAGTGCCTTTCCCTTTGAATCTAGAATCTTAAAACACTTTGAGTTAGCTTTCTGATTCTCCTTCTTGTTCACCTTATTGTTAAAAGTGAGCTTGACGCCGACGTTCTCTATAGATGTATTCTTCTGTCCATCCTTAGGGTAACTTTCCTTTAGTTCAAGCTTACCGCTTTCTGCAAATGCAAACGAGGTAAATATCATCACAATCAATGCTGTTAGGCAAATTCTGATACTCGTTTTCTTCATTATTCTTCCTCCGGTTTTTTCGTTTTATTTCGTAGGTTGCGAAAGAATTCGCGTACAAGCTGCGAACTTTCCTCTGCCATTATCCCTCTATCCACTGCAATTTGATGATTTAGTCTGTCATCCTGCACGATATTGAAAACCGATCCACAAGCTCCGGTCTTCAGATCATCCGCGCCTATATATAGATGTTCGATTCGCGACCACACGAGCGCACCCGCACACATACTGCACGGCTCCATAGTCACATACATATCGCAGCCTGTCAGTCTCCAGCCTCGCAAAAGCTTAGCCGCCTCCCTAATTGCTATCATCTCAGCATGCGCTGTCGGATCCTTCGTAGTTTCGGTCAAATTATGGCCTCTCGAAATGATTTCGCCATCCTTAACAATAACTGCACCAACAGGTATTTCTCCCATCTCGGCAGCTTTCCTAGCCTCCTTAAGAGCCTCTTTCATATAATTACTCATATACTTAACAATCTTATCATAGATACGTGTATTATTCAAGATACAAAATCTACACTAACGTGATATTATCAGTCAAAACAGGACCACGCTTTGATAACAGATAAAGCCAAAGGTAAGTTGCACAAATCACATTTATGAGGTATCATTTACGTATTAATTCATCAAAAAGAGAGGAGGAAACATGAGCCTTTTTAGCATTGCCATGATAAGTAAAATATCAGATATTCTAGTCATCGCCATCATAGTTACATCAGCAGTTCGCGGCTATCGCAGGGGCCTTCTTAACTCCTTTTTTAATTTCTTTCGCTGGTCGCTATGTGCCGTTTGTGGAATTGTATTTGCACTTCCCATCAAAAATTTCATATTGAAACACACAAGCCTTCAGCTCAATATATCAAAGAGTATCAAAGAAACCATGGATTCATCCATAACAGCTAACAAATTCATCATGAGTCTACCTCGCCAGATTCGGCTGTTTTGGGACGACATCCGAAACGAAGCAACATCAAAAATTTCGCTATCTCTAGCAGACACTTTGATTTCCATGCTTTCATTTATCCTTCTCTTTGTTATTCTATTCATTCTGGCACGTTTTGCACTTCGTAGCCTCGAGCTGAAGAAGCATGGCGTTCTAAGTCTCTCCAACAGACTTTGTGGAATGTTCTTCGGCGCTCTTAAAGGTGCTTTGCTCGTAAGTATCATAATGCTGATTTCATTTCCGCTTCTAAGCCTTTTGGATCCTGACACGTCAGCAACTATTGCGAAAGGTCTAAGCCACGGCAGACTATCAGGCTTCTTCTACGACTCAAATCCAATCACTGAAGGCATTACCTTAATTTCAAGGTATTCGGTCTAGATGGCGGTTCAGTATTATAAATATGGCAAAGCTGATAGTAAGACACATAGAAACCTAACACAAAAGGGGCGTTAAGCTTTTGCTTTACGCCCCATCTTTATTTCTCTTGAGTTATCTGTACTTTCTCTACTTAGAATAAACACTTGAAATTCCAAAGTATTCCTCTAGTGTAATCCATTCCCCGTTGTTATATAGCTTTTTCGCAAGTTCAGGTCCTACATACCTGATGTGCCAAGGCTGATACTGTCTACCCGTTACAGATTCCTTCCCCTTAGGGTATCTGATAATAAACCCGTACTTTGCACAATTCGCAGCAAGCCACTTGCCTTCATTCGTATTGCCGAAACTCTCCTCCGCATTGTTTAAGTCAAGCGCATACCCTGTCTGATGCTCCGAATATCCGGGTCTTGAAACCGCCTTATCGGCAGCTTCCTTTCCGTGCTTAGAAACATAATCGTCATAGATTTCTTTCTGCGTGCGATATGATCTATATCCACTTAGCAAACTGAAGTGAACTCCGTCTGTTCTCGCATCAGTAAGCAAATTATTAAACTCAGCATATGTGTCTTTTTGTATAGCGCCTATACCATAGCTTTCCGGAAGCGAGAAGCTGTTATTTACAATCAAAATACCATCTATACTTGTGAGTCCATCAACACGTGTCAGCTTAAAGCCCTTACCCGTTACAAAGCTCATATCACCTTCCGTCTGATCCATATCGATAACATTGATCTTTATCTCCTTCTCGGCCTTGTTTCCACTGTTATCGGTAGCAATCAACCTTAGTTTATAGCTTCCTGCTTTCTTGGCGTCATAGTTTCCCTTGATCTGTGTCTTAAACTTGCCTGAGTTATCGCTCACCTTAGCCATATCCTCAATCTTGCTTGTATTACCAAGCAACACATTAACTTCACCTTCCATATTAATTGTCGGCGCCTTGGTATCTACAACTTTGACTTCAAAATCATAGTTCTTTTCTTCACCTTCTATAATAAGAACCAGCTTGCATTTCTTTTTACCTAGCTTGGACGTATCAATCTGAACATCCTTCTTAAGCTTACCACCGTCTATATTCTCGATATAGTCTGATGCCATAGCCTTGCTGTTAATCTCAGCGTTTAGGCTGTCCTTCAGCTTAACCCTGCTCGCCGTACCAAAGAAGTTAAAATATATGAACAGGAACACTAAGAAAGCTAAAAATAGAATTATAACTCCGATTACGATGTCCCTTATATACTGAATCCGCGTTTTTCTCGCAAAGAGATATTTCTTTCTTCCAAACATAGATGTCCCTTTCGGCACATAGCCTATCTAAAATCTGCTTTTCATGTTGCCTATATAATACCATAAATCACTATAAAATTAAAGTTATAGGAAAAGCAAAAGAACCGCATATGCGGCTCTTTCGCTTTACAGGATTTCTATGTGATTAATTATGTTAATTTCACGCCTAAATTTATAGCTTTACTAGTCCGCCCTCATCTGCAATCTTCTGCTCTTCATCTGTCATCTTCTTAATTGTGATTCCAACAAATGCGAAGAGGAATGTAACTATAGGCATTGCTAAGTTGAAGATTGCCCATGGGAAGTATACTGCTGTGCTCTGGATACCAAGAGTCTTCTTGATATAAATAGCGCATGTATTCCATGGAACGAGTGGTGAAGTAACTGTACCTGCCGACTCTAGAGCGTTTGATAGAGCTACAGGATGCATTCCTGCCTTACGATATGCTGGAGCATACATTCTTCCTGGAACTAGGATTGAGATGTACTGCTCAGGCATTGTTACGTTTGATGCGATACATGTAAGCTCTGTAACACCGATAAGTGCCGGACCGCTCTTTACGTACTTAGTAATAGCGTTGATGATAACATTGAGCTGTCCTGTAGCTTCCATGATTCCACCGAACATCATAGCAATCATTGTCATGAGAATTGATTCAGCCATTCCCATGAGTCCACCCTTAGTCAGAAGTGTATCGAGTGCCTTGATTCCGCTCTCCATTGTGAATCCGTTCATTGCGCTTTCGAAGATAGCTCCGAGCGTAGCACCGTTCTGGAAGATTGGTGCCATAATAGCTGCAACGATTACACCGAGTGTGATGCCAGGGATTGCAGGCATCTTCAGTGCTATAGCAAGAATAACTACTAATGGTGGAAGAAGCAGAATTGGATTAACATTGAAGTTGTCCTTAATTCCGTTTACAAGAATATCCAGCTGTGATGTGTCTGCATGTCCATTGTTAGCATGCATAAATCCATATACACCGAAGAATACAAGTGAGATTATATAAGCCGTAATTGTAGCCTTCATCATAAACTTAACGTGTGAGAATACATCTGTTCCTGCCATAGCTGGTGCCAGGTTTGTTGTATCTGATAGAGGTGATAGCTTATCTCCGAAGTATGCACCTGAAAGGATTGCACCTGCTGTAGGTCCAACCGGGATTCCCAGACCTGCTGCGATACCCATAAGTGCCAGACCCATGGTTCCCATTGTTCCCCATGATGTACCTGTTGCTAGGGATGTTACTGAGCAGATAAGAACAGTTGCAACCAAGAAAATTGATGGTGATAATAGCTTAAGTCCATAATAAATCATTGTTGGGATTGTTCCTGACAGAATCCATGTTCCAACTAGCATACCAACAATCATAAGAATTAGAATAGCCTGCATTGCACGTGAGATACCTGTAATCATCATGCTCTCAACTGCATCCCACTTGTAACCGAGTCTCAGTGCCATAAGTGCTGCAAAGATAACGCCAATAAACATTGGGATATGTGGGCTTACTTCGAATACGACGATTCCCACTGACATGATTACAACTAAGCCTAGGAACGTAGCAATCGCCTCGTACAGCTTAGGTGCTCTTGGCTCTTTAGCCTTTACATTGTCTTCCATTTGTTGTAATTCCTTTCTTTTCATTAGACTTCCATAATTTTGTAGAACCCTGTAGTTTCATAGATATATTATGAACCTTAATCTACATTATTACAATAGTTAATTTAATCAAATTTGGGGGGTCATTTTTGTTGACTCCCCACAAAGAATTTTCTATTTTTTTATTAGTGATTCTAATTAACATTTGCTTTATCGTCGCGTTTACTAATGATAAACGTGTAAAATCTGCTTTTGGGAGATAAAATAGCCTTATTTATCTATTCAGAAGCTAATTCGAATGTTTTTTTGATCTCTGAAAGCTCTTTTAACTTTCTTTCCAGCACGACCTCGTTCATGCCATTTTCATTCGCGATTTTAAAATACTTATCGAATTCCTGGTGATCGTTTTGTTTTACAACCGCTAAAAGCTCACCAAAGTACTCCCAAGCTTTGTTGTAGCTTCTCGTCGAACTGTAATCATCTTTTTTCGGCATCCACTCTAACTCCAAAAAGTATCTGTGCAGTATCTCGCTCCAAGTTTTCTCATCATCGTCATAGCAAAAGAACTTATTTTTAAATAGGCTTCCAAATCGCCTATCCCAAATTTTTGCTTCATCCGGCAGATACCACACTTCTCTGCATATAAGCTCACTTACTACCGTTTCAATTATGCTCTCCGGAAATCCTCCCACACATCCGTATCCTCCGGGAACCGATGTCTTTGATGCATCTTCTTTCAGCTCTTCATAGGCTGTAGCGGTGTCAAGCAAGGCCATTGCAATCTTGGCACGGTGAGCAAAAGGCATTCCTGCACTTAATATTTTATATTTATCGAAATTGTTCATAACTCCTCCAATTTTATGATTGTATTCACTATTTGATATGGATAATCTACTGACTGTTATGCGCTAATTGAATCACAAGTGAAATACGTGCAGCATGTTCGCAATATAAAAACGGCACGCCCTACATTTCGTGGTTTGTGCCGCTTTGCCGGATTTATATCCTTATTGATTTCTTTGAATTTTGATCTTTGAACGGCCTACTTAACATATGTCTTTTCTACATATTTGCTCGTCATGCACTTTAGCAGTCCGCCGTAGCTCAATGTAAACTCGATTATATCGCCGACCTTGTAGTCGCCTTCCGCCTTTGTTACATCAACGATGATGTGGTCTGAACTTCCGCCCATGATCTCAAGTCTTGAGTCAACCGGTTCCATGCTGTCGAGGTCTGTGTCCTGCTTTCCTATTGCGATGATAGCTCTGTCCATCAAACCTCTGTCCTCGTAGTAAGGCTTCTGGCCGAATGCGTCAACACCAACCTCTCCGATAGGTAGTGACGGCTTTCTCTTAAGCTCTACAATTTCCGCCTTGAGAATAAATGCATCTGCATCTGTGCCCGGAAGTCTTGTGCTATAAGCTGTGTCGTTTCCGAGAAGCACCGACTCGCCTAATCTTAGGTTATTTATTCCATCCGGAAGCTCTCCCTTGTCAATCAGATATATTGAGCTTGAATTTCCTCCTGAAATCATCTCCAGCTTGATGCCAAACTTAGCTTCGATTTCTCTCGCAATTTCAACAAGGGCTGAAAGGTTCTCGTTCTTTGGAATGATAGCACCGTAGCATGTAAGGTTAACACCCACACCATAAAGATTGATGTTGTCGAGTGCCAAAATCTGCTGAACTGCTTCGAAAATCAAATCCTTGTTTTGGAAGAAAATTCCCTCTCTGAGGTCTCCCATGTCAATCATCAAAAGGATGTCCTGTTTTTTGCCGAGTTTTGATGCTTCAGCGTTTAGAAGCTTAATCGTCTCAATCTCGGAAATCATGCAAAGGTCAACGTACTTTGCTACTTCAGCAATCTCGCTCTGCATTGGAATTCTAAGAAGAACTGTCTTCTTTCCGTTCTTGTGAGCCACATCTGCATAGCTTGCGATATTTGATATACGTGAATCTGCAAGGAAGTCAACCGCCGGAGTCTCAGCGATCATCTTTACAACTTCTTCGTCTGCACAAACGCACTTTGTTACAACCATCATGCTACACTTACCATGCTCCTTAGTCGTCTTTGCGACTGCATCGAGATTATTTCTGAGTTTCTTTATGTTAATACTAACCTGTGGATACATTTCATTCTCCTTTTATTATTTTTCTGTCCACTTGCCCTTAACGCCTTCATCGTCACCGTTGCTCGTAGGGTCATCCTTCTTATAAGCTGACATATCATAACCGAGTTTCTCCATCTGTCTGATATGTTCTCTACGCTCCTCTTCAGCGTGATCCTTTTCTTCTACTGCAAGTTCAGCCTCTTTGAGAGCCACAGCTGCTGAAGCAAATTTCTCATCCTTCTTCTCCGGAAACTTGAAATCCAAGCTCTTCTCGAGCAGTTTTATCGCAGCATCGCGGTAACGAGTTGAAAGTACACCCAGCGAGGCCATGATATAGTCATTATCTACCAAAATCCGAGCATGCTCACTTGGGAACAAAAGCATTCCGCTCTCATTATATGGAGCAATTTTCTTCATGATATCAACTCTGCGAGGAAGTCTTGTCAAAGCACCACCTGTACCTATAATGTATTTTACCTGCGTCAGGTCCTTACCCTCTGCAAGAGTACTTCTTCCACTTGGCCCATAGATATATCGGAGATATCCTGCATGTCTTTCAGTCGCCTTGAGAACCGCCTCAGTTGTAAGTCGCTCAACAAACTTTATCTCGGCCTCATTCTTTGGTATTGCAACATAGCTTGCCAACACCTCATCAAAGTCAACTCCCATTGCCTTGCACTCTTCTCTTAGCTTCTCCTCGCCAATGGATTCGATAACCTTCATTCTATTGACATAGACTCCCAGGTCTCCCTCTACGGTTCTCTTCGCCTTTGGTTCAGGTGAAATCATAAGTCTTGCAATCTTATCGGATTCCGTAGCTACTGAATGAAGGTCAGTCGTTGCACCACCTACGTCCAGAACTATTAGGTCTCCTAGGCAATCATACAAAACCTTTGTACACTCCATTACAGCACCAGGTGTTGGAATGATAGGACCGTTAACCATGTCCCTAACGTGTTCCATTCCCGGAGCGTTTGTAATGTGATCCTCAAAAGCATCCTGGATTACCTTACGGCAAGGCTCTACATTGAGCGCATCTATCTTTGGATATACATTGTCTACGATATAGAGCTTCTGTCCGCTCTCCTCATCAAAGATGAGTTTCATCTCTTCCTGGTTCTCAACATTTCCGGCATAGATTACAGGGGTCTTGAGGCCCATAGCGCGAATTAGTTCTGCATTATCAAGCGCCGTATCCCTTTCACCGAAATCAACTCCGCCGGCAATCAAAATGAGATTGGGATTAATTTCCTTTATCTTAGCTATATCCGTTCTTCTTAAACGACCTGCCGTTATGTAGTGGATGATTCCACCGGCACCGAGAGCAGCTTCCTTTGCTGCCTTAGCTGTCATATCGTAAACGAGGCCGTGAACTGTCATCTTTAGTCCGCCTGCAGCAGATGATGTTGCAAGCATTTCACCATATTCCAGTTTATCAATACCTTTATTTCGGCAGAGATCATCAATTGCACCCTGCAATCCGACCCTTACGTCACCTTCTAAAACCGAAGTGGGTGCCTGTCCTTGTCCCCAAAAAACCGGATTATCAGTATCAAGATCCGTAAACGCGTTTACAACCGTCGTTGTAGATCCGATTTCTGCTACCAATACATCTACTTTCATCTTCTTCCTTTCTTCCATTTAGACAAAAGGACGGGTAAAAGCCCGCCCTTTTATTTAATAGAAATCCTATTTTTTACCGAACTTTTCGTTGGCCTTTTCGCCGGGAGCCAATTCTCCCCTTCTTCTCATTGCTTCTTCTGCAAGGAATGTAGCAACATCAATACCATGTGAGTCTCTTCCGAAACCTTCATCGATACCGGTCTTTCTTGCGTCTTCAGGAACAACCTGAGTTCCTCCGGCACAGATAATTACCTTATCTCTGATACCCTTCTCAATTGCAAGTTCGTTGATTCTCTTCATGTTCTTGTAGTGGATGTTGTCGTGTGAAATGATTGTTGATGCCAAGATTGCCGAAGCATTAAGCTCTATAGCAGCGTCAACAAGCTTTTCAACCGGAACTGAAGTTCCAAGGTAGTTAACCTTGATACCCCACTTCTCAATACCACCGTGCTTGATGTTAATAATTTCTCTCAGTCCAACAGAGTGTTCATCCTCTCCTACTGTTCCGCAAACAACTACCATTGGGTGCTCCTTGAACTCCTCAAACAGTATTGCATCCGGTAGGTGATGTGGTTCAGGTGGAATCTCAAGTCCGTTAGGGTCTACATCGAATGTAACCTTACCCTTCATCTCGATTCTTGTACCTTCAGCCTCTTGCATTACTTCCTTACTTGTTACTTCAGGATTCTCAAGACCAAGCTTGCGTCCAATCTCCAGAGCAACAGCTTCGGATGTTCTTGCATTTGCCGGAACCATCATTGTCATGAGTACAACGCCGTCTCCGCACCACTCCATCTCTGGCTTGATTGCTTTTCCGTCAAGGTATTTCTCAACCTTTTCGAGTCTGCGATGTACTGTATCTTCTTCTTCGAGCTCATCGATATATACGATTTTGCTTCTATCTTCGAATGTGCATCCGCCGATAAGAGCTGATGGATTTTCAGGATCTCCGCCGTACTGCTCTACGTTGTTGTAGCCGTAGTGAGCTGTTACAGGAGCCATGTAGTCTTCTTCTCTCTCAAAGATAAATCCGTAGCCTACACCACCTTCAATCTGTCTTGCGATACCGTCGCCGTTTCTTGCCGGATACTTAGCTGAGTCTACGAAGAAGCCTTCCTGTACAGCCTGGAAGTATCCACCAACTTCGATGATTTCTTCCATGAATAGAAGTGCTCTTTCTTTGATGTCTCTAGCCATCTCTCTGAGCGGTCCGTCCTTCTTGAGCTCTACGAGTTCCATAAGTCCGTCCATACCGATTAGCGCCTGCTTAGCGTTGTCGCAAGCTTCCATGTTGTAGATGTGCCATGGAACGTTTCTTCCTTCATCAGGTGTGATTGTTGACTGAATGTCAGCACGTGTAAGCTTTGAAATGAACATGTTTAGCACGTGTGTTACAGTAGCTTCTCTTACTGATGAACAGATATACTTTGTGTTCTGCTGAGCTCTCATCTTATATCTGTCGCAGATATCTCTAAGTGCTACAGCATATGGCAAGTCAAGGTACATACAAGGAGCCGGTGTAGCTGTTGGAGGTACTGTTGACAGTGAGATATTGCTTGGCTTAATGCCAACCTTCTCTGAGAAGAGTGAGTTGATTGAGTGCTGAACGATAAGTTCAGGCATTACCTTCCAAGCTTCTCTTGCTGTTGCGTTAGCATTGTGAGCACCGTCAATCTGAAGAATGTCAGCCCAAGCCAAAATCTTCTTTGATTCGCAAGCGTCTACGAATGATCTAACACAGTTGATATCTCTGTAAAGAACGTTGTACTGTGGATCCTGGTGAGCACCGTTGATACCTTCTTCAGCGAACATTACCGCTACGTCCGGTCCTGCTACACCTGATACGTATGAGTGGTAGTTGATTGGACGACCTACTTCATCTTCGATGATATCTAGAGCCTTTCTCTGTGCTCTAACCTGTTTTCTTGTTACAGGAATACCACCGATACCCTGTGGAGTACCCTCCATAAGTCCATCGATATGTGACTGACCCATGTGTCTGATTACCATGATATGGTCAGCACCGTGCCAAGCAGCCATTCTCATTCTTCTGATATCGTCTTCGAATCTACCTGAAGCGATTTCTGTTGTGATTACCGGAAGTGGCTGTGGGTCGATGTCGCCGAAGAACTTAGCCGGTGGAAGACCAACGCTGTTCTTTAGCGGCTTTGAACAATCCTTATATACAAAAGGTCCCATCTCAAGATTAGGTACAGGTTCACGCCAGTGCCATCCTCTTCTTCTTGGTTCATACTTATCGAGATCCTTGATAATCTCTCTAACGTCGAGCTTTTCGTTATGCTTTAAAATCATATCTGACATTTTTATTTGCCCCCTTTCTTAAAGAGAGCAACAGCATCTGTCCAGTATTCACCGTTTGCCAGTGCTGTGCCTGCTTCAGGAATAGTAATGTTCTTTTCTTTTGAAATCTTGTAAACAACGTGTCCTGCACCGTGGCCCATTAGTCCGTTGTCCATGCAACCCTGTACAATCTTCTGTGTCTCGAGTGATGAGATTCCCATTCTTAGGAGCACAGCTCTCTCGACTGAAGGTGTTGTGTTCTTTCTTCCAAGCTCCAAAAGTGGCTCTACTACCTGTTCTGTAAGCTGCCAGAATCTTTCATATAGTTCTTCGTCAGTAAGATTAGCTATATGTTTTCTTCTTTCTTGAAAATCGTCTTCTCTTATCATTCTTTTTCTCCTTAATTATTTTATAGACCTAAGGTGTTCTTAACGAATTCAATATCTGTCTTTGTTTCATCTGCTAGGAACTGAAGGTCTTCAGCTGTTGGGTTTGTTACACCACGCTTCTTGCATGACTTTTTGATGAGAGACTGTCTGAAGTGCTTGATGTCAGCTTCCTGGATTCTTAGATAGCTTGGATCCTTAGGAAGTACTAGGTTTACGCCTGGCTTATCTTCCTTATCAGGATCGCCGAACTTAATCTCGATTCCGTTCTCTCTAGCAAACGCCATCTGTGGCTGGATGTGCTTACCGGCACCTGTGTACTCAGTTTCACTTACTACGATTACTGCATCCTCAGGAAGTTCCTGAGCTAGTGCAAATGCAGCAGCTACAGCTGTATTTCCGGCAGGTCCTCTCTCGATACCTTCCAGCTGAGCAAGAGCTTCTGTGATATACATTACATCACCCTGCTTAACTGTTACGTATCTGTCCATGTAACGTAGAGGTCTTGCAGCACTTCTTGGAACGTCCGAGTGGTCAGGATCTGTAGCATATGGTACGCCGAATCCTGTGTGTCCTGTTGTGCATGACTTCTTGTTGAATGCTTCATCTGATGCCATTGAAAGTCCTGATAGGTCAATTGAAGCTGAAACCAGCTTTGTATCTACAGCGCCGGCCTTTATTAGACCACGAGCTGTACCTGTCATCATTCCGCCACCTGCGTTTGTGCAAACTACCATTTCCGGATCCTTGCCAATGCGCTCACGGCACTGTGTAGCGATCTCGTATCCAAGTGTTTCTACACCGGCGATACCAAATGGTGAGTATAGTGAAGCGTTGAAATATCCTGTATCCTCTAGGATTGATAGGAATGAGTAGAATAACTCAGGTCCTACTGTTAGCTGAACAACCTCTGCTCCGTATGCTTCGCACTTTCTAGCCTTCTCTACGATTTCAGGCTGTCCAACTCCGTGTGAGTCATAACATTCCTGAACTATGATGCACTTTAGACCCTGCATAGCAGCCTGTGATGCAACGGCAGCACCGTAGTTACCTGATGTAGCAGCGATAACTCCCTTGTATCCCAGTTTCTTAGCATGTGCAACAGCGCAAGCTGCTCTTCTTGCCTTAAAGCTTCCTGATGCGTTTGCAGCCTCATCCTTAGCGAATATTCTTGCACCATATCCCGGCTTTGCATACTTTCTTGAAAGAGCTGAAAGGTTGCGTAGCTCGATAAGTGGTGTGTTTCCTACTGCGTGTTCTGACTGAATTTTAGCGATTTCGTCAAGAGTATATCCTGTTGACTTCATTAGAGCTTCGTAATCAAATGCAACTGAACCTGATTCAAAATCATTGTAGTCAAGTCCAAGTGCCTTCTTCATGATCTCATTCGATCTTCCCATCACGGAATCATAATCTTTTGCTAATGCCATTATTTGTTACCTCCCATGATTTCTCTGAGCTGCTTATCGATTTCGATAATTTCCGGAACAAACTTTCCGTAGCTATGTGTGTAGTAAGGACCTTCTTCAATAAGTTCGCCTTCTACTATACGACCAACTGCTGTCTCTACCTTAACTGTGTCGCCGATTTTAGCATCCTCCAGTAGAGTTCCCTTTGTCCACATTTCTAAGTCACATTTCTGAGTGTCTTCAGGTATCTTTCCTGTTCTTTCTGCAGCTTTAAGAACTACAGAATGAATTCTTACCCACTCGCCTTTTTTTACCATTTTGTTACTCCTTTATTGATAGGGCGCGAAAAAAGAAATTCGCGCCCATAGTAAATAACTTTTGTTTAATTATTTTACGATTTTCTTGTCTGGGTTGATTCTTTCTCTTACGTCTCCCATGATTGCGCGTGGAACTGGAAGAGTAATCATTGTTTGTAGACCAGCTTCTGCATTGATAACCTGTGGAATCATGTTTACGCACATAGCGATTGTTCCAAGACCACCTTCAACCTCTGGGCTGTTTACCATGTTTACATTAGGTGTTCCCTTGATGATTACATAGTCACCGGTCTGAACGCCAACCTGTTCAGGTTCAATCTGCTGTGGGTGCTCCATACGAATTTCCATTCCGTTTGAAAGTGTAGCGTCAGCTGTCATAGCAACACCTGCGCATGATCCCTTAGCTGCGAATCCGTAAGGTGACTTTCTGTCTACATCTGTTGTGATAGGAGCCATGTCCTGAGCGAACTTGTCAACCTTTAGTCCAAGACCTTCAGCCATCATTCCTACTGATTCAGCGAATCCAACGTGTCCTGACATTGTTCCGTTAGCTTTTCTTGCCTCGAACTCTTCTACGCTGATGCCGATTCCCTGCTCTTCCATAACTGTCTTACCGAAAGGTGATAGTGAGTTAACTCTCTTTGATAGGATGTGTTCTACGTCTGTCATGCATCCTGTCATAACGAGTACAAGAAGATCCATGATATGTCCAGGGTTGATACCTGTTCCAAGAACTGATACGCCGTTAGCCTTAGCGATTTCGTCAAGCTGCTTAGCTAGCTCCGGCTCCTGAGCTGCAGGATATGACATCTCTTCTGCAGATGTGATAACGTTTAGCTTCTGCTCCAGGATGAATTTTAGCTTATCAAAAGCTGTTCTTGTGAATGAGTCTGTGCAAAGAAGAACGATGTCTGCTGCACCCGGCTTAATGATATCCTTAGGATCTGAAATTAGTACCTCAGGTCTGTTACCCTTTTCTGTCTTGATGAAGTCGTACATTGACTTACCAATCTTAGCTCCTCTACCTGCTACGCCAACGATTTCAAAACCCTTCTTTGAGAGAATCATGTCAGCCATTCCGCCGCCCATAGCGCCGAGTCCCCAAATAATTACTTTTACATTTTCCATAATAACTTTCACTCCTTTTCTTTGTCTAAGCTATATGCCAACTAATTTTGGCGATTAGGAAATTGCGATTCTTCGCATACCTAATATGTTAATGCAATTGCTATGCCAACTATATTGTGTATACATTATATTTATTTCGCGTATTCCTTCGTTATATCGGTTATTATAACATAAAACAGTTGTGTTTTTTGTGAAGAAACAAAAAGACCTGATTTCACAAGTCCTTTAGAAAAAATCTATATTTTTTGGTGCAAATAAATGGGCGTCTTTGGTGCAAATAAATTTGCAGCTCACTCCTTTAGACCGTACTTTTTCATCTTATGCTGAAGGGTTTGGCGCTTAATCATCAAAACCTCTGCAGTCTTTGAAATATTGCCGCCTTGGTCGAGCAAAGTCCCCCTAATAATCTCTTTCTCGAGACTTTCCATGTATTCTGTTAGTGGGCCGCGTCTTTGCCAATTTGCCATGTCGTCACCCATAGCCTCTGCTCGCATAGGCATCTGAAGCAGCTTAGTCGTCAAAACACTCTCGTCATCAGCCATTGAAACCGCTTGGATTACAATATTTTCGAGTTCACGTACATTTCCCGGATAGTCATAACTCTTAAGTTTCTCTATAACCTTTTCATCTACACTTGTAAGCCGCTTACCAAACTGCTTGTTATGTTTCTCGAGAAATGCCTCAATCAAAATCGGAATATCGCTCATTCTCTCGCGAAGCGGAGGTATGCTTATGCCGACAACATTAAGTCGATAGTAAAGATCTCCTCTCAGCTTGCCTTCTTCTATAAGCTTCTGCGGTGGCTCATTTACAGTAGCAATAATCCTCGTATCTATTGGAATATCACGGGTTCCACCTACACGTCTTATATACATTTCCTGAAGTACACGAAGAAGTTTGCCTTGAAGTTCATAAGGCATGGAGTTAATCTCGTCGAGCAAAAGGGTCCCGCCACTAGCCTGTTCAAACAGACCTGCTCTATCTGTAGCACCTGTAAATCCGCCCTTTGTCGTACCGAAGAGGATGCCTTCCAGTAGCGACTCCGGAAGTGCTGCACAGTTTTGTGCCAGAAACGGCTTGTTTTTGCGCTTGCTGGCACAGTGAATACTCTGAGCAAACAGTTCCTTACCGGTACCTGTTTCGCCATATATGAAAACTGTAGCATCGTTCCTTGCCGCCTTTTGGGCACGCTCTATTACCTGTGCAAAGTTAGGTGATTCCCCGACCAGATCATCGAAGCTATATCTTTTGATAGATGGGGCTTCTATCTCTCCTTCCATGTCCTTTTTTTGAAGTTCCAAAATCGTGTTGCTCATCGACTGTAGCGCCGTTATATCCTTCGCCACCTCAATAGCCGCAATCGTTGTGTTCCCTGACTTTACAGGAACGGTACTGTTGACGGTTGTTATGTTTCTACCGTATAGGTTCTTGTATGACTGTCGTTTATTCCTTGTCGAAATTCCCTTTTTGAGCGCCTGAAACATCGTGCTCTCGGCCTGAGGAACCCCCGGGAATGCCTTGTGATACTCTTTGCCGATTACATCACTCATCGTAATTTGCTCAACATCAGACATAGCCTTATTGTAAAAAATACCGACTCCGTCACTATCAACTATGTATACTCCCTCGTCCATAATGTCGAGAAGACGTTCCAAAATCAGTTTATAATCCCTGTTTTCCATTTAAACTCTCCTTCTTAATATACATATTACCACACAAAAATAATTAGTGCAAATATTTTTGCACCACTTGTCGCCAGCTCCAGACTTTTTAAATCAAAAGAAGAAGCAACCGGCCAATGACCCGCTGCTCCTCCTTAGGCCTAAAGTTTAATTGAATACATTAGGCCCTGTAAATTCTAATTATAACTTATTGTGCTCTCGCTTACTCCGGCACCGCTTACTATTATGTTGTTAAACGACTTGCTCGGCTTTAGTGTACCAAGAACCTTTCCACTCGAATCCTTAACAACGATTTCTGAAGCTGATGAGCTGCTTACATTCAGTACAACTGTATTCATGCCCGATTGAGCTGTAAGAGATTGTAGCATGCTGCCGTTATCAGTAGCGATTACCACTCCGCCGCTGATTGTTCCCGTTCCTGTGAAATCAAGAGCGGCATTACCACCTCTTGACGGTCCTTCGACATATACAATGCCACCTGTAACATCAAAGTTTCCGTTTGAGTCAACTCCATCACCCTCTGCAGATATGTGTATCTCGCCTCCTGTAATTTTGATATACGCGTTTTCATCTACGGACATATCTCCACCTCCGCCCGGGCCTCCGGAACCCTGATTTGTGTTATCATTGCCGGTTGATGGACTTGCTGCGTTTAATCCGTCATCACTTGAAGTTACATCAATCTTTCCTCCGTTTATATCTATGCTCTGCCCCTCAATACCTTCGGAGGATTCGGTGACAGTTATCGTTCCTCCGTCAATGGTAACATTGTTTCCGCTGTGTATTCCGTCATCCGCTGCGGTTATTTTGATAGTTCCGCCTTTGATATATACAAAGCCTAGTTTGCTATCATCCTTGTTTTCACTGTGGATTCCATCGTTAGACGAATTGATTGTAATCGTTCCGCCGGCGATTCTTACGCTGTCCTTCCCCTGCAGACCGTGTCCGCTTGATTTGATTTCTATAGTTCCTGATGCGATTACAAGGTCATCCTTGCTGACAACTCCGTGTCCCGACTCTGTGCTGATTTTTAGCAATCCGGTTCCGTTGATGCTTAGATCGTCCTTTGAAAAGATTACACCGTCAACCGTCGATGAATTATCCGAAGCGAATTCCCCCGTTTCCGTCAAAGTATTTTCGCTGTTTGGTGCAAGCGTTAGGAACACTTTATCTGCCTGTTTTACGTATATTGCAGCGGTGCTCTTGCCGGAGACGGTCGCTCCCTTAAGTACAATCTGAACCTTAGCGGTCTTATCTGTATTGACAACAACCTGTCCGTTTAGCTTCCCTGATAGTATGTAAGTTCCCTCCTTAGTGATTGTTACGGTATTTACGCCGTTTTCACTTGAGAACTTTGCGCCATCTCCACTGACAGTCGTCTTGCTGTCTGAGAGCTTAATCTTTGTTGCCTTGCTCTCGTCATAGCCGGAATCCAAATCTCTTTTAGTAAACATGTCCGATGCCGAAACCGTCGTGGTGCTGCCGGAGGAGCCCGTACTCTTGTTTGTAGTCTTTGTTCCACACGCTGCAAGGCTTGTCACAGCCAGCATTGTACTGACAAGCAAAACCCCGGCTATCTTAATCTTTTTTCCTTTCATTATAGTTCTCCTTCCTCTATCGGCCTGTGGATGATTATCTCCAAATTACCGTTTCTACATCTTATTTCATCGACAAAGTCCTTTTCCGTAGCTTCTGATTTTAGCTTGAGGCTATATGTGAGCTTGAAAAGGCTTCCCATGTTACTTGTTTTCATCTGTGTTAACTTGCACTCGTCTGTATATTTCTTGAACAGGTCATCGAATACGTCTGTGTAATCGAGAACCTCCGGAATTATAACCGTCATCGTACGCGCTTTGTTAGACTGGCTGCCGAACTTGCTTAGCGAATATAGCAGGATAGCCGTCAAAATAATTGCCACAAACAGAAGTGCGTATAGCAAGAATCCCATGCCGCAGGCAAGTCCCGCAGCCATAGCCAGAAAGACGGCTGCTATTTCCTTTGCGCTTCCCGGAGCTGAGCGAAAACGTACAAGGCTGAAGGTTCCGGCAACAGCAATTCCCGCACCTATGCTTCCGTTTACCATCATGATTACCATCGCTACAACTGCAGGTAAAACAGCTAACGTAACTACGAAACTCTTTGTATAACTACTCTTGTACATATGCACAAGTGCAATCATGAATCCGATTATCAGAGCTGCGCCGATGTCAATCAGAAATGTCGTCATCGCTATGCTCGATGATTGACCGGCTGCATTCTGTAACAAAGATTGTAAACTCATTACCCTACTCTCCTTTCCTCAAAGCCTTCATAATCAAAGCTCCCCTTTATACATTTTTTATACGCCTCCCCATACTTGGAGAAGCTTCCTTTAGTTATTTTCTCTTTTCCCATAAACTCCCTTAACCAAAGAGGAAGGCCATTTAAGGTTTTAACCTCCAATAAGACCTTGCCTTCCGGAAGTATCCTGTGTAATTGTGTTTCTTCATTCTTTGACCCCTCAGATACCATGCAGATATTACAGTCAAATGTAAGTCTGAGGTTCTTGTCCTCAATGCCCGTGAGAGCTATCCTGTCATATTCAATATGGGCGGACCGTATAAGTCCTCCGTAGAAGTCCCTTGCGTACTGCAGTTCTTTTAGGATTTGTAGTTCCTTTGAACTTTTATCTATAAAGACCTCCTGATCATTTTTGCCTGCCATGAAGTCGAGCGCCTCTTGATACTCAAGCTTTACACGTCTCTTATATACAACATGCTTGAGCTTTTTCTTAATCTCAAGAAACACATCGTCTCCCGCAACCGCTTCACCGTAGAATCTGATTCTGAACTTCTCTTTATACAGAGGTTTTTCAAGACTTCTCCTTATCAAGACATAGTTTTGTGTGTCGAAGTATATGCTCTTTACATTGCTTCTTCCAAACTTGTCCTCCACCATGTATTTACTTGCAATCTGTCTAAGCAAAGTCGCCTGTTTTGATGTCAAAACGTATTTAATTTCTCTTCTCTTGAAAACATCCTTCATCATTTTCATTTCACCTTTTTATAGTAATTTTCTATACCAAATGCCACAATTATCAGCACTGCGGCCGCCGGTAGATATAGTAGCGGATAAATGGAACTCGTTCCGTAGATGTCGAGAACTCCCTTTAGAAAGCTTCCGAAGATCAAAGTGAGAACCCCGAGCTTATATGTAGCTCTTGCATCTTTTGATGTAATAAAACTCTTATCCAGCATTCTTGCTGCTAGGTTCGGTGCAAGTCCGAGTAAAAGCGGTATCATGAACATCAGATACATGAATGGTGAATATACTTGGTGGCTGAATAGCTCATACACCGTTCCTATTACCAGAGTTACAACGCTTTCTACCGCGTAGAAAATCAGCTCCGCCTTGTTCTGTTTAAGCTTATATGTAGACAATGTCGCTCACCGCCCTTTCCTGTATTGAATTTCCGTTTGTAGTTGGCTTATTTACAATCTGTCCGTTGAAGTACATTGTTGATGATCCGCCACCATCAAGATTGTATGCCGTAGTTACATTCAGCTCCTGCATGAACTCTGCAAGTTCCTTTAGGGTCAAGCCCTGACTTTCGCTTGTGCGTCCGTCCGATACAACAAATACGTAATTGTTTTCATCGATGATTCCAATCGCTGTACGCGGATTGCTCGCCATCGCCTTGCCTACCTCGTCTGAGCTGTCCACAGCAACTTTGCCGTTCTCTATCAAAGCAGGTCCAAATGAGAGAACCTGATATGCATTGTTATCTAGTAGCTCCTCGGCTGTGACATCGCCCTCTTTGATGATTTTCATGCTGCCATCTTTGTAAATAACCAAATCTTCCTGGTCGTCGCTTTGGCTTTCACTTCTCAAGAGCTGTCCGTTTCTTATTACATATCCGGCGTTACGCGCTCCGTAGAAGTCGCCATTTATTGCAAGTACCGCATTCACACTGCTTGCTATATTTGATGTCGTATCCGTTACATTCTTACCGTAGGTTTCCCCTGCAAGTGCAGATTTGATTGACGAGTTTTTCTTTAAAGTTACAAAGGCAACGTATATCTTTGTCGAATTTCTCTCGTAAGTTTTGATGGTGACCTTCTTGTAGTCGTCTTCGTAGGCAGTCGCCGTACTTACCGATGCCTTGCTTGAGTTACTTGAGCTACTCGATGTTGTCTCGTTGCTGAAACTTAAATAGCTTCTTGAAATCACAAGACTGTCGAGTATCACCAGTCCGGAACCGCCGAGCAGAACCGTAATATATGCGATTGCCAGTATTCTTCTAAGCTTATTGCTCAATATACTATCTGTTTTCTTATTTGACATAATGCACACCTTTCTTTTGGCGAAAAATAAGTTTCTTTTGTACTATCCAATTGAAGAAAAACATCGTTATCTCCGTACATATCTTTCCGATAAACGGACCTATCCCTACTCCGTAGCTGAGTCCCATCAAAATTAGAGTATTTACCATCAATGAGAAAGCGGCAAGAAGCACATAAGCACCAAGTTCTTTCATCACCGGTTTATCGCTGGCGAATACAACTTTCTTATTTACAAAGAAATTGAACCCGGCGCTTATAAACCTCGCTGATATGTTTGCCGCAACCAGCGGAATTCCTAAAAAAATCTGCAATGTGTATAGGCTGTAGTCCAGGGAAAACGATAGAATCGACGATAGGGCAAACTTGAAGATTTCTTTATATATCCTCACGGAATCATGCACAGTATTAAAGTGCGATCCCTGATTATTGTTTTCATAAATCGTCTTGATCTCCAGCTCATAAAATGGTCGCTTTTCCTTTGCCCAAACCATCAGCATGTTCATTTCATATTCATAACGTGAACCGGAGATTTCCAACATCTTGTCCAGATGAACGGCTGAAAAACCTCGCAGTCCGGTCTGGGTATCCCCTATTTTGCTACCGCTTGTTATCTGAAAGACCTTCAAAGTAATCTTGTTTCCCAGCTTGCTTCGAAGCGGAACCTTTGTTCCGTCAAAGTTTCTCACCCCGATAACCAGACTATCCTCGTCCATCGAAGCTCTTGCTGCTACTCTTACGATATCGTCAGGACTGTGCTGACCGTCTGAATCAGCTGTTACTACAGCAAAGTTATTTCCCTTGAAAGTTTCTTTTATATATCTGAAAGTGGTTTTTAACGCCGCGCCTTTTCCCATGTTCTTAGGATGTCTCAAAACCTTAGCTCCTACCAGTTGTTCAAAGATATTAAGGTATTCTTCCCCGCTGCCGTCATCGACAACGACTACCGGCAAGCTCTTTCTAACAAGCTCAGCTGTTAGCTTTACAAGTTTTTCATCCGGCTCATATGCAGGTATTACTACTATTGTTTTCATCGTTTTCCACTCCTCACCTGTCAGGTGAGCTCTCTCCTTTACCTTAGTGTTATTTATGATTTTAAGCACGAACCTTAAACCTACTTTAAAAAAACAAAAAAAGTGGAAAAAAATTTGATTTTATTATTTAATATAGTTATAGCTGGATAATCAAAACTAGGAAAACCGCCATATTCTAATGTCTTATGCCATTTTATAATCAGGAGATTCTATGAGAATTCTTTTATGCGAGGATGAAAGAGACCTGTCTGATGCTCTTTCAACGATATTAAAACATAATAATTATTCGGTAGATCAGGTTTATGACGGACTTGAAGCGCTGGATTATCTCGAGGCCTCAAACTACGATGTCGTAATCCTGGATATAATGATGCCAAAGCTGGATGGTGTTGAGGTCTTGCGCAGGCTTCGCGCAAGTGGAAGCGATATCCCCGTAATCATGCTGACCGCCAAGTCCCAAGTTGAGGACAAAATTTTAGGACTCGACAGCGGAGCAGACGACTACCTGACTAAGCCATTTGATAGCAGCGAGCTGATAGCAAGGCTCAGAGCAATTACAAGACGCGTGAGCACCGCCCTTCAGTCTGTTTTGACGCTCGGTAACACGCAGCTGGACACAGCAAGTTTTGCTCTCAGCACAGACAGGGGTTCAGTGACTTTGACAAACAAAGAATTTCAGATGATGGAATACTTCATGCTAAATGCAGGAAATGTTATCTCCGCAGATAGCTTTATGGAAAAGATTTGGGGTTACGATAGCGATACAGAGATAAATGTTGTCTGGGTATATATTTCCTATTTAAGAAAGAAGCTTTCAACCCTTGGTTCCAATCTCAAAATCAAGGTCTCAAGAAATATAGGGTATTCACTGGTGGTGGATGAAGATGGAAAAGAAACTGAGAACTAAATTTACATTTTTATCTGTATGCGCATTTTTCATAGCGCTGATGCTTATTTCCTCAGCTTTGATATATGCAAACTACAATAAAATCGTCAAGCAAGCCGATTCGACTCTCGAAAGAATTATAAATAGCGGCGGCAAATTTGGTATGCCCAAAGATAATGACGACGATGATAAAGACGATGAAAGAAAGCACTCGCCTGATGATAAGGATGACGATGAGAAGCCGGACGCCGAGGAACCGTTCTTTAGTCGCTATTTTACGGTAAAGTTCAATAGTAACAAGACTATTAGCACAGTAGACACCGCTCACATCTATGCAGTGAGTCAAAGTGATGCTAAAACCTATGGCAAGAAAATCATCTCGAATCTTGGAAGCAGCACCGAGAAAACAGGCTTTCTCTACAACTATAGATATAAACTTCAAAAGACCGCAGACGGATACATCTGTGTATTTCTAAGCTGTAGCCGTGATCTAGGCATTCTTAAAGTCTTTATTAGAAACAACATCCTGATTGCAATAGTCAGCCTGATGTTCATCAGTGTAATCTCATGGCTCCTATCAAAGCGTGCCGTTTCCCCACTGGTTTCAGCATACGAGAAGCAAAAGGAATTTATTACTAACGCAAGTCATGAGCTCAAGACTCCGCTTGCCATAATCAGTGCTAACAACGATATAATCGAGATAGAAAACGGTGAAAGTAAGTGGATTTCGAGCAATAAAACCCAGATTAAAAAGCTGAGCAGCATGATAGATATGCTCGTAAGCTTAACAAAACTGGATGAGAATACCAAAGTCGAAAACGCTACGGCAGTCGACATATCTTCTCTCCTGCAATCGTCCATAGAAAGCCTATCTCCTCTTGCAGAGGCACAGGGAAAAAGCTTTTCAATCAACGCTCCTGACACTCTCACATCAAAGGTAAACTTTGATGAAATAAAAAAGCTGTTCTCAATATTGCTGGAGAACAGCATAAAGTACTCAAAAGATAATAGCACAATTCACATAGAGCTCAAGTCGCTTGATGGCGATGGAGTTTATAAGAGAGAAAAGGGCGAAGTGCCTCTAGAGCACTTTACATTCTCCATCTCAAACGCTTCGGAAAATTTGCGAAAGACTTCCTATGATATCCTGTTTGACAGATTCTACCGCCTCGATTCATCTAGAAATAGTGAAACCGGTGGCTTCGGCATAGGTCTTTCTATCGCTAAGGCAATAGTGGAAAAGCACGGTGGCGAAATAAAGGCTTGCAGTCCTGACGGCGAACACATGGTCATTAGACTTGAGATATAGCATGGGTACACTGTGAAAAGTATCGTGTTTCACATCGATGTTTTTAAGGGGAAATTTCGACTTCCCCTTGATTTTTATGCGAAAATATCGTATATTGTTAATTAACAATATGATTTATACGAATTCAGCAAAGCCGCTGGAAGCAGCACCGTTATGAACTATGCAAAACTTTGATACTTTAAAGAATGGAGAGACTAAATGAGAATCAGACGTGAAAACGATATGGCCGATGCCGATATAGAATTTATAGCAAATGTTTCGGATGCCTTTGCACATCCTGTCAGACTTCAGCTTTTCAGATATATAATGCAGGTGAACAAGGAATTCAAAAGCATCTGTAACAAAGATCTGGTTGCCGAGTTCGGATATGCTCAGGCAACGATCTCACAACATATGAAGAAACTTATCGATGCCGGTCTGATTGAGACGAAGAAAATCGACAAGTTCACATATTACTATGCAAGCCTTGGCGTGCTCATGAAATACGTTAAGCTAACAAAACAATTCTCAGTTGTTTAAGAGGCGGAATTAAGGCGGCCGAATGCTGTGCGAAACCGCCTAATCTGCGGCGAACGGAAAACGGAAACAGCCGGTGTTTGGGGGCTGACCAGACGGGTCAGCGGCTAATCTCCGGCTGTCTTTTATTTATGGTATTTTTCTCCGCGTGCGATTTTGAAGCTGCGGTAGATTTGCTCGAGGAGTATGGTGCGCATCATTTGGTGCGGGAAAGTCATGTCCGAAAAGGAAAGCTTCATGTTCGCACGCTCGCTGACTGCTCTGCTTAGACCTAAACTTCCGCCGATGACAAATGCTACATCGCTCTTACCTTCAATCGAAAGTTCTTCAATCTTTTCGGCCAGCTGTTCTGAGCTAAGCTTCTTTCCCTTGATTTCGAGAGTTATAACATACATATTCTGTGTTATTCTAGAAAGAATTTCCTCTCCCTCACGCTCTCTAACTATGTGCTCGGCCGCTTCGCCTTCTCCACTTTGCTTGCTCTCTTTAAGTTCGATTATCTGCGGATTGCAGTAGCCCTTTAGCCGCTTCATGTACTCGGCGACAGCATCACGCCAATAGGCTTCTTTAAGCTTTCCGATACATATAACCCTTATGTTCATATTTTTATAATCTCTCCTATAATGTCTCGCTCGAGCACGAACATCTTGAAATCACGATTATCCACATATCCCTCTTCCATAAGTCTGCTCCTTATCGTAAGATAGGCCTGTCTCGGCGTATTATTTTCTCTGCTCAGGTGAGATAATGCAATTTGGGGAATATCTTCTTTTGTTCGCTCACCCAAGGCTCTAATGATTATCTCTGCTGCGCTTTCATTTGATAGATGGCCCTCGTCTCCTAAAATTCGCCTCTTCAGCGAATATGGATAGCTTCCCATCAGCAAAATATTTTTCTCGTGATTCGCTTCCAACACATAGAGGTCCGAGTTGACCAGATAATCAAAGGCATCCTCGGTTATGCAACCTGTATCTGTAACTATGGTTATACGCCTTCCCTCATGCATCAAAGAAAACCCGAGCGGTTCCGCAGCATCATGCGAAAGCGTGAATGGGGAAACCTCAATGTCGCCTATTGAAATAGCAGAAAAAGCATCTACCGTGAAGGATTTTTCCGATGTGATTTTATCCGTGATTGCATCTAATGTGCCCTGCGAAGCATAGACCAAAGCATTTTCGGCCTTTTTACTGACCATCCTAACGCTCTTGATATGATCTGTGTGCTCATGAGTAATCAAAATACCGTCGAGGTCACCCGGCTCAAGGCCACATTTAGATAGTCCCTCAAAGATTTTCTTCCCTGTAATTCCTGTATCGATAAGTAAATGAGTGGTTTCTGTGCTCACAAGATAGCAGTTTCCGGAGCTTCCACTCGCAAATGAACAAAATTTAAAAGCCATATATTTCCTTTGATTTTTAACTTCGAGCTTTCGCTCGCAAATAGATTATACCACAAAATTCCCCGTTTACATTTCATTGAAAAGATATTTGAGCTGGGGTATAATTTGAGCATGAGTATTTTGAGAATATATACGGACGGAGCATGCTCCGGCAACCAAAACGAAACGAATATTGGCGGTTGGGGCAGCATCCTCGAGTTTGGAGATAAGCGGAAGGAACTCCACGGAGGAGAGCTTAACACCACAAATAACCGCATGGAGCTCACTGCAGTCATCGAGGCGCTGAAGATTCTAAAGCGAGACGGTCTTGTTATTGAGATTTTCACAGATAGTTCCTATGTGGCTTCCTGCTTTAGGGATAAGTGGTATATGAACTGGCGCAAGAACGGATGGATGACTTCGGGCAAGAAGCCTGTCGAGAACCGCGAGCTTTGGGAAGAGCTGATCGGTCTTGTGGAGAAGAACAAGGTTGAGTTTTTCCGTGTCAAAGGTCATGTAAACCTGTCCTCACCGAACACAAACCTAGCCGAACACTACAAGAAGTTCAAGCAGTGGAACGGAGATCGCTTCACCATGGAAGACTTCATCTACATAACTGAAAAAAATAACAGAGCGGATGCCCTTGCCAATATCGGCATGGATGAGCTGCGATAATATAATCCAAATTTTATTTGAGCTTTATAGACAGGAAAAAACACCTCATAAGCCGGGGCCATGCACCGGCAAATGAGGTGTTTTAAATAGGGGTTTGAAAACTTACTCACCTATAGATGAAGTCTTATACACAAACTTTACATTCGACTTTGTACCCTCTGTCTTACCTGCAAAATTATCGTATGATTTTGCCATATCGGACATAGCCTTTAGCCTTGCAGACAACTCACCGAATCTACCGTTGAACAGCTCAACTATTTTTTGAACACCTTCCTTATTGAACCTGTTCATGCCTTCAGATAGCGTCTTTGCTCCATCGTTTAATTGCGATACACCACCTACAAGCTTGTCACCACCTGCCATCAAAGCCTTTATGCCTGCCTCTAGTGTCGCTGCGCCGGCCTGAAGCTCTTTGCTCTTTTCTGCAAGTTGACCTACTCCGTAATTTATCTTCTTAGATCCCTTAGCAGCCTTATCTACACCTTCAGTGTACTGTCTTAATCCCTGATAGAATTGATTGTACTTGTCCAGCTGTCCTTTTAGCGCTGTCAAGCTGCTTGCTCCGCTTTTAGCCTTTGCAACAGCCTCCTCTATGCCCTTAACTACGGCCGGTGAGTTCATTGCCTGCTCGATTTGATTATTGATTTCAGCATTTACTTTAGCCTGTATAGTGCTCTGAACCTGTTCTGAACTCATCTGTGCGGCTACTGCATTATCAATCTGCTGCGCTACTGATGCCGGAATTGTGCCTGATGCAAGCGCATTTTTATATGCCTCTACTGTCATGGATATTCCCGACGCATTTAAAACGTTTTGAAGCACCTGTTCCTTTATCTTTTCCGTAACTACAGCTGCAATCTGAGCCTCGTTTTGATGTACCTGAGCCTCAACTGTCTGACGTGCCTTCTGAGTTGCTATAGCTCTTACATTACCCTCATCCATATTTTTGATGATGGATGTCAAAACGCTGCTGTAGTTATCCTTTGTCATGCTCACGGCCCCAAGACCTCTGGCACTGAGTTCTGTGTTTGCCTGTGCAATTAACGAGTCAAATATCTGTGCGGCACCGTTATTCAGCTGCTCGCTCTTGCTGCTCAAAGCTTGAAGACCCTCGTTCAGCTCAGTCGTACCTTTATACAATTCACCTGTACCTTCTGAAAACTGCTTTGCTCCATCGTTTAGGCTTACTGCTCCTCTATATAGCTTCAATGTTCCGGTTTTGATTTCCCCCGCCTTCTCAAGTAGGGTGCCAAGTCCATCATATAGCTGACTGCTGCCGTCTGCCAGTTTATTAGCTGAATTTGCGAATTCATCCAGCTGTGACTTAATTCCGTCCAAACTTGACAGCTTGTCGCTCGAAACATTTGCAAACAGTTCACTTGACACTACACTTATTGAGGTCTCAACTGAGAAGTTCTTCACATCCGCTGTCACCTCAAAAGTCTCAGGAAGATTCAAGCTATTTGCCGCATCACCGAGGTTTTCCTTCATTCCCGGAAGTGCAAAACCCATAACTATATTTCTTTTACCGTCGTTGATAACTCTTCCGTTTGTTACCTCAACATTCGAAAATGCCTTGTCGTCTAGCACAAGACCTGTAACAACAGAGAAAGGAACATACATAGTTAGGCTTTGACCGTCGACATTTACCGTTCTTGCCTCATTATTCTTGTAGGAATACTTGATTGTAACCCTTCCGCTTTTTCCTGCGAGCTCCTTTGCACTCACATTCTTTCCGTCAAGTGTATAGCTTACAGAAATATCCACAGGAAGCTTCTTATCAATTTCGCCCTGATAGTAGACGTCCTTGCCCTCTGCAGTCCAGACCTTCATATTATCCTTATCAATGACGTACTTAGCATTATCCTTGACATTTTTGATGTTCTTAAGTTCGCTGCTATCCTCTAGCTTGCTGGCTTTTTCGGTATTCTTGAGCCACTCGCTGACGATTATTTTCTCAGGGCTTCCGTCACTGCCTGCTATTACATAGACAGTTTCATCCTTTTCTCCCTTTCCTACCTTATCTATTATCTGAGATGAGGTCTGCGCCTTGCCTTTGCTCGTACCGGACTGCTTATCCTCAGCATATGAAAACCCGCTGAAAACTAGGCTGCCGGTTACAAGTGCCAATGAAAGCACAGATGCAACAATCCTTTTGCCAATCATCTTATCCTTTTTCATTTTTAAACCTCCTCTACAAGACCGGCCTTTGCAATGTGCTTCATGCTTCCGGTTGTCTTGCAAATAATCTTATCAAATACGTGAAGCATAGCCGGCAATATGAATATTACTGCCAGTACGCTTATTATTGCTCCCCTTGACATCAAAGTGCAAAGCGACTTTATCATGTCTATATTCGAATAAATCGCAACTCCGAAGGTCGCCGCAAAGAATCCGAGACCGCTTACTATTATCGATGGAATCGATGTCGCTAAGGCTATGTTAATAGCAGAATCCGTATCTTCTCCTTTGAGTCTTTCCGCCTTATATCTTGTAGTCATCAAAATAGCATAATCCACCGTCGAGCCGAGCTGTATCGTGCTTATGCAAATTGGTGCTATAAACGGCAGCGAAACACCCATCAAATGTGACAGCCCCAGATTTATGAATATAGCAAATTCTATTACTGCAACCAGAATTACCGGAAGTGATGCACTCTTAAATACTATGAGGATGATTAAGAAGACCAGAAATATCGAAACCGTGTTTACAATATTAAAGTCTCTGCTCGTTGTCTTTATTAAATCGTAAGTCGCAGGTGCCTCACCTATCAAAAGTCCCCTTTTGTCATACTCCTTAATAATCTTTTTGGTAGCGGCAACCTGTTTATTTACCTGATCTGACGCCACTTCATACTCCGATGTAATCATAACAAGTTGGTATTTACCAGATTTCAATTTACTCGTCATTTCACTGGGAATGAACTGATCCGGAAGTGAGCCACCTATAATGCTGTCGAGTCCCATAGCAGCCTTAATTCCCTTAAGGTCACTGATTCTATCGGTCATCTCGGTAAGCTCCTTGTTACTAAGATTCGAGTTCACCAAAGCCATATATGTGCTTCCAAGATCAAAGTGCTCCGCTTGTTTTTCATCTGCAACCACACTTGGAAGCGACTTTGGAAGAGAGCCCCCTATATCATAGTAGACTTCTTTGTTCGTCTGGTTATATGCAAACAGCGCCGGAATCAAAACAATGAGGAATATTCCAATCTGGATGTAAGGCTTTGCCGTTACCTTCTTGGCAAAATTATTCATATCCGGAATCAAGCTTCTATGTCTTGTCTTCTCTATGAATCTATCAAATACCAGTATCATCGCCGGCAAAATGGTTACGCAGCTTATAACACCGAGTATTACTCCCTTTGCCATAACTATACCAAGATCCATGCCCAGCTTGTATGTCATAAAACAAAGTGCGACGAAGCCTGCAACTGTCGTTATCGAGCTTCCTACAACGGCACTCAAGGTCTTGTTTACTGCCTCTGCCATAGCCTCATGATCATCGTCTATGATGTCTCTTTCCTCTTCATACTTATGCCAGAGGAATATTGAGTAGTCCATAGTGACCGCAAGCTGAAGTACCGATGACAAGGCCTTCGTTATATAGGAAATCTCGCCCATAAAGATGTTCGAACCTAGATTCCACATTATCGCCATGCCTATGCCCGCAAGAAATACAAACGGAATTAGCCAGGAATCAAGGAATATCATCATCACTAAAGTTGCAAGAAGCACTGCAAGACCAACATAGATAGGCTCTTCCTTTTCGCACAAATCCTTAAGATCCGTTACCAGCGATGACATACCTGTCAAAAAACAATCCTTTGTTGTAATATTTCGGATATCCTTTATTGCTGTCATTGTCTCCGATGCTGATGTTGAGCTATCAAAGAAAATTACCATTAAGGTCGCATTTCCATTGTTAAAAGCATCGTAGTACTTCTTTGGAAGAAGCTCCATCGGAATCTTACCATTTGATAAACTGTCGTACCAAATTACGGAATCGACGTGATTTACCTTTTCGATTTTGGCCTTAAGCTGCACGATATCCTTTTGTTCCATGCCCTCGATGACCATAGTCGAAACCGCTCCTTTGCCAAATTTGTCCAGCAGAATGTCCTGACCCTTGACCGTGTCCATATTCTTTGGCAGATAGTGGAGCATATCATAGTTTATCCTTGTGCCTATCATTCCGAAGAACGATGGAATCAGCAGTAAAATGCCGATAATCAGAACCAATCTATGATGTTTTACTGTTACCTTTCCGAACTTTTTCATATTTTTTTCACCCCTATGTTCAAACTGTCCTAATGGATAATATCCTCAAATATGTGTAATAAAAATGGACAATAAAAAATCAATGCCCAAAATTTAGGCATTGACCTGTTTTTGTCTAATAAATTACTTTGTCTCTGCATTTTTCAAAGCGTTTTTTACGCTGTCATACATCAAATCGCACAGTCGTCTTATTGCGGCCTCAGGCTCATCCTTCATCCTACGCTGTAGCCATTCGAGAACAATACCGACAACCGCATGCTTATAAAACAGTATGATTAATTCCTTGTCCCTTTCGCTCACATTCATACCACTTGCCTGCTGATTCACATATCTCGCAACAATGTGCGTTGAAACATTGTATAGATAGCGCTCAAGGGTTTCCCTGCTTATCGAGTTATATACATTGAATATAAGCCTCTTGTTATCTAGTGCAAATCGTGAGGATTCAACGAAAATCCTCTCCCAGTTGCCATCATCATATTGTAGCGTTTCAGCAATTTCCTCAGTCTCAGTCTCAAAAATATCCGCCAGAAGCTCATAGATATCTTTATAGTGATAGTAAAAGGTATTGCGATTAACTCCGCACTCCTCAACCAAATCCTTGACTCTAATTTTCTCAAGCGGTCTCTCGTTAAGCGCTCTTATCATTGTCTCTCTGAGAGCCTTCTTTGTTAAGCTTGACATAATCTACCTCAATTAAAACGTCCTTAATTACTCTCCGTGTGAAACTCTTCCATCTCCCTGCAATGAAATTTTATCTCCACCCACGGCCTTTCTATTTCCCAGATGATTTATAATAAAATCTTTATTTCTTGCTAAAATTTCGCGACCTTCTCTATACATCATTCCTTCAAAGTCATGCTGATCCGCACTCACTCCTATGGCATCCATACCCTCCGCCTCTGCAAGGTAAATAGCTCTATACTCATGATACTTTTGGGTTACGATTATCAGCTTCTTTACGTCAAAGATATTTCTTGCCCTTACCATGGACTCAGATGTGGAAAATCCAGCATGATCACAGAAAATATCACACTTTGGCACGCCATGTTTTATGCAGTAGTTCAACATAGTATGAAGCTCGTTGTGCTCCTTTTGACCGTTATCTCCCGTGAGAAGAATCTTAGGGGCAATGCCTTTTTTATAAAGTGCAATACCTGCATCAAGTCTATCCTTTAGAATCTCTGATGGGGTGTCCCTATCCTTTATACCCGCACCGAGAATCATGATACAGTCCGCTTTTTCTTCAGCTAACTTTTGGAATTCACTGTCTGATACGTTGTTTTCCTGTGTATCTATAGAGTATTGCAGGCTCGGTGAAGATGTTTTGATAACATAAAAATTTACGCCAAGTGCAATTGCGATAAGCAGTATTAAAATTATTATTATAGTTTTTATGCTTTTCTCTAGAATCTTCATCGTTAAGCCTCGTCATTTTGCAAAATAAATATATATATGGTATTATTCATATGTATTTAGTGAATCACACACCGCCGGGAGACAAATATGAAAAAATTTACAGTTTCAACATCAACTCCATACGACATCCTTATTGGACACGACCTGATTTCTCAAATAGGTGAGTTCCTTAAGCCTGTCTTCTCGCCAAGACATGTCTGCGTTATCACAGACAGTACAGTCAATGGCCTTTATGCACAGGTGGTGATGACCTCGCTCATAGAATCGGGATATCATACTTCTAAGATTTTATTCCCATCCGGCGAGCACTCCAAGAATTTGACAACCTACTCTAACATCCTCGAAGCTCTAGCTGACGAGGGTCTTACCCGCAGCGATTTAATTCTCGCTCTGGGTGGCGGTGTAGTTTGTGACCTTGCAGGCTTTGCTGCAGGAACATATATGCGTGGAATCAACTATGTAGTTGTTCCAACAACCCTTCAGGCTTCCATAGACACTGCTATCGGTGGAAAGACCGGTATAAACCTTCTGGGCGGAAAGAACCTCGCCGGTGTATTTTGGCAGCCTTCACTAGTCGTTTGCGACAGTAAAATCTATGAGACGCTTCCAAATGATATCCTTCTTGAGGGTATTGCAGAAGCAACCAAAAATGCTGTAATCGCTGAAAAAGGTTTACTCAATCACATACGCAATCATAACTATGAATATGTCATTGAGCGCTGTATTTCCATCAAGAAATCTCTTGTAGAAGCGGACGAACGCGAGACAAGTCTCAGACAACTCCTAAACTTCGGACACACCGTAGGTCATGGAATCGAAAAGCTCAGCTCCTATACCGTAACTCACGGTCAGGCCGTTGCCAAAGGCATGATTGCTGAAGCAAGAGGTGCCTATGCTCTAGGACTTACACCTAATGACATTAGCGATGAACTCACCGATATTCTCAATGAATTTGGCTTTGATACGTCGCTCGATTATGATGCTAAGGCTATCTACAAACTTGCCCTCAAGGATAAGAAAATCCGAGATGGACATATTAACATCATCGTTCCTGATTCGATTGGAAAGTGCACGCTGAAAAAGCTCTCACTTCCTGAGCTGAGTGAACTTATTATGCTCGGATTCAATCAGATCTAGCACTACTGCGAATATCACTCAACTAAACCGCTAAATTAAACCAACTTTGTAAAATCTAAAGGGCTAACTTCTTAGCCCTTTATTTTTATTCCGTGGTACTTATTATTTCCTTATTCGATTTGTCAATCTGACTAACCTTCATATCCTTTGCCTTTTCCGGATCAACCTCCTCTTGCAATCCCAGAAGCGTTGGCCCGAGGTAAATCGTCGATAGCGGCTCGCCGTTCAGCGTAACTTTGCTATACTCCGTAAAGTTCTGGCCTTTAATGTAATACCTTCCTCCAACATTTACCACCTTGTCAATCTTAACGGTCTTAACCCCCATTTTCATCTTGGTAGCCTTGACAGCGTCCTTGCTTCCGTCGTAGATGTATCTATCTCCATATAGCATGTCATATGCCAAAAGATTTAGTCCTTCAAGGAAGCTCTTTTCGCTGTGATTTGTATTCTGTTGATATTTAAATACTGTTCCCTCATGGATTCCCAATCTGTCACAGACATCAGCTGTTATCTCGTACGCATGTAGGTCCTTGTCCTGCTTTTTCATATCAAAGTTTGACCAGATTACATAAGGAGTCTGATAGAGATCTTTATCATATGAATCCGCTGTGATATCAAGCGCCGGAATGTGATCACCATACATTACAAGAATTGTAGGTTCATTTAATTTTGATAGAGTATCGGTCAGCTCCTTTACGAACTGATCCATCTCATAAAGCTGATTTACGTAATATTCGTACTTCCACTTTAAATCCTGCGATGGTGCCTCAGTGACCTGAACCTTCGGGTTCTTTACGAGCTGCTCCGTTGGGTATTTACCGTGACCTTGAACCGAAATCGTGTATATGTAGTCTCTGGATTTCGTTGAATTTAGCGCTTCCATTATTTGATTCGTCAAAATCTTATCCTTAGCCCAGTTCTTAGGTGTCTTAGGCACATCACTCATATACTCAAGTGATGTAAATGTATCATATCCTATATTTTTAAATACTTCGTTTCTGTTATAGAATAGTGCTCTGTGGTTATGGATTGCATGCGTTGAATATCCTCTATTCTTAAGATCTAAGGCAATGCTCTCCGCAGGCGTATTTCTCAGAACTGATTTGAATGGATATTCTCCAGGTCCGAAGAACTTAACTGAAAGCCCCGTCATAACCTCAAACTCCGTGTTCGCAGTTCCCGCACCGCAGGCCGGAACCGTCAGATATCCCGAGGAATAGTTCTTCGCCAGATTTCTGAAGTTAGGTATAGCATCCGTCGAAAGTTTTATCTTATTGAAAAGCTGAGGATCTGTAAACGACTCCAGCTGTAAGAATATGATATTAGGAGATTTATGTCCTATATCTGTGTTCTTGACCTCCAGTGCCTCTTTCCCGTTTTTAATATTAGCCTTTGCAAGTATATCCTTCATCGTACTTTCGTTATAGCCTGCAGGTTTATGAATACCCGTGTTTAGCCATGTATTTACAAAGCAGTACGGTGCTCCATAATCCTGATAAGCGTAGGCAAGGTTTCCGAAGAAGGTTGCGAGCACGTTTGTTTTTATCAATCCCCATGTTGCACCAAAGGTCAAGGCGATGACCAGAGCAACCATGGCAACGCTTTGCTTGAACTTGCCGGTCATATCCTTCCTTGGCAGTTTAATCCAAAGAATTACGACAGTAACCACAAGCAATATCAATACTCCGGCTATGATTGAAAGTTGGAATCTATTGAAGTAATTCGTTAGAATTGTAGCCGCATCGGTAATTGACGATAGGTCCTTAACGGTAAAAGGTGTCATTCTTTCGAGCAAAATCACACCGTTTGCCACACCAATCGCAATCCAGATTGTCGATATGATGACCATGAAAAACGATCGTCTTTTAAAAAGACATGATATAGAAAGTGTAGCAGCTATTACAAGACTGTTATACAAAAATACTATTGGACTGTGTATCAAAAAAGTAAATCCACCAAAATACTTTCTTGCGAGTGTCTCTATTATCAAATTAATTATAAATCCTAGAACTAAGCAAAGAATTATTCCATTTTTTCCTATCTTCTGTCTTACGCTCTGTAGCTTACTCATCCTTTTTCTCCAAAAATACTGCAAGTTCATCTGAAATTGCAGCGAAATCCTCTATCGAGAGAGTCTCCGCTCTCCTCTTAGGCTCAATGCTAAGCCTCTCTAGTGCTTGTTTTATCTCATCCTTGCTGAAGCCTGCTCCTGTTAAGGAATTTAAGATCGTCTTTCGCCTCTGCCCAAAACCCGCTTTGATACAATTGAACATCAGCTTCTCATTATTAGGTTGCACCGGCTTTTCCGTCCTTATGTTCAGCTTGAGAACTGTAGAATCCACCTTAGGCACCGGATAGAACACCTCTTTTGGTACATCCGCGACCTCACTGACCTCACAGTAATACTGAACGGCAAGCGAAATAGCCCCGAAAGTTTTACTTCCCGGACCTGCAATGATTCTATCAGCTACTTCCTTCTGCATCATAATCGTTATAGACTCAATGTTTATTTCATTCTCCAACAGATACATGATTATAGGTGTAGTTATATAGTATGGCAGATTTCCTATTATCTTTGTATGTTGAAAAGTTGAAGACTTTATGATGTCGTTAAGATTTGTTTTTAGAACATCTTGATTTATAACTTCAATATTGTCGTACCCTTTTAGAGTAAAGTCAAGAACGGGAAGCAAATTTTTATCGATTTCTATAGCGCAAACCTTGCCTGCTTCCTTTGCTGCTTCAACTGTCAAAACTCCGATGCCGGGTCCAATTTCAATAACTAGGTCTTCCTCGCTTATATTCGTCGCCTCGATAATGCTATCGATTACTCCCTTATCGGTCAAAAAGTTCTGGCCCAGACTCTTCGCATTGTGAAAGCCGAACTTCTTCCTTATATAATTTAAAGTACTTAGGGAATATAATTCCATGTTCTTAGCTGTTTCCAAGCTTTTCATTCACCTTTCTGATCGCTTCATCAAAATCCTTGCGGCTGACTAACATCAAATTGAGTTTCTTAAGCAGAGCCTTGCCATTGCAATATCCAAGCCCTAGCAAATCTCCGAGCATGGTGCGTCTCGCCTTTGATGATTCACCACCTATAAGCCCGTTACTGCTGAGATCCACATAAGAGAACTCCTCTCGCTTGCCCGTAATCGTACACTTTGCAAGCTTCAGTGCATTGACTATGTCCTCAGGTCTTGCGTTTTCTATACCTATATCACCGTTTTTCTCAGCTTTTGCGGCGGTCAAAAAGGCCTGCTTTGCTTCAGGATACCTTGCGCAGATTCGCTCCCTTATCTTGCGACCTGCGTGGTCGGGATCCGTCATTACAATCAGCCCTTTACTCTCATACGCACTATCTAATTTTCTCCAAGTTGCCGCCGAGATCCCGTAGCCGTGAGTTTCAACGGTCACGGCCTCCACCGCCTTATTTATAGCGGCAGTGTCATCCCTTCCCTCGACAACAATAACTTCATTAATAACCGGCCTTTCTTCCATTACTTCTTATCCTTGCCATCCTTATTCTTTTTGCCATCCAAGACATAAAGGACTTCTCCCGGCTTAATCATCTTAAGCTGCTTACGTGCTTGCTCCTCAATGTAGTCGAGTTCGTTGACATTCTTGAGCTCTGCAGTCAAATCATCCTTCTTCTGCTCCAGCTCCTTCTGAGTCTTCTCCAGGTGACTCTTCTCAATATGAAGAGTAACTATTTTCTTGATTGAAAATGCACAGCCTATGAGGAGAAAAAGAACTATCAAAGATAGAACCAATCTACCCATATTTAATTTTTTCTTCTTTTTTCTCGTTGACTTTGCCATTCTTCAGCCTCAATCATCCTTTGTTCTATGCAAGAACATCTTTCTCCAGTATCCATAATACCCGTGTCGTCGCATCGATTACACTTATATCTTTCCTCCATGTAATCCATATCGTAGTTGTTTTCGGTCAGAATTATGGCACGTTCCTCGTAGAGCATATTCATCTCGTCATTTAAGCTCTTTGATTCACCGTTATCTTGACCAAATAGCATCATTCCTGAAAGCTTTGCACTTAATGAGTGAATATTTTTCTCTATTTCCCTTATCTTTGGAAGCTTCTTATATATTTCCTTACGTCTAGCGTCGGCATCCGTCTCCGCCTTCTTGCGTAGAAAATCGTAGTACTTGTTCAAAACAGCCCTGCTAACAGGTTTCTTTTCATTAACATCCCTGTTTTCCTTGCCGGCTTCCTTTCTCCAGTTATCAAGAATCGAGTTCACATATTTTAGATTAGGATTCGAAATTCCCGCAGTCTTGCTACAAGCCTCCAGCACCTTATCCATCTTAAATCCCATCTCATCAAACCAGCTATCCATGAGCCTCTGCTCCTCTTCGGACGGATTCCTCGAAAAACCTAGCGCCTTCATAACGCGTCTATATCTCACATGCCTCTGATCATTCTCCTCGAGATAATTGTCAACATCCTCACTGGTTTTGATGCCAATCTTTGTCCATTCCTCGATAACTTTTTCTATATACTTGAAGCTAAGCTTTCCCTTATCAGAGCAGTAAATCACTGCCTTTTCAACGACTTCGGGCGTTGCTTTCACATCGTCTATCCACGATATGACCTTTTGCATGTCACTGCTGGATAGAGTGCGACCTAAAATCTTTTCTATCTTCGGCATCAAGGTAGAAATTGCCTCGCTACCAAAAACGCTCACCGGTTCAACTCCCTGTGAATCTTTTTGTTCTTCTCCCTTGCCTGTTCCGTAAATCAATTCCTTGAGGTTTATGAACTCAACTGCAAAATCAGCCTTGCCCTCTCCATAGAATCTCTTTTTGATGGCATTCATATCCTCCCAATAATTCCAGGCTTCCACAATGGTCTTTTCATCGACTCCAAGCTCATTGGATATCTGAGCGTTATCGAGCGGGTATCCCAGCTCTGCGTAGAGCCTTGCATAAAGATAGACCTTAACGAAGTCTCCCGGAGCTATCGGAAGAAATTCATTTATGAAAATGTTTTCGAGCGATATATCGCCAAGATACATATCTCGTTTTTTTGCTTTGATATATTTCATGGATTTCTCCTAATAATCTATGGCTCGCCCATAAAAGGCACATTAAACTATACCATGTCGCTGAACTTGGTATATCTCTCTACCCAGGTCAAATCACGTCTTGCGGTCTCTCCGTTTCTGTGCTTTGCAATGCTGACCTCACATACATTTGGCTTATCACTCTCCTCGTTATAGTAGTCATCTCTATAGAGGAAGATTACCATATCAGCATCCTGCTCGATTGAGCCCGATTCTCTGAGGTCCGAAAGCATAGGTCTGTGGTCTGTTCTGAGCTCCGGCGCACGTGAAAGCTGAGACAGTACGAGAACCGGACAGTCCATCTCTCGGGCAAGCAACTTTAGGTATCTTGAGAGCTTACTGATTTCTTGCTGTCGGCTTTCAGATCTGCCCTCTGCCGTCATCAGCTGAAGATAGTCGACAACCACAAGGTCAAGCCCATACTCCGCCTTCATCCTTCGGCATTTATTCTTCATCTCCATAACCGTGATACCCGGGGTATCGTCTATGGTTATATTTGTTTTCGAAAGAATATCTCCGGCTATATTTATCTTCTGCCAGTCATTTACCTCTATCTTGCCCTTTCTGATGTTCGAAAGCTCGATATTGCTCTCCATAGAAAGAAGTCTCTGACCGAGCTGATCCTTAGGCATCTCGAGATTGAAGATGATAATCCCCTTTGATCCTCTCTTTGCCGCATTGAGCGCAATATTCAGCGCAAATGAACTCTTTCCCATAGCCGGTCTTGCTGCAAGTATTATAAGGTCTGAACGCTGGAATCCACCCGTAATCTTATCGATTTCCGTAAAGCCTGACGGAACACCTGTAACATCCTCATCTGATCGTGCAGCCTTGTCCATCATATCGATGTTTTCCATGATGACATCTTTGATGTGCGAGTAGTCATTCTTCTGACGCTTCTGCGCAATCTCAAATATATTCTGCTCAGCAAAGTCGAGGATATAACCTGCATCCTCGCTTTCCTCAAAGCTCTTTTCTCTTATCTCATCCGCAGCCTTAATAAGTCTTCTAAGCTGTGCTTTTTCGGCCACAATCTTAGCATAGCCTACAGCATTCTTCGCTGACGGCACATTTGACGGAAGCGATGCAATATATGCTCTTCCACCTGCAATCTCAAGGCTTCCTCGCTTCTTCAGCTCATCGCAAACAGTAACAATGTCTACAGACTCGTTTCTTCTCGCAAGATCCAGTATAACGTCATAGACTTCCTTATGAGCTGCATCATAAAAGTCCTCAGCCTTTACTGTTTCAAGCACATCAAAAAGTGCATCCTTATCAAGCATCGCAGCGCCTAAGACGGACTGCTCTGCTTCCTTATTATGCGGAGGTATCTTCTCTGTCATCTTTGACTCCTAATCTACAAGCTCAACCTTAATCTCGCCTTTTATTTCGTGATATAGCTTAACCGCTACATCAAAACTGCCCAGCTGCTTTAGTGGATTTGCAAGTTCAATATTCTTCTTTTCAATATCTATTCCGAGCTGGTCCTTGATTGCATCAGCTATGTCCTTTGATGTTATTGAACCGAAAAGCTTTCCGCCTTCGCCTGACTTTGTCTTGATTACAATTTTTTTGTTCTTAAGCGTTTCTGCCTGGCTCTGAGCTCGCTCTCTGTTCTCCTTCTCCTGTTGGATTTTGAGCGCCTTCTGCTTTTCTAGACTTCTTAGGTTTGCCTGCGTTGCCTCAACTGCCAGCCCTTTCTTTAGAAGCATGTTTCTTGCAAAACCGTCGCTGACCTTGAGACCCTCGCCCGCCTTACCTGTACCTTTTACATCCTCTTTAAGTATTACTATCATTATTATCTCCTTTTTGTAACAATCCCAGCACTATCTCCAGCACTTCCTCAGGTTTTTCTTCAACCTGAGCGCCCGCTGTGTTCAGATGACCGCCACCACCGATTTTCTCAAGAAGAACCTGAACATTTATGTCTCCAAGCGACCTTGCACTTATGCAGGTAGTTCCTTTATCGTTTACTCCTGCAACAAAGCTCGCCTTTATTCCTTTGATATTTAGGAGTTCATCCGCAACCTGTGCATTGATTACCTGAGCATCTTGGTTTTGTCCCTCACAAATAGATGTCGCAATGCCACCATCGTAAAAGCTTGCATTTGCAATAGCCTTAGCCCTTACCTTAAACGTATCTGAGTCAATCTGGAAAAATCTCTTTACCTCTGTCGTGTCAGCACCCGCTCTTCTGAGCCATGCAGCAGCCTCAAAGGTTCTAACCCCTGTCTTTACAGCGAATCTGTTCGTATCTAATGTTATACCCGCAAGAAGAGCTTCTGCCTCAAGCTTTACGAGCGACTTTCTTGGAATTACATACTGAAGCATCTCTGTCACCAGCTCTGAAGCTGACGAAGCATAGGTCTCTATATACGATAGAGTTGCTCCTGTTATGTAGTCCTCAGCTCTACGGTGATGATCTATTACAACTACTCTCTCAGTCTTGTCTAAAAGCTCCGGTGCTTCCAAGTAGCTGGGTCTTTGCGTATCTACAACGACCAGCAGAGTGTCCGATTCTATCAAAGCATTAGCCTTTTCAGTCGAATCCAGGTTATAGTTTTGGGTTGCTCTAACCTGATCATACACGGCCTGCATTGTATCGTTTACCTTGTCTATGATAATGTGCGCCTCAGTTCCGCTATTGATGCACATCCTATAAATTCCGAGCGCAGATCCAAATGCGTCCATATCTGCATTTTGGTGCCCCATAATCAAAACACGATTAGATTGCTCGATAAGCTTTCTTAAGGCATGAGCAATAATCCTTGACTTGCCCTTACTGCCCTTTTCTATTGACTGTGTCTTTCCGCCAAAGTAACTGATTTCCGATTCTTCTTTGACAACAACCTGGTCTCCTCCACGTCCTAGCGCAAGATCAAGTGCTGCCGCTGCATACTCTGATGTCTCCATTATGTTTGAGCCGCCAATTCCAAGCCCCATGCTAAGTGTCAATGGGAAATCAGCACCCGTATCTATCTTTCTGACGTCATCCAATATTGTGAATTTATTGTCGACAATTTCCTTAAAATGACCGTACTGAAAGTACACGTTATATAGTGTATCCTTGATTTTCTCTAGCGATGCATCCATGTCCGCCGCCCACTTTCTTATGATGCGGTCGACCTGGCTCGTTACCGACATACCGGTCTCCGGAGTTACAGATCCCGCAAACTGGTCGTAGTTATCAACACTTATGCGACACACGCAAACTCTCTCTGACATATATCTTTTCTTTAGATCCTCGTAGCCGGTAACATCCCTGAAAAATACGATTATATCATCACCATATTCATTTTTGTCGCTATCTGCAATCACTCTGAACTTTCGTCCGTTTCTATCGAGAAGATACTTGTTATCACCCTCTAAAAGAGATTTTACCTTTATTCCTGTGAGAGCAAAAAAATCGGCATCTTCTATTCCTTTATATGGAAATACTCTGTCTATGAATCTGTTCGCACTGGTTACCTTGCCGGCCCTATTGACTATACACATTGGCATAGGCAGGTCGGCTGATATAATGCGCTTTGCCACTTTTTCCGTCATCTTTACTTCTCCATTACGAATTTATGTTTGCAACTCTGAGAATGTCTATCAATCTGTTCAGTTCATCCATGCTGTAATAATGGAGCTGAATAGATCCGCCTTTCCCTTTTGCTTCAATATTTACCTTCGTCCCATAAATATCCTTAAGTTCATTCTCAACACTGAGAATCTCTCTAGGTTTAACGCGTCTTAAAGGCTTGTTTCTCTTCTGTTTTTCAGTGCTTGCAAGTTTTTCGGTTTCTCTTACCGATAGACCTTCTGCGATAACGCGCTTGCAAAGTTCTTCCTGTTTCTGGAAATTATCCGCAGATAATATAGCTCTTGCATGCCCAGCTGAAAGCCTTCCCTCAGCAACCTCATTTCTAACGCTCTCAGGCAAATTCAAAAGCCTCAAAGCGTTGGTAATATAAGGTCTTGACTTACTTACACTCTTAGAAACCTTGTCCTGTGTAAAGCCGTAAACCTTAATCATCTTCTCAAGCCCTTCAGCTTCTTCTATAGGGTTTAAGTCCTCTCTTTGCATATTCTCAATTATTGCAAGGAGCATATTTTCTTCTTCTGTAAGAGCTCTAACAAGACAAGGCACCTTCTTCAACTCCGCTTCCCTTGCCGCTCTCCAACGTCTCTCACCTGCTACAATCTCATAGCCAACCTCAGCTTTGGTTACAACCAAGGGCTGAATTATTCCGTGTTCCTCTATGGATCTGGCAAGTTCACTTATCTTCTCAGGATCAAAAGTCTTACGAGGCTGCCCGTGATTAGGCTTAATGTCGTTTATATCTATGTATTTAACGCTGTCTTTAGATTCCTCCTGAGTCGGAAGCTTAATGTCCTCGTTAACCGCAACTTCACGGTCAGCAAATAATGCGTCAAGACCTCTGCCCAGTCCGCTCTTCTTTCCTTTAGCCGCCATTACTCTTCCTCCCTTTCGAGAAATTCCTCAGCAAACTCTCTGTATGCCTCCGCACCTCTCGATTTAGGATCGTACTCGGTTATTGCCATGCCGTAGCTTGGGGCCTCAGCAAGCCTAATATTTCTCGGTATGACCGTAGAATACACCTTTGCCCCGAAGTACTTCTTAACCTCCTGAACTACCTGAACAGATAGGTTGGTACGTCCGTCGAACATGCTCAAAATTACACCTTCAATCTCGAGATCCTTGTTTAGATTCTTTCTGACTATTTCAATTGTGCTCACGAGTTGGCTAACACCTTCAAGTGCATAGAACTCACACTGAATAGGAATTAATACACTCTGCACAGCAGTCAAAGAATTTATGGTTAGAAGTCCTAGCGAAGGCGGACAATCAATGAAGATGTAATCATACTTTTGTCTTACCTTATCTATGGCCTTTCTAAGTCTCTGTTCTCTGCCTTCAATCTGAACAAGTTCAATTTCAGCGCCTGCCAAATCTACGCTTGCAGGAATTATATCCAATCCCTTGATGTTTGTATGCAAAATCGCCTTCTTGGTATCAAAGTTATCCTCAATCAGAAGATCATAGACAGTATAATCGAGACTTTTCTTCTTAATCCCAATTCCACTGGTCGTATTACCCTGAGGATCAATGTCTAAAATTAAAACTTTCTTACCCAAAAGTGCCAAGCATGCTCCCAAATTAATATTTGTGGTTGTCTTACCTACTCCGCCCTTCTGATTAAATATTGCTATTGCTTTTCCCACTTTATTATCCTCCATAATCAAAAAATGGACTTGATTTATTATATAACAGATGTAGCATTTTTTCCACTTTTTTATAGCAAATAGAGAATGTTTCACGTGAAACATTCTCTATACCACCATACTTATAAGGGCTGTTTTCACGGGGTTCCCGGCTTTCTTGGATACACGTTTGGTGTTATTTTTACTTTCTTTATTTTTACAAAACAATGGTCGATATTTTCGTGGTCCGAGGATATGATTTCAACATCTCCACCACCGAGAATCCTCACTGCCTTCTCGGCATTTTTTATTTCCACTTTAGCCGCATCAGTCTTGTATGCAATGAAGTATCCATCTTGTTTTACCATAGGCAAACAATATTCGCATAGCGTCGAAAGATTTGCTACCGCTCTAGACACACAACAATCGAAGTTCTCTCTGTACTCAAAGTTTCTTCCCAAATCCTCGGCTCTTCCGTGAACCGTACTTACATTATTTATGCCGATATTCCCACATAACTCGTCTATGACCTTTAATCTCTTCTTCAGCGAATCGGCAAGAACAAATTCAGTTTTCGAGTAGGCTATTGCCAGCGGCACTCCCGGAAAACCTCCACCGGTTCCAATATCTATAACTTTACAACCCGGCTTAATCAAACCCAGCTTTGCTATCTTTAGAGAGTCGATGTAGTGTTTTTCCATAAAATCATCTTCATCTTTAATTGCGGTTAGATTGATTTTTTTGTTCCAGTCCAAAATGCCCTTCATATAGAGTTCAAACTGCCTCAGAGTATTGTCATCACAAGGGAGATTGAGAGACGTCAGCTGCTCTTTAAAATTTAGCTTTTTCAATTCTCTTCTCCTTTTCTAAGTATACTTGAAGTACATTTATATCCGCAGGTGATACGCCCGAAATTCTCGAGGCCTGACCTAGAGATACCGGCTTAATCTTATTCATTTTTTGGGCTGCTTCAATTCTAAGTCCATCAATTTTCTCATAATCTATATCGCCGGAAAGAGGTTTTCTCTCGAGTTTCTTAAACTTCTCAACTTGTTGAATTTGTTTCTTTATATAGCCCTGATATTTAATTTCAACTGAAACTTGAGCTCTTGCGTGCTCAGATATTTCAGGTCTTTCCTTATCTATTGCCTTTAGGTTTTCGTATGTCACCTCCGGTCGTTTCAATAGATCTGCAAGGCTGATTTTTCCGTCGACCGGTGAACTGTTAATTTTTTCCAAATATGAATTTGTTTCTGCAACGGTAGGAATTACAGATTTAAGTCTGTCTATTTCCCTAGCTACTTCCTCCTGTTTTGATTTAAGTCTATTAAATCTCTCTTCGGAAGCAAGTCCTATCTCATAACTCTTGGCTGTCAACCTGTTATCTGCATTGTCTTGCCTCAGAAGCAGCCTATATTCCGCTCTGCTCGTCATAATTCTATAAGGTTCATTAGTACCTTTAGTCACCAAATCGTCGATTAGAACGCCAATATAGGCCTCGTTTCTCGCAAGAGCAAAAGGTTCTTTACCATTTATTGCCAGATGTGCGTTTATGCCGGCCATGAGTCCCTGAGCTGCCGCCTCTTCATATCCGGAACTTCCATTAAACTGTCCGGCACAAAAAAGTTTCTCAATTGACCTGCTCTCCAAGTTTAATTTCAATTCGAGCGGGTCTATGCAATCATATTCGATCGCATAAGCCGGTCTGGTGATAACTATGTTCTCAAGACCTTCTATACTATGATAGAAATCTCTCTGTACATCTTCAGGAAGACTTGAACTCATACCCTGGATATACATTTCATCAGTTTCAAGTCCTTCCGGTTCAATGAATAGCTGGTGCCTCTCCTTCTCAGCAAAGCGATTTACCTTATCTTCAATTGAAGGACAGTATCTTGGTCCTATCCCCTCGATTTGACCGCCAAACAAGGCGGAACGGTTAAAGTTTTTCCTAATTATCTCGTGAGTTCTGCTGTTCGTATATGTGAGCCAGCATGAAATCTGCTCTTTCTCAAGTTTATCATTTAAGAAGGAAAACGGTACGATTTTCTCATCGCCCTTCTGCTCCAGCATTTTTGAATAATCAAAGCTCGAGGCCAGTGCTCGTGCCGGTGTTCCTGTCTTAAAACGCCTTAATTTTATGCCGTATTCAGCGAGCCTATCCGATAGCTCATTTGCCGGTGCAAGACCGTTTGGACCACTCGAATACGCGCTATCTCCAATAAAAACCTTACCGCGAAGAAAGGTTCCGGTCGCTATAATTACGGCCTTTGCTCTATAGACAGCGTGATTTCTTGTGACAACTCCACAGGCCTTACCATCTTCAACTATTATGTCTATAATCTCGTCTTGCTTCATAAAGAGGTTTTCCTGTCTCTCTATGGTCTTCTTCATCTCAAGGTGATACTTATACTTGTCAGCCTGCGCTCTAAGAGAATGAACAGCCGGACCTTTCGCTGTATTTAGCATGCGGCTCTGTATAAAGGTTTTATCTATATTTACACCCATCTCACCGCCCAGTGCGTCTATTTCTCTTACGAGATGACCTTTGCCGGTTCCACCAATAGAAGGATTGCAAGGCATCATAGCAATTGCCTCCAAATTGATAGAGAACATGATTGTCTTGCTTCCCATTCTTGCCGCTGCAAGTGCCGCCTCGCAGCCTGCATGACCCGCTCCTATGACGATTACATCGTATTTTCCCATTAAATACCGGTCCATCTATTTCTCCATTCGATATTCATTAGATTTATTTACCTAAACAAAATCTGCTAAATACCTCGTCTATGACATCGTCCTGCACCGAATCACCTGTGATAAATCCCAGTTCCTCGTATGCATTTCTTATATCTATTTCCAGAAATTCTAAAGGAATGCCGCCGGAAGCTGCATTTATAGCTTCCCCAAGTGAAGTCGCCGCTCTTTCCAACATATTCTTATGCCTTGCATTTGTAACTATATTGCTCTTTTGTGATCCTGCAAGCTTATCAGTTTCGCTTTCCTTTCCCAGCAGAAGATTTCCGCCTGCCTTCTCAAAGATAGCATTTTCAATCTCATCAACGGATTTGCTATCATTTACGGAAGTTATCATATAATGCACTTCACGAGCAAATGAAGCAATATCAGCCTCAGAAATTCTTGCAGTCTTATCTGCCTTATTAAACAAAAGGAGAAGCTTCGACTTGTCTACTTGATTAAGAATATCGTAGTCCTCAGCAGAAATCTCAGATGTTAAATCTATCATAAAAATGACTAAATCAGCCGATTCAAGAGACTTCTTCGATTTATCGATACCGATTTGCTCAATCACATCATCGGTGCTTCTAATTCCGGCAGTGTCTATTAGATTTACAGGAATTCCCCTTACATTTATCAGCTCTTCAATTGTGTCCCTCGTCGTTCCGGGAATCTCAGTCACTATAGCTCTTGATTCCCTAAGCATTGCATTCATCAAAGATGATTTTCCGACGTTTGGACGACCTATAATTGCAACATTAAGACCTTCCCTCAAAATCCTGCCCGTGTCGGAACTATCTATTAGATAATCGACTTTTTTCTTTATAGAACGAAGCTCATTTTCCAGCTTATCGTAAAGTATAAGCTCTATATCTTCATCCGGATAGTCGATATTTACGGCAATGTCAACTAAAACATCCGTTATTTCCTTACGTATTTCATTTATCTCTTTCGAGAATCTTCCCCTTAACTGCTCCATAGCTACATCAAAAGAGGAATTTGTCTTTGAGTTTATGACATCTATCACAGCTTCTGCCTGAGTTAAATCAAGTCGTCCATTTAAAAAAGCCCTCTTTGTAAACTCTCCGGGTTCTGCTAAATTCGCTCCACAGCGCAGCACAAGTGAGAGTGTATTTGACAGTGGTACAATTCCGCCGTGACAATCTATTTCAACTACATCCTCAGCCGTGTATGTCTTTGGCGCAGGAAAGTAGACAGCGAGAACCTCATCTATTATATGACCGAATTCGTCCTTTATATGGCCGTAAATCAGCTGTCTATGATTATCCTTTGGAGCTAAATTCTTGCTCGCAGGATAAAATATTTTGTTTAGGATATTTAGAGATTCTTCTCCACTTATCCTTATAATTCCAATTCCGCTTTCTCCCGGAGAGGTTGCTATAGCCGCTATTGTACTTTCCATAATTCTTCCTTTGATTACAAAAGGCTGCCGCAAAGCGACAGCCCAATCTACTATTTAAGTTCGATATGAATCCTTCTATATGGATCCTGACCCTCACTCTTTGTTGTAACGCGTGGATCTTTCTGTAGTGTTGCATGAATAATTTTTCTCTCGTAAGGATTCATAGGCTCCAGCTTGAATGGTCTACGACTTCTTACTACCTTTTCAGCCAGTCTTTTAGCTAGCTTTTCCAATGATTTTTCTCTTTTTGCTCGATAATTTTCAGCGTCAACAACTACGCGAATATACTCTCCGTTACCCTTATTTACCACAAGGCTGGTCAAGTACTGAATTGCGTCGAGAGTTGCTCCTCTCTTACCTATTACAGTACCGGAGTCTTTTCCTTCTAATAGGAAGAACAAATCGGTTCCATCCGTCTTACCGACAATATCGAGCTCTATTCCCATCTCCTCAACGAGACCCTTTAGGAATACAAAAGCCACATTATCTTCTTCCAAATCATTTAGGGAAGTCATATCAATCTCAGGAATGACAGGTTCGCTAATCTGATTTTCATCATCACGTGGTCTGTCATTTTTCATAGATTTTTTCTTCTTCTTTTGTGATGGTGATTTTTGTTTCGCCTCAACTTTTTTCTCAGAGACCTTTTCACCATCTATGTTTGCATCTTCAGTGGATATTTCTTGTATTTCTTCTGCAAGTTCTTGCTTATTTTCTTCTTCCTTATCATTAAGGCTTACTCTAACGAGTGCAAGCTTTGATCCTATTCCAAAAAATCCTCTTGAAGGCTGCTCGAGTACTTCTATGTCTACCTCTTCCTTGCTTGCATTAAGTTCCTGCAAGGCAAGTTCAACTGCGGTATCCACATCTGTTCCCCATTTTTCCGAAACTTTCATCTTATAGATTCCTCCAATGAGTGTACGCGAATACTAATTTTTACTTCTTTTTGTTTTTAGCCTTTTTATTCTGTGCCTTCAATTCTTTTCTCAGTTTATTAAATCTAATATTGAAGAATATCTGAGTGAAGTTACTGATAAACCAGTAGATTGCAAGGCCTGCAGGATATGCTCTTCCTAACCAAACTATCATGATAGGGAAAATATATTTCATCATTCCCATTCCCATATTAGAACCTTGCTGCCCTAGCTGGTTCTGCTGTGACATTGAGAAAGAGAAAAATGTTGCTATACCGGAAAGTATAGGTAAAATCCATGGATCCGGTTGGCATAAATCTTTAATCCAAAGGAAGGACTCATGCACTGCAAATACCATATTTTCATCATTGATATAGTTAAGAGGATATCTGAGTAAAACAAAAAGACCTGAAATAACTATAAGCTGTACAAGCATAGGCATACAACCCGCACTTGGGTTAAAACCCGACTCCTTGTAGAGCTCAGCTATTTTCTGATTCATCATTTCTTTGTCATTAGCATACTTCTTCTTGATTTCGTTCATCTTTGGCTGCATATCTGCCATGCCTGAAGTTGAAAGAATCTGCTTCTTATATAGCGGGTACATCGCTACTCTTATCAAAACTGATAAGATGACAATCGCTAACCAATAATGCCCCGTAATGTTATAAAAGAAAGCGAGCAGTATACTAAACGGTTTGGCTAAGAAATTAAATAAAGCCATATACTAAATTCCTCCGTTATTTTAAAGGGTCATATCCACCGGGATTTCCGGGATGACACTTTAAAATTCGTTTAATACCTAAGTAACTGCCTTTAATAGGTCCGTACTTCTGTAGTGCCTGTATGCAATAAGTAGAACAAGTAGGATAGAATCTACATGTCTTGGGAAGTAGCGGAGATATAAAAATCTGATAGAATCTAATTAGCTTTATCATGAAGAATGAAATAATATTACCAATAAATCTAAACATTTTTCTTTATTTTAGCCTTTCGCAAAGCTGAAAAAATCGATTTTTTAACGTCATCCGCTTTCTTATCGTTAATAGTATTTCTGGCTATGAATATAAAATCGTAGCCGGAATCCAATCCGTCGCAAAGATATCTATATCCTTCTTTCATAAGTCTTCTCGCACGATTTCTTCTCACACTGTTACCAACTTTTTTACTCGCTAAAAAAGCTGTTCTATTATAATCAAGGTGATTTTTTCTCCAGAATAATACTACGTATCTATCTCCTACAGAATTTCCTTTTTTATAAATATTATCAAAATCTGACTTTTTTCTTATTACATTAGGTCTCAACATACTAAAACACTTACTAACTAAGCTGAAAGTCTTTTTCTTCCCTTAGTTCTTCTTCTCTTTAGAACGTTTCTACCATTCTTAGTAGCCATTCTCTTTCTAAAGCCGTGTTCCTTCATTCTCTGCCTATTCTTAGGCTGAAATGTCTGTTTCATTTTTTACCTCCTCTTTTATAAACTTAACTGCATCTTCTAAATTTCAAAAATGCATACAAAATTATTTTATATTGATATACATCCTATGTCAATACAAGATTTGAATTTATCAACGTTTTAAGGCTAAAAACCATATGTGGATAATTATGATAAAGTTATCCTCTGTATGTGGATAAGTCTTTTCATAACTACAAAATAAACATCCTTTTTTAGTAATAACCTGTGGATAACTTTTTGTAACTATATATTTTTTTAAAAAAATTTTTGAAGTTCCCATTCAATATAACTTGTTTTAAATCTAATTATTTTATACAATATATTTATATAATTTTTATGGAGGCATTTGCAATTGAACAAAGAAGATATTTTAAAAAAAGTTCTTCTGGATATAAAAAATAATGTTACTCAAGCTACATATGATTCATTTATATCAAAAGTAAAGATACATAATATTTTAGAAAACCCTAATCTCGTTGAATTATCAGCGGATAAAGAGTTTACTTGTAATATCCTAAATCGAAGATATAATCATTTTTTTGAGGATTCCCTAAAATCTGTTCTAGGCAAAAGTTACCGTGTTGTTATCAAGACAGAATTTGAATATAAAGAAAACAACAAAGTAATAGATGATACCAAAAAATCTACAGCTTATAATTTAAATTTTTATTCAAGTAAAGAGAAGATTTTTAATCCTAAATTTACATTCGATAATTTTGTTGTGGGTAATAGCAATACTTATGCTTATTCAGCATGCATGGCTGTTGCAAAAAACCCTTCTTCTGCTTATAACCCTTTGTTTATCTACGGTAAATCCGGTTTAGGTAAAACACATTTGCTTAATGCCATAGGGATATATATATTGGAAAATAACGAGAATATGAGAATTCTCTATGTTTCTTCCGAAACATTTACAAACGATTTTATCAAAGCTCTTCAAGAAGGAAAGGCTTTTGAATTCAAATCAAAATATAGAAAAGCCGATGTTTTACTTGTCGACGATATTCAATTTTTAGAAGGTAAAGAAGGTATTCAGGAAGAATTTTTTCACACATTTAACTCATTACACGAGGATAATAAGCAGATTATATTATCCGGGGATAAACCACCTAACAAACTGGTTAAACTTGATGAAAGACTTAGATCGCGTTTTGGTTGGAATATGATTGCAGAAATTGCACCACCGGATTATGAAACCAGAGTAGCAATACTTAGAAAAAAGGCTGAACTTTTCAATGTCGAGCTAGATGATGATGTTGAACAGGTAATAGCTATGATTTCCGATAAAATAAAAGATAATATTAGAGAATTAGAAGGTGCTTTTACCAGAATTCATGCTTTTGCTCAGATGGGTAATCTAAAAATTGATATGAAACTTGCTAAATCTTGTCTTACAGATGTTGTTTCAATTGGTGGAAATATAAGTCCTGATAAGATAAAATCAACTGTTTCAAAACATTATAATATTAAGGTTTCTGATTTAGAATCCGATAGTCGAAAGAGTGAATTTGCTTATCCCAGACAAATAGCTATGTATCTATGCCGTGTCCACACTGATTTATCTCTTCCTAAAATAGGAAAGTTATTTGGTGATAAACATTATTCTACAGTTAAGCACGGTTGCGATAAGATAGAAGATGATTTAAAAGATAATAAAGAGTTAAGAGAAATTATTGATCAGATAAATGATGAATTAAAGACTATATAAACTTATCCTCATTCATCCACATATTATCCACATACTTATACTTCTATAAATGTGGATAAAAAATGACTTATTTTCAAAGCTTAACATAATTATCCACTGTTTCCACAGACCTTATTACTAATATTATTATATATAAGTTAATAATAAAATTACATTTTCAGGAGGTTTTTATGAAGTTCACATGTAATCAATTAGAATTAACAAGAACTCTTAACATTGTATCTAAAGCTATAAGTTCAAGAACAACAATACCTACACTTAAAGGTATTAATATCGATATTAAATCAGGTATAGCAACATTTACAGCATCTGATATGGATATAACTATAGAAAATTCAATAGAAGTAGCTAATTCAGAAGACGGTTCTATTGTTGTTCCTGCAAAACTATTTGGTGATATAGTAAGAAAGCTTCCTAATAATGACATAGAATTTAACTGTAAAGATGAAAAAATTACTATAAAATGCCTAACATCAGAGTTTTCTTTAGTAGGAATGCCATCAGATGAGTTTCCTAACATAAAGAATACTGAGGAGGATGCAAAGAAATTAACTTTTGATAAGCTAAAATTCGCTGATATGATTAGAAAAACTTCATTTGCAGCAAGTATTGACCAAACAAAGGGTGTAATTACAGGTATTCTTCTTGAAATAGCTAATGATAACATCAAAATGGTAGCTATAGATGGATATAGAATGGCCATTACATCAGAAGAAATGGCAAACAAAGAAAATCATAGAATAATAATATCTGCAAAAATAATGAATGAAATAAGCAAAATTATTTCAGAAACAAACTTAAATTCAGATAGTGAAGATATTAATATATTAGTTGATAATAAGAGTGCTGTTTTGATGATAGATAATATCAAGGTTATTATGAGATTGATAGCCGGAGAATTTATCAAATATCAGGATATTATTCCAAAGACTGCTTCAATAAATGTAAAACTAAGAAGATCTGAGCTTATGGAATGCGTAGAGAGAGCTTCACTTCTATCAAAGGAAGGTAAGAACAACCTTATAAAACTTTCAATAAAGGATAATGTTATTACAATTACATCACGTTCAGAAGAAGGTAATGTAAAAGAAGATTTACTGGCAGAGAAGACCGGTGAAGACCTCGATATAGGATTTAATGCCAAATATATAATAGATATACTAAAAGTTATAAGTGATGAAGAGATAATCATGAAATTTAATACAAGTATTTCACCATGCCTAATTACTCCGGTAGAAGGTGAAAGCTATGAATACCTTGTACTTCCGGTAAGATTATCGAATATGTAAGATGCATATAGAAAAAATAGAGCTGCATAATTTTAGAAACTATAGCAATTTAGAATTAGAATTCAGCAAAAATGTTAATTTAATATTAGGAAAGAATGCTCAAGGAAAGACGAACCTATTAGAAGCAGTTTATTTAACTGCTATAGGTCGTTCTTTTCGTACATCAAAGGATATTGACCTAATTAAATTCAATGAAAATAATTCTATAGTAAAGGTATGGGCAGAAAAGGAACTAAATAGTACAACAGTTGAAATATCAATAAAAAGAAAAGGCGAAAAAAGTTCCGAAAAGTTTATAAAGAAAGATAAAAAAAACGTAACTAGGACTTCACAGCTGCTAAAAAATATTTTGATAGTTATATTTTCCCCTGAAGATTTAAAAATAGTAAAAGATGAACCGGAAAAGAGGAGAAAATTTATAGATAGGGAGTTAAGTCAAATATCTCCAAAATACTATAACAGCTTATCTAACTATAAAAAATCTCTTTTACAGAGAAATACATATCTAAAAGAAGAAAATTTTGAGCCTTCAATAATAGATATTTGGGATGTACAGTTATCAAAATATGGAGCCGAGGTAATATTTTTAAGAGAGAAGTTTATAGAGAAACTCAGTGAGTACAGTTCTAAAATACATTCAGGTATAACAGGTGGTAAGGAAAAATTAGATATTTTATATGAGCCAAATGTTGAAATAAAACAAAGTTTATCTGAGCAGGAAGATTTTATTTATAGTGAGCTAAAAAATTCTTTTAAAACTGATTCAAGAAATAGGAATACTTCTGTCGGTCCTCATAGAGATGATATTTTGTTTGTTGTAAATGATATAGATATGAGAAATTTTGGTTCACAGGGGCAGCAGAGAACTTGTGCTTTATCGTTGAAATTGGCGGAGCTTAACCTTATTAAAGAAAAAACTGATGAGGATGCTATATTGTTATTAGACGATGTTATGAGCGAACTTGATGCTGATAGACAGGAATTCTTAATAGATACTATGAAAAATAATCAATTATTTATAACGACGACAGAGCTTGATCAAAATATAAAGGATAAGTTTAAAGAGTTAAAAATTTTCTATATAGAAAATGGAAATCTTATTTAATATATATATTAAATTGATATATATATTACAGATTAAAA
>ERZ773063.27-NODE-27-length-105997-cov-7.553728_pt1 | contig 105997 bp, 109 predicted proteins | sample MGYA00580625_ERZ773063 | MGnify/ENA primary metagenome ERZ773063 (study PRJEB29015, sample SAMEA2738022) | human oral metagenome | biome: human oral; feature: human-associated habitat; material: dental | place: China | collected 2042 ... | reverse complement strand
AAACCGCCCAATACCCGAATGCCCTATACCGGACCATGGACGACCTCATGTGGGTGGGAGAATCCATTGTGATCACGAATGACCCGGATTTTCCCACCAACGTGATGGACGAAATGATTTGTCTATCCCAATGCGTACCAGCAAGGTCCGGAGTTGAGGAACCGTTTATGTTGGGCAGTAAGAGTTTTAGGTTTACTTTTGAATACTGTGAATTCCCAGAAATGGTGGACGGGCATATCAAGACGAATAATGAAACAATGTGGAACATCTTCCAAGGAATAGAAGCCGCCCTATAGTCCTTTCCGCTTGACGACGGCCAAAAGTGTATGCTGCATTGAAATTAATTCAGCGGTTGGGAAAATCCATTCGGACCAATAGATGATGAATTGGAAGGAACACGCCATCCGTCTTGCTTTTTCTTACTTATAGAAAATAGTCATGTGTGGGGATGCTGAATAAGCTTCAACAGGAAAATATTGGGAATCTGGAAGCAAGGCAAAATAAGGTAGAGGACATGTTTTTCCAATTTGCCATTTGCTGGTTTGGATAAGTTTCCCTAGTGGCTGAATAAGCTTCTGGGTACGATTTGATAATTAGCCGAACTTCACTTAACGAATATCAATACCAATTATATTTTTCTATAAATATAGTCAAGGATGAACTGATGTTGTTTTCTGATGATGAATTCGAAGAACCTGTTGGCGTGTTTTATCAGCGCTGGTCCAAGTTGGCGGACTACATGCTTGCCGACCCAGACCTGAACATGTATTTATACGTCATCCAATACCCGTTCGTAGGGGGTGCAAGGCTTCGGGAAGCACCAGACCTTATCCCTAAATGGTGTGGATATTTCCCCACCGAGGAACAAGAAATGTTCATGCGAGTTGGTCGATACGGAGATACTGGGGTGTTCATGTTTGATAAAACTGCCCAATACCCGAATGCCCTATACCGGACTATGAGTGGTCTCAGGTGGGTAAGAGAATCCATCGTAGTCACGAATGACCCGGATTTTCCCACCAACGTGATGGACGCAATGATTCGTCTATCACAATGCCTACGGGACGAGCCTGGGGGTGAGCAGCCATTTATGTTGGGCAGCAAGAGTTTTATATTTACTTTTGAGTACAGTGATCTCCCGGGAATGGTGTACGGGTATATCAAGACGAATAATGAAACAATGTGGAACATCTTCCAAGGAATAGAGTAAGAAAGCTCATTCAATTGCTGGAAGGACGCATGTTGGATGATTACCCTGCGGAAGAATAAGGAAACAAGGTTGGTAGTGTATTTGGTAAGAGTGCGAACAAAATGACCTATTGATTCCGCACCGTCGATGACTTACATACTCACTCTAAAATCTCCTCACATTAGAGTGAATATCATCACCGCACTAGGTATCCCACACCACTGTTCACCATGCTTAGGGATCTTCACTAGCGTGCAGATCATTATGCTTTATAAGAAAACATAGGGCAAGAAACTTTGACTAGTTCCAACCAACTGTCTTTAAAATCATCAACAATATCTTAAATACGTTTGATAGGACTTTTCGTGCGAAACACTACCATCCAGGCCATGAACGTGAAAGGATAAACTGACATTGTTATTTGAGGAAAAATTCGAAGAACCCATTGACGTGTTTTACCAGCGCTGGTTCAAGCTCGCAGACCACATGCTTGCTGACCCAGACCTGAACATGTATTTGTGTATCAGCGATTACCCATTTGTAGAGACCGCAAGGCTTCGGGATATTTCGGGCCTTATCCCCAGGTGGTATGGGTATTTCCCCACCAAGGAACAAGAACTGTTCATGCGGGCTGCTCGAAGGGGAGACATTGGGGTGTTCATGTTCGATAAGACTGCTCGCTATCCGAATGCTTTGTATCAAGCTATGGGCGGCAAAATTTGGGTGGGAGAATCCATCGTGATCACGAATGACCCGGATTTTCCCACCAATGTGATGGACACAATGATTCACATGTCCCAACACTCATCAGTAGAGCCCGGGGTTGAACAACAGTTTATGCTGGGCAGTAAGAGCTTTAAGCTTTCTTTTGAGCACAGTGACCTCCCTGGAATGGTGTTCGGGTATATCGAGACGAATAATGAAATAATGCGGAATATTTTCCGTGGAATAGAATAAGAAAGCCTGAAGCCTCTTCACTGCTGGAGCAATAAGATTTGGGGCAGGTTGATAGATGAGGCGTATTGGCCGCACATGGTGCCGAGGCTGCCCAAAGATGCCCTTGCGTTTGGCACCTTTGGGCGTCGTCAAGCGGGCTAAAGCAGCTTCTCGGCGGTACCCAGCGGCACATGCAACCATTCTTTGCGATGGTTGTAGTCGTAATCAACCTCGTACATGAGCTTGTCCATGACATACGCATCAAGCAGCTTATGGTCGTCGGGGCTCAACGCGCCGTAACCGTCGAGGAAGTCGGAAAACTCCGCGACCTGCGCATAGTCGAAACTCCGCACCATGCCCGCCAGGTCCCGCATGGGGGAGTCCGGCAGGCGGCGTTGCGCGAGTGGAACCGTGGGCTCACCCTCGAAATCAATCAAATAATACTGGCCGTCCGCATACAGGATTTGCCCCAAGTGCAGGTCCGCGTGGATGCGCTGCACCGGAAACGACCGCGGCAAATCCTCGTACGCCGCCAACGCCACATCCTGAAACTTGCGCACCACCGGGGTGCGCTCGCAAAACAGCTCCAACCGGTCCGTGAACTGCTTATATAGCGTCTCCCGCGTCCCCACACCGGTGGGAAACGCCTCGGCAAGATCCTCGTGAACATCCTTAATAACCGCGCCCAACCGGCGTAAATGCGGACCCAAATCCGGTCGCAAATCCCACATGCTCACGGCATCGGTGAGCCGACTGGACACAATCGCCGTCGTGTAATCACCATAGGTCAAATGCCCCAAATACTCCGGCACGTGCCGATGCAGCGCCCGTGTCACCTCCACATCCGGGTGCAGCCCCGGCTCGCAGGTGCGGAAAAACTTCCAAATCGTCGTGCGGGTAATAAACGACGTGTTCGTCTGCAACGCATCCACCGGCGTGCTCTCCGCCATCTCCGGGTCGTCCAGCAGCTCCGTCAGCTTATCGCCATGCACCTGAAACCGCGTGTCATGACCCAGGCACACATCGGCGACCGGGTCTCCCGCCACGTCTTGAACCAGACTCTGACTTAATGTAATCATTTCATTCCTTCGCGAATATACCCCAACGGGTCAGTAATAATGTCCGTGCTGCCATCCAGGTGCGCTACCAGCACTTGCTTGTCGACGCCATACTCCGGCCAATCCGGCTCCTCACCGTGAATAAACCGGAGCGCCTTCTCATGCACCAACTTTTCCAACGGCGGGCAGTGCTTAATTTCGGGGATATCCTGTGGGATACTGTCGAAATTGCCGAAAAACCAGGGAATGTCCGCGCAATGGTAGATCGGATCCTGCGTGGTTCCACGATACTCCAGCACCCACGTTTTCTCCGGTTTCGCGTCCGCCACCTGGACCACAAACTTCCTAATCATGGCGTCACCAATCAGATAGCCAACCTCCCGCACGCGGTGGGGCGGTAGCCATAATGTGTTTGCCCCAAACATTCGGCGGAAGAAGGGCCGCAGCACCCGACCCCACCAGGAGAAATCCTGCTTCCGGCTGGCCAAGAGCATCTCTTCTTGACTGCTCGTGACCACCAGCGGGATATCCGCCGACAACTCCTGGGCGCGAAACGGGTACGGCCCAAACCGTAGATCATTCCGGATGAGGCGCCGCATTCGGGCCCGGGTCTTCTCCAGCCTGTCATAATCCACCTTACCTAGCGCGTTCCGCGTGAGCCTGGTGCGTAATAATATTTTGGCCAGCCGCGACCGGAATGGGCGACGGGGAAACGCCGGCGACATCGCCCACGCCCGCCGAAACGCCCCCTTATAGTGGTCGCGGCGGCACAGCCACAGCACAATGCCCGCCCCCGCCGACTGGCCCACCAGGGTCACATTTGTGGGATTACCGCCAAAGCTTTCAATATTTTTCTGCACCCACTCCAGCGCCATCTCGCAGTCATCAATGCCGCGGTACCGGTTCGGCTCCTCGCCATCAAACCGGGTGAAACCCAAAAACCCCAGCCGGTAGCTCACGCTCACTGTCACCACCCTGTCGCGGGCAAACGGCACAACATTAAACCACGGTTCGTCGTAGCTACCAGCTTCATAGGAGCCGCCATGGATAAACACCACAACCGGCAGGTCATCGAGTGGCTTCGCCGATGCGGGGATGGTGATGGATAACACCAGCTCACACATCTCTTTCCCACCTTCGCCATGCTTGTGCATATGCAAATCCTCATGCTGTGGGGGGCTCGCCACACCGAAACGTGGTGCTATGCCGTACACAATCCGTTTGAAAACCGTGACGTCATCGGCCACCGTGGTCCCAGTGAACTGGCCAGACGGAGCGTTGACAATAATTTCACCCATGCAGGCGAGTTTAGCAACTACGATGAGTGTTCATGACCGTCAACCCGTTTGTCCAACCGTCGACGCTTCCCTACGAATTGCCACCATTCGACCACATTAGCGAAGACCACTTCCGGCCGGCCTTCCGGGACGGCATGGCGCACCACGAGCAAGAACTCGAAGCCATCGCCACGAATCCCGAGCCGCCCACGTGGGAAAACACGATCGAGGCCTTGGAGTGCAGCGGGGCAGAACTGCGTCGCGTTTCGGCGGTGTTCTTCAACCTTCTCGGCACCGACGCCACCGAAGAACTCGAAGCCATCGCCGCCGAAATCGCCCCCCAGCTCGCCGCCCACACCGACAAGTTGTACCTGAACGAGCAACTCTATGGGCGGATCACGGCCATCACCCCACCCGACGATCCCGAATCCCGGCGGCTCCACGACCATATCCTGCGGCAATTCCGCCGGCACGGCGCGGCCCTCGACGCCGAGGACAAACAGCGGCTGACCCAACTCAACGAACGGCTGAGCGTGCTGGCCGAACAATTCACCCACAACCTGCGGGAAGAAACCACGCGGCTGGCCGTGGCATTTGAACGCGACGAACTCCAGGGTCTCGACGAGGGGCGCATCGCCTCCGCGGCCGAAGACGCCCAAACCCTGGGGCGGACCGGTTACGTGATCCCGCTGGGGCTACCCACCGTGCAGGAGGAGCAGGCCGCCTTAGAGTTGCCGGCGTCCCGCGCCCGCCTGTACGAGGCATCCCTTCAGCGGGGCCGGGGCGCGAACGGCCAGGTTTTAGTGGAGATCGCCCAACTGCGGGCCCAGCGTGCGGAGCTTTTGGGATACGCCACCCATGCGGACTATGTGATTGCGGAAGAAACCGCGGCCACCACCGATGCGGTGCGCACAATGCTGTTTGACTTGTCTCCCGCGGCGGCCACGAACGCCCGCAACGAACTGAAACTCCTGGTCGAAGCCGCAGAAACCGCCGGGGACGCTGAGGCTGATGGTGCAGGTGCCGGCGCCAGTGCCGTGACCGTGACCGATGCGGACCGCCCGTTTTGGGAAAGCAAGGTGCGGGAACGGGACTACGCGCTCGACGAAGCGGCACTGTCCCACTATTTCCCGCTCCGCCAGGTGCTGGTCGATGGGGTGTTTTATGTCGCCCACCTGCTCTACGGCATCACCATCATTCCCCGACCGGATCTCACCGGCTACGCCGCGGACGTGGACGTGTGGGAGGTACTCGACGAAGACAGCACCGGCATTGGGCTGTTTCTCACCGACTATTATGCCCGGCCGTCGAAGCGGGGTGGGGCGTGGATGTCCACCTTCGTTGACCAGTCCGAGCTGCTCGGCACCAAACCCGTGGTGGTGAACGTGCTGAACATCACCAAACCCGCCGACGGCTCCCAACCATTGCTGTCGCTGGACACGGTGACCACGCTGTTCCACGAGTTCGGGCACGCCCTCCATGGGCTGCTGTCCAAGGTGCGGTATCCGAGTTTTTCCGGCACGAATGTGCCACGGGACTACGTGGAATTCCCCTCACAGATCAACGAAAACTGGGCGGTGGACCCCACGGTTCTGCGCCACTATGCCCGGCACGTGGACACCCAGGAGCCCATTCCCGACACGCTCGTGAATGCGATTCATGCGTCCCGGCAGTTCGGCCAGGGCTTTGCCACCAGCGAATACTTAGCGGCCGCGGTGATCGACCTGGCGTGGCACTCCCTCAGTGCCGCGGAGGCCCAAAACCTGACTGCCGATGACATCGACGCCTTCGAACAGCAGGCGTTGGCGGCGGCCGGGCTGGAGGTGACGCCCCGATACCGATCCACCTATTTCGCCCATGTGTTCGGTGGCGGCTATGCAGCCGGCTACTACTCGTACCTGTGGGCCGAGGTGCTGGACGCGGACGGGTTCGCCTGGTTTACCGAGCAGGGTGCCGCCGGCCCAGACGCCGAGGCTGCGCGGATGCGTGCCGCCGGGCAGCGATTCCGGGACGTGATCCTATCCCGGGGCGCAGCCGACGACTATGCGGCTGCGTTTACCGCCCTACGCGGCCGGGATAAGGACATCACCCCGCTGCTGACCCGGCGCGGACTGCGGGGTGCACTCTCGTGACCGTGGTGGATGTGGTAAGCCAGTTTCTGATTACCAGCCCGTTTTGGTTGCAGGGGCTCATCATGTTTGTGGTGGTGGTGCCCCTGTGCGCGGCCCTGGCGATGGTGTGGCTGCGGCTGGTGGACTTCATTGGCGCCACCATGTTCCGGGTTCGAACATGGTTTCGGTACCGTCGGTAGCATTCGGTTGCTTTGCGACGCCCAATGGTGGCGGGTGGGAATCACGAAATCATGTCATGTGTTTTGCCTGAATGGTTGCGGTTCAAGAGAGTCTGCAAAGGGCGGAAGGTATCCGCATGTGGGAAAAAGTTATTGCGTGCGTGGTGAAAACTATGAAATGGGTAGTGAGTAGACAAGTAATTTTATTTTTAGGATTCCTCCTTGTGGTGGTGATGCTCTTTGTGGCATCCCTGCTGGCGGAGGATTACATGCAGGAGAAACAGCAAGCGGTTACTGCCGGGACCACCATCGTCCCGGAATCCATTAACTCGGAAACCGACCAGGCCGTCGGCCGGGCAATAGAACAATACGAAGCAGTCCTCGATGCCCAATGGACTGATCGTGATTGCACACTATCATTCTGCCCACATTCCAGTCGAGCAATTCCCGGTGTTCCAACAGGCAGGGGACTATTTACCAAGCATGAACGAAACAACATCGAAGAGCGAGGAAACCTACTTGCCTACCCCTCCTCATCACGCGTTCAAGTTCGCAGCGATATTGAACTGTACAGCGTCAAAGCAAAAAATAATGATGAGCTTGAAGCAATCGTGTACGTCACAATTATCAAAACATCCGAGGATAACGAGAAAAACAGCAACAGTTCCGACATTCACATCATGACTCTTGCCCCCAGCAGCCTCAACAACGGTGAATACGTGGTCATGGAAGACATAATTGATGGTTCCAACATGCAAGTGCCGCACATCCAACCCCTCTATACCAATGGTTAAAGTATTGGTACCACGGAACATATAAATTATTTTTTATAGGTTGTATCGGATTGCATAGCGGGGGTAAAGCTTATTAATCTGGTTTTTGGATAAGCATGGGTTAATCGTGAGGTAAGACGACCTGGTAGCGCAATATGCTTTCCTTAAAACTTCCGGTCAAGACACCAATGAGCGGTACCGATTCATACCCCCATCCTGTTGATGGGCGCTAGACTACGCGCCGGGGATTGTCGTAGGGTCGCAGATACGTTGATGATTATCCCACAACACACATCAACATCAGATTCTCTATGTCTATAGATTTTGGGAGCGTAAGTCATGACGTTAACACCTCGGATATGGCATGGGGTGAGGCCGATCTTCTTTGGTGACCGCTCATTGGGTTTAGATTTATGTGCGCCATGGGCGTCGTCGTAACGCCACCCGCTGGGTGAGTTCGAGGTTTATTGAAGGTTATTTATCTACAAAACGGTGGGGTTAGTGACGCGGTGCGAACAATAATAGCGGTGCTACGGACAATGGTGTTGTTGGCCCTGGTGGCAATGGTCGGGTATATAGCGGTATCCGGCTATCAGGGGTATCACAAGTCGTATCCGGCTTATCCCGAGCAACAAACTGCCGGTCAAACGATTGACCAGGCGGTTGGTAAGGCGGTAGAGAAGTATGAGGAAGTGCTTGACAAGGAACAAAATAATCCTCATTGCACGCTATCGAATTGTCCGATTTCCAGTAAATTCATTCCCGGTGTGCCAGAGAACCGGGCCCTCTTCACCAACGCGGAACTCGTCAATTTTCGCAGGTGGGTGACCAAAGAGAAACCGCGAAGCAGCATTGACCTTTATAGCGTGTCGGCCAACGAGAATGGTGTGGTCGAGGCGATCGTCTATGTCACGATGGTGAAATGCACCTCCCCAGAAAACGACTATCCCTACAGCAGCACGACGGATGTGCACCGAATGATTTTGATTCCCAGCCACCACCATGAGGCCGACTATGTGGTGATGGAGGACGAATATTTCCCCATGATGGATGCGATGAAATACCCCGCCGCGTTCTCGCCCCTCTACACCAGTAGCGAAGACGAAGACATGTTTCCCGAATGCAGCGAACCCGGTTCGCCCCACAGGTTCGCAGGCTTAACCCGCAGCTTTACGACGAGGTGATCGGTGTGTTGCGGCAGCGAAGCGGAACCATCATCATCGTGGTGGTTGTGGCGTTATTCGTCGGCTACTCGGTGCACACCGCGGTGGAAAGCCGGCGGACCCAGGCGGTGGCTCGGGCAATCGAGGAATACATGGCGGTTCTCGACGCCGAATGGGTCGATGCGGATTGCATGCCGGATCATTGCCCGAAGTCGAGTAAGTCGCTTCCCGGGGTACCCCAGGATCGGGCCCTGTTCACCTCCACCGAGGGCGGCATCATTAGGGGTCGGGGTAAGGACGTATCCACCGTTGCGCCGGTGCGAAGCAGTCTGGCCATTTATGAGCTAAAGAAACAAAAGCATGGGGTGGTGGAGGCCTATGTGGATATCACCGTTACCCAATGTCCGTTTTCGGGGAACAAAGGTGACCCATATGAGGTGCTTCCCGACCTGTATCGGATTACTCTTGCCCCTAGCGTCGTCGATAAGCATAGCTATGTGGTCATGGACGATGAATACTTGAACCCCACCAAATATCGCCTGGGGCCTGGTGGTGTCGCCATCTATTACCGGGACAATGGGAGGAAGCCGCAATGCTTCGGTTAGCCAGCAGGATTATCGTGGTGGGTTCGATCATTCTGGTGCTTGTGTTGGTTGTGGGCGGGTGCGTGCTAGAGGATTTGCAGTGGCGGCAGATGATGCACCCGGATTGGCCCAAGCAGGAGACGGCTGGTGCTGAGGTTGATAGGGCGGTTGGTGCTGCGGTGGATCGGTATGAGGCGGTGTTGGATGCTCAGTGGGGGGACGCGGATTGTGTGGTGGAGCGGTGTTCGAAGTCGAGTAAGTCGCTTCCTGGTATGCCGCGGGATCGGGTGGAGTTCACCAAGGAGGAACGCTTTAACCTGGAGCGGAAAGCCCACTACCTGTCCCGCGAGCCTGTGAGCAGCACAGATTTATACAGTGTGGTGAAAACCGACGCGGGTGTGGAGGCCATTGTGTATGTGACGGTCGCCAAGTGCTATAGGTCGGAGGTGATCTGGGCTACGGACCCGCACCGCATGATGCTCGCCCCCAGCACTAGTCGCGCGGGTGAGTATGTGGTGATGGAGGATGCCATCCTCACCAAGGAGGAGTCGCCGAAATACCCTGAGGCGTTCTCCCCGCTGTATTCCGGCCGGAAAGGGGAGGAACCAGACTGCTCGTAACACCCACCTTTTGTATGATGATGGTAGCGGTTGACCCCAAACAGTTAATGATTCTCGCTTATAAATAGAACATTAATGATGAGGAAGGTGGATTATGGGGGCGTCGGTGAATTGGGACCGGCTCGTGGTCGTCGGGTCGCTGGGTTTTGTGGTGACGATGGTGCTGGTCGGTGCGTTCGTTGTTCACGACGACGATGGGCCGATACCGTATGCGACCCGCCCCGACCAGTATTCTGCTGGCCCGATCGTTGACCAGGCGGTTGGTCGGGCGATAGAGCAATACCGGGAGGTGCTTGACGAGGGGCAGAACAGCCCTGACTGTACTTGGTTGAACTGCCCGATCGCCAGTAAATATATTCCGGGCGTACCGGAAGATCGGGCGCTCTTTACCGATGCGGAACGATCTGAGCTAGGGAGAGTCTCCTTCGGTGAGCGGGCGCGAAGCGGGTTCAGCCTCTACAGCGTGAACCGCCAGGATGATGGCATGGTGGAGGTCATCGCCTACGTGGTGGCGTTCAAATGTTTTGATCTGCAAGATGGGGGTGGGAGTAGTGGTGGCACGTTTCTGCACCGAATGCTGCTCGCTCCCAGCCAAGTGGATGAGCATGAGTATGTGGTCATCAAAGATAACTTCTTGCCCATGATGATGGATTCTGTGTACTCCGGTTCGTTTGATCCGCTCTACATCAGCCGCAGGAGCGCAGCAGAGTTGAAATGCCCCAGGAGGAAGGAATTAATTGTTGAAAATTAATTCCTGAAACCGGGTGGTCCGTTCTATCTCGGTCGTATGTATTTAGTATTGATGATTGTAACTACTAGTATGTATGCTTGGTGGTATGAATACACGCGAACGTTTGGTGGATGCCACCCAAGAACTGTTATGGGAACAAGGCTATGCTGCGACTAGTCCAAAAGATATTCTTCATCGGGCTGGTGCAGGACAGGGTAGTATGTATCATCACTTTGCTGGTAAACAGGAGCTGGCAGTTACTGCCCTTGAGGCTAGTGCAGCAGCGATGCGTTCCGATGTGGAAGCTTTGTTGGATGTGAAGAGACCAGCTATGGAGCGTCTCATTGCATATTTGGAACGTCAGCGTGATTCATTACGTGGATGCCGCATGGGTCGTATGACATATGATGCTGACGTGCTAGCAACTCCAGAGCTGCTAGCACCAGTATCGCGGACCTTGGGCTGGCTGGTTGATACCATCGCCGAAGTGATTCGCCAGGGTATTGATGCTCAGGAATTTCCTGCAAGCGTGGATGCCCATCAGCTTGCTTCTATGGTGGTTGCCACTGTACAAGGCGGTTATGTCTTGGCCCGTGCTCAATGGAATCCAGCAGAATTTGATGCTGCTGTAAATGGTGCTGTCACTCTTCTGCGTGCGTGGAAAAACAATGGGCATTCCGCTTGACCATTCCACCAGTGCTATGGAGTCAAGATTTGGTTATTTTGACTGCAAGTCTCTGTTGACTGTTTATGGCATTACCCTTGCCTGACAACTGCAAACTTATGACTAACTCTACTCGCAATTATGTAATCAAGGAGAATCGCTAATGTATGCTATGCAATATCAAGTTGGTCTTCCTGCCGACTATAACATGCAAATCATTCGGGATCGGGTAAAGAAGACTGGACACCTGATGGATGGTTTTGCGGGCTTGGAATTTAAGGCCTATCTCATTCGGGAAAAGTCTAAAGGTGCTGGTCGAAATGTGTATGCCCCGTTCTATGTCTGGCGTAACATCGATGGAATGCGCAGTTTCTGTTGGGGAGAACCTGGCTATTCAGCAATCGTTCGTGATTTCGGCCGTCAGCCGATTCAGGACTGGACTATTCATCGCATCGTTAGGGGACCAATATCCTATGCTGATGCGCGTAGCCTTACTCTCACCACAGTGTCGCTACCAGTCGACATTGCACCCTCTCTGTGTCTAGATTCTGTCACCCAAGACTTCTTGAACAGCGTTGCTGATTCTACGGTTACACTTGTCACCGCTGTTGATGTCACCAATTGGAATGCTATTTTTGTTGAGCTTAGTAACAGGGAATCAGATCAGAGCGTGACCAGTTCCCTCTCTTATGAAGTGCTACATGTGTCGTACGGAAGCTAGTTTCCTTATCTCATGCTTGCCTGAAGCTTTCGAGGAGAAAGGAATTAATTGTTGAAAATTAATTCCTGAAACCGGGTGGTCCGTTCTATCTCGTCTGCGGTCATGCCAGGCTTTGGAAACCCCCTTGGTCCGCTTTGAGGCTTCTCAAACGAATAATAGTGCGGAACCACAAAAAACTTACTGCCGGTAATCCTGATTTCCGCGGCGTAGGGCTCATCCATACTGGTATCATCCGTCACAAATTGTATGCAATGATCCGACCAATAGAATGGTCGCTCTATCCGCGGGTCCACATCCCATTCCTCAAGAATGGTCCGATCGTGGGTATGTATCAGATCAATGGTGGCGTCGGTAATGTAAAACTCATAGTGAGCGCCATAATATGTCCAAATGCCCGCCTTAATATAGACGTCATTGTCGAAAAACCAGGATTCGTGGGTAATCCACAGCTCATCACGGAATTCGTTATAGGCGTAGTCGTAAAAATCTGATACCGATATCATTCCCCCAATATAGCGACAACCCAGCTAGCGGCGTCGTAAAGCTTCTTAAACGCATAGGGAAACAGGATATACTGATTTTGGGGTAGGCAGGCTAAACTAATGCGCAATCACATCAGGAAGGGAACCATGGCCAATCCGGAAGAGCTGCGCAAACAAGACCAACGCCTGCCAAAACCCAAGCGCGCATACCCACGATCACGAGTGACCCAATCGCTGTATCTGCTGATAGCCATCGTGATCGTGGCCTGGCTGGTGTCGATGATTCCCTAATTAGTCGGCGCTGGGCGGTGGGATGCCTCCGCAATTTTATGGAAGAGCGGCATCTCGTTCAGGTCATCAATCAACACAATATTGCCCTGGGCGTTACGTAATGGCACACACCAGTTCGGGTACTGCTCCTTCGCGGTGCCCGGCTGGTTTTGCACATTCTCGTCACCAACCATGTCCACTAGGGCTGTGCACGTTAGTGCTGCCGGCGTGTGTGCCACAAACCGGTGTGCTGCTGTCACCAGCACCTCCACGTCGCCCCGCTCATCCCGGGCCCGGCCGTGGAAATTATCCATGTGGAAGTCTTCACCGGCGAAACCACCCTGTTCCAGCACCCGGTTGAGCACCTCGGCCTGCCAGTTCAGGTCATTATTGAGCTCTTCGTCAAGATTGCTCTTGAGCAGGCCCAACTCGTTGCGCAGCGTGATATGCTTGCCACGCAAGAATCCCGCGGTGGGCGGCAGATCGTGTGTGGTCACCGATGCCAAACATGCCTTCCGATACTCCTCCAGGCGCCGTGCCCCACCATACGGTGAACCTTCGAACCACAGCACGCTCGTGCCCATGATGCCGTACTGGTTCAATACGTCCTGCATCCAGGGTTCGAACGTGCCCAAGTCCTCGCCGATCACCACGGCGCCGGCTCGCTCAGCCTCCAGGGCCACAATGCCCACCAGTGCTCGGAAATCATAGTTCACATAGGTGCCCGTCTGCGGCGACTGATTGCGGGGCATCCAATACAGGCGGAACAGGCCTAAAACGTGGTCGATCCGAATACCACCCGCGTGTCGCAAAATGGTTCGAAGCATGTCGCGCCAGGGCTTATAGCCGGCCTCCGCCAACCGTTCGGGGTGCCACGGCGGCTGCGACCAGTCCTGACCGTATTGGTTGTAGTTGTCTGGCGGTGCCCCCACCGATGCGCACGGCGCCAGCACATTCGCCAAGGTTTCGGCATCGGCGCCGAAGGGGTGCACACCCACGGCCAGGTCGGCCATGATGCCGATCTTCATGCCAGCGGCAGTACACCGGGCCTGGGCGGCAGCTAACTGCTGGTCGCAGATCCATTGCAGCCACATGTAGAAATCCACCGGCGGCTCGTCTTCGGCATGGTTACCGGTACCAAGCTTGGCGATTTCCTGCTTTGCGCACCATTCGGCAAATGCTGTTAACCCGTCGCCTTCCCGGTGAATGTAGTCGCGGAATAGTTGCTCCCGGGTTTCGTCGCGGCCGGCGTGGAAGATCTCCCGCAGGGCCCGCAACTTGGCCTCATAGATGGGGTCGCGCTCAATCTGAACATTATCCCGATTATGCTCTCGGAACTGGCGTGCGAGCTCTGTCACTTCGGCGCGCACATCCTCCGCCAATAATTCGATCTCGGGGATATCCTCGATGCGAATATAGATCGGGTTGATAAACCTGCGGGTGGCAGGCAGGTAGGGGGAATCCTCCACGGGCGGGAACGGCTCGGCCGCGTGCAGCGGGTTAATGAGTAGAAAATCGCCCGCACCATTATTGGCCAAAGTTTCCCCCAAATAGCCAATGTCGCGGAAGTCGCCAATGCCCCAAGAATCAGAAGATCGTACCGAATATAATTGTGCCATCACACCTGCCACTGGATTATTGATATAGGTGTCAGTGGTGGATAGGTGCGTTGGCGTCACGACCAGGGTGCAGCTATGGGAGATATTGTCGGATACTAGGGTGATGGTGTGCCAGCCTTGCGGTAGGCCCGTGGGGAGCTGGAAGGTGGCTTCGCCCCAGATCACGCCGTCGATATCGCGGGGTGGTTCCCAGTTTTCCAACTGTTCGGTGATCTCCAATACGGAGCTGTTTTCGAAGGTAATGAACAGTTGGTCAACGGGTTTGCCGTCGCGCACGTGCACGTTGAAGGCTTGGGATTCGGTATCGGTGGTCACGATACAGCGGGGGAGTGGCCGGGAAAACTCCTGGTCGTGGCGGCGTTGAAGCGCGGCCTGGACGATTTCTTCGCTGGGTCGTTTATCATAGTCGGCGCCGTCAAAGTCAATGGCGGCCAGGTCATCGACGCTGTAATCGTTCAACCCAAGGTCTACCCCCATACAGTGGAGGATTTTTATCAGAGTGTCATCCGGTACCCCCAAGTAGTGGCCGCCATAGGCGGTGTAGCCCGTTGCAATGCTGTGCTCTGTAGCGAGTTCACGTAATAGATCTTGATATCCCACACTTCACTATTGTGCCATTATGTGTGCCATTCCTCCCAGAATATCAGATTTTCTTTTATTAAATTAGGGTTATTCTTGGGAAAACCGCACGATAGCCCCCATAATATGGGGCAATTTTTGCATGATATGCGGATGTTTGTAGCAAATAACACAAGAACAATGGTGCGCAATAGAGCCACAGGCGTTACTGAGTGTTGTTTGGTTCTGTTCGCTTGTCGACGCCCACTCGGTGGGCGGGCTCGTGAGCCGATTCGCCAGGATTGTGACAATCGGGTGCCCCGTAAGAGATAATAAGCTATTACGCACATTTTGGTAGCCACGGAAAGGGAACCGCGCCATGGAGGAAGTCCACACTCCCGCAGAATACGCCGTCGGGGAATCCGACACCTGCCTCACCGCCCTGTTGGGTAGTGCCGCAGCCCGTCCCTACGGGGTGATTTTCACGCGGCCGCAAAACTTCGAGTGGGTGAACGTGACCGCGGCCGAATTCATTGCCGAGGTGTACGAGGTGGCCAAGGGGTTCATCGCCAATGGTGTGCAGCAGGGTGACCGCATTGCGCTGCTGAGCGAAACCCGCTACGAATGGTCCCTGCTCGACTTTGCCATTTGGGCCGCCGGGGCCGTGAGCGTTCCCATCTACGGCTCCTCCTCCCTGAGCCAAATCGAATGGATTATCGAAGACTCCGGGGCGGTGTTTGCCGTCACCGAAACTCGTGAACACACGGAGCTTATGAAAAACCTGGTGTTGGGTGAGGACGGCAAACCCCTGCTGCACGGCTCCACGTCGCAGCTGCGCCGCATCCTGGAAATCAATGCCTCCGCCATCGCCACCCTCAAATTTGAGGGCCGGCCCATCGACGACGACCAGGTGGACGGGCGGATCCACGCCACCAAATCCCGGGATTTGGCATCACTGGTGTATACCTCCGGCACCACTGGTCGGCCGAAAGGCTGCCGACTCACCCACGCCAATTGGCTTTCCGAGGTGCACGGCCTGCTCACCAACCCCATCGGGGCCATCGCCCGCCCCGGCTCCCGGGTGCTCACGTTCCTGCCGTTGGCCCACGTGCTGTCGCGGGCGGTGTCCTTGGCCGTGGCCATCGGCGGCGGCACCCAATCCCACTGGTCGAATTTCTCCACCCTGGGGGTGGAATTCCAGCGGGCCCGCCCCAACCTGATCCTGGGCGTGCCGCGAGTCTTTGAAAAGGTCCACAATTCGGCGGTGGCAAATGCCACAGCCGGCGGGCCGGTGCGGGCCGCCCTCTTTCATAAGGCACGGAAAGTAGCCATTGAGTATTCCCGCGCATTGGACACCAGTGAAGGCCCGTCGCGGATGCTCAAACTCCAGCACAAAACCTACGACCGGTTGGTGTACGCCAAGATTCGGGCGGCCATGGGCAATTCGGTGCACTACGCTATCTCCGGCGGTTCGGCCATGAGCCCGGAAATCCTGCACTTTTTCCGGGGCATTGGGGCCCCCATCTATGAGGGCTACGGGCTGACCGAAACCACCGCGGCCGCCACCGTGGACTTCGTGGACCAGAAAATTGGCACCGTGGGCCCACCCATTGGGGGGGTATCGGTGCGGATTAATGACGACAGCGAAATCCTCATCAAAGGCACCACCGTGTTCGACGGTTATTGGAACAACCCAACCGCAACTGAGGAATCCTTCACCGACGACGGCTGGTTTAACACCGGTGACCTGGGTGAAATCCTCGAATCCGGGCACCTGGTCATCACCGGCCGGAAGAAAGACCTCATCGTCACCGCCGGCGGCAAGAACGTGTCCCCCGAACCCATGGAAGACGCCCTGGTCGCCCACCCGCTCATCAGCCAGGCCATGGTTGTCGGTGATGGCAAACCCTTTATCGGGCTGCTGGTCACACTGGATGAGGACGCCCTCCGGCGGTGGAAACTCAACCGCAATATCCCAGAATCCCGCACCGTGGCAGAACTGGCCACCGACCCGGCCCTGCGGGCGGAAATTCAAGATGCGGTAAACGACACAAATAAGATGGTGTCGCACGCTGAAGCGATTAAGAAATTCCATATCCTAGACCGAGATTTAACTGAGGAAGCCGATGAGCTCACACCGACCATGAAAGTAAAGCGTAACGTGGTTGCTCGTCGATACGCGAAGGAAATCGAGCACCTTTACCAGCGCTAATGCTTCAAATCCGATACTTATTGTGAGGTGAGATATTTTATGTAGATTTGATCTCAATTCGGCGAGGCATGAAGCAAATCATGACCAACTGAATTAAAGTCTTTCTTCGTAAGAAAAACCAGTTTCATTGGTAACCTCAGTGAATCTGACCGTGACAATGAGGGGTGACCATAAATAATGCAGGTATTGACTGCCACATTGCGCCACCGGGAATTGACCCAAGAAATCTTTAACATCGGCGATGAGGTAGCAACTTTCATAGAAAATATCGCCGAAGCCATCGCCGACTGGGATGTCGAGCTGGTGGAGGACTGCGTCGCCGAATTCGAAGACATTATCGGCGACGCTAGGACCGACTCCCGCACCATTATCAGGGAACTAAAAGGAATCCGACAAGCACTGACGTCCGGGCTGGCCTCCGGCACTGTTGCCGCCACCATGCCCGATGGTGACGAGCAAATGAAGCGGCCCACCCCCATGAACGCTCAGCTGCTGCGGAACCAGTTCCCCATTACAAATAATTCGCCAGTCATGGTGCAGGAGATTAATCACATTCTGCAAGATCGTACCGAGCTTGTTAGACAATACCTGGCCCACATTGTGGATTGGGAACTGGCGGAAACCGAGAAAGCAGTTCGCAGCGCCGAAGACGAGCGCACATTACTCACCGTGTTCGGTTACACCTCCGACGCGGTGACCAGCGCGGCGAAGGCGTGGCGGGAAGCGGTGGTTGCCGACTATCCGGGGGTGACCCGCACCATGCGGGGTTCGCATCCGCCCGAATTTTTGAACGAACGCGCCCGCATTGATGCTGTTGTTGCCCGGGTGAAGGCAAAGATGGGACGTGCCGCCGGCGCTCACGTGTCGTAAAATACCGTCAATGTTTGGCGTCTATATTCACGTGCCGTTTTGTTCCTCCAGGTGTGGTTATTGCGATTTTAATACCTACACCCCAGGTGAACTGGGTACCTCCGCGTCCCCGGAAACCTATCTTGATGCTCTCGAACAAGAACTCGAACTCGCCGAATTTAAACGCCCCGCCGACACGATTTTTATCGGGGGTGGCACCCCGTCGCTGCTGGGTGCTCAGGGCCTGCGCCGCATCCTCACCGCGATCCGTAACACCTTCGGCATCAACCCCAGCGCGGAGATCACCACCGAATCCAATCCCGAATCTACCAGCCCCGAGTTTTTCGCGGAGCTCCGCGACGCCGGGTTTACCCGAATCTCCCTGGGCATGCAGTCCGCCAGCGCCCACGTGCTGCAGGTGCTGGAGCGCCGCCACACCCCGGGCCGGGCATTCGCCGCGGTCGCAGAGGCCCGTGCAGCCGGGTTCACACACATCAACCTGGACATGATCTACGGCACCCCCACCGAAACCGACGCCGACGTGCAAGCCACGGTAGAGCAGGTCATAGCGTCCGGGGTGGACCATGTGAGCGCCTACTCACTCATCGTCGAGGACGGCACCCGCATGGCGCGCAAGGTGCGGCGCGGCGAACTACCTGCCCCCGACGAGGACGTGTACGCGGATCGGTACGCGCTTATCGACGCCGCCCTAGTGGCGGCCGGCTACCGGTGGTACGAGGTGTCCAACTGGGCGCAGCCCGATGGGGAATGCCGGCATAACCTGGGCTATTGGCGGGACGAAGACTGGTGGGGTGCCGGCCCCGGCGCCCACTCCCACCTGGGTGACCTCCGGTTCTATAACGTCAAACACCCGGCTACCTACGCGCAGCGGCTAGCGTCGGGGGTGCTGCCGGTGGCGGGCGTCGAAAAGCTCACCGCGGCGCAACGCCATGAGGAACGGGTCATGTTGGGGCTGCGGCTGCGGGAAGGGCTGCCGGTGACATGTTTCAACGACAAGGAGCTCGCCAAGGCGCGGGAATTCCCGGGCCTGATTGATGTGTCGGACCAGCGGGTTACCGTGACCGAGGCTGGGCGGCTGCTTGCCGACGGCATGATTGCCGATATCCTGGTGATGGGTGAATCGTAAAACCAATCATCGTGAGGAGGACGTCAATGGCATCCGCAGCCGAGGAACGCCGCCAGCAGGTGCTGCGTGCAATCGTCGCCGACTATATTGCCACCCAGGAACCGGTCGGTTCGAAAGCCCTGCTCGATCGGCATAGATTCGACGTGTCCTCCGCTACCATCCGCAACGACATGGCCGCTCTAGAGGCCGAAGGCTATATCAGCCAACAACATGCCAGCTCCGGCCGGCTCCCCACCCAAAAAGGGTACCGGCTGTTCGTCGACTCCCTTAGCGACATCAAACCCCTCTCCGATGCGGAACGCCGCACCATACTGACTTTTCTCGAAGACGGCGTCAACCTGGAGGATGTGCTACACCGCTCCGCGCAACTCCTGAGCCAATTCACCCGCCAAACCGCCATCGTGCAGCTTCCCAACCTGCGGGCCAGCCATGTGAAACACTGCGAAGTGGTGTCGCTCACCCCCACCCGGCTGCTGCTGGTGCTCATCACGGACACGGGCCGGGTCGACCAACGCCATGTGGAATTAGACCACACGTGCGAAGCCGACCACATCATGGTTTTGCGGGACCTTCTCAACCAGGCCCTGGATGGGAAAACCCTCGCCGATGCCGCCGGCTCGCTGGCCGCTATCACCCACCCCGACCCGGAGGTCACCAGCCACCTGTCCCGATGCGTCACCGTGCTCATCGAAACCCTGGTCGAACCCCCCAACGATCGGTTGATCCTTGCTGGCCAATCCCACCTCATCCGCATCAACCCGCACGATCTGCCCACCATCCTTCAAGCCTTGGAAGAGCAGGTCATTATCCTGAAGCTCTTGGCCAGTATCCAAGACCTAGACCAGGTGAGCGTGCTCATCGGGGACGAAACCCGGGACGATCAGTTGCGCTGCACCTCGGTGGTGGCCACCGGCTACGGTTCCCCCGGCGCCCCACTCGGTGGCTTGGGGGTGGTGGGTCCCACCTACATGGATTATTCCGGCACCATGTCCAAGGTGTATGCGGTGGCCCACTATGTGAGTCGGGTGCTGTCCGAAATGCAAACCTAGCCGGATCTTGGATGCCACATGAGATTGCTGTGGGGCCGATGTAGAGCACGCTGGGAGTGGGCATACCCGAGGCACGCTGGGCACATGAGGGTGGTAGGTACGCCGGTGGGTACGCCTTGAGCGAACATGACTCACCTAAGTGGGGAATACCGGACCATCATGGTTACAATAAACCCCGCAATAACCAATAAATCTGTCTCTTGTTAGCAAAGGAAGTTCGCCCATCGTGGCCCGAGATTATTACGCAATACTTGGCTTAACCCCAGACGCAACCGACAATGATATTAAAAAGGCGTACCGTCGGTTGGCTCGCAAATACCATCCTGACGTCAATAGCACCGAGGAAGCGGCCGAAAAATTTAGCGAAATCTCCATCGCCCAAGAACTCCTCCTCGACCCCGAAAAACGCCGCATTATCGACATGGGCGGGGATCCTCTCGCCGGCCCTAGCGGTGCCCCCGGCAATATGGGTGGTTTCGGTGGATTCTCCGACATTTTTGATGCCTTCTTCGGCGGTGGGGCGGGCACCCGTGGGCCCCGCAGCCGTGTCCAGCCCGGCAACGACGCCCTATTGCGCACAACCATCACCCTGGAGGAGGCTTACTCCGGGGTGGAGCAGGAGGTCACCATTGACACCGCCGTGGTGTGCGAAACCTGCGAGGGAACCGGCAGCGAATCCAAACAAAAACCGGAAACCTGCACCCATTGCGATGGCATGGGGGAGGTGCAGCAGGTGCAGCGTTCCTTCCTCGGTAATGTCATGACTACCAGCACCTGCCCGGCCTGCGGCGGCTATGGGGAAATCATTCCCGACCCGTGCCCCACCTGCGATGGAGCCGGTAGGGTGAAGGCGCGCCGGGAGAAGGTTATTCAAATCCCGGCGGGTATTAGCGACACGATGCGGGTGCGCATGGCTGGTCAGGGCGAGGTGGGGCACGGCGGTGGCCCGGCCGGTGACCTGTATGTTGAGGTGGACGTGAAGCCACACCCGGTGTTTACCCGGGAGAAAGATAACCTGCATTTGACGGTGCATGTACCCATGGTGGATGCCGCATTGGGGTCGACAGTGGCGGTGCAATCGTTGGATGGCACGATGATTGACTTCGTGATCCCCGCGGGCACCCAGCCGGCAGATCGCCTGGTGGTGAGCGGCAAGGGTATGCCCCGGCTGCGGGGCGAAGGCTTTGGGAACATGATTGCCCACGTGGATGTGACAGTGCCGCGGGAGTTGGACGACAAGTCCCGGGAGCTGCTGGAGAAACTGCGGCGGCACCGGGCGGAGGAAGCCGGGGTGCACGCCGATGAGTCGGAGCACGGTTCGGTGTTCTCCAAGCTGCGCAACCGGTTCCGCAAGTAGGTTGCTCAGGGGGCTATAGGTGTCACGGCCGGTTTATGTGCAGGAGTTCCCCACGCCGCCCACCGTCGGCGAGGTTATCGAACTGACAGGCGATGAGGGTCGGCATGCGGTGAGCGTGAAGCGCACCAGTGTTGGCGAGCAAATCGAGCTTGTCGACGGCCACGGCACCCGGGCCGTCATCACCGTGACCGGGGTTTCCGGGAAAGACCGGCTGACGGGGGTTGTTGACTGCGTGGCCAACGAACCTGCCTCACGACCAACCGTGACGGTAATCCAGGCTCTGCCGAAAGCTGCCCGATCCGAACTCACGGTCGATCTGCTCACCCAGGCGGGCGCGGACGTGATCGTGCCGTGGCAGGCAGGTCGGTCCGTGGCGAATTGGGGAAAGAAACAGGACAAGGGGCTGGCCAAATGGCGGGCCGCCGCTCGGGCGGCAGCGAAACAATCCCGGCGGTCCAGGATCCCAGAGATCACCCCGGTGGGGGACCAGGCGGCGGTGGCAGCGTTGATCCAGGCGGCGCCGCTGGCCCTCATGCTGCACGAGGATGCCACCGGGAAAATCACCGACCAGCCCGTGGCCCAGGTGGATTCGGTGGTGCTCATCATCGGCCCTGAGGGCGGCATCAGCCCAGCCGAACTGGATGCATTCACCACAGCGGGGGCTCACCCGGTACGGCTCGGCCCGGAAGTACTGCGGACGGCCAGTGCGGGCATGGTGGCATTAGCCGCTCTGGGGGCGGTGACCGACCGATGGTAGTCGTGTGGCACAATGCATAATGAGTGATTGGTTAACCACGAACAAAGATAGGTTGAATATTTAGTGACTGTCCGTACCGAAGCAGTACCACACATAACCCGCACTGTGGCGCTCGACGAACGCTACTCGCAAACAATCCTGGGCATCAACGACGAAAACCTCAAAGTATTAGAAAACCAGTTGGATTGCCAAATTCATGTGCGGGGCACCGATGTGACACTCATTGGGGTCGCCCATGAGGTTGCCCGAGCCCTCAAGGTATTGCAGGAATTGCAGGCCATCGCCCGCCGCGGCCATGTGATAAGCCCCGACTCGGTGAAAAACGCCATCCACATCGTCACCGGCGAAACCCCCCAATCAGTCTCGAAAGTATTAGCGAATAACATTATTGTGCGGCGGGGCAAGGCGGTGCGGCCGAAAACCCTGGGGCAGCAAGACTATGTTGATGCCATCGACACCAACACCATTGTGTTCGGGTTAGGCCCGGCCGGCACCGGCAAAACCTACCTGGCCATGGCCAAGGCGGTGCAAGCCCTCCAAGCCAAACGAGTATCCCGAATCATCCTGACCCGGCCGGCCGTAGAGGCTGGGGAGAAGCTCGGATTCCTCCCCGGTACCCTCAACGATAAAATCGACCCCTACCTGCGGCCCCTCCACGACGCGCTGCGGGAAATGGTCGACCCGGAAATCATCCCCAAACTCATGGAGGCCGGCATCATCGAGGTCGCACCGCTGGCCTACATGCGGGGCCGCACCCTCAACGATGCGTTTGTGATCCTCGACGAAGCCCAAAACACCACACCGGCGCAAATGAAAATGTTCCTCACCCGGTTAGGGTTCGGATCCACCATTGTTGTCACCGGCGATATCACCCAAGTGGACCTGCCGGCCGGCCAAAAATCCGGGCTTCGGCTGGTCCGGGACATACTCGCTGGGGTAGATGACATCTATTTTGCCGAGTTGACCGCGGACGATGTGGTGCGCCACCAATTGGTGAGCCGCATCGTGGCGGCCTACGATGAGTACGAAGAACGCCACTAGTAGCGTCGACCACCTAAAGAAAAGCAGCAGATGAGTATCGAAGTTGTCAATGAATCCGGCTACGATGGGGTCAACGAAGAATCCCTCGCCGACGTGGCCACATTCGTGCTGCGGGAAATGGACATCCACCCCAGCGCAGAGGTCACCGTGTCCGTTGTGGACGTTCCCACCATGTCGGAACTGCACCTACGGTGGATGGGACTAGAAGGCCCCACCGATGTGATGAGCTTCCCCATGGATGAACTCACCCCCAACATGGGCCGACCCGACTCGGCCGGATTCGGGCCGGCAATGCTGGGTGACATCATCCTCTGCCCCGAATTCGCCCACAAACAGGCAACAAAAGCCGGGCACGATCTGGGGCACGAACTCTGCCTCCTCACCACCCACGGCTGCCTACACCTGCTGGGCTACGACCACATCACGCCGGAACAAGAACAAAAAATGTTCGCCCTGCAAAATGAACTCTTGATGGATTGGTACGCTTACTGCGCTGACCGGCACATCGAATTCCAGCCCAAACCCACCGGGCCTGGGGCGTTCCCCTCGGCGGCGGACCGGGCGGAACTCGACAACCAACTCGCCGCCGACGAAAAATCCGCAGGCCAAGGCGGTATTCCCGCCATTGCGGAGCCTAAGGAAACCTAAATGAGTCCCCTGGTGATGGGCACCGTTGCTGTGGTTGCCCTGTTTTTTTCCGGGCTGTTCAACACCATTGAGGCGGCGCTTGCAGTCAGCTCCAAAGCCCGGGTGGCGCAAATAGCCAAAGAAAAATCCACCCGCGCTGCCCGCCGACTTTTGATCGTGCTTGACCACCGGGCCGAACACATTAACCTGCTTATCCTTGGGCAGAAACTCTTAGACGCCACCGCGGCCGTGTTCACCGCCATGCTTGCAATGGAATGGTTATCGCCACGCATCGAATGGGCGCTCGCGGCAGCCATCGGTGGGGTGACCCTGCTCTCGTTCGTGATCGTGGGCGTGTTCTCCCGCACCATAGGGCGGCAAAACCCCTACACGGTGTCGCTGGTGGCGGCGTTTTTCCTCCGGCCTACCTTCCGAATCCTCAACCCAATATCGAAAGTGCTGATTGGTATTGGTAATATTTTGGCGCCGGGTCGTGGTTTCCAGGACGGACCGTATTCCACTGAGGTAGAGCTGAAGGAAATGGTGGAGATCGCCCAGTCCAAGGGCGAAATCGAGGTCGACAGTCGCATGGTGCAAAACGTGTTTGATCTTTCCGACAGCATTGCTAGAGAAGTCATGGTGCCCCGCCCCGACATGGTGTGGATCGAATCGGGGAAACTCGCATCCCAAGCGCTCAACCTGTGCATCAAATCCGGGCATTCCCGCATCCCCGTGATCGGGGAAAGCGTCGACGATATCGTGGGGGTGGTCTACCTCAAGGACGTGGTGCAGCGCATGCACTCCCCAACCAAGGGCGACAAGAATCCCCTGGTGGATGAGGTCATGCGGACCGCTCATTTTGTGCCCGATTCGAAACGACTCGACGACCTACTCGACGAAATGCAGCGGGAACGATTCCACATCGCCCTGCTTGTCGACGAATTCGGCGGTGTGGCCGGCCTGATCTCCATCGAAGACATCCTCGAAGAAATCGTGGGCGAAATCACAGACGAGTATGATTCGGCGGAAATCACCCCCATTGTGCAAGACTCCAATGATCCTTATAAATATCGGGTCGTGAGCCGGCTACAACTCGATGACCTGGTGGAACGGATCGAAGATGATCACCACATCACCATCAACTTCGACCCGGAAATCCTCGACCAGATTGACACCGTTGCCGGGCTTATCGCCTATGAAAAAGGCCGGGTGCCGCTGCCCAATACCGAGGTAGAAACCTCCGGGCTGCGACTCAAAGCCATTGGCGGCCGGGACCGGCGCGGCCGAATCAGCGTGCGCGAGGTCGATGTCACCATGCTGGTGAGTGGTGACGACGCTGAGGAATCAGATCACAACCCGGACGATCCCGCCGACACGGCGTAACTCCCGCGCGGGGCGGCGTCGTCAAGCGGGCGAGTTTTTTATTCACCGGTTGTGGCGCAAGATAGAAGTTATGGCAATTCTTTCAATCCAATCCCACGTTTCCTACGGGCATGTGGGAAACTCCGCCGCCGTTTTCCCACTGCAACGCATCGGGCACGAGGTTTGGCCCGTCCACACCGTGAACTTTTCCAACCACACCGGCTACGGCGAGTGGACCGGCGAACTCATCCCCGCCACACAAGTAGCCAGCATTATCGACGGCATCCAGGCCCGCGGCGCATTCCCTACCATTGACGCCATCCTCTCCGGCTACCAGGGCGGATCCGACATTGCTGACGCTATTGTGGACGCCGTGGCAAAAATCAAGGCCGAAAACCCCAACGCGCTTTACGCCTGCGACCCGGTCATGGGCAATGCGAAATCCGGCTGCTTCGTCTCCGACCTCATCCCGCCCCTGCTCCGGGACAAGGTTGTGCCCGTCGCCGACATCATCACCCCGAACCAATTTGAGCTCTCCTACCTCACCGGTGTGGACGCCGACGACATTGACTCCACCCTCAAGGCCGCCGAGGCCGCCCGCAAGATCGGCCCCGAAACCATCCTGGTCACCTCGGTGCTCCGGCCGGACCGGCCCGAACACACCATCGAAATGATCGCCGTCAACGACCAGGGCGCCTGGAAGGTACAAACCCCATTCCTTGACATCAAACGCAACGGCTCCGGCGACGTCACCGCGGCACTGTTCACCGGGCATTACGTGCGCGACAAGGATGCCGCCGGCGCCCTGGCGAAAACCGCCGCCGCGGTCTATGAACTCATCGAGCTCACGCATGCGAAAGACTCCCGCGAACTCCTGCTTATCGACGCCCAAGAGTCCTACGTCCACCCCACGCACCAGTTCGAAGTGACAAAGATCGCCTAACCTGCCGGCGACGGCAGCGCCAGTGTTCGAAAGGGGCCTCCGATTCCCCGGCACCCGAGTCATAGGTTTCCGCTATCTATGTGATATAAGTCTGTGCTTACTCGGTGTTGGGGCGCTATGATAAGCGACAAACCACAAATGTGAGGGAAGCGGGTACTGGCGTGGGAAAGTCGGAAATCGGAGAAATCAGTAACGCCTCCCCAGCTGCGCCTGCGGTGGATGCGCGCCACCTCTACCGCACCTTTCGCACCACTGGGAAAGAATTCACCGCACTCGCCGACATCACCTTCACCATTCCGCAGGGGGAGGCCACGGCCATTCTCGGCGTGAACGGTGCCGGCAAAACCACCCTTAGTAAAATCCTGGCCACCTGGCTTTACCCCACCTCAGGCACCGTCAACATTTTCGGCGCCGATGTGGTGACGGCGGCCGCCCACGCCCGGCAACACATCGTGGCGGTCTTCGGCGGCGACCGCGGACTTTACCCCATGCTCACCGCGTGGGAAAACCTCTCTTACTTTGCCGCCATCCGCGGTGCCGCGCTGCCGAAATCCCAGCTCGCCAGCATCCTTGACAGCGTGGGGCTTTCCGACGCTGCTCACCGGCGAGTCGAAGAATACTCCAAAGGCATGAAACAACGCCTCCACATTGCTGTGGGCCTCAGCGCCAACGCCCCCATCCTGCTGCTCGACGAACCCACCGTCGGCCTCGACCCCATCGAGGCAGCCCGGCTGCGCGGCACCCTCGCCGAACTGAAAAACCGCGGCAAAACCATCATCCTCACCAGCCACAACCTCACCGACGTGGAGGAACTCGCCGACCGGGTCATACTCATCCACTCGGGCCGCATCAAATACGACCTGCCCCTGGCACGCTTCAAAGAACTTGCCGGCTACCGGTACCGCATCACCGCCACCCTCCAACATCCAACCACCGAACCCGAGTTCGAAAACCACCCCAATGTTGATGGCACCGTGCGCGTCACCCGGCTCATTACCAGCGACGAACAAACCCTCATCACCCGCATTCTCGAACAACTCCAACCCTGCGGGCTTGTCGACTTCACCATCAGCCCCGCATCCCTCGAAGAGGCCTTCACTAACGCGGTCCACAACAACGACGGCGACGATGGCGGTGCCGCATGATGACTACGCACCTGTCCGCGCAGCTCCAGGCCATTATCGCCTCCGCCAAAATACAACTCCTCATCGTTGCCAAACGCCCCATGAACATCGCCACCGGGATTATTACTCCCTGGATGTTCCTCTCCCTCTTCCTCATCCCCCGAATCGGCAACCTCAACCAGGACCAAATCACCCACGCCATCTCCGCCACCATCACCGCATCCTTCTGGGCCGCCTCCATCTGGAGCGGCGCCGGCATTATCCGCCGCGAAAAATGGATGGGCACCCTCGGCCACACCCTCTCCGGGCTGCTCAGCCCCATGGCCGCCATCCTCGCTAAAATGCTCGGCGCCGTCGCCTACGACGTCACCCTCATCACCATAAGCACCATCTCATTCTGCCTTATCTTCCGCATCCCCTTCCACCCCACACACCCTTTCCTGCTGGCGGCCGGCATTATCCTCGTCGCCGTCTTCGGCGTGTGCTCCAGCATCCTCATCGCCGGGCTGCTCATCAACAGTCGCAACCCCTTCCACCTCACCAACGCCTTCGGCACCCCCATGCTGCTCCTCGGTGGCCTGCTCATACCACCCAGCTACCTGCCCCCAGTCGTCTCCTGGGTATCTGCCCTCATCAACCTGTATTGGCTCAGGCAATTCCTCTCCTCCCTCACCACCACCCCAGACTGGGGCAGCCTACTCATCGGCTGCCTCGTTTCTACCTGCTACCTGCTCGGGGCCTGGCTCTGCATCCGCCACATGGTCACCCGGGCGAAAGTGAGGGGCACCTTTGAATTCACATAACCCACCCCACCAGTTATCGAACAAACTATCGGTAAAATGCCGGGCTGTGGCCGCAACATTCCGCCTAGGGTTTGCCAACTTCACCCGCGGGACCAGCCCCACCATGCTGGTCACCAGCCACATCATCCCCGAAATCCTCCGCATGATCACCTACGTGCTCATCGCCCGCGTCATCGGCGGCGACACCGCGCAACAATACGCCATCCCCGGGGTGATCGTGCTCGCCACCACTCGCATGACCATTAGCGAAACCAGTGGCCTGCCTGTCGACGACGTGTGGAACAAAACCCTCGGCAGCAACGTCACCGGCACCCTCTCACCGGCTACTCAATACCTCATCCGCGCCCTCCCGCTCGCCGCCGTCGCCATCCTCGACAGCGCCATCGTCCTCATCATCCTCGGGCCCATGACCACCACCGATTGGGCCACCCTCACGGGCGCATGGCTTTGCTCCCTCATCGCCGTCCCCACCGGGCTCACCCTGGGCCTCGTCATCTCCGTGGCGTCGCTCCGCACCGACCTTCACAACCTCGTCCACAACGCCACCGTTAGTATTCTCACCGTCTGCTCCGGGGCCATCATCTCCGTCGCCCACGTGCCGGTCTTCCACGCCATCGGCGAATTCCTGCCCCTTACTCACGCCATCCGGGGCCTCCGGCTCGCCCTTACCGGGCATTCCGTGCCCCATGCCCAGCTCACCGAAACCCTCCTCGAAGCCCGCAACGGACTCATCCTGCTTGCCCTCGCCTACCTGCTATACACCGTCGAAACCGCCCGGGCCCGCAGAAAAGGACAAACCTTCTTCTCAAGCTAACAACCCACCCCGCCACCGCCGTACTGCTGCACCGCCGCCCCACCCAAGCCGCCCCCAGCGGCATCCAGGCCTAATGCTACAGTGAAACCTACCGACAATAACCATCACCAACAGAAGGAGTCAGGTGGATTACACCAACACCCCAGAAGGCTTCCGCTCCGGGTTCATGTGCTTCGTGGGCCGACCCAACACCGGCAAGTCAACACTGACAAACGCCCTGGTGGGGCAGAAAATCGCCATCACCGCCAACCAACCGGAAACCACCCGGCACCCCATCCGCGGCATCGTCCACCGCGACGACGCCCAAATCATCGTGGTGGACACGCCCGGCCTGCACCGGCCCCGCACCCTCCTGGGGGAACGGCTCAACGAAGTAGTCAAAGACACCTACGCCGACATGGATCTCATCGCCATCACCATCCCCGCGGACGAAAAAATCGGCCCCGGCGACCGATGGATCCTCGACAACGTGCGCAAAGTCGCCCCCAAAACCCCGCTCATGGGAATCATCACCAAAATCGACAAGGTCAGCCGCGACCAGGTGGCCCTCCAACTCATGGCCCTCCACAAACTCCTTGGGGAAGACAGCGAAGTAGTGCCGGTCTCCGCAGTCACCGGGGAACAACGCGACATATTATTAGACGTCATCACATCCCTCCTGCCGGAAGGGCCAAAATTCTACCCCGACGACCACGTCACCGACGACGACACCAACACCCGCATCGCCGAACTCGTGCGGGAAGCCGCCCTATCTGGACTCAAAGACGAGCTGCCGCACTCCGTGGCGGTTGAGGTGGACGAAATTATCCCCAACCCGGACCGGCCCGGCACCCTCAACGTGCACGTCATCATCTATGTGGAGCGACCCGGCCAAAAAACAATCCTCATGGGGAAAAACGGTCGACGTTTCAAAGGCATCATCCACGCCGCTCGGCCCCAAATCTGCAAACTCCTCGACAGCAACGTGTACCTGGATCTACGGATCAAAGTCCTCAAAAACTGGCAGTCCGATCCGAAACAACTAGGCCGGTTAGGGTTTTAATGCCACGGGAATCCTATCGGGAACGCGCCCTGGTCATCCGCACCTACGACCTGGGGGAAGCCGACCGCATCATCGTATTCCTCACCCAACACCGGGGCCTGGTGCGGGGCGTGGCCAAAGGCGTGCGCCGGGCTCGCAGCCGATTCGGCTCCCGGCTGCAACCCTTCGTCGAACTCGACGTGCAATTCTATGTTGGCCGGGAACTGGAATCGGTGACGGCGGCGGACACCGTAGGGTTTTACGGCTCCGGCATTATCGACAACATCACCTGCTACACGGCGGCGTCGGCGGTCCTAGAGGCCGCGGAACGCCTCTCGTTGGCCCACGACGAGCACGACGATCGGCTGTACCCATTGGTCGTCGACACGCTCAAACAGTTGCAACACGCGCCGGAACCAAAACTGCGGCTTGACACGTTTTTATTGCAGGCCATGACCGTGGCGGGGTGGGCGCCTAGCCTGTACTATTGCGCCCAATGCCAGGCGCCGGGACCGCATCACGCGTTTCACCCGCGGACGGGCGGTGCCGTGTGTGGGACGTGTCGGCCGCCGAAAGCCGCCGACGTGAACCCGGAAGTATTACACGCCATGTGGCTGCTGCAACACGACCGGTGGGCGGAAGCCATCACGCTCATCACCGCCCAGGAGCAGGGGGCTTCCGCGCGGGACTCGTCGGAATCGGTGACGCATGAGATCCCCTGCGCCACGGCAATTCACCGGCTCACCAAGGCCCACTGGCAGTGGCACACCGAACGGAAACTCGCAAGCCTCATGGTCTTGGATCAGACTTAAAAAATTTGGCACAATACTAATCGTGACTGAAGAACTAACGCCACCAAACATCCCCGTCGAATTCCGGCCCCGCCATATTGCGCTGGTCATGGATGGTAACGGCCGCTGGGCAGAGCAGCGCGGGTTGAAACGCACCGAGGGCCATAAACGCGGCGAAGCGGTGCTGCTTGACATGGTGGCGGCCTGTCAGGCACTCGATATACCCTACCTATCCGCCTACGCCTTTTCGACGGAAAATTGGCGTCGATCCGCCGACGAGGTGCGGTTTCTCATGGGGTTCAACCGGGATGTGCTGACTCGGCAAAAAATGTGGTTGCACGAGCGCGGCGTGAAAGTTCGGTGGGTGGGACGCCGTCCCCGCCTGTGGCGCAGCGTGCTGCGGGAGCTGGAGTCCGCGGAGGAGCTCACCAAAGACAACACCAGCATGACCCTGTTTATGTGCGTCAACTATGGTGGTCGTGCCGAAATTATTGACGGGGTTCGGGAGATCGTTCGTAAAGCGCAACGCGGGGAAATTCGACCGGATGATATTACCGAAAAGAATTTCCACACCTTCCTTGACGAGCCCACCATGCCGGATGTGGATCTCTTCCTGCGGCCCTCGGGGGAGAAACGCACCTCCAACTTCCTCCTGTGGCAGTCGGCCTATGCAGAGATGGTGTATCAGAATAAACTGTTTCCTGACTATACTCCGCAAGATTTATTTGATGCGGTAGAGGAATATGCCAAACGTGACCGCAGGTTCGGAGGAACGAAATAACGTGATGCAGCAGGAATCCGATTCCCAGCTTTCAGACGACCACCCCACCAACCCGCCAACCCCGAAACAAATCCGCCGGTGGCAGCAATACCTTGCTAACGAACGGGCGGAGGCCGCCGTGTACCGGGAATTGGCCCGCAATCGGGAGGGGGAAGAAAAAGAAATCCTGCTTGCCATGGCCAAGGCTGAGGAACGCCACGAGCAGTATTGGCGCACCATGTTGGGTGATGATCTGGGCTTTCCGCGCCCGCCCAGCTTCTCCACCCGGATCATGGGGTTTCTAGCCAAGCGGTTCGGCACCGTGTTTACGCTGGCCATGATGCAAACCGCGGAGTCCCGCAGCCCCTACGCCGACGACGCCGACGCCACCGAGCAAATGACAGCGGATGAGGCCATCCACGCCGAGGTGGTGCGGGGCCTGGCCGCCCGCGGCCGGGAGAAAATGAGCGGCAATTTCCGGGCCGCGGTGTTTGGCGCCAATGATGGCCTGGTGTCCAATTTCGCCCTGGTGCTCGGCGTCATGGGTGCCGGCGGCATTGACAGCAACATCATCTTATTGACAGGGATTTCCGGCATGCTGGCCGGGGCACTCTCCATGGGGGCCGGGGAATACATTTCGGTGAAATCCCAAAACGAATTATTGGAGGCATCCCACCCGCACCTGGCAACCAGCACCGTGGTACCGCAATTGGATGTGGACGCCAACGAATTAGCGTTGGTGTATCGCGCTCGGGGAATGAGTGTGGCCGAAGCCAAGGAACAGGCCGACAAGGTGTTTGCCCAGATCGAACAGTCCAAGAGCGTGGACGCAGAAATGCTAGCCGGCGCGAATACTGCGGAGGACGAAACCCTCAGCAGCCCCTGGATGGTGGCGGCATCTAGCTTCTTGTGTTTCGGGGCTGGGGCACTGCTGCCGGTGCTGCCGTTCTTTTTCGACCTGCCGCAGATGATTGCGGGGGTGATCGCCACGGCGTTGGTGGGCATTGCTCTCATGGTGACGGGCGCCATCACCGGTATTTTATCCGGCAAACCACCGTTCTTGCGGGCGATCCGCCAGTTGGTGGTGGGGATGCTGGCGGCCGGGGTGACCTATGCGCTGGGCATGCTCTTTGGGGTGGCCGTCAGCTAGCCGCCAACCCAACGACCGGATGTTAGTTGCTGGCCAGGCATTGGTTGCAGAGGCCGAACACCTCGGCGTCGTGGCCGGTGAGCCGGAAACCGTATTTCGTGGCGATTTCATTGGCCCATTGTTCCACTGGTCCACCGTCGATCTCTATGGTGCGACCGCATTGGGTGCACACCAGGTGATGGTGGTGGTCGCTATTGCGGCAATGCCGGTAGAGGCTTTCGCCGTTGGACATATGTAGTACGTCGACCGCTTTGGCTTCGCTCAGCGACTGGAGGGTGCGGTAAACGGTAGTCAATCCCACCTTGAGGTCGCGTTTTAATAATTCTTGGTGGATGGTTTTCGCGGAGGCGAAATTTTCCATTTCTCGCAGCACGGTGATGACTGCGGTGCGCTGTCGGGTGCTGCGCACGCCGAGTTTGGGTATGGGCTGGTCCATGATGACCCTTTCCAACAGAATGTGAGTGAGTAGCACAAGAAATATGGAACCCAATCCGGCTGGTCGTGACCCCAGGCCAGAAAGAACGATGGTCCCATGACGCTTGCCATAACCGATTCGTTATAGCAAGTTGTTTTCAATCTTAAGCGTGCATTGTCAATAGCGCAACGATATTGTGTTGGTTTAGCGTGGTCACCACGGTGAGCAGGGATCTTATTGAAAAATTGCCCCGGCTCAGCGTCGCCGCAGGTCACGGTATTTGGGTGTCCTCCAAAATAGGGGCAGGCGGGGCTTGATCGTGGTGTCTGTCGGAATAGCAGGTGGTAGCAGCTAGCTCGATGATGTCTAGGGCAGCGGGACAACGCAGCCGGTAGGTGATGAGTCTGCCGGAGCGGTGATGCTCCACGATGTTCGCTTTACGCAAAATCCGCAAATGCTGGCTGATGAGCGGTTGGCTGCTGCCAAGGGTCTCTACCAGCTCGTAAACGAAGTGGTCACGCTGCGCCAAAAGATGGATTATTTGCAGGCGGGTGGGGGAGTCGAGGGCCTTAAATATCTGGGCAGAACTAGCCAGCTTTATGGGATCAATGAGAGTTATAGGAGATTTATGCTGGTTAGCATGGGTGGGCTCGGGGGAAGGGGGTTCCGGGAGCGAGGGTTCGGTCGTGCCGATAGTCATGGTGCCCTGCCTTACTGGTGCGGCCATCGTCGGCGATGGCTGCGATGGCGGAATGAAACGCAGCAAAAACATAGTGATAGTACAAACGTTAAAAATGGTGATAAATTGCTATTAACATCGAGGTCAAAGCAATTGTCTGAATTCGATTACCATCTAACCTAGCATTTTCAGGCCTCTAGCATAAGATTCGCATGGGTAAAATTGCATAAAATATATGTCATTGGACAGCGTTTCATTAATGGTGCAGCTCCGTGGGGCGTCCTTGCTCATATTGCGGAAAAATTTGGTACTTTTGTTGCATAGTAGGCACGCAGAATTACCCTCATGTGTGGGTGATGTGGAAAATGGCCGTTGTCTTCGTAAAGGCTGTATGAAAATGGTATCGAATAGTCCATCCATCATGTTGCCGCGGCTAAATACTTGCGTAATTATTGCTTTACGACGCTCAACCTCTCGGCAAAATTGTGCAAAAGATGGGCAAGAAACTGGTTTTCCGCTTTTTATCCATGAAATTAATGCAGAATTATAGAAATATTCCCATGAAAGCCAAAATTATTGCCCACCAGTGGTCCGTCGATAAGCAACATTGACTAAATGACTCGATCACGGTAAGTCGAGTACAATTCCACCCAGCTAGGTTTTAGCCAGGAATTCGTGAAGGAGAACTATATAATCATGGCGAGCGTCATCGACAGTGTCGTAAACCTATGTAAACGACGTGGGCTCGTGTACCCATGCGGCGAAATTTATGGCGGCACTCGCTCAGCCTGGGATTATGGCCCGCTTGGCGTGGAACTCAAAGAGAATATTAAAAAGCAGTGGTGGCGCACCTTCGTGCAGGGTCGGGCCGACATGGTGGGTCTTGACTCGTCCATTATTCTGCCTCGCCAGGTGTGGGAGGCCTCCGGCCACGTGGAAACCTTCACCGATCCGCTGGTGGAATCCCTGCATACCCATAAGCGCTATCGTGCCGATCACCTCCTGGAGGCCTACGAGCAGAAGCACGGCCACCCGCCGGCAAATGGTCTCGCCGACGTTCCCGACCCGGAAACCGGCCAACCCGGCGCCTGGACCGAGCCGCAAATGTTCTCCGGACTCATGAAGACCTTCCTTGGCCCGGTCGATAACGAGCAGGGCCTGCACTATATGCGGCCCGAAACCGCCCAGGGCATCTTTATTAACTTTAAGAATGTGCAAACCACCGCCCGCATGAAGCCCCCCTTCGGCATTGGTCAGGTTGGCAAGGCGTTCCGCAACGAGATCACCCCGGGTAACTTCATCTTCCGCACCCGCGAATTCGAACAGATGGAGATCGAATATTTCGTGTCGCCGAGTGACGCCCCCGAAAAATTCCAGGAATGGGTGGACGCCTGCTGGGATTGGTTTATCGACCTGGGCATTAACCCCGACAATATGCGTCAGTTCGACGTTCCCAAGGAGGAGCGTGCCCACTATTCCGCAGGCACCATTGACTTCGAATACCGGTTCGGGTTCGCCGGCAGTGAATGGGGCGAACTCATGGGTGTGGCCAATCGCACCGACTACGACCTGGGCTCCCACATCAAGTATTCCGGCGAGGACCTGTCCTACTTCGATCAGGTCACCGGGGAGCGCTATGTTCCCTATGTTATCGAACCTTCGTTCGGGCTCACCCGGGCCATGATGGCATTCCTGTGTGACGCCTACCATGAGGACGAGGCCCCCAACGCCAAGGGTGGCGTGGATAAGCGTACCGTGCTGCGCCTGGATCGGCGGCTCGCCCCCGTCAAGGTTGCCGTGCTGCCGCTGTCGAAGAAAGACACCCTGCTGCCCACCGCCGAGGCGATTGCCGCCGACCTGCGCAAGCTCTGGAACATCGACTACGACATCGCCGGTGCTATTGGCCGCCGCTACCGTCGTCAGGACGAGATCGGCACCCCGTTCTGCGTCACCGTCGACTTTGACAGCCTTGAGGACCGATCCGTGACCGTTCGGGAACGCGACACCATGGCCCAGGAGCGGGTCGCCATCGACGAGCTGCCCGCCTACCTCGGTGCCCGCCTGGTCGGCTGCTAATCACCGCCGCCTATCGACGTAAGGAACCACAACACATGGAATACACCAGCTGGGGAAACCGCGGCAAAGCCGGCGACACAAGAATCGTTCACCTGTTCGAGAAGTCAGATGGGGATATTGCGACCTTCCCCCAGGTCAACACCGGCGATGCCACCGTGGGCGAAGCCACCTGGCAGCTCACCAGCACCCCCAACACACTCACCGCCGTCCTACCCGAGGGCGTCACCTACACCGCCACCGTGCCGGCGAAAAAATTCAGCCGGGCCAAGGAAATCACCATTGATTTCGGTGACAAGCAGGTGCAGGCCATCAACGAGGGCGGCGCCGACTGGGTGTATGTGGATGCCGCCGACAAGAAGCTCGGCCAATTCTCCGGCAGCAATAACGGTGTGCGCCGGTCAATCACCGAATTCGAACCCGACGTCACCCTCACCCACGACGAACAGGTGTTCCTATCATGGGTGACCCGCACCATGCTGGAATCCCGGCTTGCGGTCACCACCATGATCGCCACCATGAGCCTGCTGCTCATGATTCCCGTGGCGCTGTTCGCCCTCATCACATAACTTTTCGGTAGTCTGTGGGACATGACAGCCCACACCTATAGTTGGGTGGGCGACACACTCTACGATGATCGTCGCCACCCCATTGCCACGGTTGCTGGTAGCCAGCTCACCGTGGGCGATACCACTTACTGCATCACCAAGACCGGTGGCCGGGACTTTCGCCTGCGGGCCGACGGTGGGGGAGTGACCTTCATTTTCACCACGGCCTCGCTCACCACCAACCGGCTCGAAGCCATGTGTGGCAGCCGGCATTATATTCTGCGCCGACCCCGCCCCTGGAATCCCGCCCGCACCATCACCACCCGCGACGGCACCAATTACGGCATCATCACCCGCACCTTCAGCCCCCGCAGCGGTGCCACCATCAAAGCCGAGCTGACCAGCGCCGACATTCCCAACGCACACCTGGCGTTCCTGGCCTACGGCTGCAAGCTTGTTGACGCCGACACCACCAACATTAAAATCTGATCCCCGTAGGTGGCCGGAACCCCACCGCTTCGGCCATCTGCAGGCTAGAAGCTGCCGCCGCCCCCACCGCCGCCGCCGAAGCTGCCGCCACCGCCGCCAATATTAAACCCACCACCGGACGAACCGTAAGAGCCAAACCCGCTGCGGTGATGATCATTCATCATCTCGTTAAACAGTGCGCCGGCGACGAAACTCCCCGCGCTGCTACCACTCGAATTATTTTGTCGCATCTCACTATCCACATCCCGCTGCGCCACCCGCAGCGCCGCCTGCGCCTGGGTCGTGGCATGCCGGGCATAGTTGATGGCATCCCGGGTTTGCGACGTCCGTACCGCCACGGCCTTCTCAAATGCCTGTTCCGCATCCGCCAACTTGGTGCGCGCATCCGAACGCACGTACCGGCCCCGGCTGGAGATAAAGTCCTGCGCCGCCCGGATCGCCGTCTGCGCCGCGGCGCTCTGCTGGTCAAACACCCGCAGAACCCGGGCATGGTCCGTAATCCCCGACTGGATTTGCTCCAGCATCTCATCCAACTGCGAATCCATGTCCGTCAACCGCGTCCACGCCGTCAGCGGATCATGATCCTTGATGCCCCGGGCCTCCTGCAAGGCCTCTCGGGCCCGCGTAAGGGTATTCGACACAGCATTCCAATCCAACTGGGTGCCCTGCGCCACACCCTGGGATTTAATCGCCTCGCCTTGCGCGATCTCTCCCTCAATCTCGGCAATCAGTGCATCCAGGTTCGCCTGGGCCGCCGCAATGTCCGACCGGGCCGACTCGATCGCCTTCAACATCCGATCCGCCTGGTTAATGTCCGTCTCCGCGATGCGGATCGCCTCGATCAGACCGGCCTGCTCGCCGGCTGGCCGCGCAGCCAAGTCCCGGCCCACATCAATCTGCTTTTCCGCCTCCGCCAATGCTGCCTGCGCGATCTCCACATTATGGTTGATCGACGACAAGGTTTCCGCCGGGAACGACCGCCGTAGATCCGCCATCTGCTCCATGGCCGGCGTGATCCGGGCCTGCAAATCCACTGTGGACTGCGTGAGTCGCTCCAGTGTTTGCGGCGCATTCACCAGGAGATTACGCATGTCCGCAAAATTCTTCGCCTCCTGATCCAGGACATCATCCGCCTGCCCACACGACGAAATAATCTCAATCAGCAGCGATCGTTTATCAAACTCGCTCGTGTACTTCCGATCATTAATCTGCTGCTGAATCGCAAACGCCTTCTGCAATGTGCTCTGCGAATGTTGCAACGCCTGCGTGAACTTTCGGGTTCGCTCCGTCCCAAATTCGCCCACTGAAATATCCAACTCTGCCTGTGCCGCCTTAATCGATTCGTCGGTGCTAACCAGCTCCTCTGCTGCCAACTGCTCCAACGCCGCCGTACTCAACTGGCTCAATGCTGCTGTGTCCTTAGGATCCAAGGCGCGCCCCTGCTCCACAGCCTTCGCCGTGTCCCGCTTGGACTTTCGTTTAGCCGCATACACTGCACCGCCGCCTGCCGCCCCCAGCAGACCCAGGCCACCCAGCAAGATCGCTGCCCCCACAGCAGCCGACCCCTTTGAGTCGCTTGACGACGAACCGCCGGCCGCCACCTGCTGTGCGGTAGTGATAAACGACGATGCCGCCCCCGCCCAATCATGCTGCCGCAAATGCGACACCACCGCGGTATCTACCTGCTTAAACGACTTGGCGGTAAACGCCTCACTATAGGCATACCCATACGTATTCGACCCCACCGCCAATAAAATATCGTAGCGGCTGGCGGCTATCGGCTTGAGCGCCTGCGTGGCCCACTCCTGCGCATCCATTCCAGGCGGGAACGAGTCCACAAACACAATATAGGCAATCCCATCGGTCTTATGCCGATAATCCTGCGCCAACTTATTGATGGAATCTATTTCCTCTTGGCTTAGCCTGCCCGCCTGATCCGTCACTCCCATTGATAACTTGGTGGCAGTACTCGTTCCCTGAGCCTGCACAAACACGCGTTCCCCGGCCAAAGCAAACGGTGAAATACCTATACCCACCGTCATTGCGCACAACACAGCGGCGGCCGGGCGCAGCAGGGGAAAACGTCGAAAAGCTAGTCGTCGATTCATGACCTAAATACTAGTCGGAAACGCTACCCGTCATGCACCGCCAAAAGGTGGCACACTAGGAATATGAAATCACGCACCACAGCCATCATCACCAGCCCGATCCTGCTCGCCATCACCAGCATTCTTGTTCGCGGAAGGTTCCGACCCACTAACACCCGCCACCGGTTTGACACCATCCTCGTGCTCGGCACCACACAATACGGCGGGGTGCCATCGCGGCAGTTCGCCGCCCGACTCCGCTGGGCCGCGGAACTGTGGCACATGCACGGCACCCAAAACATCATCACCGTCGGCGGGAAACTCCCCGGTGACACCACCACCGAAGCCGAAGTCGGCCGCAACTACCTGCTGCAAGCCAAAGTCGACCCCGACTGCCTCATCCCCGTCCCCGAAGGCAACGACACCCTCGGCTCCTACCACGCGGCCCTCGAACGGCTAGGCGACGACTACCACGGCACCATCCTGATCGTCACCGACCCCAACCATGCGCTCCGTGCCGAACTGCTTGCCAAACAGATTGGGATGAACGCCAGGGTCTCACCCACACCCTACTGTCCGGCGATCTTCCCCACCAAGGGATTCTTCTGGACCCTATCGCACGAGGTTGGAGGACTTATCGTGGTTGCCGCCACCGCCGCCCTGGGGCGTAAACGGGCCGCAACCGTCGAAGACCTGCTGCGCTACGCCCAAGGCATCCTCCGACCATCCCGCATCCACCGCCACAACGTGCTACGCGCCAACCAGCAGGCCGCGCACGAGCTGGCCCACGAATCGGCAAGCAAACCCGCCGATAAGTAAACCCGCTACCTAGGCATCATCATGTACCACTACACCGACCATGACATCGCCCGCATGTACCACGAACCCGCCAAGCGCAGCATGCTCGTCTCCCATCAGGACGAGCGTGGCCCCTTCGCCCGCGACCGCGCCCGGGTTCTCCACAGCGCCGCCCTCCGCAGCCTGGCCGACAAAACCCAGGTCGTGAGCCCCAAGGAAGGCGACACACCCCGCACCCGCCTCACCCACTCCCTCGAAGTCGCCCAAATTGCTCGGGGCATCGGCGCCGGTCTCGGCCTCGACCCCAACCTGTGCGAAATGGCCGGCCTTACCCACGACATCGGTCACCCACCCTACGGACACAATGGGGAACACGCCCTCAACGAACTGGCGGTACACTGCGGCGGTTTCGAAGGCAACGCCCAAACGCTACGCATCCTCACCAAGCTCGAACCCAAGGTCCTCGACGCCCGCGACCACTCTTACGGCCTCAACCTCACCCGCGCCGCCCTCGACGCCGCCTGCAAATACCCCGTCACAAAAACCAACCCCGATGGCACCACCAACCGCAAATACAGCTGCTACGACGAGGACCGGCAAATCTTAGAATGGGTGCGCGACGGGCACACCGATGATCGAGCCGCAATGGAAGCCCAGGTCATGGACTTCGCCGACGATATCGCCTACTCCGTCCACGATGTGGAAGACGGCATTATATCCGGCCGCATCCACCTCAACGCGCTCTGGGATCAGGAATCCCTGGAATCCCTGGGGGCCAGCGGCGAGACCGCGTTTGGGGTATCTGCCGACCGCCTTGTCGACGCCGGTGGGCGACTGCGCAACCTACAGGTGGTGGCGGCCGCAGCCGAATTCGACGGCAGTCTTCGCGGCCGCCGCAATCTCAAGGCCATGACCTCGGAACTCGTGGGCCGCTACGTGGGCGCCATCATCGAGGAAACCATCGCCCACCCCAACAACCAGGCAGGGGAGGGCGGCGATATGAGCGCCGAGCATGGCGTCAATCCTAGTCATGCTCGCCTTGGTCGCATCCACGGCGACCTCATCGTGCCCGACCAGGTGTTGACCGAGGTCACGCTGCTGAAATCCCTCGCCGTCCTCTACGTCATGAACACCCCAGAACGCAAGGAACGGCAACGCAACCAACGCGAACGAGTCGCCATGGTGTTCGAATATTTGACGGCGGGCGCGCCGGGTGCGCTCGACCCGATGTTTCAACTGTGGTGGGAGCAGGCGGAAGACGCGGCGGCCCGGGAGCGGGTGGTGATAGACCAGATTGCCTCCATGACGGAATCCCGGCTGGCCCGGGTGGCGCAGGCGGCGCGGGACGCGGGCGACATGGACGTGGTGTGAGTGGCTGTGGGTTTTGGGTGCTGGCGGGGCGGAAAGCCGTAATATTTTCAGGAGGTTGTTCTGGCTAAAACGCCATGATGGTGGTGACAGAGTATGTCGATGCTTGACGACGCTTCCTTCGGTGATTGAATAGGCTTCATGGTATGAAACCAATTGATGATCCCCAAGAATTTCAGCGAATCATGGCGGCTCGTAACCGGATTGCGGCTAGCCAGCGTGCGTTATCCAGAAAATGGATTTCAGACACCGGGGTGTTTGCGATGGCTGCGGAAGGTATCGTGCATTTCGTAGATGATGAGTACAAGCTTTTTGCCGATGCCTTTCGCGCCGAAGCCCCTGGGCGCCTGTTCGGGGTTTCTAACGAAGATAGGCCTCCGGGGTGGGATCATGCTGTGATGGTGGAGCAGTCAACTGAGGACGAATTGGAGCAGCTTGAAACAGAATTCTATGGTCAGTACTTTCTGCTGTTCTCCGAGGATGAGCGGCATGCGGTGTTATTTACTCAGGCGGATTACAAACTCATTGCCGGCCCGTTGCCGTTTTTGCACCGGTTCTTTCCGGATCTTTCCGCGCAGAAGCAGGAGTTTCTTGAGTTTAAGAACGAAGAGCTTTCCTATAGGCACACTGTCGGGTACGAACAAGCCATGGAAACCGCTGTCCGGTTCATGAATTGGTTGGATTGAGATGAAGCGTTGGGTTGCTTGGAGTGTGTTATCTACCGTGATGGTTTCTGGCAAACTGGGCTGCATTGCTCTGTAGGTGAATAGGTTTCAGCGATATGCAGAGAGTTGATGATGCCGAAGAGTTGGGAAAGATCCTGAGAATCCGAAATCGGATAGCGGCTAGCCAATCTGTGTTGTCCAGGAAGTGGATTTCGGATACCGGGGTGTTTGTGATGGCTGCGGAAAATGCCGTGCATTTTGTGGAAGGTGAGGATGATATTCTTGCCGATGCTTTTCGCGCTGAAACTTCTGGGCGGCTCATTGGCGTGCGGAATGACCATGACATTCACGAAGACCATGCGGTGATTGTGGAGCCGACCCCAGGGGATTTTGACTTATTGGGTCGAGAATTCATGGGCCAATTTTTCTTGCTGTTCTCCGAGGATGAGCAGCATGCGGTGCTGTTTACCGCTGTGGGAGAATATAAGCTCATCGCCGGTCCGCTGCCATTTCTTCGCCGTGTTTTCCCGGATCTTTCCGCGCAGAAGCGGGAGTTTATCGAGTTTAAGAACGAAGAGCTTTCCTACCCACACACTGCGTGGGTTGAGCTTGTACTGGAAAATGCTGTTCGATTCATGGACTGGCTGGATTGAGATGAAGCGTTGGGTTGCTAGAAGCGTGTTATCTGCCGTGATGGTTTCTGGCAAACTGGGCTGCGTCTTGTTGAAGCTAGATGGGCTTTGAGGTTTTCCGAAAGGAAGGTGTAAATGCGTCGCTACATAATGGAATGGGACCCGGAAAAACGGCAGGTTCCGTTACAAAAGATTATGGATATTTTTCACGAATTAGGTCAAGAGGAAGTGAAATGTTATGTACTGATTAAACCACAGCATAAAAACGTTATTGAAGAGTTGAAATCGCGGGAGGTTTTGACTTTTTATTGGGAGGAAGACCTTGGATTGAGGGGGAGTATTTTCTATTCTCATGAGTTAATGCCGGCATGGATTGGGGTGTTCTCTATTGATAAATTGGATTCTGTTGAAGAATTTGACGAAATATTATTTAGGGATGACTACTACCCGGTTGGAACAGTAGTTTTATATAAAAATATAATGCTTCCTTATAATATATGCAATCTTTATGCTGAGGTGTTGGATGGCACATTAAGGGCAGAGTTTTTTCATGCGATAATGCTGTTTGAGGGGGGTATTCTTGCTTATGATGTCACTCCTGATAGTGATTATTTTGAGCCTGATGAAGGATATGGGACAGATGAGTTTCTCTTTAAATGGAAGGAATTACTTCAAAGAGCAGATTTATTTGACTGGTCAAAAATAATTAATTCTTATGAGGAATCGCTGGTTTTTGAATAATTATTTGAATGGGAATGATATGTGGCCTTATGTAACAATGTGGGAATATGAAGAGAGAATTATTCCTCTGCGAAAAATTGTGGATATTTTTCATGAGTCATGTAATCAAAAACTCAAATGCTATATTCTTACCTCTCCACTAGATGAAGAGCGTTTTAGCGTGTTGAAGGCTCATGATAATTTGGATTTTCATTGGGTAGAAAGGTTGGATGATCAAGATTTGAATGGTTTGGTGGGGCTATTTTCTTTTAAGAAGTTAGATTCTGCTGATCGTCTTGATGCTGTTTATTTTGGTGATAGTTTTTCACCTGTGGGGACGATACTGTTATCGGTGCATGCCCCGAAGTTTACGGAGTTGAAGGTTCCATATATAAATTATCTTCGTGATCCAACTGAAAGGACTTCGTTTTATGAGGCCCTTTTATCTGAGGGCGATGTTCTTGCTTATGAGGTAGCTTATGGGGGAAGTTATCAGCCTTATGAAGGTTGTCGAACCGACAGGTTTGTTTTTGTGGATGAAAAGTTATTAGAGAAGCGTGATCTTTTTCTCTGGTCCAAAGTTATATCAGCGCAATGGTAACGGGACTACCGGGGGATAATGAAACTTGAAGCTTATTCAGCCGTTGGGAAAATATGATTCAGCTTCTCAAGGCATTGATGCGCGTGACCCTCTCCTAGAGGTGTGGAAAGGCAAGCTAAAAGGTATGTTCTTTCGATTTGTTCCCCGTTAGTGTGGCTGGGGTTGCCAGTAACTGAATAAGCTTCATTTAAAGGAGTGATGACAATGATGGATCAAGACGAGGAAAAATATCAAGGCTATTACTTGCCACCAGCTTTATGGGAGCAAATTAAAAAGGCTGTTGCGCAAGTGGGGCCCATGGTTTTTGTGAAGCAGATGTTGACGTTTCGGCTTACGGAAGTAGGGGTGCATGAGGGGGAGGTGTGGGATGCTGTGATGCGGTTATCGCAGGAAGCATATGAGGATCCGGAATATGTTGTCGAAATTAATCGGCTGGCAGATAAGTACAATCTTCTTGCTGATGATGTATTTGGGTATCCTGGAGGCCCTGATGTGTGCACCGCATTTTTTGCTGTTTCTGATGGGTTAGTGATGGGGTTGGATGCGTCTCTTTCTGAACTGCCATATCTTGTTTGTGAAAGTCTGATTTGTCGAGTTTGGCCGGATGACAAAATGTATAAGGGTGTTGCGTGGATCATGGATCAGTAGGATTGGCTCCAAGAATTTACGCTGTGGATAATCTTTACGGTAGAAAGTTATTGACCTATGTATTTTGGTTTTTCTCCTGAGCTGAATGCTGCTATCGACGCCGGGGTGGCTAAGTATGGTCCGTTGGAGTTGTCGAAGCGGTTTTTGTTTCACTACATGCGGGAAAACGGCGTAACCTATGGTGATGCATGGCAGTGTGTAATAGAGTTGTCGGAATCTTCTTTCGAGGATCCTGTATATATTCGTAAGGTTGAGCAGTTTTATGCGAAGTACGCGGAAATCATGGACGAAGAGTCAGCAGCTACCGTAGAGGAGGACATTAGGTTCACGGCAAAGAACGATGTATTAAGTAGTATTGTAAATGGTTCAGAGTTTCCTATTTCACAATTGCCTTATGATATTTGCAACACCGCGAAAGGGCTGTGTTGGGATGAAGAGCGGATACAAGACAGCTTCGCGGAATTAGATAACGAAACAGGGATACCTGATTTTCACCCACCTGCTATTACATTTTCTACCCCTATTGCGTCGTTGGACGATGCCCGTAAGGCGGTGGCTGCTCGGAAGGATTTGGATCGCCCATTAACGCTGCTCGATACGTGGGGGTTTGAGTCGCCTACACAGTTTCTGGTGGTGGCGATTCTGTCTCAAGATTATTCGGCATGGGAACACCTAGTACCTAATCAACCATTCTATAATTGTATTGTTGACAAAACAGATGGCAAGGTATACACAACCGATATGAAAAACGCGGAAGTGTTTAAACATTTTGGGGAAGACGGCATGCGGGTTGTGAGTATGACGGGTAGGGATAAGGTTTTATGGCATGAGTGGTCACGCACAATGCTGGAGACACTACCGCCATATCCAGGGGAAAACTGGTTCTGATATATGCCGCCGCATTGAGTTGATGGAAGGTAATCGAAACCCTGAAATGACGCATTTGCCATACGAGGTCCACTCTCGGGCTTGCGCTCTCCCGATGTCTATAATGGTCTAGGGTTTGGGCTGATCTTTTCCTGTATGATGCCTGGAACTGTGGTTTTAATTAATGCATTTAGCGGGCGGCCATTATCATCAGGTAGAGCAGAACTATAGTCAATCCTGGGAACGATACTCCATGGCGGTCTACTTTGGTAATAAACAGCAGTAAGAAATGGTCCCTGAGCCCCGTATTCGTGCTAACCGGTGCTGAATTATGGGGCGCAATAGGAATGCAAGTTGCGGTATTCGCTGTTCCGCTGATTGCTCTCGAAATGTTCCAAGCCACACCAATGCAGGTTGCCTGTCTCAATCTGATGGAGTCTGCCGCAGCGTTGGTCTTTGGTCTTGTGGTAGCGGGATCTATAGACCGTTTGCCGGGCGTTAGGGCAATAACAGTCGCAAATTTTCTTCGGCTGATTGCCTGCATTTCGGTCGCTGTTTTTCTTTTTACGCGACCATCTTTCTCGATTCTGTTCGTTTGCCTATTTATCCTCGGCATATCAAGTTTGATGAACGAGGCCGGTGTCAACTCCACGGTGGTGGCTGTCGTCGGGCGCGGCACCAAGTCCCTTAATAGGGTAAATTCGCTTCTTCGCAGTTCTGAAGTAATTTCTGAGCTAGGGGGAATTGCTCTGGGTGGCGTTGCATTAACTCTATTGACTTTCGGGGAGACGATGGCGATTGGTGCGTTAAGCTTCGGCCTCGCCCTGTTTCTCTCGTTTCGTCTTTGGCTTGTTCTGAGTCGTCAAAATAAGGATAACGATATCGTTTCATCCGACCGGGAAAGTGCTGCTAAACCTGCCAATTGGAAGGAGGAAGAATCAACTTTCAGTGGGCTCAAATATATATTCGGTAATCGCTTTTTAAAGAAGCTCACTCTTACCTCTTTCCACTTTAATTTTTTTAGCTCGATTTTTCAGGCCGTGTTTGTCGTCTTTTGTGTGCAGATACTGGACTTCAAGCCCTGGGCGTTATCTATCGTCGGGATAGCCGGTGCGGTTGGGGGTCTTAGCGGAGCCGTGGCTGCAAGCACGTCGTTCTGTTCGAAGAATGCAAAGATTCTTTATGCGATCTCTATTGCGCTTCCGGCTCTGAGTATCTCTTTAATGCTCTTTGCGCAATATAGCGGTTCGAACAACTTACGAATTGGTTTAGTTGGGCTAGGTGAGTACGTCTTCGGTTTCTGTATGGTGTTATGCATTGTGTTATTCAACACAGCAAGACAGCAATGTTCGCCTGATTCTATGGTGGGCAGTATAGCGGCTACAGAACGTACGGTTGCGCTTGGAGGTGAGGTTCCGGGATTTTTGCTCGGGGGAGTTCTTGCCACTGTATTTTCCCTGGGAATAGCTATGTTAGTGGCGATTATAGGTATTCTTTTCACTCCGGCTTGGCTTTGGCGGTTGAAGACATGGCCTTCTGGAGATGAATTCAGTGCTTCAGTGCAGACTTGATTCAAAGAGCGGACTTTTTACTGACTGTGTTGTCTCTCGTATTGATTTTTCGCTTTGCGACGTCACTTAAAGTAGTAAACCTGTAACAGCGAAGGACGGCGTAGGTGCGACAATGATATTTCTCGCCACCGTCTTTATTCAAAAGAGGCATCCCTATACCAAGGGTCTGCTCTCGATCGAGCAGAACTGCGGTATTGCACGCCACAACCTAAGTGGTGTGCAATACCACTAAGATTCTCACCAGCAATACCTGTAAAAAGCGTATTTTTCATGCGTATCACCTATAAACACTTATGTGCATATGGAAAGACTTTTCCGTAAACTTCCGTATAACGGATATCAGCGCAACGTGGAAGGAAACGCATCATGTTGGTCGAATATCAGGTTACCAACTTTGGGCCCTACAAACAGCCCATTTCGCTCAACATGAAGTCCACAGAAGATGACAGCTTCCGTGCACGCGTACCTCGATTTGAATCCCCTTATCACATGTCAGTTAATCCTGTAGCCGCCATCTATGGTCCCAATTCTTCAGGTAAAAGCATTATTTTTGAGTCATTATTCCGATTAGCATCTACGATTCTGGCAGACAAGCCAACGATTTGGCAACGACGATGCACTTTTGCTCTCGATCCATCTATGCAAGATGAACCAACATTATTCAAGTTGGTTTTTATGCTTGATGAAAAAATGTATTCATATTTTTTAGCTATTCGCAATGGCTGTGTGATCGAAGAATATTTAGCATTACTGACCGCAGACCAAGAAGAACTCTATTTCGAACGAACTGTAGATGGCACAGAATTCGGCAATGCATGGGACAACGACATTTTACTTACCGAAATAGTGAAAACATTATCTAAAAAAGACACCCTTACTGGTCGAATAGCTAAAATCCTCAGTAATAACGAAAAGTACAAAGAAGCTTATTCAGGCGTTTTTAAATAGGGCCCTCACTACCCGGTAACTGATCACCCCCGAAAGCATAGGAAAACGAGGCCGGTAGTGTACCTATAGTAAGTGTGAAAAACAACAAAATACTCTATCGACCCCGCACCGCTGATTGCTTGCACACTCACCACGGATAATCTCCTCACCCTAGCCAACATCATCACCACATCAGGAATAGACCACCTGAAAGTATGGCGAATACTATCCACCCCTAGCAGACTCCCCCAACCCACAACCATTCGGGCGATTAACGTGATACAGAAGATAATATTCTACCAACCACCAGCCGAACCCTATTTCCCCAGCAACTGAATAAGCTTCTAGGAATATGCCATACTAAAAAGGAAGTAAGGATAGTTTTATTCCTCGTGATAAATTTAAGTGAGGTTAATCATCATGTACACCCGTGAAAACGCGCCGCTCACACCAGAACAACGAAAACACTTGGACAATGTTGTCGCCAATTCCCGTCTTGAGGGGTATGAGATAACCGACCAGAATATTGACGATGCCATCCGAATTATTTTGGGAGAGAAAACCTCCGATGACATCCGTAATGAAATCCTCCAGCGCTATGGGGTCACCCCACCAGATACCACGAGTCATTCATAAGTGAGTACGACGACTGGAAACAAGAAAACGACCGGTGGGAAGCCTATCTCTATCCCAACGGAGTTTTACGCAATAAACTTGGTATCACCAAAGCTGCGAAATGGCACAAAATGGAACGTGGCTTCGTCACAGCGCGCAACGCTGATTTTCAACCTAGTACAGGACTGACTACTGGGAGTGTCGGGGAGGAACTTTTTGCTGTGCATCAGTATCTTTTCCAAGATTGCTATGACTGGGCTGGGCAGCCACGAAACGTATGGATGTTCAAAGGACACACAACCTTCGCCGGTCCAGACGATATTATCCCCATGCTAGAAGAAGTTAATGCCGATATCGCAGAATTTGATTGGGATAATAATGACATTGACGCTGATGACTTAAAGCATTATATTAATGCCGCACAACTCGGTGAGATTCATGCGCGACTCAATCTGATTCACCCCTTTCGGGAAGCCAGTGTATCAGGGGTTTTCAGAGTTGAACCCCAGCTTAAGTATTTGGCCTACTCTTCCATAGGTAATACCAAGAAGGTACGCAATATCTCGATAGTTGTATCCACTGGCTGCGAGGTTATGTGCAATCTGGGTGATTTTGTGCAGTTGTGTGTTTTCTTTGCGGCGGAGTTGTTCTAGTTCTGCACGTGCAGACTGTGCCTGGTTTTCTGCGTCTCCTGCGATATTGAGATTGATGACGGCAGTCTCGGGAGAATCGGTGAGTTCTGGGAATAACGTGAGTGCGTCTCGGAGTTCATCGGCGATTTGGTCGAGCCTTTTGGTTTGGGTGATAACGCCTGGATCTTCAATAAGTTGGGCGACCCACCATTGGTTGCTGCCACGTTCTACGTGGGCGGTGAAGGTGTTCATTTATTTTATTCCTATCTGCTTGTAGATTTTTTGTGCCATGAGGTCATCAATTTCTGAATGTCGTGCAATGGTGGTGTAGCGATCGCCTACCCAGATGCGGGTATGGTTAGCACCTTCTTTGATGACTAGTTTTTGGTTGGTCTTTTTTGCATAGTGAGCAATGGTTTTGAGGATGTGCTTCCTTTTTGTCACAAAGTTTAGTGTATTGGTCTATACTGGTTCAAGTCAATCTTACTATACTAAGTGGTGTGGTATTTAGATTCCGGTTTAAAAGCTGGTTAAGTGAGAGATTCCTTCTCACGAAACTAGGCTAAATACTGGTTCCACACTTGAAGAATATCAACATCATCAAGCCCATGCTTTAACGCAGAATCGAGAATTCGAATCATGTGTTAGCCTGGGGACATTCCCCAAGGTTCAGGATGATTCGAGCTTCCTGAACCTTGGGGTTATCGTTGGTGTTTACCGCGCTGGTATTTTTTCTTCTTCCGGTATCGGCCCTCCTTTTGGCTGATATAACTGCGGCTATAGTTCTTTCGTGGGAATAAACCTCTAAACCCCCTCTAGCAGCCTCAGAGAAGCCGTGAATCCTTAATTCTTGACCTTTTTATATCATCCATCTTGTTTTAATCAATTAGAGGGCAAGGAAATCACCGTGAGGTGATTTTCGCGGCAGCACAAAAAACCGTAACCCATGGAGGGCCTTCCACATTTCATTTCCACCCTTTAATTATTTTCCCCACGAAACACAGTTATCAACATATGTTTGACTACGAAATAGCCACCCCAACCTACAGGGTTTGTTACAGGTATATAGGAAATATAGGATTTATAGGGGGACCCCGAAAAACATATCTTCACCAGCACAAACCCAGTAGAGGGCGGGACTCGACTCACGAAGAGGAATGTGGTTGGTGTCACAAAAATCCCCGCCGCCTGTGGATAAACCATGAGGCGGCGGGGGCTGGAATATTTTTTAGAATTGCGGTGGAAGATCTGGGTTGATGGGGATGTCTTTTTTCATCACTGCTGGAGTATGGCCAACAAGTTTGACTCCGCCTGTCCAGAGTTCAATTCCTGCTTCCGGCCAGGCTTTTTTGACTTGACTGATGGCTTTTTTGACTTTCTTTTTAAAATCCCGTAAGCCTTGGGCGGTGGTGGGGTATCCGGTGCCGAGTTGGGCTTTGAGTTGCTCCCACGTCACGCGGGTATCACCTTTATGATAGCTGATTCGATAGGTGGCCCAGCAGTAAAGGTCAATGGCGAGGGGATAGCGTTTGAGGTGTGCTAGATGCACTGTGTCAAGGGGTACAGCCCCGTCGATAAGTTCACGGAAGAATTCTGCTGAAAGTTCGACGTAGGCATAGGGAAGCTCATCATGTGCTTCCCACCAGTAGAATGCCTCGGTGGCAACCACAGTATTCATCATGGATTGTACTGTTGCTTTTCCCCGTTTGCTGTCTACTTCCCGTGTTTGGTCGATAGAAATGACTGTGTTGAAAAGCCGATGAAGATGTTCTTGGATAGCTTTAATTTGCCGGCCGTCTACTCGTTTAGTCTGGCCAGAGACGTATTTTCCGTGGCTGATGCCTAGTTCTGCGAAGAATTGGTTGAGGCTGTTACCACGTGGGATAACACGGGCTTGGTCGATGGGGAGGCTGGCGTTTCGCTGGATGGCTTCTTTCGTTAACCAACACATAATCAGGCGAGGATATAGCAAATCTGAAAGAGCATGTCATCCGCCTTATTTTTCCTTACTCGGGTTACCCACAGTTAGGGTGTAACTATAATTGGTATAGCCCGGAACTTTAGGCCTTGAAAGCGCAAGGTATAAGTGCGCATAAGTTGGTCGGCTATGCCAGCTTGCAGTCGGCGCTCATCGCTTCAACACTGTTTCGACAAAAGGAAATTGTAGTCTATAAAATGAAATCACTTCGGTTTTTCCTGGTCCTGTTACTGGTTTGGTTAGGAACCCAAATTGTTATCTGGGGCTGGTCAGAATTCATCTTGAAAGGCAGCCAGTTAGAACGTGTGCTAGAACTCGAAGACGTAGAACCCTACCTCAAGATCCCTTTCTATCTCCTTTTCCCGGTACCCTATGCTGTAGCAGTCACGCGTCGAATAGTGAAAAAGGACAACACATAACTCGTACCACAGCCACCAGCTCACTGGCGCTCGTTGATCCTTTACAGGTTTACCACTTTGCAATGCCCGTAAAGTAGTAAACCGGTAGCAGACGCGAAGGACGGCGTAGCTACAATAACCACAATGTTCCTTACCACCATAAACTACACAAATCACACCAGCGTTATTGTGGCTGGCAGGCCTCATAAATGAATAAAGCCCGAGCGTCACCCCCACTCCAGGTTTCGTATTTGATTTTTCGCCACTTTGACTAGAATAGTTTTCGGAAGCAAGGACACTAAATTTTCGCAGAAAGGTTTCGCGGGAAGGAAGAGTCTGGCTTGTGACCGTGACTTTTGAGTCACAGGGCTACGGCAGGCGCAAGCTGCTTCACATTCCTTAACTCCCCAAGGTTCATCCCCTGGGGAGCTTTTCTTTTTCTGCGCCGAGGCGCCAAGACCCACAATCAACAACCACAAAACTCCAGCCATCGTGGCCGGTTGCCAATCCGCGTACGTATCGCTACCCTGTTCTACAGACAAGCTTGCAGACAGCTTAGTCTAAAATTTTTAGACCGTTACCATAAGTGCCGTAAGGATACGCATGTCGAACCATAAGCTCTGGGATATAGCCACCAGCCTGCGCAATGATTACCGCTATGTTGATCTCACCCATTCTTTCTACCCTGGCCAACCCAAATTCAGCATGTTAGAAGACCAGGTAACCACAAGGCTCTTCACCGTGGCCGAACAAGGTTTCGAAGTAGATCGCTATAGCATTGTGGGCCAATGGGGCACCCACGTCGACCCGCCCGTTCACTTCGTGGAGGGGGCGCGCACGCTCGACGAGCTGCCGGTGGAGGAAATGATCCTGCCGCTGGCGGTGCTGGACCTGCACAAGGAGGCGGAGGAGTTCCATAATCTTGCGGTGACCGTGGATCACATCAAGGATTGGGAAGCCCGCAATGGCCGCATTCCCGAGGGGGCGTTTGTGGCGCTGCGGACCGACTGGTCGAAGCGGTGGGTCACGGATGATCTTTATGGCATTGACGCCGAGGGCAAGCGCAACTGCCCGGGCTGGTCACTTGAAGCACTGGAGTTTTTGCGGCACGAGCGGGGTGTGGTGGCCATTGGGCATGAAACCACCGACACGGATCCCGGTTCGTCCATTGATGCCGGCAGTTTCGCCTGCGAATTATATTGGTTGCAGCAGGACCGGTGGCAGATTGAGCTGCTCAATAACCTTTCCGAGGTTCCCGAAACCGGCGCCCTGATCTGCGCCACCTGGCCGAAGCCGAAGGACGGCACCGGGTTCCCCGCCCGGGTGTTCGCCATCGTCCCCCGCTAAATTTCCCTGATTATCCCTGATGAAAAGGAGTTTCTGATGTCAGTTTCGCAACCCGATCCATTGCTGCCGGTGTTACGTGACGATGAGTTATCCGAACGGGCCGCGGCGGTATTCGCCGATATTCGTGCCACCCGCAATACCGATTTCGTGAATAATATTTGGCGAGTGTTGGCCAACGATCCGCAGCTGCTGGAGCAAACCTGGGCAGAGGTGAAAGGCGTCCTCGGTGCGGACGGTGAGCTCGATGTGCTCACCAAGCAGCTCATCTATATTGCGGTGTCGGTGGCGCAAGGCTGCAATTATTGCATCCGCTCCCACACCGCGGCCGCGCGTAACCTGGGGCTTACGGATGCGCAGTTCGCCGAACTCCATGCGGTCATTGGGGTGGCGGCAAAGACGAACCGGCTGGTTCAAGGGCTGCAAGTCCCCATTGATGATGCTTTCCTATAAAATTTGAGGAGTTCTTATGGATCTTGGTCTTACTAATCGGCGCGCTATTGTGACCGGTGGTAGCAAAGGGCTGGGGCTTGCCACGGTCACGTCGCTTATCGACGCCGGGGCCAACGTCGCGTTTTGCGCCCGCAAAGCCGACGAGGTGGCAGCGGTGGAATCCGAGTTGAATGCTCGGGGCGCCGGCACCGCCCACGGTTTCGTTGCCGACGTCACCGACGCCGAGCAGGTGGAACGGTTCATCACGGATGCCGCCACCGCCCTCGGCGGCGTGGACATTCTGGTCAATAATGCCGGTGGAGCCCACCCCGGGACGGGCGAATCCATCACCGATGAGGCGTTCCAGGCCGACTTCAATATCAAGGTATTGTCGTGGCAGCGGACGATTCGGGCCGCACTCCCCTACCTGAAGCAGAGCGACCAAGCCCGCATCATCACCATTGGTTCCGTCTACGCGCACTCCCCCTCCCCGGCGTTTTTCTCCACGTCCGTGCACCGGGCGGCCGGCGTGAACCTCACCAAGGCGTGGGCGGTCGAGTTGGCGCCGGCCGGCATCCTGGTCAATGGTGTCAACATTGGGGTGATCGAAACCCCGCAGTGGGCCAATATTCGAGACAAGCGCGCCCCCGGCGCGACCTTGGCGGAGTTTTTCCAGGATACTGTGGATGCGGATATTCCCCTGGGTCGGATTGGTCAGCCGCAGGAGTTGGCGGATGTGGTGACGTTCCTGGCCAGCGCCCGGTCGTCCTATGTGACGGGCACGATCATTGATGTTGCTGGTGGTATGGGGATCAGCTAAAGCCTCTACTGGATGTAGGCAGCCCACCTTACGGTGGGCTGCCTACGTCGTAAAGCTAGGTATGAATAAAAATATGGCCAGATGATTTGGGACTGCAAGTGTTGTATGACTATTATCGCTAGACAGATTAGTCTAAGTAAAGGAGACAACACTGTGGGCAAGAAACTCGGCAATTTTGGGGTGCAGATCACCATTGGCCTCATTGCCGGCATCATCCTCGGGCTCATTGCGCGCAATATAGGCTGGTTGGGTGGTACACTGTCCTGGCTGGGCGATACCTATGTGCAGCTACTCAAGGTGATGATAGCGCCGCTGATATTCACCGCCGTGGTGACGTCGATCGCTAACCTGAGGCAGGTCACCAATGCCGCTCGGCTGGCCGCGCACACCCTCATATGGTTTGCTGTCACCGCATTCCTCGCCGTGACCTCGGCTATTATTCTCGGAATCCTCATCCAGCCGGGCGTGGGCGCCGGTGTGGATGCTAGCGCCGCCCAGGAGCCGGCCACCACCGGGTCGTGGCTCGGGTTCTTGAACTCCGTTATTCCCAGCAATATTTTGGGGTTGGGCGCCAAGCTGAAGAATGGTTCCGTCGCCCTGGATTTCAATGCGCTGCAACTCATCGTGATCTCCATGGCCATCGGCATTGCCGCACTCAAGGCGGGCAAGGCCGCCGACCCGTTCCTGCGGTTCACCGAATCCCTGCTGAAAATCGTGCAGGTGGTGTTGTGGTGGATCATTCGGCTCGCCCCCATCGGCACCGCCGCCCTACTGGGTAACGCCGTGGCCGCCTATGGGTGGGAAGCCATCGGGTCGCTCGCCAGCTTTGTGCTCGCCATCTACCTGGGGTTGGCCGTCGTCATTTTCGGCATTTACCCGGCGATCCTGGCGTATCATCGCATTCCCGTGCTGGGCTTCTTCAGGCGGGTTTGGCCGGTCACGTCGCTGGGGTTTGTCACCCGCTCCTCCATGGGGGTCATGCCCGTCAACCAGCGGGTGGCCGAACAGTCCATGGGTGTGCCGCCCGCCTATGCTTCGTTCGCCCTGCCGTTGGGGGCGACCACCAAAATGGATGGGTGCGCCGCGGTGTTCCCGGCCATTGCCGCTATTTTCGTGGCCAACTTCTACCATGTGGACCTGACTATCACCCACTACCTGCTGATTATCCTGGTGTCGGTGTTTGGTTCGGCGGCCACCGCCGGCACCACCGGCGCCACGGTGATGCTCACGCTCACGCTTTCCACGTTGGGGCTGCCACTGTCCGGTGTGGGCCTGCTCCTGGCGGTCGAGCCGATCATCGACATGGGTCGCACCGCCGTGAATGTGACCGGTCAAAACCTGGTGGCGGTCATTGTGGCGAAGCGGGAAGGCATCCTGGACCAGGACGTGTGGGATGCTGCCGAGCACGGCCATTCGGCGTTCGACGAGGCACCCACCGGCGCCGAAACCGTCGAAAAGCTCACGGCACAAACAGCGCAACCCGCAACGGCCGGTTAGCGGGTTAGCTCGTCGCCGCGGATTCCACCACATCTAAATATTTATCCAACCCCCACGGGATGGACAGCGGCGACGGGTTAGCCACGGCCCCCACCGCACCGTTGTCTAAAAACGCCACCTTCCCCTGCTTAATGGCTTTAATCTTGCCGAGCAGGGGATCTTTTTGCAGCTTCCCCAACCATTCCTGGTTAGCCTCGTCGCTGTCCATGCCGTAGGCGACAATCATGTCAATGTCGTCAAAGACCGTGGGATCCTCGGCGGATACTTCCACCCAGGCGTCGTTGCCGGATTTTTTGGATTCCTCCGCCACCACTTTGGGTATCCCCATGCCCACGGAATCGTAGAGGAAGCCGGCACGTGGGTCGCTGGAACGGTAAAAGCCCAGCTTATTAAAGCTGTTCTGCGGACCGAACGCGGTAAACAGCACCTTCTTACCCTTGAGTGCGGCATGCTTCGCTACCGAGGCTTGAATCTGCTTCTTCAGGTCGGCGGCAAGCTTCTTGCCCTCGGCCTCCTTGCCCATGGCGGTAGCGTTCATTTCAATCATTTGTTCCATAGATGTTCCCCATGGTTTGTCGGGGTAAGCCACCGTGGGGGCGATAGCGCTCAGCTTGTTGTAGTCGTCCTGGCTCATGCCGGAGTAGGCGGCCAGAATCACATCCGGGTGGGTGTCGGCAATCTGGTCAAACGGGATGGAGTCGGTCTCCTCAAACAGCTTCGGGGGTTCGCCGCCGAGTTCCTTCACCTTGTCCGCCACCCAAGGCAGCATGCCGGTCGTGTCGCTCCCCCACGACACGTATTGCATGCCCACCGGCACCACCCCAAGCGCCAACGGCACTTCCTGGTTTCCCCACGCCACGGCCGCAATCCGCTCCGGTTTTTTATTAATAATGGTTTCGCCGAACGCATGCTTAATGGTGATCGCCCCGGGGGCCGCCGATGTGCCCTTGCCGCTTTGCGACGCCTTACCGCCGCCCGCCTTGGGTTCGTCGGCAGACTTCGAACAACCAGTGAGCACCAGGCTCACAGTGGTAAGAATGGCGGCAATCCGTAGAAATTTCATAATATCCTTCCCGCTTGTGGAGGTTCATCTTATCCAAAATCTAACACCACCGCCGGAATGGGGGCTAGCGATAACGCTACTGGTAGCTGATGAACCAGGGGGTTGGTTGCACACCGAGCGTCTGGCGGGGATCGAACATAGGTGTGTCTTCATCAATGAAATTCTTCCACGCCATGAAGATCTGCGGCTGAAGCCCTTCCCGCATCTTGTCCCACGTGGCCATTTTGTCGTGGGCGTCACCATGACCATCAGCATGCAGCACAAACGACAACTCCGGGTGGTTAAGGTTGAGCTGTTCCCGATTACGGATCATTTGCAACTGGAACTGGTGCATGATGAATATTTTTTGGGGCAGCTTCTTGGTTTTTGTGAAATCCGCCAACCAGGCCGACACCTCATTCACCTCGGCGGCGGTGGTGTTGCCGACCCGGCCCAATGGTTTCTCATCCGGCCCAATCTTCCACTCCGGGTCTAATGCCAAACCCACATAGGGTAGGGCGAGCAGCTCCTGGTAGCGCTGGGCCTGGCTTAAAAAGCTGGCCCGGCCGGGCTGGAGGTCGAGGACGGCAAACCCACCGGCCTTGCCGATGGCCTCCACGTAGGGCCGCAGCTCCTCAACCGTACCTTCGTTCGAATAGTCACCATCGTCCCCGGGGGAGGAAGACGCCACGGTGGCAATGACCTCAAACGCCGGCACGGTGGGCGTGTCCGGGGTGAGCTCCTGGTATTGACGCACCAAATCATTGACCCGCTTCACCGCCTCCTGCGGCGGCTGCTCCCCCATGACCCCCAGGGCCGGCCCGGAGGGGTGACCGTAGAGGGCAATAATGCGCCTGCCTGGGAATACCAGCCCGGTTTTACCGCTAGGCACTGGGCCGGCATCCGCAAGCTCTAGGCGGGTGGCAAAGTCGGTCTCCGTCCCGAAGTCGGCGCCGAGGGCGTAGTAGGTGGCGGGTTTCTTCGCCATGAGGCTCACGCTGGCGCGGGGGTCGGCGGCGGCGAGCCGCTCAACGGTGAGGCCGCCCGCCATGGCCGCCAGCACACTGGGGGCATCGGTGGTGTCGGTGACCAGGGCGATCGTGGTGTCGCCGCCGGGGGTGTAGCCGTCCAACAGTTGGGCCACGGTGGGGCCAGCGGCAGCCGGGGCGGCTGGGGCGGAAGTGGGTGCGCCCGACGTGCTCGGGGCACTCGGCGCCGCGGACGCGCCGGGGTCCGCGTCCGCCACTCGTTCTTCTTTGGCCTTCAACCGTTTGATTTCGGTGGCGATGGCGTCGGTGTTGGTGCCGTCATCAATGAGCAGGGGCGCCTGCAATTCTTTGGCTTTTTGTGCACCGGCGCCCGAATTTGTTTTCGAGGCCACCACGACGGTGTCGGCCTTATTCACGAGTTTCTGCACGGCGGCAACCCCGGTGTGGTCGGTGGCAATCAGTTGCGGCGGTGGGGATGTTTCTGTGGCTGCTGGACTGTCTGTGGCGCCAGCGGCATCGGCCGGCGCAGGGACATCGGTGGTGTTTGAATGAGTAAAACCGCCAAAGCCGCAGGCAGAAAGCAACAGGCCAACTGGAATACAGACAGCGAGGACGACACGAGTAAGGGGGCGTTTCATTATGGGATCCTTGGGATTAGTGATTACCTGAATGGGACTTCAGCAACGGTGCGCCGCAGTTTTCTGGTGCGCAATCGGTGCGGGGATTCGGCGAGGTTTTCTACGGCTCGCACGGCGCACATCACGTGCGCCTCCTTGGAGGATGAATAGAAAGCTTGTGCGGCTGCGGGAAGTTTAGGAACCGCGTGCAACGGCAGGTCGGAAACACTCAATAACGTACCATAGGGGATTCGATACCGATAGCCGTTAGCGGCCAGGGTGGCGGATTCCATGTCGCAGGCAATGGCGGTGGAGCAGCGCAACCACTCCCACAGGGCCTTGGGGGTGTGCCATTCCCAATTGCGGTCGTCGGTGGAGATGACGGTGCCGGTACGCATGAGGGACAGGTCGGCGCCATAGACCTCGGCGACCCCGGATTCCAGGGCCCGCTGAACCTCGGGAACCGCCGGGATGGGAAACTCCGTGGGGATATGCGTGTCGAGCAAATGATCGCTCCGTTGATAGGCGTTTCCTAAGATAAGGTCGCCCATGCGCATGCGGCCGTCGAGGCCGGCGCAGTGGCCAATCATGATCCACAGGTCGGGCCGCAGCACGGCAAGGCAGTCGGTAATGGTTTTCGCGTTGGAGGGCCCGACCCCAATGTTAATCATGGTAATCCCCCGGTTACCAGGTGAAATCAGGTCGTACCTGGGCATTTGGTAGTGGGATTCCATGGTGAGGGCGCCGATGTCCATGGTGGCGGCCTGGGCTTTGGTGATGGTTCGGCCGTCGGCAAGCACGAGTGCGGTATAGCGGCTATCGGTGTGCAGTTCGGCAAGCCCATAGCGGAGGAATTCATTGGTGTGCATGCCGTAATTGGTAAAGAGAATATATTTCTGCACGGTTTCCACGGGGAGCCCGGTGTAGTGTTCGATGCGTTCGCAGGCAATGTCGAACCGTTGGGGGGTGAAGTGGAAGAGGGGTTTTTCCGGCCCGTGGAAGGCGTCCCAGTCACCGTCGATGATGGCGTCGTCGACGTCGTCAAGCGTGGGGCGGGGGATTTCGGGGGCGCGTTTGGCACCGACCGCGCCGGCAAGACCGTCGATAAATTCGGGCGGGATGCGCATGCCGGAGTCGCCGACGGTAATGGTGCAGTCATAGTTGCGCGCGAGCCGTTCGAGTTGTTCGACGAGGTAGGGTTCCATGAGCGCGGGTTTACTCAGGCAGGCGGTGTAGGTTCCGGCTTCCTCGACGTAGCCGAAGGGTTCAGTGCGGTCGACGGGATGCCAGCTATGAATATCAACTATAAGTTTTGGGTAGGTTACCTGCGGGTATTTATGGGGTTCGTATATGGCGGTGCGTGCAATGGCGGTCACAGTGTCATAGTGTCGCTTGAGCTTTTCGACGGCTGCCGCCGGTGTCAACCCGCTCACGGAATCATTCTCCTTCCCTGTTTCTTATGATGCTACTAGGGAAGTCGTATGTTCGGGGTTGCTACTTGGTGAATTTCCGGAAAAATTCGATGCTGCCAGCGCCTACCACGGAACCGAACCCCATGTTGGGTGGTTCGACGCCGAAGTCTTGCCATGTCACATCGACCTTCCCGGCGGTTTCCAGACCGGCTTCAGTGCGGGCCATGTCCAGTTCAGCCACCGGGTAACCGGCATAGAGTTTTGGTGCCGAGGACGGCGGTAATTATGTATAATGACTATCAAAAAAGGACAAATATGCTGCTCTATGACCTGGTTTTCTCGTTCGGACTACTGTTGTCAATCCTGCTATTCATAGGGTTTTTATTCACATTGTCCCGCTCTGCCGAGACGCCAAAGATGAAAACGGTGTGGGTCATCATTGCCCTGTGCGTCCCCATCGTCGGGCCGACCTGCCACTTTATCGTCTACCGGGGCCAGCGGTCGTGACCGGCGAATGGCGGTTATCCTGCGGCGATGCCCTCGATTTCTACGACACCTGGGACACCCCCACCACCATCATTTCCGATGGGGCCTACGGCGTGGGCGGCTTCCCTGGAGACCCCAGAACCCCGGCGGACCTGCCGCGCTGGTACGAGCCACACATCGCCGCGTGGTCCGCGAAGGCCACACTGGCCACAACACTTTGGTTGTGGAATACCGAAATCGGGTGGGCGAACATTCATCCCCTGCTCACCGACCATGGGTGGCAGTACGAAACCCTCAACATTTGGAATAAGGGAACCGGGCACATTGCCGGAAACGTGAATTCGAAAACTATTCGACGATTCCCAGTGGTCACCGAGGTGTGTGCGTTCTACACCCGCACTCCACGGCTGCCCAGGCATCCCGGTTCCCCGGAGTTCATCCACATGAAGGAATGGCTGTTGAGCGAGTGGCTGCGCACCGGGCTGCCCAAGGCCGACGCCAATAAGGCCTGCGGCGTGAAGAACGCGGCCACGAGAAAATATTTCGACCAAGGATGGTTATGGTATTTTCCGCCTGTCGACGTCATGATGCAGCTGGTCGCCCACGCCAATCGGTTCGGCAACCCCGCAGGCAAACCCTACTTCAGTTTCGACGGCACCACCCCGGTGTCGGCCGCTGAATGGGCCGCAACCCGGAGCGTATGGCATCACGAGCACGGGGTGACCAATGTGTGGGAGCGACCCCCGCTGCGGAATTCGGAACGCTACCGGGGATCCATGCGGCGCAGCGCCCCACGCACCCACAAGCCAACAAAACTGAGCGCCAGCCACCTGAACCAGAAGCCGCTCGACCTCATGGAACGCTGCATCAACGCCACCACCAACCCTGGTGATGTTGTGTGGGAGCCCTTCGGCGGCCTGTGCTCGGCGTCAGTTGCCGCGGTTCGGCTCGGCAGAACCGCGTTTTCGGCCGAACCCAACCAGGATTTTTACCAACTGGCCTATGAGCGGCTGAGTTCATAGGGCTCACCAGGCTTGGACGTAGCGTCGACAAGCGAGAGCATGCTAGTCGTCGGAGTCCACGTATTCGGTCACATGAATATCCGTAGTGATTTGCCGGGCTTCCGAATCCTCCACCCAAAAAGTATGCGTACCCGCCTCATTGATGGCGCATTCCAATACCAGGTTCTTTTCGTCATACATCTGGCATTCACTGGACGACTTTTGCAGTTTTTTATTGACCTTGAACAATGCCGATGTGGGCAATTCGACGGGATTTTGAAACGCATTCTTATCCACCATCTTGATCCAGAACGGATCACAATCAGTTGTTGCACCCTCGTCTGGAATTGACCAACCATAAGCTTTTTGCAGCTTCTGCAGTCCAACCTGCCGATCCCCACAATGATGAATCGTCCGGGCACCCACGTGAACAAATTGCCGCGGCTGCCGCGTGGCCCAGCCATCAAGCGTGGCGGTAAAATTCTTGGGAGACAACCCAGACTCATCAAACATGTCATATGCCAACTTCAGCTGTGCTATATCCCATTGGGACAGGTTCTGATCAAACGACGCAGCTTGGAAAAACATGCTTCGCATATCCGTTACCCTGGAAATATTCCACCGGGAAATATCGCCATTAAAATAAAAGGCACTCATAAACATGTCCCTCATTGTGGTGGCATTTCGAGTATCCCATTTGGAAATATCACCATTAAATTGGGAGTCGTGAAATGCGGAGGAAAAATTCTCAATATGACTCACATCCCACTTATTTAAATCACCGATAATCGACTCAACATGTTCGAATACCCATTCAATTGAGGTGGCTTGGCTGAGATCTGGGACGCCCGCACTATCCGCAAATTCCACCGTGTGGAATCCCGCAAACATTTTTTCCAGGCCCTTATATTTATTCTTCCCCCACTGCTGCACCGTCAGCTCAAGACTGCCGCTTCCCGAGGTATTGGTGGAGAAATCCACGTTGGCAAAGTTCCCGCCATAAATGGCAATGGTTGTCGGCCCCGATTTTGTGGTTTTGCAGAGTTTTTGCGCCGCCTCAGCAGCGGTTTTCGTGACTTCATGCGAATTAATGCACCAGACCCGCACGCCACTATCCGCACTCGCTATCACCGGGTTTATCTTCGTTCTATCTCCGAAACCCCACACATCCATAATGAATGCCTCTGGGTGCTCCGCGGTGAAAGCGGCGACCTTTTCGGCGCGGGCCTTCGCGGTCACCCAGTGCCCCTCGTCAAAGATTTCAAAATCGCTTACCCCAAACGTGAAACACGACGCCAACCAATAGACAACGATAATGCTAATGCCAATGGTTTTTATCTGACGCCACAGCGAGGATTTAGAAGACTTGGAAGACCTCGCGGATGACGACCGGGATTTTTTCGACCTGGAGGATTTTTTACCTGACGACGCGGCCATACATAATTCCTATCAACTACACCCATGAACCATCACCACACAATACACCCACCAGTATATGTACTACACAATAAGAAACCTGTCTGACTTTGGCCAGACCCACCCCACATTCGTCCTACTTCCCCCGCAGCCTCCCTGTGACTATTCATCGCACGCTATGCTAGAAACATCAGACCAGCACAACATCTAGGAGGCCCGTCATGTCTCCCGCCCAAAAGTTTTTCCCGACATATTTCCGACCACGCAATCAGTACGAAATAGCGTCAGGGCTGTGCTCCGTGCTCGTAGTGCTGTGCCCACTCATAGGGCACATGGCATTTCAGCTGTTTCCACAAGGGATATTTTCCGCCCTGGCCTACACCATTCCCTTGGGCATTATCCCGGGAATATTGGCCATATTATCGCGGAGCGTTCGCTGCGTGGTTTTGGCATTATGCGCGGCCATTTTTCCCATAACATTCTTCTTCGTGCACTCTTTTATTGTCACAATTCTCTATTTTATTTCCTTTGGAAAAATTGTCCTGGCATAGGTCGCCTACACCAGCTGCGGCATGATCCGTCGGAAGGCGGTGGCGAGATCCGTGCGCCACAGCACGTCGACCCGATCGTCGGCGCGGCCGGGCCCGCCGTTGATGACGCTCACCTGTTTGCGCTGCTTTTTCGCATCAAGAATGATGCGCATGCCGCTCATGACCGCCAGGGACGAGCCCACCACCAGCACGGAGTCGGATTGGTCGATAAGGTCGGCGACCTGTTGTTTTCTGGGTCGGGGTACGGGCTCCCCGAAGTAGACCACGTCGGGCTTCATGAGGGCGGAGCCACAGCGAGCGCAGCCGACCACGTGAAAACCATCGATGGCGGAGTCGGCAAGCTGGACGTCGCCGTCCGGGTTGATAGTAGCGGGGTCGAGGGTGATGGCCTCGGCAAATCCGGGATTGGCAATGGTCATGCGCGCATCGTACTCGCGGCGGTCCTCGCGGGCGCCGCAGCTCAGGCAGATAACGGTGGCGAGGTCACCATGCAGCGGAATCACAGTGCGGCTGCCGGCGGCCTGATGCAGACCATCAACGTTTTGGGTGACGATCCCGGTGAGGTGGCCGGCGGCTTCGAGCGTCGACAAGCAGCGGTGCACATAATTGGGCTGGGCGCCCGCGAGGTGCCGCCACCCCAGGTAGGAGCGGGCCCAATAGCGGCGGCGCGCGTGGTCGTCGCCACGAAACTCCTGGTAGGTCATGGGGCGATGGTGACGGAGCGAGCCACCCGGGCCCCGATAGTCGGGAATGCCGGAGTCGGTGGACACCCCGGCGCCGGTGACAACCAGCACGTTTCCAGCCTGTAACTGCTTGACGACTGCCGCAGCCGCCACCGGGGTCGGCGTGGACGGGGCGGTTTCGGTGACGACGCGGCGGATGGAACGCAGCGCCGATTCGTGGGCATCAAACACAGAATAAATCATACAAACAGTAGCGAATGGACCGAACGGTCTACAAGGTCTAGACTGTCTAGTATGTTTAAGAAGCTTGGTGCCGTTCTTATTTGTTTACCCTTGATATTTGGGCTTACCTCATGCTCACAGAGCAGTAATAATCCCGATGATTCGAAAAGCATTAAGGTAGGCACGTCACCCGGGCCCTATAGTCAGCTATTCAAAGACGCCGTAGCCCCAATATTGCAAAACCAGGGCTACAAGATTGAATACCAGGATTTTTCCGTGCTCAAACAGGCCGACGTTGCCTTAAACGAGGGCAGCATCGACCTCAACGTTGACCAGCACACCGCCTACATGCAGGTGTTCAACAAGGAAGAGAACGCGAAGCTCGCCGCCATCACCGAAATCCCCACCGTGCCCGCCGGCCTGTACTCCAGCCGCCACCGCTCCCTTGACGACGTCGCCGACGGCCACACCGTGGCCATACCGCAGGACGCCTCCAACCAGTCCCGCGCCTACAATATTCTGGCCGCCACCGGGTGGATCACCCTCAAACCCGACGCCAACCTGGCGCTCGTCACCGAAAACGATATAGCGGACAACCCCCACAATCTCGACATTAAGCCCATGGATTCGGCCACCATCCCCCGCTCCCTGCCGGATTTGGATTGGGCGGTGATCCCCGGTTCGATTTCTTACAGCTCCAAGGTGGATTCCCGGCTGGAATTATTCCAGGAGAAGCTGCGCCCCGAGCTCATACTGGTGGCCACCACGACCGAAGATAAGGTGAATTCCCAGTGGGCGCAGGCGGTGCGCGAAGCCTACGCCTCCCAGGAGTTCAAGGACTACATGGAAAAGCACAACGACAATAATTATTGGTACGTCCCATAATGAGCACGGCTATTTCATTCCACCAGGTCAGCCGGGTTTTTGGTGACTTTACCGCCCTGGATTCGGTGACCTTTGATGTGCCTACCGGCAGTATCTTCGGTGTGGTGGGGACCTCCGGCGCGGGCAAATCCACGCTGATTCGCACCGTCAATGGGTTGGAGACTCCCAGTTCGGGCAGCGTGACGGTCCTGGGGACGCCGCTGGATGAGGCGGACCTGCGGGCGTTGCGGCGTACCGTGTCCATGGTGTTTCAGCACTATAATCTGCTCAGTTCGAAAACAGTTGCGGAGAATGTTGCGATTCCCCTGGTGCTGTCGAAAACCCCCAAGTCCGAGATCGACGAGCGGGTCGCCGAGGTGTTGGGGCTGGTGGGGTTGGCGGAGCGCACCGAGCATCGTCCCGGTCAGCTTTCCGGCGGCCAGCAGCAGCGGGTTGCCATAGCCCGGGCCCTCATAACGAACCCTGATCTGCTGCTTTGCGACGAGCCGACCAGCGCGCTCGATCCCATCACCACCGCCCAAATCCTGGATTTATTGGTGGAGATCAACACCAAGTTGGGCGTGACCATCCTCATTATCACCCACCAAATGAATGTGATTGCCGCCATCGCCGACCATGTGGCGGTGCTGGAACACGGCCACCTCATCGAACACGGACCGGTCGAACAGGTTTTCGCCCATCCGCGGGAGGCGTTGACCCGGCAATTCGTGGGCACCGTCGTGCCGCAACGCCTGCCCGACACATTGGTGCGGGAGGTCAGCTCCGGCGCCTGGGACACCGTGCTGCGTGTGGTCCACACCGATACCGCCGGCCGGGGCGTCATTTCCCACCTAGAGAAAGAATTCGGCATCCAGGTGGAGCTCCTCCACGCGGTGGATGCCTCGCTGCGGCACACCTCGGTGGGGATCATCATCCTGGGGCTGCGGGGGCCCAGCGGTGTTATAGATCAGGCCCTACAGTGGCTTCATTCCCGGAAACATCTCGAAGTGGAGATCCTGCCATGACCCAACTTTTCGACACCAATGTCACCGTCGACCAATACACCAAGGCCTTCACGGAAACCGTGTACATGGTCTCCATCTCCCTGTTCATTGGGGCGCTTCTGGGGATCCCGCTGGCGATCATCCTGGTGGTGACCCGGCCCGGGGGTTTAAAGCCCAACAAGTGGGTGTACAGCATCCTCAATGTGGTGGTGAATATCATCCGGTCGGTGCCGTTTATCATCCTCATGGTGGCTATCGTCCCGCTCACCCGCCTGATTTCCGGCACGTCCATTGGTACGACCGCCGCCCTGGTGCCGCTCACGATCTTTATCGCTCCTTATATATCCCGGCTCATCGAGGCCTCCCTGTTGGAGGTGCGGTCCGGCATCCTGGAGGCGGCGGATTCCATGGGGGCGACCATGTGGCAGACGATTCGGATTTTCCTGCTGCCCGAGGCCAAAAGCTCCATCATTTTGGCCCTGACCACCGCTACCATTGGGTTGATCGGGGCCACCGCCATGGCCGGCACCATTGGGGGCGGCGGTGTTGGCGACCTGGCGGTTTCCTACGGGTATCAACAGTTTGATACCCCGGCCATTGTGATTACCGTGCTGATCCTGGTTGTGGTGGTGCAGGGGATTCAGTCGCTCGGTAATTTTTTGGCGCATCGCACTCGCGTTGCGTAATGCGTCGTAAAGCTGGCTAGCGGTTATCCAGGTACATCGAATCAATGGTGCCGTGGCGGGAGCAGCGGGCGTCCCACCCGTCGGGACGCACCTGGACCACCATGCGCCGGCCGCACAGCTGACAATAGCGGGGCGCCTCCAGGCCAGCACGCGCGGATGGGGAAAGCTTCAACGATCCATCTTCGGCGAGATTCTGGCCGGTATTGGGGTGGAACCGGGGTGCGTCACCGGCGAGCAAGGCTTCTAACAGTTCCGTGGATTCCTTAGACACTGGTGGTCAGCACCTTCAAGGGGATGCGCAGCTTATCGAGCATATCGAGGTCGTTTTCCATCGGGCGACCCAACGTGGTCAAGTAATTGCCCACAATCATTGCGTTGATGCCGCCGAGCAGGCCCTGCTCCGTGCCCAGGTCGCCCAGGGTGAGCTCCCGGCCGCCGGCAAACCGCAGGATCGTCTTGGGCAGCGCCAACCGAAACGCGCCGATTGCCCGCAATGCATCGGTGGTGGCCATGACCTCTTTGTCGGCAAACGGCGTGCCGGGGCGGGGATCCAGGAAGTTCATCGGCACCTCCGTGGGGCTCAATTCCGCCAGGTCGGACGCGAATTCGGCCCGCTGTTCCAGGGACTCCCCCATGCCCAAAATGCCGCCGGAACACACCTCCATGCCGGCCTCCGCAACCATGCGCAGCGTCTCGCGGCGGGACTCCCACGTGTGGGTGGTCACCACGTTCGGAAAAAACGACCGGGCGGTTTCCAGGTTATGGTTATATCGGTGCACGCCGGCGGCCTTGAGCCGGTCCACCTGCTCCTGGGTGAGAATCCCCACCGAGGCGGCAACCTCGATATCCACCTCAGCCTTGATGGCGGCCACGGCCTGCTCCAGCTGGTTCATGAGCCGGTCGTCCGGGCCCTTGACCGCAGCGACAATGCAAAACTCGGTGGCACCCGACTTTTGGGTTTGCTTGGCTGCCTCAACGAGTCCGGCAATGTCCAGCCAGGCGGACCGCACCGGGGATTCGAACAGGCCGGATTGGGAGCAGAAGTGGCAGTCCTCGGGGCAGCCACCGGTTTTGAGCGAAATAATGCCCTCGGCCTCGATCTCCTCGCCGCACCATTTCAGGCGTACCTGGTGGGCTAATTCCAGGATTTCCGTGATGCGGTCGTCGCCGAGTTGTAGGACCTGGAGGGTTTCGCCCTGGTCGAGGCCAATTCCTTGGTCTAAGACTTTGGTGCGGGCAAGCTCCAAAATATCCGTTGGTTTCGCGGGTTCTGTAAGAGGCATGGGGGTGAGTCTCCATTCTTGATCTCTTGATCGGTGTTCAAGCGATTGTAGTTGAATAGTGTTCAAGTATGTGTCATTTCCGGCCAACAATTTGAATTTAATCACCCCCAAATGTGCAGGATTGTGCTATCAATGGGTTTCATGACCTCCTCCCACATCCCCTCGGACAACCCGCTCTACCACGACACCCTGGAGCTGCTCATAGCCCTGGTCCAGAACGCCTGCGTCAACGACTTCACCCCCGGCAGCGGCCAGGAAGTCCGCAACGCCGACACCCTCACCGAATTCTTTGCCGACACCCTTGGGATCAACATCCAGCGCTTTGAGCCGGAACCTGGACGAGTATCCCTGGTGGTCACCGTTCCCGGCACCAACCCCCAAGAGGCCGAACCGCTCACATTCCTGGCGCACACCGACGTAGTGCCCGTCGATAAGCAGCATTGGACCAAGCCACCGTTCGAAGGAATGATCGAAGACGGGAAAATATACGGTCGCGGCACTGTTGACATGCTGTTTATCACCGCAGCCATGGCCGTGGTCACGCGCGAGGTGGCGCGCAAGGGCGGGAACCTCGGAACGCTGCATTTCGTGGCGGTCGCCGACGAGGAAGCGCGGGGCGGGCTGGGCGCCAAATGGCTCGCGGAGCACCACCCCGACGCGTTCTCTTGGGCAAACTGCGTCGGCGAAACCGGTGGCTCCCACATCCACGGGCAAGACGGATCGGATTCCACTATCGTTTACGTGGGTGAAAAGGGCGCAGCGCAACGTCGAATCCATGTGTACGGCGACCCCGGGCATGGCTCCGCACCCTACGGCAAAGACCTGGCGACCGTCAAAATTGGCGAGATAGCCCGCCGACTCGCCGCCACCCAACCAGCGGTCACCGACTCCGACACCTGGCGGCAATTCGTCGCGGCCTTCCGCTTCGACCCCAACACCACCGCCCTCGTCGAACAAGGCAAAGGATACGAACATTTAGGCGAATTAGCCGCCTACGGTGACGCGATTTCCCACCTGACCATCGCCCAAACCGTGCTGCGCGCCGGCCAAGCCATCAACGTGCTGCCGTCCCACGCCTGGTTAGAGCTGGATATCCGCACCCTGCCCGGGCAGTCCCAAGACTACGTTGATTCCGTGCTTTACGACACCCTCGGCACCGACATCGAATACACAATCGAACACCTCATCACCGAAGACGCCACCATCTCCCCCACCAACCATCCCCTCTACCAGGCCATATCCGCGGTATTCACGGACTTCTTCCCGGACACCACCGTGGTACCCACCATCGCCGCCGGTGGTTCCGACCTGCGCTTCGCCCGCCAACTCGGCGGCGTTGGCTACGGGTTTGCCGTGCACAATCCCGAACGCACCCTAGGGGAAATCCACCGGCAGCTTCACTCCCACGACGAACACCTCTACCTGGAAGATTTGGAGTCCACGCTCGCCGGCTACCTTGCACTCGTGGCCGCATTCCTGTACCCATCCAACCCGGAGGCTTTCCGACATCCCTAGCGCACCTTGCGCCTCCGCCCCAACAGCACTTCTGATAGCTGCGAAACCCGGTTTGACGGGCCGGAAAACACAGCATCGCGGGAGTTTCGCAGCTACCAAACCCGCTACCCGGGGCTACATGGGCCACCGGCAGCCGAGGATGGGTGGAAACGGGCGGGCCGGCGTCGACAAGCAATAGCAAAACCGATAGCTGCGAAACCATCAAAACGCCCCGCCACAAACCCCACACAAACCGGTTTTGCAGCTACCAAACCCGCTACCCCGCTTTACGGCGCCCACCGACACCCCGCAGCACTTCTGATAGCTGCGAAACCGGGTTTGGCGGGGCCTTAAACACGGTGTTACAGGGGTTCCGCAGCTACCAAACCTGCTACCGTTGCTTGCGGGCGAAAATCAACGGTGACACCGCCTGCTCCGCCTCATGATCCGGGCCCAGGGGGATGCCCGTTCGATCCTTAAACAGGCAGATGGCGACAAGCCCAGCCACCGCCATAGCAATAAGATAATAGGTAACACCGCTGGTAGAACCGGTTTTTTCAATCACCCACGCCGCAATCATTGGGCTAAACGCACCACCCAAAATTGCGCCAATGGCATACGACACGGACACCCCAGAAAACCGCATCGAAGCGGGAAACAGCTCGGTATAAAACGCGGACTGCTGGCCATAGGTAAAGCCCAAACCCACGGTCAGCAGGGCCAGGGCCAAAAACAGCTTCGTAATATCACCGGTATTCACCAGTGGGAACAGCGCCGCGATACCAACGATCTGCGCAATAAACCCAAGAATATAGGTGTTTCGCCGACCAATCTTATCCGAAACAATGCCGGCAAGCAGGGTAAACACCAACCATGTTGCGGCAGAACCCGTCACAGCCCATAACACCGGGCCCCGCTCTAACCCCATATTCCCGGTAGCGTATTTCTGGATAAACCCGCCCGCGGTCATGTACCCCGAAGCCCCATTGCCGGCAAACACGATAGCTGCCAACAGCACCACCGAAAAACTGCGTTTCAGCACCGCACCAATAGGATTGCTAGCAACCTCTTTCCGGGCAGATATTTCCGCAAACACCGGCGATTCGGCCACCCGATGCCGAATATAGTGCCCCACAAATATCAGGATGAAACTGAGCAGGAACGGAACCCGCCAACCCCACTGCAAAAACTGTTCCCCCGGCGTAATCATGGTCATCACCGCCAGTACCCCCGACGACATGAGCAGACCAATAGGCACCCCAATCTGCGGAAACGCCCCAAACAGCCCCCGCCGATTCTCCGGCGCATGCTCAACCGCCATGAGCACAGCCCCACCCCACTCGCCGCCGGCAGAAATTCCCTGGATAATCCGCAAAAAGATAAGCAGCAGCGGCGCTATAATACCCGCAGCGGCGTAGGTGGGCAGCACACCGATCAAGGTGGTGGCGATCCCCATGCCAAAGAGGGTAATCATGAGGACCTTGCGCCGACCTATCCGGTCACCGAAATGCCCGGCCAGAAAGGCGCCGAGCGGCCGAAACAGGAACGACAGGCCCACCGTGAGAAAGGATAGGAGCGTTGCTATGGCTGGTTCGCTGGATGCGAAGAACACTTTGTTGAACACCAGCCCCGCCGCCGCAGCGTAGAGGAAAAAGTCGTACCATTCGATGGCTGTGCCGATGATAGTGGCTGCTGCCACGCGCGTTTCGCCTCGTCTGTTGGTCATACATAACTCCCTAAAGGTTGTAGATACCTTATGTATCGCGTACACCGCACAATAATGTACACAAGCACCAACCTGCCGCACCATTGATAGCTGCGGAACCACTATACTGTCCCGCTTTTAAGCCCTGCTGAACCCGGTTTTGCAGCTACCAAACTTGCTACCCCCGGCCTGTGGGATGGTGTCGGGCTGGCAGCTCGCGGGGATTGCCCCGGCAGCACTTCTGATAGCTGCGAAACCAGGTTTGGCGGGGCAGAAAACACGGCATTGTGGGGGTTCCGCAGCTACCAAACTTGCTACCCGGGGCCGTGCTGGGCTAAGGATGGGCGGAAACGGTGTGGGCCAGCGTCGACAAGCAAGCAATAACGCTTTACGACGCCCGCCAGCACCGCGGCAGCACTTCTGATAGCTGCGAAACCAGGTTTGGCGGGGCAGAAAACACGGCATTGTGGGGGTTCCGCAGCTATCAAATGTGCGACAATGGCGCGCGGAAGGGCTGCAAACCTACGAAAAACGGTATCCCCCGGCATCCGGGCACGCCAAACCCACCCCAACCCCCAGTACGTCCGCTATTTATTCCACCACGGCGGCTGATTATGTAAATCTAATACGCGGTGCCTATTAAGCGTGGGATGGCCGGTGAGAAACGCGATCTTCCGCAGCAGCTTCGACGCGATCTCGTCCGGGTGAACCCGCAGCACATGATAGCCCGCATCCGACAGGAATTGCTCGCGGGCAATCTGCCGCTCATAGATCGCTCGCACCTGCTTGTCCGAGCCCCGATACTTTTCCCAACCATCAATCTCCAGGATCAAAAAACCCGCGATCAATAGGTCTACACGATAATACGAGTTTGGCGTAGAAAACACCGCCTGGGGTTCGACCGTGAGGTGTGGAAAGTATTCCTCGATGAGGCAGCGCGCAAAGGTCTCGTACACGGAGTCAATACCATATAACGCCTTGGCCAAAATCTTTTGAGCTTTCGATATACCCCACCTGCCACAATTACTATCCAGATACTGTTGAAATCTACCCTTGGTATACCCGCGCCGCAGGGCCGACTCCAGAAACACCAGGCCCTCAAGCTCACCGTTGACCGCGCAAATGTCCACAAAAGTACGCTCCACCGTTGTCACCCGATACCCCCGCACCACCGTAATGTCGGACTCCGGCAGGTAGGCGTTGCGGTAGTGAAAAATCTCCGGGTATCCGGAGGGCGGCCGCGCCTTGCCCGGCAGATTCAGCTCGACGCGGGTGGATCGTTCCAGGTTCAGCACCGGAATCCCATGCACCATTGCCGCAGCTAGGCAGCTAATCACCGCTTTCTTGCGCGTCACCTGCGCCGCATTAGCGTGCAGGAGCAGCCGCTGAAAATACGGCGCCTCCTCGTATTCGAACCGCGGGGTGCCCACCGTCGCGGTCAGGGGCAGGTAGTGGTATTCGAATTCCTCGGTCGGAAACTGCGGCCACCACACTAGTTTCAGCTCCACCATTGCTGCATTCCTCCTGGTGATAAGGCATTTCTACCTACAAGGAATACGCCACATCATGCGGGCGCGGGTGAAACCTACTCAATTAGGGGTAAGGAAATATTTGTGTCGATGCGCCGAGCATCCAGGATTGAATTCGTGGCCGCAGCCTGGGCAGTTATCCACCGCCTGGTATTGCCAGTAGGTCATCGCCGTGCCGCACGCCCCACATAACACCGCAGGTTCGGTCAGCGGCATGCGCCCGAATGGGTGGTCGGCAAGTGCGTCATGGCATTGGTAGCAGGCCCAATAGCGGCGACAGGTCGCACATTTGTTCGCAATAATGTCGCGGTCGCTGTGGTAGTGCGCGCAGCGACCGTACGCGTCTACGGCAACGCCGACAATATTGGTCACGGCAGTTCGACAAGAACTTTGCTGCTGAGCACGCTGGGATAACGGTCATCGGTGGGGGCGAATTCCGTGAGCAGTTTGTGTGCCTGCGCCGCGTCAGTTACCCCATCAAGCTTGACGACGGTATCCAGTTGGTAAAGCTCCAGCTTCTTCCCGCCAATGCTGTGTATTTCAGCGTATTTTTGTAGAAGTTCTTCATACACGGACTGATGCTCAGCAGGCTCCTCTGTATCCGACAGCAAGACAATGGTGACTCCCGGATTAGCGTTGATCTCGGCTAATTTTTCCAGGTAAACGGCATATATTTCCGGGAGCTCAGCTTCGGTAGCGATGAAATAGTTGGTTGCCAGTAGGTTCACAGGACACTCCTTGATTAGTAATCATGTGCTTTCAGATCAAATGTATTCTACAATGCAACCGACCCATTATTATTGTGTCGCTACTCACTGCTTATTTGCTGCTCGGCGCGGCGGGCAGTTCAAATGACTTTTCAAATTTGGGGATTTCTTTCTTGTCTGAAGCTGACGGCATCAGGATCTCGGCAGCCTGCCGGGTATAGGTCAAGGTGTAGGAGTCGACGTTCTTGCCAGCAATGACCCCATACCAGCCGACCCGTTCTCCATCACCGCTCTTCACGTTACCGATGGGAGTGTGCCCAGCCTTCTTCATAGCTTCTTCGGGATAGCTAGTTGGCGAGGAACCCCGCTTATCTTCCTTGGAGCTCAGCCTAAAGTCGCCGCGGGAAATAGTATTGGTGTACACCTCCCCGGGAATCACCTTGACCTGCAATAATACCGTTTCCCTGCTGGTACCATGGGCTTCGGAAGGGAAATGACGGATGATCGACAGTACCTCGATATGGTCCTGGGTTTCCGGGTCGTCGAAGATAATATTGGTGAGGGGAATTTCGACCGGCTTAGGCTCGGCGCTGGTAGTTGTTGGGGTGGCAGCGATGGAAGTGGAAAGCTCAGTAGGCAACTCCGTGGGGTAATTCGTAGGCAGTTCGGTCGGATAATCGGTGGGCAGGGTGGGGGTAGCAATCTGCGCATTCATGTTGCCACCCAGGGGGAGCGCACAGGCGGTGAGCGCCATTGTGGCACCCAGAGCGATAGTTATGGCGATTCTTGAGAGGTATGTCACTACAATAACCCTTCATCAGATGTTTGACGAACCTCAACATATCGCACTAACTTAAATATTCAATAAGAGAAACTATAGTATTTCTATAAATTACCCCCGTGAGGGTGAGGTTTTACGGGAATCGGTGGCAACTGAAGCCCCTGGCCCCGCGGTTCCCAGGGGCCGGTGGGGTCACACGATTACAAATGCAATAAAAGCGACACCCAAGGTTTTCATGAAGATTTACCGGCTTAGAACCAATGCTACATAAGTGCCGACAGGTGGGCGTCGATAAGCGAGAAACGCGAAAACCCCACACCTTAAAGTGTGAGGTTTCCATTACGTGTGCCCAGGGGGGGACTTGAACCCCCACGTCCTTGCGGACACTGGCACCTGAAGCCAGCGCGTCTGCCAATTCCGCCACCTGGGCCGGCGGTGCAAATACCACGTTTTGCGACTCGAATAACATATCATGAGGGTGGGGCAGGAAGTCAAATCGGCAGCTTATCTGAAAAATCTTTATATACCTACCCTCACTTGAAGTAGGCCACTGGGTCCAATAAATCTATACTAATAGAATCACGTGTCAGATATTCCGGTAAAAGTGGTGTAGAAGGAGGCAAAGCAATAATGTCTTTTATGGGCAAAATCGCAAAGCTCGACAGTGCCATGCAACGTGGGCTGGACAATAGCTTTGCCTATGTCTTTGGTGGTCGAGTAGTCCCCGCAGAGATTGAAGAATTACTCAAACAAGAGGCCGAAGACAACCTCGTACGAACGTACGAAGGCACAACTGAAGCACCAAACGTGTTTGCGGTTCGGATTAGCCCGAAAGATTTCGCTAACCTGTCCAACGAACACCCCAACCTCGGCACTGATTTCGCGGATCAACTTACCCGATATTTCCGTAATAATGGGTGGATAACACCAGGTCCAGTCACCGTCACCATCCAAAGCGACGATTCGCTTCGCACCGGGCAAAGACGCGCAGATAGTTCAGTCAGCCATACACCAGAATATGGTAGTGGGTTTTTAGGTTTAGACAGTTTCCAGAATAATTATTCGAACACACCGAACAACACATCAAACGCGGCATGGGCGGAGTCGGATTATCAAGATCAACAATACGATCAGCAATACAGCGAATCATATACTTCCAATGAAAGCGAGCCAGAAGTGAGCAATAACCCCATCACTGAGCAAATGAGTGCCCAAGCACCCGGCCCCCAACCGCGGCCTACCTCGGCTGTCAGCTTGCTCTTACAAGATGGTTCTTCCCGCACCTATTACGTTAATGAAGGCTCCAACATTATCGGCCGGGGCAATGACGTGGATTTTCGGCTCCCAGACACAGGGGTGTCTCGGAAACACGCTGAGATCATTTGGAATGGTCAAGATGCCATCCTAGTGGATTTACAATCAACCAATGGCACAACCGTGAACGACACTCCGATTGAAAACTGGCTGCTAGCTGACGGCGATGTCATCACCGTGGGCCACTCCCATATCGAAGTTCGCATCGTGAACTAAATTTAACTAATAAGGAACTTTCATGGATTCAGTGATTCTGTTTGGGCTGCGCATAGGACTGCTCGTAGTTCTATGGCTGTTCATTCTCTTTGCGCTTAATTCCATGCGTAAAGATGTAAAGATCGCCGCGTCCTCCCCTAATCGGGGGGCTGGTAGTGGGGGTAGCGCATCATCGGTGCCGCCGGCCGCTCATCACGGTGGCATGCCCCAACAGATGACGATCGTCGATGGCCCCATGACCGGATCCCGAATGGATTTAGGCGATCTCACCGAAATAACCATCGGCCGCGCCCCCGACTGCGATTTTTTGGTGTCGGATGATTTCGCTTCCGGCCGCCACGCCCGACTGATTAAACGCGACTCCGTGTGGTTTGTGGAAGACCTAGATTCCCGCAATGGCACCTTTGTGCATGGGGAAAAAATCGAAGGACCCGTGCGGGTTACCAGCGGCTCCGATATTAAAATCGGCCGCACCACTGTGAGGTTGGTTGCCTAGATGAAACTAAATTATGCTATTGGCTCCGACCAAGGCCTTGTGCGGGGGAATAATGAGGATTCGGCCTATGCCGGCCCGCATCTCCTCATACTTGCCGACGGCATGGGCGGGCACGCCGCGGGAGAAGTTGCCTCCCAACTCATGGTGGAACACGTCTCCCAACTCGACATCGACCCCGGCAATGACGACATGCGGTCCATGCTGGCCACTGCCGCCGACGAAGCCAACCGGTCCATTGCCCGCCGGATAAAAAAATCTCCCGAAACCGACGGCATGGGCACCACGCTCACCACCCTGTTGTTTAACGGGACCGAGTTTGGGCTGTGCCACGTGGGTGATTCACGGGGTTATCGAATGCGCGACGGTAACCTAGAGCGCATTACCACCGATGATACCTATGTGCAGTCGCTGGTTGACCGGGGCGAATTAGACCCGGAGGATGTCTCCACCCACCCGCAACGTTCTATGATCCTCAAGGCCTACAACGGGCGGGTGGTTGAGCCTACCCTGAAAACCCTCGATGCGCGGCCGGGCGACCGGATTATGCTCTGCTCCGACGGCCTGAGCGATCCGGTGACAGACTCCACCATTGAGACCACATTAAGCAGCGAAGGCACACCCGAGGGTGCGGTGAAACAGCTTATAGGGTTGGCGCTGCGATCCGGTGGCCCCGACAATGTGACGGTGATTGTAGCCGATGTGGTTGCCGACGATTATGCCGACACCCCCCTGCCCACCGAGCCCCTGATCGCCGGCGCCCCCAACACGGGCCAGGAATTAGATCCGCGCCCCGATACCTCGTCGACCCGCGCCGCCGCCGTGATCGCCGGCAGTCGAGCAGCCAAACAGGCACAGCAGGCGCGTCAGGCAGCAGCATCACTTGACGACGACACCCCCACGGATCCCAAAATCCCGGAGGTGCCGGATCCCGACGACATGGACGACCTAGATGATCTAGGCGACCTGGGCAATGCCAATGGGGACAAGGGTGCCAAGGCCAAAGGTGCAGCTGCCGCAGCCAGCGCCGCCAGCGCTCATGGCGACGGTGACGATGATAACGAGGACGCCGACGACGAATATGATGCGGCGGACGAACCAACAACAAAGAAGGCCAAAAAGAAGAAGAAAACCCCAAAAAAGCAGACCCGGAAAAGTCGCCGCGGCTGGATCGTGGGACTCGTCTTCATTATCATTGTTGCTGTATTAGTCACCTGTTTCTTTTTTGTTGACAAGTACATGAAAGACCGGTATTTCATCACGGTCAATGCGAACGACAAAATCGTCATTAACCAGGGAATGAGCTCGGATATATTGGGTGGTCTATGGAATACCCCCTACCAAGAAGCATGTCTGAATGCTAACGATAATCTCACCACCATTCAGGTGGGAGCCATTGAATCCTGTCACCGATTTGGCTTAAATGATTTAAAGGAAACCGCCCGAGGTTCCATTTCTTCACTTCCCGGTGGTGATTACAGTGAAGTACTGCAACAACTCCACCGACTTGCAGCCGAAGCACTCCCAGCATGTGTGATACGCAAGAGTGAAACACCAACACCAGCCCCACCAACGCCACCAACATCAAGTGAGGCACCACGCTCCAACAACACCCCAGGAGAGGAACCACCAACGTCAACTGAACCAGTTCCTACCCCCACAACTTCACAGCAAGTAGTAGACGACGGCAATCTCAACACTCCAGGAGTAACCTGCCGGGAGGTGAATTAGTTATGAATATTTTCCGCCGAATCATTGGCCGCGGCACGGAATTTGCGCTGCTTCTCGCGGCCACAATTATCATTACTGTCGTCATGCTCAACCTGTATACGGCACAGGGAATCAAGCTCAATAGCGATATTGGGTGGGTCATTGGCGGCTTCATTGGAGTGTTCACCATCGCCCATTTGACCCTCTGTTTCCTCGCCCCCCAGGCCGACCAATTCATGCTGCCGGTGGCTGCGCTGGTCAATGGGTTAGGGTTGGCCATGATTCACCGGATTGATTTGGCGGAAGATACCCACCTGGTGTCCCGCCAGGTCATGTGGATGGTGGTGGGCATTGGCCTGCTCATTACGGTGCTGGTGTTCCTGCGGGACCACCGTAGTTTGCAGCGCTACTCCTATGTGCTGGGTGCCATTGGGCTGTTCCTCTTGGCCATGCCCCTGTGGTGGCCGTTCAAGGGCGCACATTCGGATGCGAAAATTTGGGTGTCGTTTGGCCCCATTTCCCTCCAGCCGGGCGAATTTTCCAAGATTTTATTATTGCTGTTTTTTGCCCAATTATTGGTAACAAAACGAACGCTTTTTAATCTTGCAGGTAAACGCTTTTTAGGTTTGGAATTTCCCCGCCTGCGTGACCTCGCCCCCATCCTGGGTGTGTGGGGCTTTGCCATTTTAATCATGGCCGGCGAAAACGACTTCGGCCCGGCCCTCCTGCTCTTTAGCACGGTACTAGGCATGCTGTATCTATCGACAAACCGGGTATCGTGGTTGCTCATCGGCACCGTTTTGGTTGTGGTAGGTGGCACCGCCGTCTACCAGGTTTCGAGCAAGATTCAGGATCGATTCTCTAACTTCCTCGACCCAATCGGGAACTACGACACCACCGGCTACCAACTTTCCCAAGCCCTGTTCGGCATGTCCACCGGCGGGGTAACCGGTTCCGGGTTCGGCTCCGGGTTCCCCCAGAATGTGCCGGTGGCCGAGTCGGACTTTATTCTGGCTGCCATCGGGGAAGAAATGGGATTGGTGGGGCTCGCTGCGGTATTGATCCTGTTCACGATCTTCATTAGCCGGGGCATGAATATTGCGCTCAAGGCCAAGGACGTGTACGGCAAGCTGCTGGCTTCCGGCCTGTCCCTGACCCTGGCGGTGCAAATCTTCGTGGTGACCGCCGGCATTTCGGCACTCATGCCCATGACCGGTCTGACCACGCCCTTTATGTCACAAGGCGGATCATCATTGATGGCTAACTATATTTTGCTGGCAATCATGCTGCGGATTTCCGATGCCTCCCGAACCGGCTCCATGGGGCAACAGGTGGTGAAACGATGACCATGAATAAACCCATCCGAAACATCATGTTTTTTGCGCTCATCATGGTGATTATTTTGATGGCAAATTTAAGCATTGTTCATGTGTTTAAAGAAGACGAATATGCCAATAATCCCCTGAACCGGCGCATGTTTATTAAGGCAAAATTGCAGCCGCGCGGCCAAATCTCCGCTGGCGGCATTGTGCTGGCCGAATCCAAGCAGGAAGAAGAAAACGGCTTCTACCACCGGGAATACCCCAACCAATCGCAGCAATTCGGCATCGTCGAGGGCTATCTGTCTGACGTGTATGGTTCGAACGGTATTGAATCCTCCTATAACGATATTTTGAGCGGCACCGCTAATTCCCCCAAGCTGTGGTGGAAAAAGCTTATCTCCAATGAAAAAGTGGTGGGAAATGTGGAATTAACCCTCATTCCCTCCGTGCAGCAGGCCGCCTACAGCAAAATGTCCGATGCTGGATATGAGGGCGCCGTGGTGGCGATCAAGCCGTCGACAGGCGAAGTCCTCGCCATGGCATCCACGCCGTCGTATGATTCGGCAAAAATCGCCGACGAAAACACCGCGGAGCAAGCCTGGAAGCAATACACCGAGGATGAGGGCTCGCCGTTGCTTAACCACGCCACCCAAGACATTCTGCCCCCCGGTTCCACATTCAAAGTGATTACCACCGCCGCCGCGCTGGCCAGCGGCAAATATAATCCCAGCTCCACACTCACCGGCGAGTCACAAATCACCCTGCCGGGCACCACCTCCACACTGGAAAACTATGGTGGCCAAACCTGCGCCGGATCCCACCAGGTATCGCTGCTCACTGCCTTTCAATACTCGTGCAACACCGCCTTTGTGCAAATGTCCATCGACGTGGGTACCGACGAGCTGCGTACCGCCGCCGCTGCATTCGGGGTGGAGGAACAATACGACCTGGGACTCCCCATGTCCAAGGGCACGCTCGGCCCCATCCCCGACAATGCTGCCCTCGGCCAATCCTCCATTGGTCAGCGCGACGTGTCTATGAGTGTGCTACAAAATGCCGTGGTTGCAGCCACCGTCGCCAATGGTGGGGTGCGCATGGAACCCCACGTGGTGTCCAAGGTGCGTGCCAACGACCTGTCCATCCTCAGCGAAACGAAACCCAAGGAGCTCTCCCACGACATTAAGCCGGAAACCGCGGAGACGCTCACGCAGCTCATGCGCGCATCCGAACAGCACACCTCGGGCGGTAGCAGCAGCCTCAACATTGCGTCGAAGACTGGCACGGCCGAACACGGCGAAGATTCCCGTAACTCTAACCCGCACGCCTGGTATATTGCCTTCGCCCCCGGTGAAGACATTGCCGTGGCGGTCGTGGTGAAAAACGGTGGTGACCGGGGCCAAGCCGCAACCGGCGGTTCCGTTGCCGCGCCCATTGGGCGTGCCGTCATCTCAGCCGTGCAGGCTGCGAATGCCCAAGGAGGCAAATAATGAGCGAACAAGACATGCTGCAAGACCTCTTGGGCGACGAATACTTGCTCAACTGGGTGGTTGGTAACGGTGGCATGTCCACCGTGTGGCTTGCCGACGACATCGAGAACGAGCGCGAGGTAGCCGTCAAGGTACTCCGGCCGGAGTTTTCTGACAATGTGGAATTCCTCTCCAGGTTCCGAAATGAGGCGCTGGCCAGCGAAGACATCCGCAATGACAATGTGGTGGAAACCTACAACTATAAGGAAGTCACCGACGATTCCGGCCGGACCTTCTGCTTCATTGTCATGGAGTTCATTCGGGGCGAATCCCTGGCGGACATGCTCATTAGGAAGGGGTCGCTCTTAGAACCCGATGCCCTGGACATCCTGGAGCAGGCCGCCCACGGCCTGGCCGCTATCCACGAACGTGGCCTCGTCCACCGGGACATCAAGCCCGGCAACCTGCTCATCACTCAAAATGGCAAGGTGAAAATCACCGACTTTGGTATCGCCAAGGCTGCGGCCGCCGCCCCACTCACCCGCACTGGCATGGTGGTGGGTACCGCCCAATACGTGTCCCCGGAACAAGCCCAGGGGAAAGACGTCACCACCGCCACCGACGTGTATTCTCTGGGGGTGGTCGGCTACGAAATGTTGGCCGGCAAGCGGCCGTTCTCTGGGGATTCCTCCGTGTCGGTGGCCATTGCGCACATCAACCAGGCACCCCCGGCCCTCCCCACGTCGATTAGCGCCCCCACCCGGGAGCTCATCGGTATTGCACTCCGCAAGGAACCGGAACACCGGTACTCCGATGGGGCAGAGTTGGAAAAGGCCGTGGCGGCAGCCCGGTTAGGCAAACGGCCGCCACAACCGGTGGGCGTCGCCACACCGTCGCAAAGCATGGAGGAAACCTCCGCCACCGCCCAAACCTCGCAAATACCGGCAACCGACGCCACCACCATAGCGCCGCAGGAAACCGCCGGGCCGCGCACGAATCCCCCCACTACCCCACCTGCGCGAGCCAATAATGTGCCAGCGCGGGCGGCATCGGCAACCATTGCGCCGCCCCGGAAACCTCGGCCGCATCCACAACCAGAACCGGAGGAGGAGTCGCGCACAACCGGGCTCATCACCGGTATTGGCATTTCGATAGTGTTGGCCATTGCGGTTATAGTCGGCATGTACTATTTCTCGGGCGGCAAATGGACGGGCAAGCAACAGCCGAAAAGCTCATCGGTGGTGGCAACCACCACATCATCAAGCCCACGGACCGTGACAGTTACCCAAGACACGCCCGTGCAACAGGCTCCCCAGGTTCCTGATAATTATACTAATAATAACCAGTACGAGGCACCATCCCAGCCAACTGTGCAGCACAATAATCAGTCCACGGTGGGAACCCCCTCATACCAACCCACCTATGCACAGCCGACGCCAACCCCCACAGTGGTTATTACGGATCTCCCAACCGCAGTTCCCACTGCTGTACAACCACCAGTCGTCACCGAGCCGACAGCACAGCCGGACCCGGGTGACGGTAACGGTGGTGGCGGCAATGGCGGCGGCGGTGGCGGCCAAAATAACCAAAATAATCCAGGAGCAAATCAGTGAGTGAGCTAATTGCCAACCGCTACGAACTTGGGTCCGTAGTGGGTAGTGGCGGCATGTCGGTGGTGTATTCCGCCACTGACACGCTGTTAGGGCGCGAAGTCGCAGTGAAAATGCTGCGCAGCGAACTTGCTCGGGATGCAAATTTCCGTGAGCGGTTCCGCCGGGAAGCCCAAAATGCCGGCCGGCTTAACCACCCCGCCATTGTTGCCATCTACGACACCGGGGAGACGCTTCACGACGGCCAAAGCACCCCCTATATTGTGATGGAGCTGGTCAAAGGCCGGAATCTGAAAGACATTGTGGCAGATGGGGGACCGCTCAGCCCAGACGAGGCCGCAACAACACTCATCCCGGTGTGTGAGGCGTTGCAGGTCAGCCACGACGCGGGAATTGTGCACCGGGACATCAAACCCGCAAACGTGATGATTACTAACACCGGCGTGGTGAAAATCATGGACTTCGGCATCGCCCGGGCCCTCGACGATGTGACCTCGCACATGACGCAAACATCGGCGGTGATCGGCACTGCCCAATACTTATCGCCGGAGCAGGCCAGGGGGAAGCCGGTGGATGGCCGGTCGGATCTTTACGCCCTGGGTTGTTTGATGTACGACATCATGGTGGGCCACCCACCATTTGATGGGGATACTCCGTTCGCGGTGGCGTATCAGCATGTGCAGGAGGATCCCACACCCCCATCGGAATTCATTCCAGACCTTTCTCCCACCGCCGCATTAAACGTTGATGCGGTGGTGTTGACCGCCATGGCGAAACATCCCGGGGATCGGTATCAGACCGCCGTGGAAATGGCCGCCGACCTGCAGAGGTTAGAAAAAAACCTGGTGACAATGGCGGCACGGCAATACGTGGATCATGATCCCGAGGGGGCGGTAAACCTGCCGGGTCCAGCCGGTATTGCGGCGGCGGAATTGGCCGCTGCTGGCGGGGCTGGGGCGGCCGGGTTAGCTGGCGCCGCCGGAGCTGCCGGTGCGGCTGGCACTGCTGGCGCTGCTGGGCTGGAGGCTGCTGGGTTTGCCGGCACCGGCGCTGGGGTCGGGGCTAGTGCCGCCGATGCAACGGAAACCACAGTGGTGCCTGCGGTGTCGGAGGAGTTTCCTCCGAGGCCGACGCCACCAATGCAGTCGCGTAGGGCAGCGCATGCGGCACCGGCCGATCCGCGCATGTCTCCGAGCCGTAACCCGCAGGGACGCGCCGCTGGTCAACATGCCGCGCATGCGGCCCAGGCTGGACAGGTGCAGCGACACCGGCGGGCTGAGCTGGATGCGGATGATTATGATTCGTATGAGGATCGGCCGCGGAAGGGCCTGCGGATCGCGTTGATTGTGGTGGCGGTCTTGTCGCTGGGTGTTGCCGCAGCATTCACCTATCAGTATTTTTCGCCAACGATTCTCCCGACAAAAAACAATGTGACGGTGCCGGATCTGCGAAACCAGACGAAGGAAGACGCCTTGGCCACCCTGGAAAAGCTGGGGCTGAAAACCGAGGTGGTAAATGACGCCAGCGCGGATGTTCAGGAGGATCACGTGGTGGGCACGGATCCGACGGCGAATTCGACGGTGAAGAGCGGTTCCACGATCACGGTCACGGTGTCGTCGGGCCGGGAAAACACGTCAGTGCCGGACCTGTCGGGGAAGACCACTGCGGAAGCATCGGCAATTTTGAAGAAGAAGGGCTTGGACCTGGACCCGGTGGTTCGTGAGGGCTCGTCTCCAAAGGTGGAGCGGGGCAAGATCATGGAGCAAAATCCATCGGCCGGCACGCAGGTATCGAAGGGCTCAAAGGTGACGATCACAGTGTCGACCGGCGAGGCCACCACCCGGGTTCCGGTGGTGACCGGCATGCAATGGTCACAAGCTGAGGGCAATTTGACCTCCCTGGGGTTCGAACCGGTGGTCGAGTTTGTTGACGGCTCAGAACCGGACGGCACGGTGATTTCGGTCGATGGTGAGGGTACACAAATGCCCGCCAAGTCGAAGATCAATGTGAAGGTTTCCAACGGTTCCCTGATTCAAACACCCAACCTGACGAATATGACGGTGGATGCGGCATATTCGGCGCTGCAGGCGGCGGGCTGGAAGGGTAATCGGTCGCAGATTGTCTTGGGTGATCCGGTGAAGACCGGTGCGCTGGTCAATGGTGGTCGGATTGCACAGCAAACCCCGGCAGCTGGTTCGCCGGTGCGGAAAGATGGTACTGTGACAGTGCAATTGTGGGAGTTCGATATCACCGCTATTGGACGTTAAGTTGAGAGAGGGTTAAGAGCTATGCCTAAGTCAAAGATCGTGAAGGGGTCACTCCCGGTTTCTTCCACGAATACTAACCGCACGCCGGTGAAGATTAATTCTTCCGGCACCCCGTTGTGGTACAAGATTATTATGTTTGGCCTAATGGCTGCGGGTTTGTTGTGGCTGATTGTGAACTATTTGGCTGGGCCCCAGATTCCGTTCATGTTACATCTGGGGCCGTGGAATTACGGTATTGGGTTTGGCTTGTTTATTGTGGGCCTGCTCATGACCATGGGGTGGCGTTAGCCCCTCGCTTTACGACGCCCAAAGGTGCCCACCACCAACTCAAGCCGCGCAACCTCGCCCCTGGTTTCGCGGCTTCATAATCGACCCCACCAGCATCACATCTGATAGCTGCGAAACCCCCTCCGCCCCCCCAGTCTCCCAAGCCCTGGAACCCGGTTTCGCAGCTATCAATCCTGCTACCGCACTGGACCACGCAGCCTAAAAACCGCACATCTGATAGCGTACAAACCCTTCTCCGAGCCGCGTTTCCTGCCCTCCTGGACGAGCTTTGTACGCTATCAGATGTGCAGCAGGGTTTCTGTGGCGAAACCTAGGGATTTCGGGCCGATTTGCATACCTACACTCCTGGTAGAAGACCTGATAGCTGCGTAACCGTTGCGGTTTCCAACCAACTTGGCGACCTGGACCTGCACACAGCCCAAAACCAGCACGTTTGATAGCTGCGAAACCCTCCCAGAAGCGGTCGGATGCGGGGCGTCAACAGGGTTTCGCAGCTATCAGATGTGCTAGCGCGTGGGGAATATGTTTTAGGAGCTCGTGGCATGCCGCCCAACCCTGGTAGCGGTTTTGATAGCGTACAAACCGTATTTCAGGGGTCTGGGAGGCTGGGGGCGGAGGGGGTTTCGCAGCTATCAAACGTGATACCGGCATGGCGGGCATGGAGCATGGGGTGGGGACGCTAGGCTGGGAGGAGGGTCAGTCCCAGGGCTGCCGCGCCAACCATCAAGACCGCTATCCACTGCACTACCTTGCGTTGGGGCCAGATCGTTGCAGGGATGAGGAAAACTCCGGCGCAAAGCCCACCGAGGTGGCCCCACAGGCTGATTCCGGGGGCGAGAAGGCTGTAGGCCAGGTTGACGGCAATGAGGATGATGGGGGCACGCAGGTCGGAACGGCGTCGAAAAGCGATGCCGACGAGCAGGGCCATGAAGGAGTACAGCACGCCGGAAACCCCGGCAACAACGGAGTTGGGGTGGAAGTGCACGATGGCGGCGTCGGCACCCAGGCCGCTGACGAGGAATACCGCGGCGTACAGCCAGGGGTCGCGCAGGGACATTTCGATCTCGCGGCCAAGCAACAGCAGCATAATCGTGTTCATAGCCAGGTGGGCGGCACCAAAGTGCATAAACATATTGCCCACGATGGACACGGGGGTCAGCTGCTGCGGGTAGAGCAATAATTGCTCACCCAATGATGAATCAGCATTGTTGGCAAGCGAACCAGCCTGCGCGGCGGTGGCCAACCAAATAATCACCATGACCAAGGATAAGGCCATGGTGACGGGGGCTTGGCGTGCGTAGTTGTGGATCATGCTATGTCACACTACCGCCGAAACCCGGAAAACTGTGCAGAGAAGCTACTTGGTTACTTCAATGGATTTAATCACCACAGGATCGAGCGGCACATCGCCGGGGCCGGTGGCAGTCTTGGAGATTTCCAGCACCACTTTTTGGGACTCGGGGTCGGTGACCTCACCGAAAATGGTGTGGTGGTTGGTCAGGTGGGGGGTGGGGGCAACGGTGATGAAGAATTGAGAACCGTTGGTGCCGGGGCCGGCATTCGCCATGGCAAACAGGAACGGGCGATCGAAAACCAGTTCGGGGTGGAATTCGTCGGCGAATTGGTAGCCGGGGCCGCCTCGACCGGTGCCGGTGGGGTCGCCACCTTGGATCATAAAACCATCAATGACCCGGTGGAATACGGCGCCGTCGTAGAAGGGGCCGTCGGTGGTGCCGGAGGCATTGGGGGTTTTGTAGGGTGCAGTGCCATCAGCGAGGGTGACAAAGTTTTCGACGGTTTTCGGTGCGTGGTTCCCAAAGAGGTCGATTTTAATGTCACCATGGTTGGTGTGCATGATTGCAGTTGAAGTCTTTAAACTCATGCAGCCCATCATAGGCACGAATCGCAGAACATCGCTAGGCTTGATAAAAATATCGTCTTAAATCCTCCAAGGAGTCATCATGAATCTTTCTACCCTCCGAACTACCACCCGCATGGCCCGGCGCGCCTATGGCAGTTACGCTGATTACCGTAACCGTAAGGCGCAGCAGGCGTATGAGGCCCTGGTTGAGGCTGCGAATAAGGCTGATGTGCATGAGCTTATCGACGAGTCCCAGAAGCGGTTTAATACGTTGTCGGAAAAAGCCCTCGATCGTATTGAGGCCGCCCGGAAGGACATCAATGTTGAGGGGGCCGTGGAGAAGGCTTCGGAGAAGTTTGCGGAGCTGACCGAGTTGGGGAAGAAAAAGACTCGGAAGGAGCGGAAGGCCCTGAAGAAGTCGGCCCGGAAGGCGGAGCGGAAGGTGAATGCGAAGTTTGCGCGCCGGAAGCGGGGCCGGAAGTTTGTGAAGTTCACGGTGCTGACGGCCATTGGTTTTGGTGTGGGTGCCGCGGTTTATTATGTGTTGTGGCCGAAGTCTGCCCCGGAGGGGTATGGTACGCAGCCGCCGACCGTGGGTGAGTATGAGGGGTCGGAGGGTTCCGAGGCTGAGGCGCAAGCGAAGCCTGCTTCGCCGGAGGTTGGTGTGAGTGCCGCCGAACGGGATGATGAGTTGTTGGATGCGCTTGAGGAGCAGCTCAAGGATCATAAGTCGAACGACTAGGGTTATCCCCTGGGATTGCAGGGTTTGCAGCCCCAGGGGCTAGTTTGGGGGTTGTTGGGTTATTCCCATAGCTCGTGGCTTAGGGCTTCGAGTTCGCTGCCGCCGGCCATTTGTTGGGTGAGTGCTGCCAGGGATACTTCGTCCCGGTCGGCGTCGAGTACTTGCCGCCCCAGGTTGAGGATGGTGAAGTGGTCGCCGACCAGGTAGGCGTGGTGGGGGTTGTGGGTGATGAGTACCACACCTACGCCGCGTTCTCGGGCGGCGGCGATGAAGCGCAGCACCATGCCGGATTGTTTCACGCCGAGGGCCGCGGTGGGTTCGTCGAGGACGATGACGCGGGCGCCGAAGTGGACGGCGCGGGCGATGGAGACGACTTGGCGTTGGCCGCCGGAGAGTTGGCCGACTTCCACATCAACGTTGGGCAGGTCGATGCCCATGTCGTGCAGCTGGTTGCTGGTGATGGTTTTCATTTCTTCGTCTCGGAGCAGGCCGAGGCTGGTGGTGAGTTCGTTGCCGAGGAAGAAATTGCGCCACACGGACATTTGGTCAACAACGGCTAGGGTTTGGTACACGGTGGCGATGCCAGCGTTAAGGGCGTCGCGGGGGCTGCCGAATACCGTGGGTTTGTTGTCGACTAGGATTTTGCCGGAGGTTGGGGGGTGGAGTCCGGCAAGGGTTTTAATGAGGGTGGATTTGCCGGCACCGTTGTCGCCGAGAACACAGGTGACTGTGCCTTCGTCGACGGTGAGGTTGACTCCGTTGAGGGCGGTGAAGGCGCCGTAGGTTTTGGTGATATCGCGTAGTTCGATAATGCTCATGACGTTGTACCCTTCCCCTATTCTTGGCGTCCGGTAGTGATTTTCCCGAAGGAGGAGTTGACGAGGACCGCGAAGAGCAGCATGGCGCCGAGGAAGAATTTAAACCAGTCGGGGTTCCAGCCAGCGTACACGATGCCTTGGTTGGTCATGCCGAAGATGAGGGCGCCGATAGCGGTGCCGATGGCGGTGCCGCGGCCGCCGGTGAGGGCGCAGCCGCCGATCACTGCGGCGATGATGTAGAGGAATTCGTTGCCGACACCGTTGCCGGCTTGGATGGAGTCGAAGGCGAAGAGGGTGTGCATGCCCACGAACCAGGCGGCGAAGCCGACGAACATGAAGAGGGTGATTTTGACCCTACGGACTGGGACGCCGACGGCACGGGCGGATTCTTGGTTGCCGCCGACGGCGAAGATCCAGTTGCCGAATTTGGTTTTGAACAGCAGGATTGATGCGAGGATGACGAAGAAGATCCACCAGAAGACTGTGACTCGGACGTTGACGCCGAAGATGGTGACGGCGCCGGCGAATACCATTTCGGCAGAGTCGAAGCCTTGCATGTCGCTGATGCGGGGGGTGGCAACCTGGCCGGTGATGAGTTTTGTTACCGCCAGGTTGAGGCCTTGGAGCATGAGGAATGCCGCCAAGGTGATGAGGAAGGATGCGATGCCGGTGCGGGTCACCAGGTAGCCGTTGAGTGCACCGATACCGAGGGCGACGATGAGGGATAAGAATGCGCCCACCCAGGAGTTGAGCCCCAGGTTGTAGTTGAGCATGGTTGCGGCCAGGGCGGCGGTGGTGACGGCCACGCCGGAGGACAGGTCGAATTCGTCACCGATCATGAGGAGTCCCACTGCCAGCGCCACAATGCCGAGCGTGGAGCTGGCGTAGAGGGTGGTGGCGAAGGCGTCGAGCGACCTAAAGGCCGGGGCTACGATCATGAAGAAAATGAAGATGACGAGGGCACCCAGGGCGCTGGCAAGCTCGGGGCGTCGAATGAGTCGGCTAAGGGTCATCGCAGGCCTTTCTGTGCTGCATCGGCAATGTTGGAGACGTTGCCGGCGTCGATAAAGCTAGGTCCAGTGTAGACCGGTCGGTTGCCACCCATGACACCGCCGTTGCGCTTGGCTAACCAGAGGGAATCAATTGCGAGGTAGCCCTGCAGGTAGGGTTGTTGGTCGACGGCCCACACGATTTTTTGGGTGCGGATAGCGTCGACAAGTTCGGCGTTGGTGTCGAATGTGGCGATTTTGGTGTTGGTGCCGGCCGCGGTTACGGCGTCGATGGCTCGCATGGCAACGGGGGCTTGGAGTCCCATGATCCAGTCGATGCTGGTGTCTTGGGCGAGTTTGGCCTGCATGGTTGCCTGGGCGGCGGTGAGGTCTTGGCCGTTGACGTAGAGGATGTCGAGTTCGCCGCCGCCGAGGCCTTCTTTGATGCCGGCGCAGCGGGATTCTTGCGACGAGTTGCCTTGTTCGTGGATGACGCACAGCACGTGCCCGGCGTTTTCTTCGGCGAGGCGTTTGCCGGCTTGTTCGCCGGCGATTTTTTCTTCTTGCCCGAAGAAGGCGGTTACGTCATAGTCGCGGTATTCGTCCATGCCGGCGTTGAGGGCGACGGTGGGGATGCCGGAGTCGGCTGCCCGCTTTGCGACGGGTCCCAGAGCGTCGGCGTTCGGCATGGTCAGGGCGATGCCGTCTACTTGGGAGTCGATGGCGGACTGGACCAGGTTTGCTTGGTTGGGAGCTTGGGGATCGTTGGAGTAGCGGAGTTCCAGGTTGTCTTTTTTGGCGGCGTCTTCGGCACCTTTACGGACCAGGTCCCAGAAGGTGTCCCCGGGGGCCCCGTGGGTGATCATAGCTACAACATAGCGGGGGGTCTCAAGACCACTGTTTTCGGCGCTTCTGCCGCCGGTGGAAGAGCAGGACGTTAACCCTCCGACCAGTGTCACCCCAATAATTACACTCAAGATTTTTCGTAAAGTCCTCATGAGCTTATGGTGTCTGATAATTACCCCTGGGTCAAACTTTTTCACTCATGTCTTTACCGTTTAAGAGGGGCTAAGCAGGGTATTAATAGGCATAAAAAATTTGCCGGAACGATGGTTTGATCATACCGGAGCAACCAAACCATCAGACACCGGCCGGGATTGGATCATCACAAGCACAATCCCAAGTTTTTTGTGATAAATCACCAACCGCGTTCTGCCAACCGGTGCGGTGCCGGCAGATCAGCTACATTAATTCCTACCATGGCCTCCCCCAGGTTTCGGGACACGCGGGTAATCACCGCCGGATCATTATAGTGCTTGGTGGCCTCAACGATTGCCTGGGCCCGCTTTTCCGGGTTGCCCGACTTGAAAATGCCGGAGCCCACAAACACGCCCTCCGCACCAATCTGCATTACCAGGGCAGCATCCGCCGGGGTAGACACGCCACCGGCCACAAACATTGGCACCGGCAACTTCCCGGTCTCCGCCACCTCCTGCACCAGATCGTAGGGGGCCTGAAGATCCTTGGCCGCCACAAACAACTCATCCTTATCCAACGTACGCAACCGATGAATCTCGTTGAGAATGGTCCGCAAATGCCGCACCGCCTCCGACACGTCACCCGTGCCGGCCTCCCCCTTGGAGCGGATCATTGCGGCGCCTTCGGCAATGCGTCGTAAAGCTTCGCCGAGATTGGTCGCACCGCACAACGTCGGGATCGACAGCTCCCACTTATTAATGTGATTCACATAGTCGGCGGGGGTCAGGACCTCGGACTCATCAATGAAATCAATGCCCAACTCCGCCAAAATCTGGGCCTCCACGAAATGGCCAATGCGGGCCTTCGCCATCACCGGGATCGACACCGTCTCCTGAATCTCGGCGATCATGCCCGGATCCGACATCCGCGCCACACCCCCCTGCGCCCGAATATCGGCAGGCACCCGCTCTAACGCCATCACCGCAACCGCACCGGCGGCTTCGGCAATCTTCGCCTGCTCCGGCGTCACCACATCCATGATGACACCACCCTTCAACGACTGGGCTGGTTCCCGATTCACACGAATACTCATGCGATCTATCAAACCTGCGTAAGTGGTTTACCACCAGATCCAAATACCACAAGTTGCACTAGACCACTTTGGCGGGTTGGATAACAACCATGCGCCCCGACCTTGTTGCCGACATCCCCCTCCACCTCACCGCCGGCACCCCAGGCAACCCCCAAAATCCCCTCCCTGCCCAGATCACCACCCAAATCCGCACCCTCATCCACACCGGGGTGCTGGCGGCCGGCGACCACCTGCCCAGCACCCGCATGCTCGCCCGGCAACTCGGGGTCGCCCGCGGCACCGTGGTAGCAGCATACGAACTCCTGGCCGCCGAGGGACTCACCGTATCGGCGCACGGCTCCGGCACCCGCGTCAACCCAAACCTTGCACAGCTTGCAGAGCGCCGCATCGACGGCACAACACCCGGCACGCCCAGCGTACCCAATGCGCCCACCACACGTCTGCTTCCACTCATCCCCGGCATGCCCGACACCCACACCCTCATCGACTCCACCTGGCGGGCCGCCTGGCGCGACGCTTGCACCACCGCCAGCGTCACCGGCACGGAACCCGCCGCCACCGGCATCCCACAACTCAGGGAAGAAATTAGCACACACTTACGACACATGCGGGGTCTGGTGGTGAACCCCGACCGCATTATCGTCACCGCCGGTGCCCGCGATGGGCTAGCCCTACTGCTCAATGTTCTCGGCCCCGGCACCATCGGGGTCGAATCCCCCGGCTACCCCAGCCTCCGACGAGTCCCCGCCACCCTCGGGCACACCATTGTTGACCTGCACACCGACCACCATGGGGTCAATCCCGCGGAGCTACAACACCTCCAAGGGTTGGACCGGGTACTGGTCACCCCCAGCCACCAATATCCCTCCGGCGGATCGCTGTCGGGGTCGCGCCGGGTGGCGTTGACGTCGTGGGCACAGCACACCAATACCGTAATAATCGAAGATGATTTCGATTCCGAGTTGCGGTATGTGGGCCAGCCGCTGCCGGCACTTGCGGCGCTCGCCCCCGACCACACGGTGCTATTGGGCACGTTTTCTTCGGTACTGTCACCGGCGTTGGCCTGCGGTTATATCGTTGCGCCGCCGCGGCTCCTGCCGGCGCTCACCCGCCTGCGCGAAGCCCTGGGCCCGGCGGTCGGCGGCATCCCCCAACACGCGCTCACCCAGTATTTGGCCACCGGCGCTTTACGACGCCGCACCCAGCGGTTACGCCGGGTTTATCGCCGTCGACGCAACCTGATTACCTCCCTGCTTGCCGACGCCCTCGGCTGCCGCCTGCGCCCCATCACGGGTGGTCTGCACGCGGTGTTGCTGTGCGACGCCCCAGCCCAACAGGTGGTTGATGCCTGCCGGCGCAGCGGTATCCAGGTCACTGCCCTGCATGACTATTGGGGTGGCCAGGGTGAGGAGAACGGCATTGTGTTCGGGTTCGGCTGCCATGATGACGACACCCTGGACTGGGCGGTCAATGAGATCAAATATTGCGTGAGTTGCTTATAAAATTTTTCCCGCGGATGAGAGGACTGCAGATGCCAATGCGATTATTTATGGATGAGGGTGGGCTACAGAATGCGAAAAGTATTGTCTTTTTTCCATGACCTTGGTTCCAGCAATCAGATATGGCGGTATCACATGGCTACGCTCAGGCATGATTTCCACTGTCTTCTTGTGGATCTTCCAGGGCATGGCAACAGCCGCGATATAGAGTGGACGAATTTTGATGATGTGGTAGAGATAGTTGCGGATGCCATCAAGGATAGGGCGCGTGGGAAACCGCACCTTGTTGGTTTTGCTCTGGGCGGCTATCTCATTCTAAAGCTACTAGAAAAACATGCTGATCTAGTGGATAAAGTTATTGTAGATGGGGCTGGTCATCGACCGATTACGGGCAACCGCAAAGGCATTGCCGTGGCGCACCTGCTGCCATTATTGAAAAATACCAGGATTGTTGCCCAGTTACTGACAATGATAATGCGGGAAAATGGTGTACCGGAGCCGGACTGCCGAATCCTTATTGAGGACCTACAACGAGCCAGAAGGAAGTCGGTTCAGCGCGCCATGTCGCAGGCTGCCACGCTCAAGGTGGATGCAGTCTTCGACAATCCTGCCCTCTTTGTTTCGGGGGAGTATGAGGCTGCGGCTATTCATGATTCCCACCGAATATTAGCGCAGAAAAACCCATGGTCTGAATGCGTCTACTACCCAAATAGGGGGCATGCTTGGTTATTTAGTGATATTGCAAGCCATATTCAGCTTGTGAGATATTTTTTATTGGGTGACGATTTTCCAGAGAAATTACGGCGGTTATAAATTGGCTGGAACACCATGGTAATACGCAGTCGGGGAAGCTTCTCATTGAAGGAGAATAAAAAATAATGAAATTGAATGGATCACATGAAAACCTGAATGTAATATCTTTTGAAACGAGGAATGATTTACATGAATGGCTACTGGAAAATGAAAAAACATCTGATGGAATTTGGGTGAGAATATTTAAGACAAAAAGCAAAGTAAAATCTGTCACCTTCCATGAAGTCCTAGAAGAAGGTTTATGCTTTGGATGGAGCGAAAGTTCCAGACATTCATATGACGATTTATCGTATTTACAGAAGTTCACCCCTAGAAAAGGTAAGAAGACCCAATCGGAGCGTAACTTAAAGCTAGTGAAAAAATTAGAAGGCGAAAAACGAATGCGACCATCAGGGTATTTAGCGTTAGGCCTAGAAAATAAAAGTGGCAAGGACAATAGCTAAAAACTCCCTACACTTTACCGACGACTCACCCACCAGCTATATCCGTATTCATCACTGTCATCATAAGAAAGCCTGGGACTATACCATAGCCCCAGGCGACAACGTTCCGGTAACCGACCCGTCGTACGCTCCAGTATATCGCAGACGCTAGGATTTATCACCAATTAGTGTGCAACAAACCTAGCCAACAGGCAGGAAACTAAAGAAGCTCCATAGAGATGTCACTGATAAATACATTGTGAGCTTTCTCGCCCGGAGGGAGTGACGATTATTCCCCGGGTACGGCTGGGGAAGAGTTCAGGGCATTCATCGTAACTGTCACTGAGCTCCAGCAGGATAGCTGCTTCCCGGACGTTGTCTCCTTCCTCATCTTCGGGGACAGTCACAATGGTGGTGAAAATGAATACCGCATATTCTTCCAGTTCTTCTTCGGTAAGGGTTTTTCCGTACCCAAAGGCCTGCGGCAGAAGTAAATCAAGAATTGGTTGCGAATGCCCCATGCTATAAGCCTGCTCTGAGGCTAACACTACTTCATATTTTTCTCGTACCGCATCTACTCGTTCCTGGTACCGTTTTTTCGCATCATTCAATGAGTCATAGCGACACAAAAACTTAGTGATATAACACCAGGTGTACGATTCTTCAGTCATGAAACCTCAATTGTCGTGGGCTAATTGTTGGTGGGGAAAGTCTGGGGTCTGGATTCCTGAGGCGGATACCAGAGTGGCACTTGTGCGGCTGAGGAATGTTGGTGATGCCCCATCCGCATAGTCCAGTTCCAGCAGGTGAGCAACCGTGTGGGGGTTGGTGTCATTGGGAATGGTGATGATGGCGGTGAAGACAAATGCGGAATATTCTTCTTCCCTGCATGTGGGCTCTGGGTGGGAGGCAATAAGCTCGGCGAATAGCGGTGGGGTGGAGAGTTGGTAAGCATGTTCGGATACGAGAACCACATCGTAGTCTTGTTTTACTGCGGTGATGCGCTCGTGATAGCGTCGTTTAGCTGCGTTGAGTAGACCGTATTGGGTGGCAAAAATGGTGTAATAGCACCAGGATTGTGTCATAGCGATCCTTAATTTTATACGTCTTCACATTCGGGGGTTTCGTAGCCTGAGGGCGTCATGTGGATGAGTCGGGTGTGACTGGGGAAGACCGCTGGGAACTCGTGCACATAGTCCAGTTCTAGAAGGTTCATTACATAAAACCAAAGATCATCAATGCCGCTTTCGCTGCGTTCGGGAATGTTGACGATTGTGGTGAGGGCGAAGGTTGAGTAGTTTTTCTTTTCGGCTTCGGATGGGGGTTCATCGAAACCGATGAGTTCGCCAAGGAGCGACTCGAACATGTAGTCAACATGCCCCAGGTCAAGGACTTGTTCTGATGCGAAAACAATGTCATAGCCGCATCGCGTTGTGGTGAATAACCGTTCCTGGTAGCGTTCTTTCGCTGCCGCGAGGGAATCGTAGTGGCATACGAAAATGGTGAGGTAGCAGTAGGTATTGATTGGTATGATGGGTTGGTTCGACAATGGTTGTGCCTCTAAAATTTTGTGCTGATTTTAGGAGATGCTACAGGTAGGTGTGATCTGTTAAAGATCACACCTACCTCAGAGTTACTCAGCTACTGTGGGAATACAACATTCCCATTATGCCCAGTTACATTCTTGGTCTTCCTTCCCTGACGGAGACATAGCGATTGCTCGGGTTCGGCTGGGAATAGTTATTGGGAATTTATCGGCGTAATCCAGTTCCAGGAGATCTATCAGATCTAGGAATTCATCATCATCTATTGCTTTGGGGAGATTAATGATAGTAGTAAAGATGAATGCGGAATATTTTTCCTCTTCCTCTTTCGACAAAGATACACCATGCCCAGTAATCTCTTCTAGCAAAAGCTTGAAGATCAAATTCTCCTGTCCGAGATCAAAAGCCGCTTCCGAAGCCAAAACCACTTCATATTGTTTCCGAACCTCATCAAGCCGCTCTTGATAACATTGCTTTGCTGATTTCAGATCATCGAATAAACACACAAACCGAGTGATAAAACAAAGAGTGCATGTGTCTGATTCAGATCCTTGATTTGGCGCCATAGTTTCTCTCTCTATTAGACTGGATTCATATCGGTATCATATGCCCCACTAGGGGTATACTTGCGCTGTGCTTTACAATGACGCTTTGTGACTTTCCCGTACCCGCCTAGTCGGGAAACAAATGCATTAGCTTCTTTTTCTGCCTTATCAGGCTTATCGGCATTACCAAAGACCAATCCGACGATTGCGTTACCTGCACCAAACTCATGAACCTGACATTTCACCGTATACATGCCATATTCATTTCTTGGTACTTCAACAGCCATTGCTTGTGGTGTGGATGTCACCATTAAGCCGGTTGCCAATGACAGCGAGACAAGAGCTGTAGCGAATTTTTTCGTAATCACCATTGTTTTTCCTCCTTTTCCCTTTTAGCAAAGGACGATTCCGTCAACACGACCAGCCGCATACCCAATATTTGCTCGGGTACCAGGTTGCACTACCATGCACTTACTGTCCCTGGCAAAAGACATGATGACCTTCACCCGCGTGGGAACATCACAATTGTTATAGACCTGAACAAATCCCCACTCATTCTGTGCAGAAACACAGTTAGGGGCAGGATTATTCGTGAGCTTGATGCCATCCCCCGAAAGATCCTTATTAGTCTCAAGGATGACTTGCGCCTTACTTCCCTCTTTAAACTGCAAGCCTTCACCCGGGGCCAGCTCAATTTCCTTTGTCTGGCCTGGCTCCACCGTCGTGATTTTCTTATCCTTATCCGTGTCCGTCTTCTGATCGGTCTTCACGACAGTGGCCGCAGCAGTGGTCGTCTTCTCAGAGTTCTTCTCCACAGCCATGGCAGGGGCGGACATCGAGAACGAAATCGGCAGAACACCTGCCAGCAAAGCAGCAAGAATCTTAGTCTTCATTGCAGCCGTTACTCCTTATAAAAATAAATGAATACTTTGGTTATGCCCTCATCGCATGAGGCATGACTTGAATAGTATTGCCCAATTTCTTCCCGCGTCAATACCTATACCCCCATGTCTATCGACACTTTAATACGTATCTACACATCCTTAAACGACAGGAAGGATCACCCTTAATTGAATGTCACACAGACAACCACTTTTCCTTGGATTACGCACAGGAAAATGTATGGATACTTCTCGTGATCTATATATAGATTATTCATTCCACACTTAATCCCACTGCACTTAATTCCGCACACATGAAGCAATAAAACGATCCAGAAACATGAACCATTCAATATTCCTCATACAAATATTAACTATTGCCCAATCGCCACAACCCCACAAATAATGATGAAGATAATGGCTTTGAACTGTGGATTATGGAATTATCCGCCATCATAATGCCCCTGGGACGGTGGTCACATTAAACCCATCAGGCCAAAACTGATAGAAAAATAAGATCACAATGCTGGTTACAGCCCACACCAAGACTGAAGCGTAGCAACAATGATAAGACCTCACTGTTAGTTACTGACCGCTTCTACTACGGGAATTTTCTACCCCCGAACGCACCCACCACCTAGTGCATCCCGGAAACTCCCGAAACCTCCTCTTTCTCTTGGTCTTCCCGATCCCGATGTTGCAAATGGTAGAGGGCTCCCTGTTCGGCCAGTAGGTCGGCGGGGCTGCCTTGTTCCACGATTCGGCCCTGGTCCATGACCGCCACCCAGGTGGAATCGGTGATGTTGTCCAGGTCGTGGGCGATTTCAATGATAGTGGCATCCGGGTGGGCGGCGTGCAGCCGGCGACGCACCTCGGCGGCGAGGGCGGGGTTGAGGTGGGCGGTGAACTCGTCAAGCACCAGCACCCGACCGCCCCGCAAGAGCGCTTGGGCCAGGGACAATCGTTGCCGTTGACCCCCGGAAAGCGCGCTGCCGCCCTCCCCCACCGGGTCGGCCAACCCAACCTCTTCGTCCAGGCAGGCCACCTGGAGGGCGGCCAGCAGGTCGGCGTCGGTGGCGGTGGGCTGGGCCAACCGGAGGTTGTCGGCCACGGTGGTGTTCATGGCCCGAATGTCTTGGGTGACTACCGCCACGGCGGCCCGGAGGGAGTCGAGGTCGTATTCCCGGTGGTCACGGCCGTCGATAAGCACAGCACCATTGTCAACGTCCCAATAGCGTAGTAGGAGTTTCGCCAGGGTCGATTTGCCGGAGCCGGTGGTGCCTACCACGGTCACCCAGGCGCCGGCGGGCACGGCCAGGTTCACCCCCGTGACGACCGGCTGGGGGCTGCCCGCATAGGTGTAGGATACGTCGCGCCATTCCACGCTCAGGCCGGGGCCGTGTGGCGCCAACTGGGTGGGCCCGGAGGTGGGGGCGAGTCCGGCGTGGGAGAGCATCCACACCCGGCGGGCGGCTGCGAGCGACTGGGAGAGGTGATTGCCCAGGTCGGCGACCTCGTTTACCATGTCCCAGCAGCGGAGCACCGCAAACATGGCGGCCACGGTGACGGGCAGGTTGTCGGTGGCCGGCAGCAGCATGAACAGCACCGCGAGCCGGGCTGCGGCCACCGCCCCGGTGCGGGCCCCTACCAGGGCGCTGCGGCGCACATAGTCGTGTTGCAGGGGTATTTCTAATTCGGATAGTTCGCGGTGGCGGCGTTGTTCGGCGTCGTACCCGATGACTTCGGCGACCCCACCCACGGAGTCGGTGATGTGTTGGGCGAGGGCACCGCGGCGGCCGGTGACGCGCACAGCAAACTGGTAGGCGCTGGTGTCAATGGTGATGAGGGTGACGATCAGCAGGATGATGGCGGCGATGAGCCCCTGCCACGGGGCGATGACGGCCACGCACGCAACCACGCAGGTGGGGACGATGATGGCGGATATGACGGGGGCGGTGGTGTGGGCGAAGAACACCTCGATTTGGCCGATGTCGCGGGTGAGCCGGGTGAGCATGTCGCCGCTGCCCACGGCCCGGTTTCCGGTGGCAGACACGATGGCGGGGGCTTGGGGGTAAATGTCACGGAAGACCCGCACCCGGATGAGTTCGAGGGCCTTGAACGCAACAAGGTGTCCGAAATAATGTTCGAGATACCGGAGGAAGGCTTTGGCGAGGGCCGCGGCAATCATAAAGCCGATCACGGCCGGGATGCTGGGCGGGTTCACCCCATCCCCATCGTCAACGGCCCCCATGGCGACGGCGTGCGCGACCAGCGCGTAGACCGGGACCACGTAGAGGAGTATGCCGAGCACTTGGTTGGCGATGCGGCAGAGCGTGGAGACGCCCAGCGGGGCCAGGACCGGCCGGGTGATGCTAATAAGCCAGGTGACGAGTTGTTTAATGGTGGGTTCCATGGTGTTCTGCAAGGGTGTTGTCGGCGGTGAGGGTGCCGTTATTGACGGTGATGATGCGGTCCATGTGCCGCAGGGTGGTGGTGCGGTGGGTGACCATGATGAGGGTGTGGTCGCGGCCCAGGTCGTCGATGGCGGCGAGAATTTCGCGCTCGGACGCCAGGTCGACGTGGGAGGTGGGCTCGTCAAGCAGGATGATGCGCCGCCCGGAAATAATCGCACGTGCGAGCGATATCCGTTGTGCTTGACCCCCGGAGATGCCGAGGCCTTGCTCGCCGAGTTGGGTGTCAAGCCCGCTCGGCATGCTGCGAATCTCGTCGGCGACGCGGGCACGTTCGAGCGCGGCCCACATGTCGGCCTCGGTGGCGTCGGGGCGGGCGATACGCAGGTTGTCGGCGATGGTGCCGGTGAACAGCCAGGTGGTTTGCGCCACGCTTGCCGACGCCTCCCGCAGCGTGACCTGCCCGCTTCGGGGAATGAGGTCGCCACCCATGAGGGCCAGGAGCGTGGATTTGCCTTGGCCGCTCCGCCCGATGATCCCCACCCGCTCGCCGGGGGCGATGGCGAGGTTGATGTGGGAAAGCACATCCCGGTCGTCGTAACCGAACGACAGGTCGGTGATGGATACCGCGGCCTCCTGGTGGGGGTCGATGGGAACGTCCCGGCGACGCGCCTTGCTGCGACCACGGAGGAAGCCGAAAATGCCACGCTGGGCGCCCAGCCCGCTCATGCCCACATAGAAGAAGGCACCCACCTGGTCCATGGGCTCCAGAAGCAGAATGCTCAACCCCATGATGGCGACAGCCTGGCCGGTGGTGAGGGTAGTGCTGCTCAACACCAGGTAGGCGGTGATGGTGACCACGGCCAGGTAGAAGGCAGCATCCATGACAAACAGGATGAGCTGGTTCCCCTTGAGGAGCCGCATGACGGCCTGCCGGTTGCGTTCCCCGGTGGCGGCCAGCTGGTCGGAGATTCGGCCGGCGGCACCCAATAATTGGAGGGTGCTGAGCGATTTCAGGGCGTCCATGTAGGCAGCGGCCAGGGCCTTTCTGGCGTCCTGGGAGCCGGAGGACACCGTAGAAATGATCTTGCGGAAACCACAGATGAGGAGCGGCACAATGACAAGCATGCCGAGCAGGATGAGGGCGATACGCCCGGACATGGTGCCGATCACCCCCAGCACCACCAGGGGTGCAGTGAGGGAGGCAACGATTTGGCCGACGAATCCCACCCGGAGAGCCATCATCTTTTCGCTGGATTCGGTGGCAAGCGACACCACGGCCCCGGTGCTGTCCACCGGCCCGCTGGTGAAGACCGCATCAATGATGCGGTGCCGGATTCGGGATTCTTCGGCAATATGACCCCGGGCCACCACCATGGTGCGGATCATGATGGTGGTAAACGTGAGAATCACTCCCCACAGAATCAGTTCGCTGCCACCCCCATCAATGACGGCCCCGGCCCCCATGATGGATAATGACATTCCCACGACGGAAAGCCAGGTCAAAAGCACCGAACAGACAATGGTAAGCCGGGCTTGAGCACTGAGTCGATAGGGAGGTTTGGATTGCCTAACTTGCATAGTTTTTAATGATATCTGGCCGGCAATCACCCCCACCCTTACCCCAACTTTAGGTTAACCACCCTCATCCTCCAATAGTTTTAGGGCCGTCAATCATTATGATTGACGGCCCTTATTGTGGAGCATAGGAGAATCGAACTCCTGACCTTCTGCTTGCAAAGCAGATGCTCTACCAATTGAGCTAATGCCCCATGTTCCAGTGGGCCTAGCAAGAATCGAACTTGCGACCTCATCGTTATCAGCGATGCGCTCTAACCGACTGAGCTATAGGCCCCGGGGAACGAGATAGAACTTTACCCAGTATGACCGGGACTTGGCAAATCGCCTGCTCGGGGCCTAGTTTCGCCTGCGTTACAGCGTCGTAAAGCTATTCTACTCTGCTTCGTAGCGGAGTGTCACGCGAATGCCGCCAAACAAATCCACCACTGCGTTATACAGCACCGCAGTCAGCGGGGCGAGCGCGGAGAAAAAGATAGCAAAAATAGCGCCAATGAGTGCCACCAGGGACATCACCACGCCAAACGATAGGGTTTGGTCGCCGCCCACGCCACCAATAACCTGATTGACCTGGTCCCACACCCCAAACGCCGCCATGCCTAAATAGAGCACCACAGCACAAATTATCCAGGCCGCCAGGCCGATGATAGAGAGCGAAAACGCCGTGCGGAACGCCGACATCGGGGCAATACGTTGCACCGTGTATTCACGAGTAGCCATTAATCTTCTTCCTCAATGGTTTCTTGCTTAGGAGCGCGCGACTTGGCAGTAGCCACGGCTTCTACTTCCTCCTCGCCTTCGCCCTCAACATTACGGTCGATGGCAAGGAGCTCAATGCCGTCTTCTAGATTAACCAAACGAACTCCCATTGTGGCACGAGAGCTTGGTCGGATTTGGTTTACTTCCGTCCGAATAACCCCGCCGGCGGAGGTAATGGCAAAGATTTGGTCGTCATCATCGACCGCCAACGCGCCAATCAATTTGCCCCGTTTCGGGTTGTATTTGAATGTTACAACACCGACCCCACCCCGGCCTTGCACGGAATATTCGTCCATCGACGTCCGCTTCCCGTAGCCGCCAGCGGTCGCCACCAGAAGGTACGAACCGTCCCGAACCACCGTCATGGCGAGCAGATGATCGTCACCCCGGAATCGCATCCCCTTTACCCCCGCCGTCGACCGACCCATGGGGCGCAACTGTTCATCGTCGGCGCTAAACCGAATGGATTGACCTTCCTCAGACACCAACAATAAATCGTCCTCATTGGAACACAGCGAAGCGCCAATGAGCTTGTCTCCCTCATTCAGGTTAATCGCAATCAACCCGCCGGAACGAGCTGATTCATAGTCGGACAGCCGGGACTTTTTCACCCGACCCTGAACCGTCGCCAACACCAGGTAGGGGGCATCCTCATAGCTTTGGATCTGAATGACCTGAGCAATCCGCTCCTCCGGCTGGAATTCCAGCAGGTTCGCCACGTGCTGCCCGCGGGCCGTCCGGGACGCCTCCGGCAACTCGTAGGCCTTCAACCGGTACACCCGACCAAAATTGGTGAAGAACAGAATCCAGTCGTGGGTGGAGCACACAAAGAAGTGCCGCACCACATCGTCTTGCTTCAGCTCGGCGCCCCGGACCCCCTTGCCGCCGCGGCGCTGCGACTTATACGCATCCACCTTGGTGCGCTTCGCATACCCCGTAGACGTGATGGTCACCACCACGTTTTCGCGGGCGATCAGGTCCTCTTCGGTCACGTCACCGGTGGCGGCAATGATTTGCGACCGGCGATCGTCACCGTACTTGTCCACGATCTCTTTCAGTTCATCGCGGACAATGGCGCGCTGCCGGCCCGGGGAAGCCAAAATGTCCTTCAGGTCGGCAATGATCGCCTCGATCTCGGCGAGCTCATCAATGATCTTCTGGCGTTCCAGGGCGGCCAGACGCCGCAGCTGCATGGCGAGAATCGCATCGGCCTGCACCTCGTCAATGGTGAGCAGGTCGATAAGGCCGCGGCGGGCAACATCCACGGTTTCCGACCGGCGGATCAGCGCAATGACCTCGTCCAACATGTCGAGGGCCTTCACCAGGCCGCGCAGAATGTGGGCCCGCTTCTCCGCCTCGTCCAGGCGATATTGGGTGCGGCGCACGATGACTTCGATCTGGTGGGCCACATAGTAGCGGAGCATCTGATCCAGCCGGAGCGTGCGCGGCACCCCATCAACGATCGAAAGCATGTTCGCACCGAAGTTGGTTTGCAGCTGGGAGTGCTTATACAGGTTATTGAGCACCACGCGCGGCACGGCATCCCGCTTGAGCGTAACCACGATGCGCATGCCCACCCGGTCGGAGGATTCGTCCTCGATCTTGGAGATGCCGGCAAGTTTGCCGTCCCGCACCTGCTCGGCGATGCTGGAAATCAGATTATCCGGGTTGACCTGGTAGGGCAGTTCGGTAATCACAATGGTTTGCCGGCTGCCCTCCTCTTCGATGCTGGTCACGCCGCGCATGCGGATGGAACCACGCCCGGTGGTGTAGGCGTCCTTGATGCCCTGGGTGCCAACGATGAGGCCGGCGGTGGGGAAATCGGGGCCCTTAATGTGCTCCATGCAGGCTTCCAGGGCAGTGGCATCGTCCGCATCCGGGTTTTCCAACAGCCAATAGATGGCGTCGGCCAGCTCCCGCAGGTTGTGCGGGGGAATGTTGGTGGCCATGCCCACGGCAATGCCGTTGGAGCCGTTCATGAGCAGGTTCGGCACCCGGGATGGCAAAATGTCGGGTTCCATGGTTTTGCCGTCATAGTTGGGGGAGAAATCCACGGTGTTTTCGCGGATGTCCCGCACCATTTCCATGGCGAGCGGGGTGAGCCGGCACTCGGTATACCGCATGGCGGCGGGGCCGTCGTTGCCGCGGGAACCAAAGTTGCCCTGGCCGTCGACCAGCGGGTAGCGCATATTCCAGTCCTGGGCGAGCCGCACCAGGGTGTCGTAGATAGCGGAGTCGCCGTGCGGGTGGAATTGGCCCATGGTGTCCGACACGGGCCGGGCGGACTTGACATAGCCGCGGTCGGGCCGATAGCCGGAGTCGTACATGGCGTAGAGGATGCGGCGGTGGACGGGCTTCAGGCCGTCCCGAACCTCCGGCAGCGCCCTACCCACAATGACCGACATGGCGTAGTCAATGTAGGAGGTTTGCATCTCCTCGTTGAGGTCGATGGGGAGAATACGATCATAATCACTCACAGCATCCCATGATACCGCGTGCCCAACTAGTGGTATCATAGTGATACCATGGCCATGACGCTTCGACTAGATTCCCACCAAGATCGCGCCCTCTCCCTGCTTGCCGACGCCTGGGGTTGCAGCAAGCAAGAGGCCGCCGTGCGCGCCATCGTGGTCTCCGCCCAACGCACGCTTGCCGACGCCCACATCGCCCAACTCGCGGAAACCATCATCCCGGAGCAGGCCGTGTTGGCGGCCCGAATTCGGAGAAACCGCGGGTAAGCCATGGGTTTTCCGTCGTTAAGCGGGGAGCAATTGCTCATTATTGCGGACGTGTTTTGCGCGGAATATGACGTGGACGTGGCGGATTTTTCGGCGCTGTATGCGGCGGCGAGCGTGACCCGGGCGCAGTTTTCCGGCATTCGCGTGCATACCCCCGACACGGTGGGGCCGGCGCTGGCGGCGACGATCATCAAGCTGGCCCCGCTCACAGACCGCAATGCGGAGTTTTCGGAGCAGGTGCTGCTGGTATACCAGGCCTACCTGGAGCTCTTCGGCTAGCGCCCTCACGGCACCCTATTCGTGGCACTTTTAGTCGCCGCACTCGTGATATCACCCGAAATAACCCGGGAAATGTCTAATTATATGCAGGTAGCACCTGTGATCCGGCTGGCAATTCACTAAGTTTTTCCGGTGTATTGCGCTATCTGGGATAACTCCTGTAACATTTGTGACAGTTGTGATTACAGTTAATTAGAGTGGCCTTTGGTGACTGAAATCTATCGTTATCGTCCCCTATAATCGCTAGGAGTGTTACTTAAGAACTGTGGCGGAAGAATTGCAACAAAACGATCGCAATCGTTGGTAACGCTGACATTGCGGTCGTTTTTTCTTTATTCTTGTCACTAGGTCTCAGGCCACGTTTTTTATCTTTAGAAAGGATATTTGTATGTCTGATCTTTCTGTTCTTCTCGGCGATCAGCGCGAAAAAGTCGCAGCCGAGCTAGCAGAAGTTGCAGAGTCCGCCATCGACGATGCCGGCATTGCTGTCAAGACCGGTTTCGGTGCCGCCAAGTTGGCGGACAAGAATATTGCTGCTAGGGGCGTCAACCGGGTTCTCCCGGAGCTGCTTGAAGCTCTGCAACCTCGTTGGGCAGAATACGAGGCTTCCGATGTAGAAGACTTCGGCACCTACCTCAACACCCACTCTGATGCTGCGATTGCCGACATCTTGGCTGTTGCTGATGCAAACGTCAAGAAGGCCGACAAAGCTACCCTGGAGAAGATCTACGACAAGGTGCGCCCCAAGGCTGCTAGCCTGATGAAGCCGCATGTTCCCATGCTTGGCGACATTCTCGAAAAGCACATGAAGGCCGCCTAATTAGGTCTCGCCTCACCTAGCTAAAGCCGACCCTGGTTTTCTTCGGTGAACCCGGGTCGGCTTTTGCATCCCCTCGCTTTACGACGCCCACCTCCCGGCCCGCCGGCCACAGCCCCGCCGCCCCAGCCCGCAGCACATCTGATAGCTGCGAAACCCCGTTCAATCCCCTCTCCCAAGCCACCCACAACCGGTTTCGCAGCTATCGAACCTGCTGCAAACTGCAACACCCCACGCAGCACATTATCTAAGCTGACAAACCGATTGCAAGAATCCCGCATTCACCCACCCAAGCCAAAACCCCGCTTAGATAATGTGCAGCAAGGCAAAGGTGTTGTACTTCAGAACAGCTAAGCGGGGTTTCTGGTGCCAGCGGTCCCGGGTGTGGGCATGCACACCCGGGAGGGCGTCGTAAAGCGGCGGGGGCTTGCGTATGACGTAACGTCGCACTTTATAGTGAAGGCATGAACGCTTATCCGATTGAGATTTCGCAGCTCAGCAAGGATTTCGGGAAAACCCGGGTACTC
>ERZ773063.25-NODE-25-length-106213-cov-11.197734_pt1 | contig 106213 bp, 103 predicted proteins | sample MGYA00580625_ERZ773063 | MGnify/ENA primary metagenome ERZ773063 (study PRJEB29015, sample SAMEA2738022) | human oral metagenome | biome: human oral; feature: human-associated habitat; material: dental | place: China | collected 2042 ... | reverse complement strand
AACAAAGAACCGAACAGATCCATCTTCGAGTAGGTTAGATTGTGATTTCAATTGTCCTGGTGGATATATATACAAGAATAATGGTTGAACGGATAGATCGTGTACCGATTGTGGTGTTGGACAATGGGCAAAGCCTGGGCAGGATACCACTTGTAAACCATGCACTAATAAGCCAAACGATCCTAAAGCTTACTATACCAGTAGAGGAGATAATAATAATTGTAGTCGAAATTGTAGGGATGGTTACACAAGAGTAGGGAATCAGTGTGTAAAAGGCTACAAGGGATGATGGACTACCTGTTATCCTAGTTGCGGTAGAACATGCACCATACGAAGAACGGTGACCTGTAAAGACTGATGGGGTAATGACGTAGCGAAACATCTCTGTCATGGATGGGACACGGCCACAAGTGATACAGTCTATTGAGATCCTTGTCCTCCACCGCCTCCTCCAACACCACCAACTCCAACCCCTAATCCTAATCCACCTTCTGGATGATGAGGTTGTAGTAATGTGGGTTGAGCTTGTAATGAACATGTCGGTTGCTGTCCTGGACAATGAAGTTGTGAAAATAAAGATCGAAGAGGAATTGGTAAATGTACGCGTCCTGTATCCTGCCAAGCAAGTCCTGGAGGGGGATGCAACGCACATTACGATTGTTGTCCTGGAAACTGAACATGTCAAAATAAAGATCGATTTGGTAATGGAACGTGTAAGGGTGGTAGTTCAGGAAGCCCTACACCGACACCAACACCAACACCAACTCCAAATCCTCCTACACCAAGCTGTAAACCGAATGGAAGTGTCTGTAGTGTATCAAACCAGTGCTGTAGTAAGAACTGTGGAGGTGGAAGAGCAGCAACGAGTGGATATTGTAGCTGAACCTATTCTACAGAACAAAAGAAATGCTTTAAGTATTATGTTTACAGTGATGAATATGATACGCCCGATTCGTTTAAGCAGTATGGAACAAGTTGTTTTAATCGTCAAGGAGGGGGAAGTTATCGCGTTTGATGAGCTTGAAATAGCTGTTCTACATCGAATGACTGTAGTAATTATTCCCAAGGGAAAACAACTGAGGCGATTGACTATACGCCAGGGGGAGGAGTTTGCCTCCTTGATAAGCGGTATGAGTGAAGGTGTGAATCAGTCTCCACATCTATAAGCTGTTCTTCACTCTGAGAATGAAGCTGTAAATCGGCATATGGATGTACTTGGCACCCTTGATCTACTGCCATTCCAAACACTTGTCGCTAATTAACTTTCTAAACCCCAAAAAAAAGATGCCCTCAAATCCGAGAGCATCTTTTTGCTTTCCTATATAGATAGAGTAAAATCTCCTCTTAACGAGAAAAAAATCCTGCTAACATATCAAAGTTTCGCCGCCTTTAAATATTTTCTAAAATAGAAAGAGGGGTTTTCTACTACCAAAAAAAGCAAAAGCTCTTACTCTCGCTTAGCTTCCAAAGGAAACATCTAGCCCCCTGACTGCTGTCCCTTCACTTTCTCGTAGCCGAGCTGTCCACAAGCCCCTTTTGCTTCTCTTCCCATACTATCACGCACCGTCACTGTTAATCCTCAGCTTTCGAGAATCTGCTTGAAGGTTTCGATAGCCAGCTTACTACTTTCTTGGAGATGAATAGCAGGATTTTCGTTGTAAGGAATCAAATTAATGTGAGCGAGTCTACCTTTGAGAAGCTGGACGAGTTCGTGAGCTAATGCAGGAGTATCTGTTAGATCTTTAATCATAATATATTCATAGAAAATCCTATTGTTCGTTGCTTCGACATACTGATCAATCGTTGTCATAAGCTTATCTAAAGGATAAGACTTCCCGATAGGCATAATCTGATTTCTTAACTCTTGATTAGGAGCATGGAGGGAAATTGCCAGCTTCACATCAATCTGATCTTTGATAAGCTGCTCAATTCCGGGAATAATTCAGCACGTAGAAATCGTAACATGCCTTCTTCCTAGAGAAAGTCTATCTTGCTGCAGCATAAGCTTGATCGCCATCTTCGTATGCTCATAATTGAGAAGCGGTTCGCCCATCCCCATAAAAACAATGTTTCTCACGCTATAGTTTGTCCCGTCTTCTTTTTTTCAGAACCTCTTCTTGATATAGCTATTAGCAAAGAGCACCTGAGAAATCATCTCTTCCCAGGTCAAATTCTTCCTGAATCCTAATTTCCCAGTCACACAAAAAAGACACTGCATCGCGCAGCCGACCTGAGAGGAAATACAAAGCGTGATGCGGTTAAGTTTAGGAGTTTGATTCTGAACATATTTTTCATGCTGCCAGTGATACATCAGGATTGCCTCAATCAGGTGCCCATCTCTCGTTTTGAACGCAAATTTCGTAGTATCTGCAGCTTCTACCATTTCTACGAGTTCTATCGCCAAGAGATCAAAGTCTGACTGAAGTTGCGACCTGAGTTCCTTTGAAAGGGTAGTCATCGCATCTCGTTCAGTATTCTGGTTCTTATAGAGCTCAAAAAGAATTTGCTTGACCTTGAACGGTTGAAGCTTGTGAAGCTTTGCTCGGGTATTCAGTTGTTCTTCATTAAAAAGCGTTGGTTTGTGTGCTACCATTTCTTCAAAGACAGCTATCATACTAAAAAGGGATGACTACGATGCTAAGTAACCATCCCAAAAGAAAAAATCTGATTTTAAAGCCTATTTCAATACTTTTCATCGCCAATAATGTTATTTCAAGTTGTAGTTTTGAGGCCAAAAGAAAGGAGAACGAGAGCAACCTTCAGTCTTACACATAATCTCGGAGATTAACGTCTTCCCATCACGAGTAGCGAGAGTTACTTGCCATTCTTCCTCAAAGTGATGATCGGGTTGGATGGTATATTTGAGAGTATAAGAATATTGCCTTGTTTGTTTCTGAGTGTTGATAGATCCAGGGATGAGGAAGACATCCTGGAGAAGCACCGTATCCGCCAAATGTTTAGTAAAAATCTGAATATTTTTCTGGTTCCAATGGTTGAGCCAAGCGGTCGAATTTTTGAGCGGACGGTCAACGAGATCGTTCATTTCAGTGATTTGATTATTCGTGAGGTAGCTATAAAAATTCTGAATCAACTGCGGATCATCTGCAAGGTTTGCTTCTACTCATGTCCCAGAATGAGCCAAAACCCCAGTAGTTTCGTCGGTAGAGGAGGTATCAATCGAAATTTCGGCATCCTTTCACTGAGAAGGAGTGAAGGTATCAAGAGGGGAAAGATCATAGCCCTGCCCATAGATAAACGCCTTGTAAAGTGCAAAAAAGAAAAATACAAGTGAAAAGATAAATACTACCACAATCCATGTAGGGACTTTCTTCTTCTCAGGAGTGGCTTCCAACGGTCTTACCTCTTCCAATTGCTTTACAGAGAAACTGCGTTCTAGCTTAGTCTTCACTGCTACTTTTGGAGCCGATGTTTTCCTTGGCTTTGGAGTAGATTGAGGTTTGGCTTTTGTCGCAGAAGTGCTCGTTGCAGAAGCAGCCTTTGTCCTAGTTTTTGGGGTAGAAGTGGCTGGTTTCTTTGCTGGAGTCTTGGGAGCTTTTGCTTTAGGAGCCGAAGGTGTTGTCTTCTTTTCTGGCATAGGGAAAGGAGAAGAAAATAAAATCAGGTTATGAACCATCTATTTGGAAGCAAATATACCGAGTTTTTAGGAGAAATCAAGAGAAAGTCAATCAAAACTTCCATTTGACAACTTATAAGAAATTCGTATGATAACACCATCTGAAATTAAAGTATCAGAATTTTATCTCTTTTCTCTTTTACACAATGCCAATTACAACTACAACATGGATAATTGTGGCGATCATTTTCATTGTTATACTTGTTATAACGCTGTATAACCGCTTGGTAAGACTCAAAAATAATAGAGAGAACGCTTTCGCGGATATCGACGTTCAGCTCAAACTCAGATTTGATCTTGTAGAAAATCTCGTGAATACGGTTAAAGGTTATGCTACGCACGAACAGGAAACCTTTCAAAAAGTTATTGAAGCAAGGAATAGTTTCGCTCATGCAGGTTCTGTAGACAGCAAAATCGCTGCTGATAACCAGCTCACAGGAGCTCTTAAATCTATTTTTGCACTTGCTGAGAGCTATCCTGAGCTCAAGGCAAACGAAAACTTTCTCGAGCTTCAGACGGAGCTTTCAGATATTGAAAATAAGCTAGCTGCTGCAAGGAGATTCTTCAACTCTGCTACAAGGGAGTACAATAATGCTATTCAGACGTTCCCAAGCAACTTTATTGCAGGAATGTTTGGTTTCAAAACTGAGAAAAGCTTTGAGTTAGACGATGTTTCAGAAAGGAAAGCTCCTAAGGTTAAGTTCTAAGGCTTCCCTCATGTATAATCACAGAGAAAGAAGCTTTTATCAGAATAAAAGACTGAATCTCTTCCAAAGAGTTGGCGAAATGCTGACTCTTTTTTCGTCCTCCACAACCCATCATAGCGACCTCAGGACCTCCTCAATCAAGCGAAGCGAAACGCACACAACCGCAGCGTGATAATCCATTTGCTCTGCTCATCACGATGAACAAGATGATACGCAAGCTGAAAGGGGAATCTGTTTGCGGGAAGGTAAAGCAACCTTTCCCGACAGGTAGACGTTCGGACGAAATATTGGAAAGAGTCATACAGAGGCTACTAACAAATAAGCTCCATCCCGATAGCGTTGATTTCATTTCAAAGGTATCGGAACAAGATCGAGTTGAACTCTTTTTAGGCTCACTGTAGCCGTAGCGATGCCAGCGGAGGTCTTTCTGGGCTTACTGTAGCCATAGCGATGCCAGCGGAGGTCTTTCTGAGGTTACTTTGGCCGTAGCGATGCCAGCGGAGGTCTTTCTGGGCTTACTGTAGCCATAGCGATGCCAGCGGAGGTCTTTCTGAGGTTACTTTGGCCGTAGCGATGCCAGCGGAGGTCTTTCTGAGGTTACTTTGGCCGTAGCGGAGCCAGCGGAGGTCTTTCTGACATCACTCAACCCGTCATAGCAACCAAAAGGACGCATTGCCCCCTTTCCCCTCCTAAAGAGACGACCACAGCAACCTCTCATGGCTTTTTTTCTCTCATAAGAAGGAGTGGTCTCCGAGGGACTGAGTGTTTTACTGCCCAAAGCTCTCCTAATTTGAGCAACTTCCCTTCGTCCGCTGTTCGCTTCACCAGATCCCAGCCTATCAGAGCGAGCATGCTGACCATAATCTTTGATACCATTAAGCAATCTCGCTGCTCTCTCTACAAAAAAAGTCAAAAATCAGATTTTTATCTCCTTTCTCCCACAATTTTACCTAGGTAAGAAGACCTTCCTAGCAACTTCCCCTTGAAAAACAAAAAAAACTATATAAACTACGCCAGCTCACAAGCAATATCTTATCTGAATAACTTGCTACCATGAAACGAAAGATCATTATCCCACGAGGATTATTTAGTATTACCTTGCTTGTCCTTGGCGCAACCTATTCTTTTGAAGGCGTAAGGATGGGAATGGCGAAGCACCTCGCAGGAAGCCTCGAAGCTTACAAAATGGACCGACAACGCTGAAGCGATACGACGACGATTTCAGCCACCTCTCGACAAAAGAGATCAAAATCTGATCAGGACAAAATCATTCCCCTCTCTAAAGAAGGAATCATCAACCTTGATGATTACCGCATGGATCGTGAACAGCAAATGCAGAGGAATGCTGTCTTTCCGATCAGGATGGAATATCCAGATTTCTTCAAACTTTCCGAGTCTGAGGGGATAAAAATCGAAATCCTTTCCTGACAACTCTACTATCCCTACGCCTACACGTATGGAAACGATCTTTTTGATACCTATCCTCTCACTGAAGACAGCATAGGGGCGATGAATCATAGCCTTCCAACCTTTGCCAGTCAGACTTCCACCTCTTGAGCATCGGCTACTTCATGCTTAGCATATCTCAATGGCTATCAACCAAATCCTACGCTTCCTTCCGACTGTTATCAGACGATTTTCAATAGAGGAGTAGAGCGTCATCTCGGAATCCTTCTCAACGCTACCCCATGAACCGTGATCCAACTGACAAAAATAAGCCATTCTTAGGATTCCCAACAGCAAAATCCTAGCATAATTCCCAAAGAAATTGAAAAACTCCCCAAGAGATACTTAGGGAGCTTTTTACTTTTCTCTGATGCCACCAGAGTTGGTGGTCTTAGGAGCGAGTGCTCCTGTAAACCATTACTTTGCTCGGAAGAAGATTCCGAGAGGTAATAACCGGAAGGTTGTCACCCTTTGAGAGCGATAATAGTTCAAGGGATTTGCCGCCAATACAGATAGAGCGAACCTGAATTTCATCTCTATTGACTATGTTAGCATCAATTACGATGCCGACCCATCCTTGACTTGGAACTCCAGCTCCATAATCAGGCTGATAGAAGATGAAATCTCCCTTTTTAGGAATATCACGAAGAGAAACCGGGTAAGAAACATACCCCCAGTGCTTCAGAACCGAAACAAACTGGTTGAGAGATACTGCACTATCAAGCTTGAAGGAGTTTCGAAGATAGACAACGCAGTAAGTGTTTCCAATAACGGCACCCTTCAAAATTTGAGGCGCCAATTCCTGAACAGAAGAGACCTCAAGCATGTTAGCAGCTTGCTTCTGAGGAATGCGGGTGATAGTAGTCACGTCTTCTTTCCAGCAAGAGCTGAGAAGCAGACATACGGTTACCAAAATCACAAAAGAGATCGTTAAATTTTTGTTAGGTCTCATACATTTGATTGTTTACGAACAAGACATACGAAGCGTCTTGATCAAGGTTATTATTAATATAAGTAATAAAGGTGAAGACAGAATGCTTCAATGGAACGTCTGAGTAATAGAGTCCGTCCCCAACTCCAGAAGCCTCCCCTCATCGAAGGAACAAACTTCAAATCTTTTTTCTTTTTATTTTGACACTGCTATCTATACATATTTATATATAAATGTCAAGATGAAATAAGGAGATTCTGACACAATCTTTTTAGAATAGCATATTACTACGCGGATAGCCTTTCGACGAGATCATTACTACCTCAAAATCTCTTAAACTTAGTTAATCTACAGCTTTTAGGTAATTTTTTCACTTCACAGGCTTTTCGTTCTCCAATCTTTTGAGCGATCAAAAAAACTCCTCAAGGAAAGCCCAGGGAGTTCTTTTTTTCTGATAATCATTGGGGACCCTTCCACCGGTAAACACTAATCTTTCGGATATTCAGATGATATGAGGTGAGCAGACATACGATCTCACCTTCATTGGCAGTTGCTTTATAGTTCCAGCGACATGCACCGACAGAGCTAATACGCGCTACTCCATTATTCTCAAAAGAAACGTCGTAGACGACACCAATCCAGCCCCACTCAGGGTTAATCGCTTCCCCGTAGTCAAGATGATAGAGAATGATATCCCCTTCTCTTAAATCATTCCTAGACTTCAATTTAGGCTCTTCATAGTTGTACTGCTCCAATATCGGCTTGAAATCGATAGGTTTCATCTGATGATCAAGCTTTAGTAGATGTAAGGCCACATCAATACAGTCAGGATTGCCAGCAATGCTACTTGTCAGCCACTTTGGAATGTTAACATCCTGAGAACATGGAGGAATAAGCGACTGCGATCGCTCATAAGAACTGAAAGAATAATGTAAAACATCTCTTTCTTTGCAGGAATTCAAACAGAACCCCATCACCATTACTATCCAAATGGATACGAACGAAATTTTGTTAGTTTTCATATAAATTTTATTATTGTGAATGGAGTGAGAGTAGCACTACATTCAGGTATTACTACTTTTTACAACAAAAATGAAGTCTGCCTCCTTCAGTGGAACACTTGAGTAATAGAGTCTGTTCCGAACTCCAGAAGCCTACAATCCAAACAAATCGCAGGCTTCAGCCTTTTATTTTTTTTATTGCGGACAAAAAAATAGGGATTTTTTATCTAAAGTCAAGGAGAAAAATCTGAATCAATGCTGCTAGGAGGTTCCCATCCTACAACTCTTTAGGCTTCCTCTGATGGAGTCTTATCTTTCTTTGACTTCATATTTCTTCTTTTTAATTACCAATCCCCTTCCACTACCAAAAAAAGGAGGCGGACATACCACACTCCTTTCTTTAATATTCTCCTGCTTATTTTAGCTCAAGAGAAATAATTTGACTGCTTCCATTAAGATTCCTGTTCCGGAAGAGATCAAAAAGGGCTTTTTGTCATTGTTCTCTCGTTTTCTGATCGCTTACCATTTTTATTAGACTATAGTACTGACTTACCACGATTCTTTCGTCCTGAGTCAAACTTGAGGCACTTGTTAATTGACCTCCAGCCATCTGTAAGAAGATTTGGTAGAGTTTTTCTTCATCCACTTGCTTCTGAAGGGTGTTTGCAACATCTCAGAGTCCTTGCTGTGTAGGAAGTCTCTGTCCAAAGAGGGCATAGATTTTAAAAATGAAATCTTCATCCTTAGCGAAGAATCTAGCAACCGCCATCTTTGCTCTAATAAGGAGAAGGTCTTCAGGAGAATGACTTCCAAAAACACTTGTTAATTCTTCATCAGAGAGTGTAAAGGCATATTTCGCACCAATATTATTGGTAAAAATAAGCTTGAGGTAGCCTTCCTGTGCCATCTTTACGAGCATACTGATAGTTCCATGAGTTTCAATGTGTTGTTCGTCTGAAGTAAGCCTTGCAAAGAACCTATAGAAAAGGCTTTCATTTCCTTCTCCTGCTCTTCCAACCGTTCCAATATTTGGATCAATGATAAGATATTTGAGTTTCTCATTTTTAAGTCTTTGGTAGGATCTACAGCTATTAAAGTCTGACAGCTCTTCCCAGAGTCGAGTCAGCATACCATCGAGTCTCAGATTCTTCTGGTTATTCAAGAAGTATTGAAGGTAAGTTCACGCAATAAGTACGCCTTCATCCGCAGTTCTATCCTTCACCGCTTCAAGAAATGGCTGATATTGTCCAAACTGCATATTGAAGATATCTTTCGCAGTAAATTTATAGCTAATGGTATTTTTTAGTTCCAGCTTATCTCCGAATTCTTGTTTTTCTCCAACGTTAGACTTGTACTGTTCAAATGGTCATTCACCTGCCTGAGAAGCAATCCTCATACCATTCATAAATGCCTGGATGACAAGGAAAATCGCCAAGAATCCAACAAGTAGTCCATATATTGTTTTAAACTCTATGCTGCTTTCTTTTTTAGGAGCCCATTCCTGCAAGAGCGCAGTGACAGTGAGCGTAGACCAAATTACGAGACCTAATCCATACCAGAGGATTCCTCCACCAATAGCCCACCAAATGATCCACCCGATTACCGTTCCAAAGCTGAGAAAGAGTAGATGCTTATGCTTTCTATCATAGCTAAGGATTGCATAGAGCAATCCAAAACCAATCACAACAAATACACAAAGCCAGATGAGTCCTATATCAGTATAATAGCTAGAGAGGTTCTGAAGTGACCGATTAAAAACGATGTTAAGAGGTACAATATATCTATAAGGGATAAATACACTACCTGTTGTCGTTAATATACTATGTTCGTGATAGTAAGTCTCCAAAGCCTTATACTCATCTCTAAGGTCTTCTCATGAGGCTTGTGCATCTAGAAGCGATTTCACCAAAGCTTGAGCAGCACCATTTTTAGAAAGTTGAGACGAAAGTGCTTCAATCGCAGAGAGATTTTTCGCGTCCAAAAGGTTACGATTCTTGCAGAGGAGAAGCCCATCACTATCCCAACCAAAGCAAGTATTTTCTTTCAAGAAGGCAAGTTTTAGTAAAGCTCAACCGACCCCTGTGTGCTTAAATTCTCTCCATCCAAATCCTACATATCTTCCCACATCCTCACTTAGAGAGCTTCCAGGAGCCTGTTGCTTCGTGCTATCAAGTTCTTGAGGGTCATTGGCTTCTTTGAGGCATTGCTGATAGTCAAGATCTTGAGTCGCACGATTAAGCACAGCACGATCAATATCAGACTGTCTATCGGTATTGATTCTCACAGTAGTTTGTGCAAGAAGTGGTTGCTGTTTCACTATTTTTGTTGTTGCTTGATTTTCAGGGGTAGATTGGGCGAGAAGAGTGCTTTTAATAAAAGTTCAAATCTGAAAGTTACCAGCAGTTATGCTAGAGACAAGCACCCATGGTCCTTTAAAAAGAAACAGCGTTGCAATGAGTGTAATCCCCCAGATTACAATATGCTGAAATCCCTTTAAAAACTGATCATTTCTTGAGATTAATCCGCGGATTCCTCCAATGACAGCAATTACTATTCCGATAGCGAAGAGCCATTTCCCCAGCTCAGGAGTAATGAATGCTGAAGCAAAAAGTGGCTGCACAACTCCCATAAGCCCAAGTGTTGCAATACCGGTTCCTACAAGGGTTGTTGTATTGAGCCAAAAGCCAACAAGTAACAATGCAAAGATCACAACATCAATAAAAGCGGTTGGTTTTGCCATAACGGCAAATCCAAAGAAGAGAGCAGAGAGAATAAGATATTTCAAACTTTGTTTTGAATCAGTATCGATTCCCTTCTTTTGGAAGTGGTTAAGAAAAATCATCCCTCCAAACAAAGCAAGGATCGTCAGTGCAAGAACCCCCATATCGGTCTTATTATCTACAAACACGAGAAATGCTCCCATCCCACTTGTAAGCCACATCAGAAGAAGTCCTCGTCCTACAAGGAAAGAAGTCTGATCAGTTTCTTCAGAGGATTCCTTTCTTCCGAAGACAAGGAGTGCTTCTTTGAGCACTCCAAGTCAAAAGATTAACACGAGAACCCCGCTAAAAGCATTAAGGTTAATAGCAACAGTATCTTTCGCAATATTGAAGAAGTTTCCGAGAGGTGCCCAGAGAGAAAAGAAAAAGGAGATGTATCCCTGCCAGAGATATTGTACTCCATTAGCAGGACCTATATTTCCCCAAAGAATACCTGCATTTTCGGCAATAACCTTAGGGACATACATATATTCGTGATTCGCATCCCAAGCAGTAGAATACGGAATATATGAGTGAGAAAAGTTAAAAAAGTAATATCAAAACGAAATCAGAAGCAAAACAGCCGAAATCCATCAGATTTTTGAAGCTTTATTCGCTGATTTCCAGCTTTCTAGACAAGAAATAATATTCTCTTCATGAACTTTCATCGCCTTTCTTTCGAATCGCATAAGCACGAGAAGCCCTCCAAAAATTACTCGATTTACGACACTATAAAAAAGCTGAATTCCCATCAGGATTTGCATCAGGAGAAGAAAAGTCACGAGTCCTAATCCAAAGGTGAGAAGCGTTTCTTGCCATCTTATCTTTTGAAAAAGCTTTAGCTTCCTTGATATGAAGTTCCCAAGCGAAAAAACAGCAAGAATGAAGCCTATTACCAAAAGGTAAAGGAGAAACGTATTGAAAAGAAGTGGAATAGCAGCAAAGAGTGTGAGTAGTCCTCCAGAAAAGATTGCATGAAGGAGGGAAAAAGTTCAAAGTCCAGCTCCAATACCAAGGATCAGTTTCTTTAAGGTCAGCTTTTTTTTGCTGGTAATAAAAGAAATTGGGATTCGCGCTGCTAATGCTGAAGATAGGAGCAATGCCAAATTTTTTCAGGACAAAATCATTGCCGTATAGTAGCTATGATTCTCCCAAAAACTGATCATCCCTTCTATTCCGACAATAATCAGTGTCGCGAATAAAATTCCCATTACAATTTTCTTTAGTTTCATAGGCAGAATAAAAAATAAAAAGAGAAATCTGACTTTTTATAGTGTTTTACTCTCTTTTTTCAAGGATAAGAAATCTCTTGCATTCTCTTGCATAAAAAATAGAGTAGAAGGTAATTTTATCCCTTTCTTCTAGTATGCTTAAGATCAAAGCTTTCTTCCGAATTAATGGTATTATTTTAATGCTATTAGGGCTTTTCCTGTTTTTTCAGCCAGAACTTGCACTAAGAGTTGTTATTATTATTTTCTGAATAGAGCTTCTCCTTTCAGGAAGCGCAGGAATGGCAATCGCTCGACTCCAAAAAGACTATCCTTATAGAGGAATCTTATTCTTTTGATCTGTAGTTCAGACAGGATTTGGACTTCTGCTTTTAGTAATTCCTCAGCTTTGAGAGTTATTGATGAAAATTCTGATTATTCTCCTATGAATCGCCTCTATCGCAAAGGGGACTCTTACCATTTTTGATGGCTTCAAAGCGAGAGATATGCAGATTGGGACTCGACGAGTCTTATTATTTATGGGAGGAGTTGCGATTCTCTTCTGAATTTTCCTTGTGAGTTATTCCTTCCTTAGTCTTCTCTTTTTTAATATCATATTAGGCGTGGCCATTACAATTTTTGGAATTGGGTTGATTATTTCCGGCTTCCAGCTCAAAGAGGGGGAGGTGAAGAGTATCGAGTCAGATCCTTCAGAATCGCTTCCTATGACATAAATTCATGGGTTTAAAGGTACTTTGCATAGCCCTTATCTTTGTTCATATCAAAAAACCTCTCCCTTTCTGTTTATTCTTTTTAGAAAGAAAGAGGTCTTTTTAATGCAAAAGCTTACTTTTATTCTTCTAGAATTCTTAACATTTTATCAATAATTTCTGGAGCAAGATTATTTCACATTTCTGGTTCCGGAGTAAAGTCAGAGCTAAGCATTTTTATGAGTCTCTGAGGAGAAGGCTCATCTCCATTCATATAGCCATTGAGGAAGTCTTCATAAGAGGTTTCCCAAGGTTGACAAGTGGGGTATTCATAGGTTCATTCAAGTTCTCCATCAACACAAAGCCTAAGCTGAACCCTACAGGGAATGTCCGTAAAGCCATTCTGAAATCTATAAGCCTTCGTAAACTGCCCAGCCTTTATTGTTTCTCACCAAGGTGATATGCAATTTTTACGAGGGGTCTGTTCTAATGGAATTTCATTTGGAGTTGCACTTGTCTCATTTCTAAGTGGTCAAGAAATAAGGTGAGGTTTATCATTAGGAGCACGCTTCCCGTGTAAATTAAAATCAGCATCCTCAAATCTTGCCTTTTTATCAGGTTGAATATATTCGTTGGTAGTGATCGCTGCTTCAGTATTCGTCGTAATATGAGAATACTTTTTGATATTCCCATTGAGATTTTCATCGCAAGAGGCTTGAGTAAAACTACCGGAAAGTTTTCAGTTTTTGCAGGTTCTCCTTTCAAGATTGCAAACATAAGGAGCATCAGCTCTCTGTTCATAAGCAAGTACAGATCCTCAATGAGCGATTTCATATCCTCGAGGAGTAATGCAGGACTTTGCCTCAAAAACTTTCTCTTTAACTTTATCATCCATTCCATAGAGCAAAACGACATATCTGACCGCCCCTTCAGGAAGCTCTACAATATCTCCTCTGATCAAATATTCAAAAATCATATTGATAAAGACTGAACGATCTTCCAAAGTTTTCCAAAGTGCTCCATATGCTTTTTTAGGTGTTTTTAAGATCTGATTTCAGCTCATTATAACTGACGAATCTTGTCAAGACTCCTTTCATCAGGAAAAAAAATCAGAATTTTCATCAGGTGCTGCATGATGTTCTCAGTCCTCTTCTCAAGATGCAAAAAAATCATCAGATCACAACGATCATTTCTCAATCTCAGGACTACTTTCTTGCTGCTCTATGCTAGACTTTGGAAGAAGAAAGTCTCGAGTTTGCGGTGCGGAATGTTCTCCAGTAACTGTCTCCCCAAAAAGTATATGAGAAAGTCCATTTTCTTCCAAAAAAATCCATTGCATGACCTGAGTATTTTTCTCATCTCGCTTATTGCGATAAGATTCATTTGCATTAGGGTTAATGTTTACCAAGATCGTAACTCCAAAAAACAAAATTAAGGTATACGCAATAAAGGAAAGGATATTCGGTTTTGTTAACCTTTCTGATTTCAATCTTCTTATTCTTCTGATTGCCATAGTCTTTTCTTTATAATTGTCTGATAAAATTCAGTCCAATTATACTTGACAAACAGAAAAAATGCAAAAAATAAAAGACATTTTTATTCAAAGCATCCAAAAATAGATCAATCCCTCCTTTAAAGAAAACAAAACGCACGTATGCTTATTTAATTTTATAGATACGAAGCGTTTCTTACTATGCAATAATCCCACTTCATAGGCAGGTTTCTCCATTATACAAGACAAAAACCTGACCAGGAGCGACTGCTCGCTGAGGAAAATCAAAACGAATAATTAATTCAGATTCTCTTTTTTTTAATAATAAACAATCAACAGGGGGATTCTGACGATAGCGAATTTTTCCAGTAAGTTTTTCGCCTTCTGGATAAGCCTCACCGATTCGATGCCAATCTTTTACAGTAATTTCCTGAGTTTGAAGCTCATCAGCATCTTTATCGCAAACATAAACAATGTTCTCCTTTACATCAATACGATACACATAAGCTTTAAAATTCAGTCCTAATCCCTGTTTTTGACCTATCGTAAAAAAGTAAGCTCCATCATGAGTTCCTACCGTTTTTCCCTCCAAGGTTCTTATTTCCCCTTTGTTAATAGGAAATTTCTGCGCAAGAAATTGTTTAATCGGAATGTTGCCGACAAAACAGAGCCCTTGAGAATCTCTACGATAGGCATTTGGCAATCCAATTTTTTCAGCAATCGCTCTCACTTCCGGTTTTGTGAGCTCTCAAAGAGGGAAAAGTGAATGCTGAAGCTGAAATTGGTTTAGCCCAGCGAGAAAGTAAGATTGATCCTTATGGTGGTCCACTCCACGAAGGAGATGAAACATCGTTTTTCAATCTTCTTTTTGATATTCTTTAATTCTAGCATAGTGACCGGTTGCAATCTTGTCAAAACCTTGTTCCAAAGCTCTCTCCAAAAAAACATCGAACTTGATCAAAGAATTACAAAGCACATCTGGATTCGGAGTAATCCCTTTTTGATAGCCTGCATAAATATAGTCAATAATTCTCTCCTGATACTCTTTTTGAAGGTCAAAAGAGCGAATTTCAATCCCTAAAAATTCCGCAACTTTTATTGCGTCAACCGAATCATTATACGTAGTACAGTTCCCTCTGTCAGAAACATAGTTTTTCATAAAACCAGCGACGACCTCATGTCCCTCTTGTTGCAAAAGATACGCCGCGACAGCACTATCTACGCCTCATGAAAGTCCTACCAAGATTTTCATCTCTTACCAAACAAATAAATAAAATTTTTATAGTGAAAAGCCATCTATTTACAATTAAAAGAAAACTGACTTCCAAAAGCCAGTTCCCTTAGGTAATAAAGATATATTTTTAAATCTAGTACATACCTCACATTCCGCCCATGCCTCACATTCCTGCATCAGCTCCTCCGTGATTGCAAGAGCAGCCTTCTGCTTTTGGAGCATCTACGATCACGCTTTCAGTCGTAAGGAACATCGCAGCAGTAGAAACCGCGTTTTGAAGTGCAACTCTCAGCACTTTTGCTGGATCAATAATTCCTGCTTCAAAGAGATTTTTGAATGTCCCTTCTTTGGCATCAAAACCGTAGTTAAAATCTTCAGATTCCTTTACTTTTTCTACTATCCAATCTCCCTTGAAACCTGCATTATTTGCGATTTGGCGAACAGGATATTGGATCGCATCTCTCACGATCTGCACAGCAACTTGTTCATCAGCATCTTCTAATCTGAAGCTATCCAAAAGCTTTGAAAGCTGAAGCAATACGCTTCCACCTCCGGCAACGATTCCCTCCTCAATAGCAGCTCTAGTTGCGTTCAAGGCATCTTCAATCTTGTATTTCTTGTTTTTCATCTCCATTTCAGTCGCAGCTCCAACCTGAATTACCGCCACTCCACCAACGAGTTTAGCCAGTCTTTCAGCTAATTTTTCTTTATCATAATCAGAAGTGGTCATTCAGAGCTGTGCTTTGATTTGATCGGCTCTTTCATTGATAGCGGTCTGATCCCCTTTCCCATCTACGATTACGGTCGTGTCTTTAGTCGCAATTACTTTATCAGCTCTTCCAAGCATCTCAATCGTAGCATCTTCTAGTTTAAGCCCAAGCTCTTCTGTAATCACTGTTGCACCAGTTACTACCGCGATATCGCGAAGCATTTCCTTTTTCCTATCTCCGAATCCTGGAGCCTTCACGGTCAAAACATTCAGCATTCCTCTGATTTTATTCAAAACCAAAGAAGCCAGAGCCTCACCCTCAACCTCCTCAGCAATAATCACAAAATCCTTTTTCCCAGTCGCAGCAACTGCCTCCAAAACCTGCAAAATCTCCTTGATAGAAGAAATCTTCTTGTCGGTAAGCAAAATATAAGGCTTATCAATTATTGCTTCCATTCTCTGAGGATCAGTTACAAGGTAAGGACTAGAATATCCCTGATCAAATTGCATTCCTGTCTTGATTTCTTTGGTCAGACCGAGAGATTTTCCCTCTTCAACAGTAATGGTTCCGTCTTTTCCGATCTCCTCAAAGACATCAGCGATCAGATTTCCTACTTCTTCATCTTGAGCAGAAATTGTCGCTACTTGCTTGATTTTCTCTTTACTATCTCCGATTTGCTGGGCTTTCCCTTCAATTTCGGCTACAAGCTTCTCAACCGCCTTATGAAGCCCCTTTCCAAGAGAGAAAGGATTCACTCCAGACCTGATATATCTGAGCCCTTCGCTCGCCATCGCCTCTGCAAGCACAACGGTCGTAGTCGTTCCATCTCCTGCTTCTTTATTGGTTTTTTCTGCGGCTTCTTTGAGCATGCTTGCTCCAATGTTTTCGGATTTGTCTTCAAGTTCAATTTCTTTGGCTACGGTCACTCCATCATTCGTTACGATAGGTCCTCCGTAGGATCTTTCAAGGATTACATTTCTTCCTTTTGGTCCCATAGTGACCTTCACGGCATCTGCAACCATTTGCATTCCGCTAAAGATTTCTTTTCTGGCTTCATCACCATACTTAATGTGTTTTGGCATTGTTATTATATGTATCAAAATAAAAAGTCTGATTTTAACTAATTTTTCTATCTCCTAAGTCGTCCTTTAACTAGACATAATCTCAGCGAGCTTGAGTAGAGCATCGTCTGATGATTTAAAGCTCGATTTCTGATTTGAGGAATCTACGCTCATTTCTGTTTGAGAAACCGATTGATGAGGGTGCTCTACGCTATAAAGGAAGTTAATGAAGTTTTCCAATGTCATTGGCAGATTCTTCTTGTAATAAAGAGGAGTAATTCACTCATATCAGAGCTCTTTCGCCCTCTTAAAGTAAGGAGCGGCTCGATGCTCTCCTCAGCTGGCTTCCTTTTGATAGCTATCTACGACTCTCATTACGAGCGTTATAGCCTGGGCATTTGAAAGGTATTGCTTAGGAAGGAGTTTATTCTTTTCCCCAATAAAAATACCAAACCCACAAAGAGTTTTGAGATCATTCTGATATGCAGTATCCGCTTGGTAGATGTCAGACGCCTTACATCCACGATCAGTATAATCCTTTTTAGATACTTCCAAAATATACTTAAGCAAAATTGGGGCAACTTCTTGCCTTTTCAATACCGAACTTCACAAAACTCATGAATGTAGAGAAAGGATCCCGCGGTCATACGCCCACTTAAAAGTGTCTACCGGATCCACAGCAAAAACATTCCCTACCAAAAAGAATGCTCAAACCATCATCCCCAAAAAATATTTCCTCATCATTAACATAGATCACAAACAGGTAAATTTAAGCCTCTTTTGCCATAATATAATTCTGCTTCATTACAAGATATTTCTTTTTTTCTCCATCTTCATCAATTTCTAGTTCATCAATAGAATATTTTGCGAAATACACAATGTCACCAACCTTTACATCAACGGACGCTCTAGAGCCATTCTCAAGGATTTTACCAGCTCCGACAGCTACAACTTCTCATTTGCTCGGCTTCTCTTTATTTTCTGGAAGGATAATCCCAGATTTTGTTGTTGATTCTTGGACGAGTGGTTTCACAATAACGTGATCCTCTAATGGAATAAGTCTTGTCATACGATTTATCTATAAAAAATAAAAAACCAGATGATATCCTCCTGTTTTTTTGTGATATCACATAAATTAAACAGGTGCTACGTAGTTATAAAAAAGTCAAAGAAAAATGCAAGAGAAAATACAAACCTTGCCCAGAATGTAAAACCTAAATAATTTGTAAATTGATTGCTAGAGAATAATTGTTGGAATTGGGGATCTAAAAAAACTTTCTTATTTTTTGCTTTTTTTACTTTTTAGTTTATAATTAGTTTGTTTAATGAAACAGATAATGGTATGGAAACTGTACAATTTAAGGCACAATTACAGCAATCTATCCTTAGGTCAGATATCGTGAAGATTTTTGATAATCTTTTGACGATTGCCGTAGAAGAAGGTGCATCAGATATCCATATTGAACCACTAGAAAATTACTCAAGAATTAGACTAAGAATAGATGGAGTCCTACAAGAACTCATCCAATATCCTCGTTCTCTTCATGAATCAGTTATCTCCAAGTTTAAAATTGAATCCTGACAGATGAGACCAGATGAGAAGAGACTCCCTCAGGATGCCAGAGTTTCTAGTATCACTCAAACAAATAAAGAAATAGATCTTCGTGCAAATACACTGCCAACCGTTTGGGGAGAAAAACTTGTAATGAGAATTGTGGATAAATCAAAATCAATTCCAGCACTCAATCAATTGGGAATTGTTGGATCAAATAAGGTTACAATTGAAAAGCATCTTTTAGATCCAAACGGTATTTTGCTTAATACAGGACCAACAGGATCTGGAAAGACGACGACGCTCTATGCAGCACTAAATGAAATTAATACCATAGAGAGAAATATCATTACTTATGAAGATCCAGTTGAAAACAAAATGGAAGGACTCAACCAATCTCAGGTAAGATCAGATATTGGATATACGTTCCTCTCAGGTCTAAGATCTGCATTGAGACAGGATCCTGATGTAATCATGGTGTGAGAAATCCGTGATAAGGAAACACTAGAAATGGCGATGGAGTCTTCAATGACGGGACACCTTGTTTTTTCAACAATTCATACGAATTCAGCAGTAGAAACCCTAACAAGAGCATTTAATCTTGGAGCAAAGCCTTTTATGGTTGCTGGAACGTTTAATCTTGTGATTGCACAGAGACTTTGTAGAAAAATTTGTCCACATTGTGCAACTAAGATCAACGTTCAGACTGATCCTAAGTATCTCAATGCTCTAGAAACATTCAAAGAGTTTGACAAAGATGCTTTGAAAGATGAATTAATAAGTAGGTGAATCACAGGTCAGCAACGAAATACCTTCATCAAAGAAGGAATCATATCTGTGGGAACAGGAAAAGATCCTAAAACCTGAGATACTTGTCCGGTATGTGGAGGATCAGGATATAAGTGAAGAATCGGAATTTACGAATTGATGGACTATACAGACGATATAAAAATGCTGATCTTAGACGGAAAATCAGCTTTTGATATTGGGCATTATGCTCTGGCAAAAGGAATGATTGATCTTGAAAGAGATGGAATTTTTAAGATTATTCATGGAAATCTCTCTTTAGATGAGTTATATAGATACGTAAGGATGAGGAATAAAAGATAAAAGGTTTTGAGTATATAAAGTAAATTTACATCAATTAAAGAAAAAATGAAAATAAACTGATTTGATTCATTGATTCAGCAGCTCAATAAGCCAAGCCTGAAGCAAAAGGTAAATTTCTTTAGACTTTTGTCCGTATCCCAAAATGCTGGATTAGGAATTAGAGAATCTCTTATCTCTATCAAAAAATCAGAAACTCATAAAGGATTTAGGGAAATCCTTGAAGACCTGATCGTATCTCTTACCGAAGGTGCATCTCTCGCTCAAGCATTACAAGACCATACTTATTTTTTTCATTCAGATGAAATTGAGTTGGTGAAATCTGCACAGGTAACAGGAAATATGACAAGTGTTTTGGGGCAAATTGCAGATGAGCTAGAAAATACTCAAGAAATTAATCAAAAAATCTCAAAAGCTATGACTTATCCTACTATGGTGCTCCTCATGGCGATCTGAGCAGTAATTGTGATTCTCGTACATGTAATGCCAGGAATTGTAGGAATGTTTGGAGACAATGAGTTGCCATGAATTACCCAATTTATGATGGAGGTTTCTTGATTCTTACAGGCAAAATGGTCTATTTTACTTGGAATCCTCTTATTAATTATCGTGGGATACAAATTGCTTTACGCAAAACTTCCTCTATTTAAGATTTTTATAGATAAGCTTTTTATCACGACACCAGTTATTAAAGATGTTGTAAAAACATTCTATATGTACAGGTTTTCGAGCTTGTTGTCCCAATTTTACGAAGCTGGAGTAAGTCCTGTAACTTCACTTAATCTTTTGGGATGAATTTTTGATAATTTCCATTACAAAAAAAAGATGATGGATGTGAGATCAGACTTAGAGGCGGGATTTACACTCTACGAGTCGCTGGCTTCATCTACCTTGTTCGATCCTATCCTTGTCCAGATTATTAATGTTGGAGAAAATACCTGATCATTGACTAATGTCCTAGGGAAAATGTCTAATTTCTACCGTAATACATTCAAGACTTCAATAGATGTTGCTATGTCAATGATTGAGCCAATTTTGATGATGTTTGTGGCTGCTATTGTGGGAACTATTGTAGCTTCAATCTTCTTGCCAATGGGAAGTATGATGGAAGTTGTCCAGAGGCTATAGTTGATTTATCTCTCCACAGATCTAGGAAATGATAAAGAAATGTTGCTGAATTATCTGAATGCTAATAGGCTTTTTCGCAATAAATACGACGTTAGCTGATCTGAATACGATTATGAGACTGCATTTTCGCTATGGGGGAATTACAATGACCGGGGACCTCTGATGACCAGAAGAGAATAATGATATCTGGTTCCTTTTTTCTGAGTCGGAAAGCTTTCTAAGAAAAGATATCGCCCAGTTACTAGAATCTCCATCACAAAGAGAAAAAAATCTGAGAATCTACCTTTCAGACGGATCATCGCTTCTGAACCTTTTTTCTTATCATGAAAATCGTATAAGAGGCGAGTTACAACATACGGAAAATCAATTGTCGCTCTGTCAATCAAGGATGACGACAGTAAACCAACTGTTCAGCCAAAGTTTAAAAGATAATCAAGAAAACTGATTCAATCTGGCGGTAGAATGAGCAAAATGAGCAAGAAGTTGTTTAGCAGAGCAGTGAGTGCTCAAAAAATCACTGCAAACACTTCTCCTAAAAATTACCAAGTATCGTACAGGAATTGATCAAAGGGTAACTTATTTGAGGAATAATCAATCACTCATCTTGAGGCATTATGATATTCTAAAACCAACCCTCCTTTCTGAGTTGTATAGAATTGCATCGACATTAAGAATCCATCAGGAATAATCTTCCCACAAATAAAAAAAATGATTATGTTTAGTTTGTATCCTATCAAATAAACGCTATTTTCTTGATCAAAAGTCTGTCTAAGTATCAGAGTTCTCTTATGTTTTTTAGAAGCATGAAAAAGGCCTATTACATGAGTGTTTTTGTTTTGTTGTATGGTTGTATGTATGTGTACAATATAATGGTTAGTATTCTCATTGCGATAGGAGATACTTAAATGCTTTCTCCTTTCCCAAATAGGCAATTAACTAAAATCTGGTCTCATCCCAAAAGAAAAAATCAGATTTCTTCACTAGTTTTTTTTATTGTTTTCAAAAAGGAAAAGCGTATACTTACTCGCCGGTTGAATGTCAGCTTCTTTTACTTTTAAAGTTCTTGATGAAAAAGCTATTAATAGTCTTACTTATACTACTCACTCTTCCAGCCGTTTATGGATGGAGCTATCCGCTCAAAGAAATAGAGGGCTCTTTTTGCCCTGAAAAAGAATGAATGTGTAAAATTGCTCTTCCTCGCATAGAAAAGGCAAATTATACCAAATATCAGCAACAATCCCTCTATCATCAGGTATATACAGTGATGCGAGGAGGAACTTATTTCTGAGGACGGGATTTTTGATTCTGATCTCATGGAGGAGTGGATATCGCAAGCACTGAGGGGACGCCTGTTAGTGCGGCGGCAGATGGAGAGGTGGTTTATGCTCAGCAGAAAGGAGAACGAGGAAAGGTTGTTGTCATCAAACATGATCGAAAAGGGACGACCCTCCATACGGTGTATGCTCACTTAGAAAGCATCGCTGTAAAGGTTTGAGAGCAGGTAAAAGAAGGGCAGCTTATCGGAAAGGTGGGAAAGACCGGGAATGCTACTGGTCCTCACGTTCATTTTCAGATAGATCACAATAACGGAGAACATCCCTACTTTCCCAAAAATTGTAGCGGGACAATTGCAGAAGTGGTGAATGAGGCGAAGTGCCGAAACCAAGTAAAAGCTAATACCTTAGATCCAATCCTCTTTTTAGAGACGCAAGGAGAAATCTTTCTCGCAGAACAACAGCCAAAAAAATCTGAATCTCTCATCAATTCAATGCTTCCTCAAGAATTAAACTATACCCTCCAGTCTCCAATCGCCTTGCTAGGAAGCGGTATAACACTTGAAATCACCCCTCCTATTGCAAAAGGAGAAGTCTTCCTCAAGGATGACATTACAATTACTTGAAGTTCTGGGACAGAGATATTCCCTTCTAAGGTCTCCTATCTCGGACAGGGAAGAACGATTACCGTGATTCCAAAGACAGCTGGGCTACACTATCTTCATATCCAAGCAAATGAGCGTCTCATCAAGCGTATTTCACTTTTCGTTATAGATGAACAGATGAAGACACTTTTGATCGAAAAATCCAAAACGAATCCACAATTAAAAAACCTTTTAGACGGCATCCGAAGGGAGTAAAATCCTCCCTTTATTTTTTTGCTTGTTTTCTGGAAGGGATTGCATATAGTTTCACTCAGGTTTTTTATTTTTTTTGAGAAAGCCTTAATGCTTTGAATTATACTCTGAATACTTACTTTTGTCTTGCTTGTAATTTTGCATGAGCTCGGACATTTCATAGCTGCCAAGAAATCTTGAGTCCAAGTAAAGGAGTTCTGATTGGGAATGCCACCTAGAATCGCTACACTACGAACCGATAAATCAGGCACAAAATATACATTAAATCTGATCCCACTCGGAGGATTTGTTGCCCTCAAGGGAGAAGACGGCACAAATTCCGCAGAAAATACTGATGCTAATAGCTTCGTAAAGGCAAAACTCCGAAAGAAACTCATCATTATTTCAGCGGGAGTGATGATGAACTTTTTGATTGCTCGAGTAGTCTTTTCTTCGCTCTTTTTCATTGGGACGAAACCCATCAGTGTCTTGCCAGATGATTTAGAAGGGATTTCTTCTCAAAGTTACTTGATGCCGAGCATAAGCTTCCTGAAATCTGAGGGATTTTTGAGTGGTGAGATCAAAGACACTGGAGTAGTTGTGGAACAAGTGCTTTCTGGTAGTATCGCAGCCTCACTTGGTATCAAAAGTGGTGCAGTGCTCGTGGATATTAATGGTCAACCAATCTCAACCCTTACAATCAATAGAATCCTCTCCAAGCTCACCAATACCAAGGAGAATACCATCCATTTTGCAGAGGCGCTTGAGATGTCCTCGCTCCAAGAAGGGAAATTCTCTTGTGAGTCTGATTGTAAACTCGGGATCGTCTTCCGCCAAGAGGGTGATATTGAAGTCCTCCCTGTAAAATTCTGACTCGGCAAAGCGATGCTCGCTGGATTCAAAGAAATAAAAGCAGAGCGAGACCTTACGATGACTTCCCTCTGACGTATCGGCTCAAAACTCTTTTCGTTCAACGCAAACGATACAAAATCTGCCCTCAACCAACTAACCTGACCTGTAGGTGCTGTGAAATTCGGAGAAAAACTTTTCGATGCTTTCGGACCGCTGATTTTCCTCGGCTTCGGTGGAATGCTTTCTCTTGCATTGGCAATCTTTAATATTCTCCCAATCCCAGCCGTAGATGGAGGAAGATTCTGGGCAGTAATCTTGCAAAAACTCTTCCGCATCAGTGACGAAAAGTTCTCGACAGTTGAGGGACGAATAAACTTTGTCTTTTTTCGAGCACTCATGCTGTTGGGGGTAGTGATTATCCTCAAAGACCTCGTTTTTCGACGGGGAATCAAAATCCCATTCATTGGATAGTAAGGAATAAACAACAATTTAGCTCCATCATAATCCGTGATGCAAATTCAAATCCTTCCAGGACTGGGGTTAAAAATTGATTCAGGCAATCCATGAAAAACCGTCTGAATCCTCGCCCTTACCCATGGAAACGAACCAGCCGGTCTCTATGCACAGGAATACTTCCTGACTCATCATGCTTACGATAGTATTACTTCAGGAGTAGTCTATTTCTTGCAAGTGAATCCGAGAGCCTACTCTGAAAACCGTAGATTTATTGATACAAATATGAATAGAATCTTCCTACCATGAAAAAACTTTGGATATGAAGGAGGCAGACTTCAGGAGCTCCTTCCTTACTTAGAACAAATGGACTTTGTCCTTGATTTGCATAGTGTGCCAAGTCCTGTTTCCGATACGATCGGGATTGCTCATTCAAAAGACCAAGCACTCGCTTCCAAAGTCCTAGACGTTGATAAACTCCTCATTGATGATCACTTTGAAACGGCAGGCTCCTTGATTTCTTATGTAATACAGCATGGAGGGCACGCCTTTGGAATAGAATGCTGACAGCACGAGGATCCCAAAGCAAAGGAAAGAGGGTATCAAGCAATACTTCGCCTGCTCCAGGCGAGCGGAGTCGCTCCTTGATTATCTCTTCCTCAACAGAGCACTCCAAGAGAAGTTTACCGCTTCTTTCAGGAAATCTATCCAAAAACACAAACCTTTACCTATACAAAACCCTACCAAAACTTTGAAAAAATCAATTCGTGAGAGGTGTATGCCCAAGATGGCGCAGAACTCTACGAAAATACTTCATGAATCCCACTCTACTTAGGAATTATTATGAAATCCGTAATACTCTGAGATGGAATGGGCTTCCTCTTTGAAAAAATGAAGTAGTTTTTATTTGTAAATAGTCTCTATGGAAAACGTATCAACGCTTACCAAAAACTGCACAAAAAAAATCTGATTTTTACTTCTAGTCGCTAGCTTATTACTGACAAATATCTCGGCACTTGCTTATAGTGATGCAACCAACCAACTCATCGCTTCCGCCGAACAAAAAATGAAAACCATGACCGCTCAAGAGCAGTCAACCTACTTACAAACCCTCAAAAATACGCTTACACTGCCAGCACTCCAGTCTAATGCTCCTGCTGAGGTGCAACAAATTGCTCAAGAGCTTGACCAACGGATCAAAGAGAGAGTAGTAGAGGCAACTTCTTGATTTCCTCCTACCCAGACTCCCACTTCTCAGCAATCCTACCAAACCCTGCCAAACGTTGACTTTGAAAAAGTGAGAACGGCACGACTTGGACGACATAACGACCTGAGAGCCAAGAAAAACCTGAAACCTTACCGCTATCACAGCGAATTGGAGAGAACCGCCAAAAAACGAGCGGATTATCTCGTTTCCCTCGGGAGACGAACGCACCAAAGGTCCGCCAAAGACGGATATTATAGTTATCCCGCTATTAAGGTTCGATTTTCAGATCAGGGTGTAAAATTTACTGGAGAAACAGCTGGAAAATCTGCTTTTTCAGAAAGTATCGGCTATAGAACTTATCGCTGTTCTAGTCAAGATTGCACCCAGGAGCTTATCGATGCTACCAAGAAAATCTTTGACGCTTTCGCCGCCGAGTGAGAAGGCTGACCACATTATAGAGCGTTAATGATGCCACACTTCACTCAGATGGGACTCGGATTCGAGTTTGATCCTGTCAAAAAATATGTTTATACCGTGATCCATTATGGGACAGAGATCGAGGGCACTTAAATTCTCCTTCGCTCCCATTCCTAGCAAAGCAGCGCTCAGCTGCTTTTTTTCGGTGCTGAAAATTTGCAGTAAAAAAGTCCATAACCGCTCCATAACTGCTCCATATTCAGGATTATTCAAGATTATTAAGCCTTGTTAATGCAATTGCCTTGATTTTTGTAATTGAAGTCATCTTTTCATTCAATAAACAAATAAAAAAGCTATAAATTTTGAAATTTCCGCTTTGTAATAGGGAAGCGGAGGGGTCCGCTTGTCCCAAAACGCCGTTTTTCTTGAAGCGGAGGGGTCCGCTCGTCCTAAAACGCCGTTTTTCTTGAAGCGGAGGGGTCCGCTCGTCCCAAAACGTCATTTTTCTTGAAGCGGAGGGGTCCGCTTATCTCAAAACGTCATTTTTTAGTGAAGCAACAACCACCACCCGTCCTTGCGAGCGACCAAAAGAGATGTCGTGATCCAGATTTCTTTTTTAGTGCCTTGTTTTAGTCGTTCGTTCACCAGTGAAGAGGCTCTGTAGCTTTACTTCTTATCCAGCAGAAGTTTGCCAGCTCCTAGTATAGAAGCTCTGAAAGCTTTTGGATGAGGAAAATAAAAAAAACTGACCTCAAAGATCAGTTTTCTCCTTTATATAGAGCAATTATTATTTCTTTCTCCTGACAAGCATCAGGATGCTACAGGTCAGAATCACTGCAAAAGCCACGAGCTCAAGAAACGGAATCGTTACAAATCCAATATGCCATCCCATATGTGTGCAATCATTCCCAGCCTGACAGCTAAATACATTAAGCGATGCCTGATATTGAATTAAATAATGGTATCCTGCCAAAAGCACACCAACAAGCGACAAAGCCCCTGTCAAAAAACAGATTCCCTTATCTTTTCTGATCAGTCCATATACCGAAATTGCAACCAGCGGATACATCAAAATTCTTCCTCGCCAACATAAATGACACGGCTCAAAACCTGTCCCTGAAAACAATCCATTCAATGGATCTCAAAAATTAGAGAAATACAAAGACCCTAGCATCGCCAACGAAGATTGAATCAGAATAATAATTAATAAGTTACGATAAGACATAGCGTAAGCAGAGAAATAAAACTTATGCCCTTAGCTGAGCTCCTGTTGCTTCCACCTTTTTGATTGCATCTTGCATTACGGCATTGATGGCTTCCGTAGTCATCGCACCATCACCTTTAATTTTTATCTGCACCGCAAGGGATTTCTTGTCGGTTCCGAGGTTCTCTCCTTGATAGAGATCAAAAAGTCTGACTTTACTAATTTGGGGCATCTTCTCCAACGTCGTAATCACCTTTTCAAAAGAAGTCTTCGCATCCACTACAAAAGAAAGATCTCTCCATACAATTTGATCCTGGAAGGTCTCGTAATTCTTTTCTGCATTTGCACTGTGGAGGAGGTGCTTGAGTGGCTCGAGGTTTAAGGAAAGCGTGCAGAGTTGTGCCTGTTCTGGAAGCTTGGATTTCTGTAATACGAAAGGATGCAAGGATCAGATTTGCCCTATTTCTAGCAAACTTTCACCATTTCTAAGTAAGAGTTTTGCCTGTTTTTTCGGATGAAAACAGCTGAAAGCTGATGGTTCAAAGAAGAGTTTGCCTTTGATCTCCAGCCTCTTAAAAAGAGCTGTAAGCAAAGCTTTCATCTTGAGGAGCGGATCGTCAGATCGGCTTGCACAGGACTTTTCGTATCGGCATGCTCCGAGAGTAAGCTCCTCGCAGAAGTGTTCTTCGGCATATCTCTGGTCTAAATGGAGGGCTTGCTCAGAAATTCCAGGTTTCCATACTTTCCCTAGATCAAAAATCTTGAAATGATCGAAGAATTTACTACTTTTGCTAACAATAGGGAGCAGATTATAAAGCATACTATCCCTTAGATAAGGAAACTCAGGATTGAGTGGGTTCTGAAGGGTGTAGAGGGTATCAGGAGTGTTTCACAAGAGTTCCACTTGAGTTTTTGCCACTCGAGGATAGGTTTCTACCTGATCAAAATCAAAAATTTCTACCATCGCTTGTTCTACCGCTCTGAGAATAGCGACACTCTCACTAAACGGTTGAGCCTTCACTTCTGAAAGCAAAGCTTGGGGACTTATCTGGTCATAGCCCCAGATCCTAGCAATTTCTTCAGCAACATCTTCCTTGATGTTGATATCATCTGGTCCTCTCCAAAGGGGAACACTCACGACATCGCCTGCCACTCAAAAACCAAGCCCCTCAAGGATTGCGCTTGCTTTCTCTTGGAAATCTGGTTGCTCCGCACCAAAGATCAGGCTTTGCAAGGTATTCCAAGGCGTAGGAATGAGTTTTTTTTCAAGAGGATTGATGTCAGGACGGATATAGGAAGCGATGCCCTCGATTTCATAGTTTCACAAATCCTTCGCATAAAATTTAAGCTCATCCAGAAATAGAAGCAAAGCATACAAACTAAAGGCTGGGCTAATATTCTTCTCAAATCTCAGTTCAGCATCAGTTCTAAGTCAGAGTCTTGTTCCTGTTTTTCTGACTACGACAGGATCAAAGTTCGCGAGTTCGACGAGAATATTCTTCGTCGTGTCAGTGATCCCACTTTCTAGTCCTCAAATCACTCCAGCGAGTGCAAGCACTTTCTTTTCATCAGCGATCACAAGGTCTGTCGCCTGCAAGCGATGCTCCGTCCCAAAAAGATCCGTAAAAAGCTCTCCTTCGTTTGCGTCTCTAATAATAATCGCACCTTCAATCTTATCCGCATCAAAGCAATGAATTGGCAAACCAACCGTATTCATAAAAAGATTCGAAAAATCTACCCAATTGTTGATAGGATTACTCCCAAGGTCCAAAACCTGTAAACGAGAAAAGAAATCTGATTTTTTGACCTCGATATTCTTGATTCCCAGGGCAATATAGGTATTGACCGCCTTAGAGAGCCCACGAACTTGACGGTTAAGCGGTTTTTCTGTATGTTCCAGCACTTCCAAGATATTGGTATCACGAAAACTCTCAATCCACTTTTTAATCCCGTTAAACTTCTTCAAAGCATCTGGATAGATAGCATTCAACTCGACCGCCACTCCAAAGTGCCCCGTGAGATCTGGTCTATTCGTCAAACTTTTGCTGTCTACTTCCAAGATCGTAGCTTCCAATCGAGGGAAAACTTCGCTGAGAGGACGACCAAGATCTGTATCAGATACTTCCAAGTCTTGTGCAAGATCCCAAATCCAGTGGGTATCCTTATCTTCATTAATACCAAGCTCTCCTTTTGAGCAAATCATCCCTTCAGAGTCTACACCTCTCATTGCTCTCTTGGCAATCGTAATCCCCGCCTCAGGAAATGGCGTGCCTACCAGAGCAGTCGCTACAAAAAGCCCCTCAGCCACATTCGTTCCTCCACAAATGATCTGAAATTTCCCTTGTGTTCAGCAGTTCACCTGGCAAATATTGAGTTTGTCAGCATCAGGGTGTTTCTCGACCTGTTCTATTTTCCCAATCACAATAGAGCGAGGGATCTGCCTTTCTGTTACTTCCTCGATCTCACAAGTCTTGAGAATCAAATTTTTTGCGATATCTTGAGGCGTTGTATCTAGAGAGAGATATTTCCTCAGGATTTGTAAGTGATATTTCATCGCATCTTGACATAAAAACTAAAAAACCTGACTCAGATTGTAGCAATCTAGGGGAAAACTACAAGAGAAAGTCAGATTTTTTCTTGCTTTTGATGAGTATTCACATATACTCAACTCTCAAGTAAAATTTTTACTCCTCAAGCGCAAATGCTCATTTCCTCTCCACAAGCTATGCACGACTACGGAAAATCTCTTGTCCAAGAGACCAAAATCCTTTTGCTCCACGGCGGACTCGGAGCCGGGAAAACGACTCTTATCAAGGGATTTGCTGAGTGATTGGGAATTAATCCAGATCAAGTGCAGAGTCCTACCTATACCTACATCAATATCTACGGCAACAAGCTCTTACACATAGATCTTTATAGGCTTTCAAGTTTTTCCGAACTTGTAGAAAAAGGGATTTTAAATCAGATTGCTGAATTTGATTGGATTGCGATAGAGCGACCAAAGTGGGAAGACCAGCTTGATTTGCCTTCTCCTCTGGCTTTAGAGATCAGTAAAATCTCAGCCAGCCAAAGAGAAATAAAAAAACTCTAGGTAATTTCACTAGAGCTTTTTTAAATTTAGGCAGATTGAGCGTAGTTTTCCTTTGCATCCAAAGGTTGTTGTAATAATGCTCAAACAAGTTGTCTTTTTGTTTCATTTTTTCGATTCTTATTAGAAGGAGTTTGATTAAGAACATTTCTAATTTCTCATAGTACTGTTTCTCTATCAAACTGTCCTCTTTCAGAAGTCCTTACTTTTTCAATCTTAAGTTTACGATTTCTTGCAGAGATTTTATCAAGCGTCATTACTTCTTCAGAACTAAGGCTTTCAGCAGGAATGTTTTTTGTGTTCATCTAGTATCAAATAAGAGAATAAAAGTGGTAAGAATACCTTGTAATTGCACAAGTTGTTTTCGAGTATTTACCCGAAGCAGTTGCTATGTAGCGGATATTAAAGTTCATTGACGATATCCTTGAGCAGAGAAACAAAGACTGATTTTTTCTTTTCAGGATCAGTAGGTACTGACGTTTCTTCTGGGATTCAAGGTTCAGATTTTGCATCAAGATGCGCAAAATCAAATGCTTCTACAAGGAGTTGAGCTAACTCTCCTCTTGTAATCGGCTTGGTGGCTGATCAAGCATCAGGGTTCAGAATTTTAATTCCAGCAGCTTGGGTAATAAGTGAATAAGCTTCTCACTTAGTAAGTAGAGCATAAGGGAGAAACAAATCTCCTGATTGTTCATGACGAAGTAAAGAAGTTCCGATCTTATGATCAAGCAAAAATTCCAAATGGGGAGCAAAGGCTGCAAAATAGGTGACATCGGCAATACTATTTAGATGATAAAAGTTTTTGATAACAAGAGCTTTTTGTTCTTTCGCAAGCATACTGTTTGCAATCATAATTACTCCGTCTGCACGAAGCGTATCATTATCAGGGTAGAAATTACCGTTTCTCCCAGCTACTACCCCGAGCTGGGCAAGCTGAATAATCGCATCCTGATAGCGATGATTATGAATATCTCTAAATAGATTATCCGTTTCTTGGGGTTCCAATTGGAAAATTGCCACAAGGTATCCGGCCATTTCAGATTTTGTTAAAACTGATTTCGTAGTATCAATCAGTTTTATCTTCTCTTTTTGACCAAGATGGGGATAAAGTGTGAAGATGTTGTTAAGGATCAGCTGTGCTTGAAGCGGTGTAATCGTATGATCTCGGATCATCGCGTTTACATTTTCAAGAAATCAAAGGTGTTTTGCGGTATTAAGTTTCTTACTAAGGAGAGTATCAGGATTTTTCAACGACAAAAGCTGTTGATCAGTGAGCCCTTTGGTGCTCTCTAATGAATATCCAGCTTTATACCTATAAATATCAACTACAACTCTGACAAAATCACTGCAACGCACATGATTAAGTGGTTGATATTTCCCATTAGCTCCTCAGTTTACAACTCCAATACTTGCAAGTGTTTCGATACTTTCTTTCTGAGGATCTTTTGCAATATCTTCAAAAAGAGGTAACAAAACAGACTCACTTTCTGAGAAGTTCGTACGGATAATTGGTTGATTTTTGCCTTCGGGAGTTTTGACAAGAGGAGGAGTGGTTTCTCCAGTGAGAGATCAGTTTTTCTCACTTTTTTCTCCTTCTTTAGTATCAAATCCTTCTTGCATAAAATTCACTAAATTCTTCCATACTTTCCTAGCTCCGAAAGCAACATTCTCTTCAATCTGAGCGTGAAGTGGTTGGGAAGCTTGTAGTTTTTCTGATAATTGCCCTTGATCCAAGGATCTATTCCCCTGAGAATCAAAAGCTAACACTGAAGTTAACGTATATCCTCCAATGACAAAGACAACTAAAAGTTTCCAGAAACCACCTCATCGACCAGTTGGCTTTCTGAGGTTGTACATGGTGTCTTGTTAACGAATAAATGGTTGTGTGTAGAACCCATTTTTTCATCACGAAGACAGTTTCTCCATAAAAGATCAGTTTTTTTCCTTTCCTTCTCCAAAGTGAGAGGAGTAAGAAACACTATCAAAATCTGAATCTTTTCCAGAGGAAAGAGGTGTCATAGCATCACTATCCTGCCATTGACGATAAAATTATATAATAAAAATTAAAAATGTCAACTTTTTTTAAAGATTTTTATTTTGTTTGGTTGATTGCTAAAAAAGAGTAGTTCAAAACGAAGGTAAAGGAAGGTAAATCAAGCTCGGGTGACGGTTGATTTCAAAAAGGATTTATATATACTTCAACCTTGACTATGATTTACCCTATCTATTATAGCAATGCTCAGAAGTGATATTCGTATGATTGCCTTAGATTTTGAGACTACTGGGCTAGATATTGCGACTGATGAACCCATTCAGATTGGAATTGTGGAGTTTAATAACGAGGGAAAGATTATTGGCGGATTGCAATCGCTTATTCGTCCAGAGAAACCGCTCAAAGAACTAAAAAGTATTGTCAGCTTTATCACTGGTCTTTCAGTAGAAAAGCTAGAACATGCCCCTACGCGTGCTGAAGTAGAGCAGGAAATCTCAACCTTTTTCTGAGATCAGACAGTTATTATTGGTCATAATATCGGATTTGATCTGGAATTTTTGAGAAAATTCTTTCCAAGCATAGCTTGGAAAGCAGAGATTGATACTTTTCGTTGGGCTCAAACGCTTATTCATTACGCTCCCAGTTATGCACTAGAAATCCTCTGCGAAAGTCTTGAATCTAAAGCCAATTTTCAGCAGATTTTGAAGAATCTTCAGCTTTCCCTCTGAGAAGAAGCAAATTTTCACGATGCTTTCTTTGATGCGAAGCTGAGTATCGCACTCTTCCGGTATCTTGTCAAGAGAGTGGAGGATTTGATCCAAAAATATCCTATTTTGCAGGAGTTACTTGCCAAAAGTAAAGGCACTTTCGCACATCTTTTCCAAAAAAGAGAAAAAAGCTGAATGCAACCGCTCATTTTGCCTCCCCTCAAGAAAATCACAGCTCCTCATACCCAAATCCTTACTGGAGAATACCCTTTTACTCGGACGGAAAACCTTAATCGCAAGAAATTTCAGGTCAAAACTTTGGAATTTAAAAAGCTTCTCTCCTCGCTTGCTACCAATAAACAGACCATCTTTGCCTTTTCCAACCGCTCCAAGCTTGATATCGCAAAAAACCTCCTCAATGAACTCGGAGTCAAGAATCTTGGATTCGTCAAAGAAGAACAAACCCTGAATCGTGAAGCCTTGCAAGCTTTCGTAAATAAAGGACAGTTTGAGGAGTCAGAATTCGCTTTTTTGCTCAAATACTTCTCCCATCTTGAGCAGGGATTAGGAGTTTTAGACCTCAATAGTAAGGGCGACTATGAAATCTATACCGCTGTCAAAGATCAGAGACTTACCGTCAATTACCCGATCATTTTGGCAACGCATGGTGGGCTTTTTTCGCTTTTGGAGCAGCCGGAAAGGTATCAAAACTATGATATTGTCTTCTTTGACTGTGAATGGTGGTATAAAAGCTATAATTTCTACCTGTCTCGTCCCTATGATCTCAATTATACGCTGAATTATCTCGATATGCTCAGCTATAAATACCACCTTGAGCAGGAAATCTCCCCAGAGCAAGAAGAAAAAGTTCAAAATCTGACAACCGTCGAGGAGTTTAGACAGTTTTTTACGATTTTTATGGGGATTCTCGGGCAGGAAACGAAAGCCTTCTTTACCCATACCGAAGCCACGACCCAGACTCTAGACCCTTTGAAATGAAATCTTTCTTTCTACCAGACGAATCTCCTCCTCGCCAAATTCAAAGAACGGGAACCTCGCTTACAAGCTACCTTACAAGCAGGTGAATTTACGAGTATTCGGAAGCAGATCGAGCATATGCATACTATTTTTGAAGGGATGATGACTGTAGAAAAGAAGATGTATAGTAAGTCAGGTTTCTACTTCGTTTACGCAGAAGAGGTAAAGTTTACCAATTGGGAGGAATTTTTAGAAGAGTTTGTCGGACACAGAATCTGTTTCCTCTCGCACACCGACGAACAGCTCCCAGCCCTCATTCCAGAAGCCTCACGCGTTCCAGCTTCCTCTGCTTCTTCCATTCCAGCCATAAAAGACCCAAATTCTGGCTCAACATCCTCTGATTCCTCCCTTCCTCCAGACTCAGAACCTCAAATAAAACCGTCAATTTCAGCTCCATCAGCACTGAAACCTCAAAAACCTGCAAACATCCACCGCTTGAGTAAAATCCCTTCTGTCTTGCAGGCAATACTAGCCTTTGATCGTGAAAAGTCCCCAAACGGAACAATTTTCATCCTCTCTGTCATCAAGGAGGAAAGTAAAGTACTCTTTGAAACAATGATTGATAGGAGATTGGATCAGAATTTTTTGCTCTTAGTAGAGAATATCACAGGAGGAAGCGGGAAAAACCTCTTCAAAGCCAAGCATCAGGGCACGAAAATCATCATTTGAGGCTATAATTTTCTGCTCCAACTTTTTGCTGAGAAAATTGCAATTTCAGAACTGATTGTATATAATAATAAGTGAAATCAGCAGGACCTGATTTTTAATGATATTTTACGATATGGACAGGAAAATCTTCTTTAGCTTTACTCTCTTTGACCTTCGGAAACTCATCGGTGCTTCGATCCTGTTTTTCCTGGCTTTAGTCATTGGGGTAAAAGAAGCAGGAGAACCCTCTACTATGCTCCAGGTGGACTATTTCTCAGAAGAGATAAAGCCTGACCATCCAAGCCCATCAGCATCGCCACAAAACGATCCTTTCAGCTCCCTATGCCAAAAGAATCAGCTTTTCTGCGAGAAAATCATTCGAACATGAACCCTTACGCAGTCAGAAAAACGATCCTACGCAAACCAATACTTCCAAATAGCAAACTTCTTAGAGGAAAACCTTATGCAAGGCGATCCGCTTCACTCCGTTTTCAAGACCTTGATCATCAACGGTGAAACCGGTAAGAGAAGAGGAGGAGCCACCCGAAAAAGAATCACCATCAATCTCTCTTCTATGGGAGACCCGACGGAATTTCGGGGGGTTTTGACGCATGAATTTGGACATATCGTGGACCTCGGGGTGCTTAACGGCATAAGCAAAACTAAAAACGGAAACTACACCGAGTTTGGTAAAGTAAAATTCGCCATTGACGATCCTTCACTGGAATACTATAGATATTCTTGGGACTCCGAGAACATCAGAAGCCAATCCGCCAACAAAAAAGACTTCTGTAGTGGCTACGGTATGACCAATCCTTTTGAAGATTTTGCCGAGTGCCACAATCTCTTCCTCAACAACCGCCAACTCTTTAGGACGATGGCAAGCGAAACTCCCGTTATGAAAAATAAATACAACTTCTTCGCAAACCTCTTTGATAATGCCATTCTCAAAGACAACGCTTACCAGCTCCCTTACAAAGAACGAAGACCGCGAGATACCACACTGATCTAGCTCTCTTAGAATTATCAAAAAAAACTGATCCTTCTTCTGGTTCAGTTTTTTCTCAAGTGAAAAATACTTTTTCTGAGAGCTTAGAAAGATTATCTCTTTAAAAGCTGACTGTGCTTTTTTAATGTCACGGTTTCTGAGGACTGAGAAAAGAAGTCCAAAATTCTGACTTTATGGTTTTGAAAGATATTCTCAGGGAGTTTGTCCTTCTCATATCGTTCAAAAGCTTGAGCTTCATCATTAAGAACAAGACTCCCTCAAACTTTTTTACAAAGAAAGAGGAATACAATATCATCCTTATACTCTTTTGCATAAATACCAACTAGACGTTCAACTTCCGCTTCAAGTCCTGTTTCTTCTTTGATTTCACGAACAACTGCTTCCCACGGAGTTTCTCAAGATTCTAGTCATCATCAAGGAAGGTTCCAGAACGGGATGTCATTTCTCAAGACCAATAAAACACGATTTTGTTCATCTAGGAGAATTCAGAATGCTCAGAGAGTATAAGAGGCTGCCATCTCTTTCATAAACAACTAAAAGAAGGGGATAAGGAATCTTATATTTAAAAGCTAGGACAATACGAACTTCGCTACATTAAAGAGGATACAAAACGACAAGAGAGGGGTGGAGGCTAGCATTCTCTTTGTGAATCACTAAAGAAGCTCCACTACTTTCTCATCTCTTCCTTGCATTTGCATATCGTTTCCTCCACCTTTCAATCCTAATTTTTGTGCAAGTTCTTTTGCGGATACTCAAGGCTGCGTGAAAAGCAAAAAATTCCCAGCAGTCGTCGCCAAGAGCACGTTCTTCCCAGCGAAAACCTGCTTAGCTTCCGTCCCGAGCAATTTAAAATTTGTCTCAACAGGCACTTTCATAATGACATCAAAGTCAGGATTTGACTTTTTGTCGCCAGAAATCAATAACGCATGGATCATCTTTGTCTCAACCGCTCCTAGCTGAGCTTTCATCTCCCCAAAATCCTTCAAAAATTTCGCCGCTCTCTCCGGCAACTGTGCAAACGACTTCACCTCCAAAAGCTCCCCGAGCTGGGTCAACAACGCTTGTTGCTGTTCGATCTTCTCGAGCACTCTTGGCCCCGTAAGCGCAACAATTCTCTTCACTCCAGACGCTACCGCTTCCTGAGAAATGATCGTAAACGCCCCGATTTCTCTGGTGTTCTTCACGTGCGTCCCCCCACAAAACTCCAAGGACAAAAACTCCCCATAATCAGAAAAATCTGACCCTTCTTGGCTGTCAGCCTTTTGAGTCTGGTTGGTTCCGTTAAGCACTTTCACCACACGCACGACGTCTCCATACTTTTCTTCAAAGAACATCTTTGCTCCCAACTGAGAAGCCTCTTCAATCGAAAGCTCTACCGTCTCGACCTGACACGCTAAAGCAATCATCTGATTGATACGCTGCTCGATCTTCAAAATCTCCTCAGGATTCAAGAGCCTTCCCGCATAAAAATCAAATCTCAACAAATCATCATCTACCAAAGACCCTGCCTGTTTCGTGTCAGGAAAAATCTTTCCAAGCTCAGCATGGAGCAGATGCGTTGCCGTGTGAGCTCTCATCTTTGCATATCTCTGAGCTTTATTTACACTCAATTTCATTCGCTTCTCAAAAAAAAGAAATAAACAGCTGCATATTTTCCGTTCCCAGTGTAGCGTTTCGGCTTGTATTTTCAATGGATTTCTTCAGTTTCTTCTCCCCTTATCCGTTTGAAAACTTGCTAATCCCAGAGTTCCTATCCTGAGAGGAGGGAGAGGAGGAGCTGCTTTTCACTTCCAAGCTTCCAAAACCTCCGACATTTACTCTTGTTCCCATTCCCGACCTACTCGAGTCCCAAATCTTGCCCCCTTGCTGAGGCTGTCCAGCAGGTCAATGACCTTATTTTCAAAAAATATTGGGGTTTCGATCCACTCGACTATCAAATAGTGAGTAAAGATTTTTGGGGTAAAACAGGTAAAAAGTCTGATTCGACCCCCAAGATTAGCCTTCCGGGAGGTCGGTGGTCCAATTCGACCCCCAAGATTAGCCTTCCGGGAGGTCGCTGGTCCAATCTGACCCCCCAAATTAGCCTTCCGGGAGGTCGCTGATCTAATTTGACCCCCCAAATTTGACTTCCGAGCTGCCGGAAAGGCGAAAATGATCCCCAAATTTGATGCTCGGGATGGTCGATACCCTAATCTGACCCCCCAAATCATATCCTCGACCAGGTCGACACCCTAATCTGACCCCCCAAATTACCCCTCCGGGCAGGTCGATACCCTAATTTGACCCCCAAAATCATATCCTCGACCAGGTCAAGAATCAAAAACAGGGGGCATTTTTCATTCCACGGCATCCAGCGATCAAATCTTGTCCCCCAAATTTGAGAGTCTCGCAGAGTAAGAGTCAAAAATGGAGCCCATTTTTCACGCTCAGGGGATCGGGCAAGGAAAGCTACCCGCAAATGCGTTGCAGTTGGGCATTCTGAGGAACGAAGCCGCCCTCATTTCGATACTTCTAAAAGCAAAATAACCCTATTAGAGATGACTCCATATCCTTCACTTCACTCAGCAACAAAAAATTATCTTCAGGAAGACGAGTTCCTCTTAGTAGCCAAGCCATCTTGCCCTCAAAAGGGCATTCCTTTTCTCATCGCTCTTTCATTTACCATCCTGGACTACCTCCCAAACCAACAAAAGAGTCAGCTTTTTTTCCTCATTGCTACCGCTTCTTCAAAAAATCCTTTGAAAATTCACGGCATAACCATAAGATACACATCAGATTTATCTCTTTTTCACTCTTGTTCATGCAAGGACTTCAACATGCAATCCGAAGCAATCGTATGAAGACGTGACTCTTAATCGTGCTCTTTCCGCTTATGCTCGGAGTTGCACTCTTTTTCGTCTTTCTCTTTGCTTCAAACGGGACGACGTATAGGGAGAGCAGAGGAGTGAGGGTCGCAAGCCTTGCTTCCGAAGAGAGAATGCAAGAAGCACTAACCGAAACGGGAGCAGCCTTAGCTTTGCTTGCTCCGGTCTTGATGATTTGGCTCTTAATCTCCTTCTTTTTCCAGAGGCAGCTCATGTTTTCCTTCTCTTGAGCCAAGCCGGTCACCAGAGCCCAGGAGCCAAAGCTCTATAATATGATTGAAAATCTCTGCATCTCCAGAGGATTACCAACACCGAGAATTGGGATCATTGAGACTCCAGGAATGAATGCCTTTGCTCTAGGCTGGAGACCAAAAGATTCTTGGATTGTATTTACAAGAGGCTTGCTCAATGCACTAGAAAAGTCTGAAATTGAAGCCGTTGCAGGCCACGAACTCACGCATATTATCAACAAGGATTCACTCTTGATGCTCGTGATGGTGCTTTATATTGGAGCGATAAGTTTATTGGGAGAGATCCTGCTAAGGAGTGGAGGACGCGGCGGCAACTCCAAAAACAAGAATGTTTTACCACTCATTGGTCTCGTTTTGCTGATGCTCGGCTACCTTTTCTATCCGCTCGTGAAGCTTGCGATTTCGAGGAAGAGAGAGTATCTCGCAGATGCGGGAAGTGTTGAGCTTACCAAGGACAATCAGGCAATGATTTCTGCACTTAGAAAGATTTCCGCACGCCCGGAAGTCAAGCTTGACAACAAAGAAATGGCAGCAATGTTTATTGCAAACCCTTTCAAGAAGATGAGTTCGCTCTTTCAAACCCATCCAAGCATAGAAGATAGAATAAAAGCGTTAGAGCATTATTAATACAAGCCCTAAGGGGCAGCAAGAAGAGGAGCTTGAATCGGAAAACCCCCGCTTTCCTTGCACTTATCTAGGGGAGTTGCTAGAGTCGAACCTCTCGGAAACCGAAATCTTTAGCACCTTCCCTTCCTACAATCCTCGATTTTTTATATCCTATAAGGAGTCTGATGTTTTATCTCTGGAGAGAAGCTTATGATCCGAAGTATCCCAAGTTCTGCGTGGTGAAATTTCAAGAAAGGTTGGGGATGCAGCAGTATGATAGGTATGAATCTCTCGCTGAGATTATTGATGATTCTTCACGCCACTCTCAGTATGAGCATCATTTCCTCCTTGATGACGGGAGGTTTCATTTCTTTCGTTTCGATATCTACAAAGAGACGGAAAGTGTTTTCACGATAGAAGATTTAAATGCGGTTATTGAGGAGAGACTGGAATACCTCAGAAATATTACCAAAGAGGAGCTGCTATTTACCAATATTGATACAATTTTTGTGGATGGAGAGCCTCAGAAATTCGTCATCTGAGCCAAAGGAAAGCTTTTCTTCCGTCTTTACTTCATCTATATCAATAGAAATACCCTTCTCGAATTTAATAAGGCGTATGGAAATGTCTTTAACCAAAAGAATCTCCACCTGCGACCCGAGAGCTTCAAAACAATTTCCTTCCTCAAGAGGAAACTAGGTCGTGATGCCTTCCTGCTCTTGTATATCAAGGAGAATTACTGTAAAGTTGTGGCAGTAGAAGATGGTTTTTACAAGCAGATTGAGCATATCAATTTTGGAATCAACTTTTTAATGCAGATGTACAAGGACAATCAGATCGTGAAATACCGATACAAGAGTGCAGAGGAAGTCGAGCATAACCCTCTCGCCAAGAATCTCGTCTTAGAAAGTATTAGATTTTATGTGGAATACCTGTGTAAATGGCTCAACGATCTCCATCTCACGAATAAAGATATCTTTCTGGTTTCCCCTATTGTTAAAAATGGAAACTTCATGGAGGAGTTTAATAAATCCTATACGAGTTTCCACAATAAATATATTGTTCCTTTTCATCATTCTAGTCAGCTAGAGCTCTTTGGAAAGCATCGAGCTCCTGAGGATATGGATACAGTAATTTTCCTTAATGGTGCAAAGATCAAAAATCAGATTATCGGAGAGAGAAAGTAGGTATTCCAAAGGAAGAAGCGCATTCTTCTTCCCCAGAAAATCCAAAGTAATCCCTTTACAGGCTCCTATTCTTGGCTGTTTAGAAGCAGTTTAAGCTGAGGATCAAGCGCTTCTTTTAGTTCAACAAAAGATCACCAGATTCTCTGTATCTTTACAGGGTAAGATGAGGCTTTTCCTCCGCTAAAAATCTGGATGCTTCATACATTTTCATTAAGCACTTTGACCATATCCAGAGGGAGAAGCGTATTTTCTGCGACCTTAAGTGGAAAGCTAACTTTGGCTACATCACCAACAAGAGCTACTTCAGTAGCGAGCTGGATAGTCGCTTTAAAGAGATTTGTCCTATCAGCTACAGAACTCATTGCATCAATAAGTCCAGTAAGGAGCTGATTTTGATAGCTAATAAGAACCGGCTCTTTTTCAGAGAGATAGTGATATTCTTCAGCAGTGAGATAAACTTCAATCTGCTGCTTCTTCGTCCCTGAAACCTTAAAGATTGGTGTTCCTGCTCCAACTTCTTGTCCTTCACTTACGAGAATCGTTCCAATAACTCCAGACACAGGCGACCTTACTTGCAGTTTATTATACTGGATCAGTGCAGATTCATAGGCAATTTTCGCATCAGTGATAGCATTATTAAGCAGGTCAAGCTGAATATCTTTATTTGCAAGGAGGGTTTCGTAGTTAACTTTCGCATTTTTCAGTGCGATTTCAGCAGAAAAGATAGAATTCTGACTATTAGCCAAGGTAGAACTATAGTTAAGATCAGCTTTTTCTTTATCCATAGTAGAAGAGCCGTTAAGCTGTCCCTCCACTTGATTAGAATAAGCAAGAAAAGCAGATCTTGCTTGCTGCATCCCTGGTCAAACTTGGTAGTTTTGAAAGAGCTGAAGCTGCCTATTCCTCTCAGTATCTCAAAAAGTCCCTTCTGAAGGTATCGTATTCTCCATTAGAACTTGCATTGCTCTAGAAAAGGCGATCGTTCTCTCATATCCTTGATTTAGGAGTTTTGTAGAGTCAAGAAGAGTGTTTGCATCGCTCGGAGTATCTGCGAGAGTATTGATCTCATCTCTCAAACGATAGAGTGCTTTCAAGTCTTCCTTGGTCTGATTTTTCTGGCTTTCATTCTTTGCTCAAATATAGACTTCTTGTCCACGGAGTTGATCCTCATAATAAGGAGTAACACCAAGCAGAGCATCTGCAGAATCAATGACTCCATTCATCGTATTGAGGAGTGCTGTTTTCTGTGTCAAAAAATTCTTCTTTAACGCCTCAAACTGACTCTCTGCTCCAGAAAGCCCAAGTCAAGCTTGCTTAATAGCAGTATCTGAACTTTTCTGAACATGATCAAAGCTTTGTTGGGCCTGTTTATAAGCATTTTCGGCTTGCTGTATTTGTTGGTTAATCGAAATTTCAGTTTGGTTTTTGGTAAGGATCGCTCTATCGAGTCAGTTTTTTGCTCTTTCTGCTTGTAATTTGTAGCTTGCAATCGTATCTGAGAGCTGGACAATCGGCTGCCCACCTTGAACGAGTGCTCATTCCCTGGAAAGAATACGGGCAACTTTCCCATTAGCCTGAGCAGTTACCTGAATATCCTGACTAGACAAAATGGTTCCCGGTTTCTCCAGAGTAAGTTGGCGAGAAAAATCACCAACGGTCTGAGTTCTCACCTGAATAGTAGGTTGTTCAACCGGTCAAGTATCTTGCTTCCCCTGAGAAAAATAAAAAAAAGAAAAAAGCAGACTAAACAAAACAAAAAAACTTCATCACCATAAGATCCAAGTCTTAAGGGGTTTACCATCAAAAAGCATTAGTATTAAACACGAATAAAATTACTTAGTCAGCAGCGAACTCAAGCCAAAAATAGGTTTTTTTTAGACTCAGAAGTTCAAAAAACGCTCCCAACTTATATGTTTTTTCTCCTTATTTTCAAAAGATTTTGCCTGTTCTTTTTTCTATACTCGTCACAAAACTCGTCCTCCATTCAGAGAAGCAAAAACATATATAATAAATCAGTATTTGAATTTTTCCCCAGCTTCTTCTTAATTTCTTCTTGGTTTAAACTACCTAAACGCTAGCATAAATAATGCTCTTCAAAGAAGACAATAGTTACAAACTGCTGCTATCAAGAGAAGTTGGACTATTAAGATCGTAGAAGAGATCTCCATTATATTCATTAGTAGTTTGAGACTCTCTAATGATATTCCCTAGTCCTCCAATATAAGAAATAATTTTCCCCATATAGACGAAAATAGCTTTAGGTTGATACTTTTCTGCTCATTGCACATGCATAAATCTAAGTAATGTCGGTGAAACAAAGAGGAGCATCACCGTAAAAAATATTCATAAGATCATATATCTAATACTACTCCATGCCGCTTTAATCTCTTTCTCATCTCCTTTAGAAAATATGAAAAGAAAGATAGCTCTAAAGAAAGCATATATACATCATCAGCAAATAATAAGCACGATCCCTCCCAAAAGGTGCAATATAATTTCTTCAAATCCTCAGTACTGATTGATATCTGGCATGAATCAAATAATCCTCTAAACAAATAAAGAAAAAATCCTTAACGGATTCTCTCAAAAATTACTTATCTGCATTCTTTGGTAATCTTTTCTTATCCTTCATTTCAAAGAACTTCTGGAAAAGCTTATCATTTGTCTCTTTATAAAGAAGCTTTGCCACTCTTTCAGACATCTGAGAACCTTTTGAAACTCGCTCTTTAACAGCCTCAACATTGGCTTCAAGTTTGTGATGAAGAGGATCATAAGATCCAAGAACTTCTTTATATCCAAATTTAGCTGGTTTCGTATGTTCTGTCAAAACGATTCTATAAAAAGGTCTTTTTGATCTTCCGTGTCTTGACAATCTAATTGTTAACATGCTGGAAATGCAATAAAAATTAAAAAATGAAAAATCAGATTTTTACTTTAATTTTTCCTTTGAAGTGTGTTCTGTGTGTTTTTTACAATGCTTGCAGTATTTTGTCTGAGCAAGCTTTGGAGTTGTAGCTTTATTGATACTTGTAAAGTAGTTCGTAGCTTTACATTCACTACATACCATTGCAACAGTAACAACTCCTCCTTTCTTCTTAGCGGCCATAATAATGTACTCGATAAATAAAAGATATTTTGAATGACTTTTGAGATGATCATAATAATTGGCACTAGGTAGACTGGAATCACTCCCGCAGTCTTGCGGGACGCTCTAATCGTCCATTTTACCCAATAATTGGCACTAGGTAGACTCGAACCACCGACCTCGCCCTTATGAGAGGCGCGCTCTAACCTGCTGAGCTATAGTGCCATATCTTAGCAATCGGTGAGGGAGGGATTCGAACCCTCGAGGCGATCTCTCGCCTGACTCGTTAGCAGTGAGCTGATTTCGACCACTCATCCACCTCACCAAAACCGTGCTGACTCCCTATATAGTGAATTGGATTTGAATTTCAAGGAAAAAACATTACATTAGATCCAAAATCAGATTTCTTTATTTTTTTAGCGAGAAAATGAGTGAAGTAGTGTCAAGTATGGAGGATTTTTGACCGCTTAGAGGTGATGTCAATCAAGTTTCAGAAGAAGCGGTCCAACGTGTGCAGACCCAAGCAAAACAGGCAAAGCAAGTTGCCCAGCAAATCAAAAAAGACAAGGCGATCAATCATCATCTTGCACAGTTTTTGGCATTTTTGATCAAGGAAATAAAAAATGAAAATCTGATTACTGCTATCACCAATACCTTTTTCAAGACAACAAATCCAAAAGACCAGGTTACTTACCTTAGAAAAGATGTTAATACTTACGTAATAGTTGGTTTTTTTATTCCTTTTTTTGCCCAAGAAGCAGAGAAAGCTAAAATTGTAACCTTCTATGAAGCATTAGGATGGAGAGAAGCAGCAAATGGGCTGAGGGAATATGTGCAATATTTAGGAAAACTCTCTGAGGTATATCATGATAATGTGCCTATTAACCAGGAAAGCTTGTTAGAGCTTATCGCGATGATCGCTCAAGAGCGACTTTCCAGCGAAACCAAGCATCTTTCAGAAGAGGAATCAAAAAAAAGAATCTTAACTATTTTGAATAGCGAAGTTTAATATCGGGAGGTGTTTAAAGCTTCTGAAATTCAAAAAGTTGTAAACCTGAATAAAGTCAGTATTTCAAACTATTCTAGCAATATTTTTCCAAAAACTTTCACTTCCGTCTGAAAAGGCTGTTTATATTCCCATCTTGGAACTCTTAAATCTCAAAGCTTAAGAGAAAAATAGTTGTTTATGTTTATTCTTGAGTGACGATTTTTGTATTGACGATCAAATCAGATTTTTTTTCTTGTTTTCCTAAAGTAAAAAGATACACTCACCTTTACGTGAAAAACACGCAATTCTTTTATAAGAAAAAAAACTGAATGCATATTCCATCAATCGTAGCTCCTGGAGGTTCTTTTCAAAAAGCTGTCACTGCAGCTAGATATGGAGCAGATGAAGTATATATGGGAGTTCCTTTTACCTCACTTCGTATGAGATCAAATAAGGTAAGGGATTTTGAAAAACTTAAGGAATCAGTAGATGCTGTCCATGCCTTATGAAGCAAGGTACTCTTGACCATGAATATCTTTCCAAGAAATGTCGATATTAAGATTTTTGAGGCTGTAGTTGAGAGGATTGCCGATCTTAATGCTGATGGTATTATTTTCTCAGATCCAGGAACTTTTCACATTCTGAGAAAATACGCCAAAGATACTCCTTTGCATCTTAGTACCCAGACAACCACCCTAAATTATTCTGCGGTTCAGTTCTGGAGAGATATCGGAGTAAAAAGAATCGTCCTCGCACGTGAATTGCATATTGATGAAGTCAAAGAAATCAAAGAAAAAGTTCCAGAGATGGAGCTCGAGATTTTTGTGCAAGGAGCAATGTGTATGACCTATTCAGGAAGATGCCTTTTGTGAGATTATATGTGAGGTAGACCTGGGAACAAGTGAGAATGCAATCATGCGTGCAGATTCCAATATAAAGTCCGACTAGAAGAGCCAAGGAGACCATGAAAACTCTTTGAACTTCAGCAAAATGAAGAAGGGGGAAGTTTTATCCTCTCTTCAAAAGACCTTTGTGTCATCCATAGATTAAACGAATTGATGCCTTATGTTGATGCAATGAAAATCGAGTGAAGGAGTAAGTCTGAATTTTATGTTTGAGGAATGGTAAAAGCCTATAAACACGTAAGAGATGCACTCATTCACTGACATCCTATCAATCCAGATATCCAGAATCTCGTCAACGTTATCCCACATAGAGAGTATCGAGAAGGGTTTTTATTCCACAAGTTGCAGGATTTCCCAGATGGAGAAAGTATACCTTCTGAGACAGGAGAAAAAACCTGACCTTCGGAGCAAGAATTGCCTAGCATGTTAAAGCAAGATGGGACGACCACTGAAAAGACTCCAGGACCATTGTTTGCAAGGAATTATGTCGGAATTATAGAAGAAAATCAGCTCCAAAACTGACTAGAAAATGCCAAAATGCTCTCTCCAAAAGAAACTATCCATCCTGGAATGCAGGTGAACTATATGACTCCAAATGATTTAGGCGTTTTGACGATCACGGAAATACTAGATCAACAAGGGCGTAGTATGGACAAAGCTGATTGTAATAGTGATTCGGTATTTCTAAAAGCTAGTATCCCGCTTGAAACAGGGATGATTCTTTATCTTCCTCCATCTATTCCTCTGGACAAGAATTAGTTTTACTTTTCTCAATTTATTTTCCAGAAGAAAAAATGCCAAAAAAAATAAAAAAATCAGATATCTTCCTTAAAAAGATTGTTTTCATCGCTTTCATCTTGCTTATCGTGATCAAAGTCCTACTCATCACGGTTGCTTATTCCTACGTCCTTCAAAAGATGGGAGTATTGCATATGCTATACTACTTTTTTACTTTAATGCAGTCAGATTTCCTTATTTTAGGGATAGCACTTGCTCTGATTCGGGCTGTAGACAAGCAAAAATACCTCATATTAAAAATATTCTTTCTCCTTTGAGTAATTTGAATTTATGCTCTCTATCGAGGCGATTTATTGGTAATTCTGAGTTTCCAACAGAGATTAAGTTTTACGACAGGTCTAAATTTCCTTTCTGCAGGTCCGAATGTAGTATTTCTGTATAGTATGATTTTTTTGATGAGCTTTTTGCTCGTGGTATTCTTAGCATTTCTCCTAGCAAAAAGTATCAAAATAAAGATCAATGAAAATTTGTTTCTCAGAGTTATGATCGCATCCTTTTTGCGGTATGGAATACCTTTTCCTCAGATATCATTCTTGGGAGTAGAGTTGCCGGAAAAAAACATTTTAGATAAAGTTGCCAGAAACGCTTATGAACTCTCTTTACAAGATCAAAAGGAAAAATCTGACCTATCCACCAAGAAAAAACTCGATCTTCCAGAGATGAAGCTAGAAAACCTCGAAAAAAGAAAAAGTTTCTGGCTTGAAATTGCAAAGAAACAGCCCGAGGAAATTTTCCAGACTTTTGGCTATTCTTCACTCAAAAAAGCAAAAGACCAATACGGAGATCCCTATGTTTTTGAAGTACTCTCTGCAGCGGTAGCGGCGGCTCCAGAGTTGGCGTTTAGTTATATCGATGTCTATAAAGATCGAAAAGATGAGCAGGGAGATACCGTTGTAAAGCCTTTGCTCAAGATCGCTATCCAGCAAAAGCCAGAACTCGCTTTCCGTTACCTTGATAAGTATCAGAATATTGTAGAGTGAAACGAGAAAATAGCAAAATCGCTTCTCAATTTCGCAGCTCAACAGTACAAAGATCCGCTTACTTTTGAAGAACTTTTCCATGAAGTCAAAGGAAGAAATAACAAAAAAAATCTGATTTTAGTCTTCTTAGAGTCTGCATCATCAGTGGATTCCCAAAAATTCTGAGGACTCAATGACAGAATGCCTCTAACCGATAAAGTGAGCGATGATGGGGTTTCTTTCCTACAGATGCACGCTAACGGAACTTCTTCAGATATGGGGCACATTGCAACTCTGCTCTGAATGGAACCAGTAGTCTTTGACTACGCTACAGGGACAAGGTATCAAAACTATACGGGATATGTCGCACCTTTGGCGGAGTTTTTTAATCGCCTTGGCTATGCAACAACCTTTCTTAGCACGGTAAGCCTGGAGTTTTTGGATCAGAGAAATTTCCTCAAAAGAGCCGGCTACCAAACCATTATCGGAGAGGAAGCTTTTGAAGATAGGAAAAAATATACCTTTGATGCGGCACCTGACAAAGACTTATATGACAAGGCTTTGGAAATAGTAAAAGAGCAAAAATCTCCCTTCTTCCTTACCTTACAGACGATTTCTTCACATACTCCTTATAATACTCCCTATGGACGCACAGCAGAAGCGATGTATCGTTATGAAGATGAAACTTTTTCAGAATTTTATCAAGAGCTCAAAAAAACTGATTTTTTCAAAGATGGAATACTTATGGTTGTAGGAGATCATCGTAAAATGGTGCCTCTTGAGGACGAGGAGTTTGCCAAGCGAGGAACGACAGCTGCTGCTAAAATTATGGCTTTTGCTATAGGATCTTGAATCTCAGCTCATACCTTAGACGACCATCTCTATCAGCAAACAGACCTCTTTTACTCTTTACTAAGTGAGTTTTGAAGTGGTGAGGTAAAGGTATTTCAAAAATATAACGATCTCTTTACTCAAACAATAGTAAGAAATCGGACTGTAAAGCATCGATATGATCAAAAGAAATCAAATATCGCAAATGCCGAAGGACAAGCCGGATATATTGACTTAAATCGTATGGAAATTATTGATGGAGCATCTTATTTTCCTGTGGATGAAATTTTGAATTACCTTAGACTCTCAATTGCCTACCAGATGAAAGCTCACGGAATAAAGGAATGAGATATTTATGCCAATACGGCTGACAAAACCTATATCATTTCTCACAGATGAGTTTCAAAAAAGGCATCCGAAAATTCTCTTGCTGCATTCAAACTTGCTCGTGATGCTCAGGCAGATGGAATTGAATTTGACGTTAGTAGTACTAAAGACGGAAAATTAGTAATCTATCATGGTCCTAAAATTTATCCTCATACCACTTGTAAACAGGAAACAAGGGAAATTTGTCAGATGACGCGAGAAGAGCTCCAAAAATGTAAACTTAAAAATGGAGAAGATATTCTTTTATTAGAAGAATTTCTTCCACAGGTAAAGAATCGATTTTCTTTCTTTTTCCTAGACTTCAAAACTTCTACCAATCCTCAATGCAAACAAAATAATCAGCTCCTTCTCGACAAGGCTATTGCATTGGTGAAAAAATATAAAATGGACGGAAATACGATTTTTTCTTCCTACGATGAGAAACTCGCAGATATTTTGGGTAAGAGAGGAGATGTTTCTTCGGCACTAGATACTTTTAGCTTGACCGCACTGGATCAGCTTTCTGGAAGCTATTTTTCCTACTTTATGACGCCAGCCGAGAATTTTTCCAAAAAGCTTGTTGAAAATTTGAACCATCAATCTGCAGAAGGAGTCGCTTATGTCGTAAATAGTGTAGAATATGCAAAAAAACTGCAAGAAATGGGGGTTCGCTTTTTGATGACGGATGAAGTCGCAAAACTTAAGGAGGGATTGAAATAATTTTCTAGCATGATTGTAGTAATGCTTGAGGGAGAGAGCTTTATGAAATCTCTTCTTCACGAGTTTTTCCCACGCGATTTTTTGACAAAAGGATGCATATTGAGTATACTTGAAGAGAGCAGATAACGCTTATTTACTTCAACTACTCCTGAATGGATAGGAAACTCCATTATTCTCCACCTGTAACGTTTTCAGCCCTTTCTGGTTTGCTATTTTTCTCTTTTTTTGTTCAGCACTCAATAAAAAAGAAGCAACAACAGTGGAGTCCTGATGAGTATTCCTTCGTTGCCTCTCGATGTAAATTTGGAAATCGGCTACGGTTGCTCTTACTTTTGTTTGTTGGAAGCTTCGCAATTGGAAGTGGGACTTGAAGTAAGGTTTTCTTCCTTATTGCGGAAATAATAGGTTACTTTGTAATTTCCCTTATATGTCTCTGAATGATAGCGATTGTTTCAGGCTTCTCTTTCTCTCTAACCCGTATCCAGCAAGATGCTACACAAAAAAGAAAAATGCTGATTTCCTTCCTTCCATTTTACAGTGAATACGAGCGGTTTTCAGCGAAACAGTTTGAAAAACCCTATCGATGGAGCAAAGAGGCTCAAGTATGGCGATTTATGATAGCTCTTTTTACGCTTTTCTCTCCTTTATTTCTCGTGATGCTATGCCCTGTATTCTTGCTTTTTATGAGGGTCATTTTACTGCTCGGATGATACGATATTCTTCCACAAGAACAAAAAATCAGACTTCATCAGCTATTCAAAAGATATCCCGAAGAAATACCAATCTCGCTGCTCATCTTGAGTAAAAATGATACCAATCAAGAATCCTGAAATCTCAAAGAAGAGCTGGAATTTTACCAAGATGCCTATATTACTCCCAAATCCACCAAAGATAAGATTTTTTATTCCTTATTCACCTTGTCAGTATTGGGGCTACTTGGTCGGTGGATGTGGACGAGTAACTTACGATGGAAAGGGCTATTTCTAATCCGGCGATTAGCCAGGATGCTTACTATGAACCTGACTTCAACTCTTATCCCAATATTCCCTCTATCTTACTGGATAAAAAAGAAAATATAAATCAGAATTTAATTCTTTCATTATGATGCCGATGAAATTAATGATCAGAAAACGATTATTCGCCTTTCTATGAGGATTGTTTTTGTTCTGAGGAGCCTTTTCAGGACAAGCAGTTAATGCTCAGTGAGGAAACTTCTCCCAAGGACTAAGTCAGGGAGTTGAGAGTATTAGAGAGCATCTTGATACACCAGATACCAGTATCCTCATGAAATCCAAAGCTGCTGCAATTATCAAAAAGGTCGTTGATGTGCTTTTCCCAGTAATTTTGATTGCCGGCGTCCTAATAGCGATGATCGGGCTTTACCAAGTCTTAGTTTCTGGTGATGCAGCAAAAGTAAAGGAGTGAAGCACAATGATGTTCTATGGTATAATCGGAATCATTATTATGTTTAGTGCGAAATATCTGACTACAGTAATTTTTTCTGATATTTTCCTTGGAGGAGTAGGAGAGGCGATGACGACGACTGATTGGATTAATAAGCTCTATAATAATATCGTTTTCCCATTCATAAAAATAGCTATCTATCTTTCACTAGGATTTTTAGTAATTATGATGATGATCCGTGTCTTTACCTATATTACCGCACAAGATGACGGAACCAAAAAGAAAGCACTTGGAGTGATCACTTGGACAACGATTGGAATGCTCTTTATAATTGCAGCCAAGCAAATTGTAGAAGCAGTGTATGGAAAACAGGAAACAGTTCTAAAAACCTGAGTCCAAAATCTTTCAGGAATCGGAACTCAGATTCTAAACCCAAAAGAGATTCCTATTCTTTTTACAGTGATTAACCGATCTTTAGCACTGGTCTCTCTCGTTCTGCTGGTTATGATCATCCTTCAGACCTATAAAATGCTAACCAAACCTGATGATGCGGCGACTTTCTGATCGCTCAAAAAGACAATTATCTATGCACTTTGAGGGCTTCTGCTTATCGGATCAGCATACCTTCTTTCAAACCTCTTTATTCTCAACTAAAAATTGACAAAATTCAGATTTTTAAGTATACTTAGTTATTCTTTAATAAATAAAAACGATTAGACTCATGAGAAATAAGATTATTCTCAGCACAGATACGATGATCGGCTACGGCTTGGATATGATTTTTGATATGGCGAAAAGATGCGGGTATGACGGTATAGATCTCGCTATTTCAAAAGGATTTGATGCTCGAAATGAGAATTACGTAAAAAATCTCGTCAAAAAATATGAGCTTCCTATCTATGCAATTCAAACCTCTTCTCTTCTCAATAGCAAGGAAATGAATAAAGTCCTTGATCTTTGCGAAGCGACGGATTGCGATTTAATTACGATCAATGCCCCAAAGTTTTTTGATTTTAAGTCCTATTCCTTCATCTCAAATAATATTTCAGAATATCAAAATCAGAATCCTTCACTCTATTTTGCAATTATCAATCCAGAAGATACGAATGTATTTGCACTACCAATTCCTGCGTATCGTTTCAATAATGTAGTAGATATTATCAAAAAATACAGTTGTAATCTTGCCTTAGATATTGCAAATATGAATTCAGATGATCTAGAAAATATTTTTGTCAATAAATTAGATGATTTTGCGCCTTATTTGGCTTTGATTTATATTTCTGACAAATCAAAGTCTGGAGCGACACATTTGCTTCCTTGAGAGGGGATTCTCAAACTTCCTCAGTTTTTCAAAAAGATAAGAAAAGCTGGTTATCTCCGTCCATTCAGTGTGAAGCTCGCATTGACAAAAGATGAACTAGCAGATAGTGATAAAATTGAGATCATTCTAACAAAAGCCAAGGAGTTTATTGAAAAGTATTGAGAATAGCCTCTCTCAAGCACGAGTGATCGCCTCTTACAAAAACTGGACAGAAGTTGGAGTAGCTTGCCTAGTTAAGATCAGACAAAATAGGAAGGAAGCCTCTGGCTTTCTCTTTTTTTATCTCTTGAAAAAAAAGCCTGAAACGATAAGCTAAAATCTGAATTTACTCTGGTTTAGTCTTATTTTGATGAATCTTGAAAACCTCACTCCTGCGATGAAGCAATATGTGCAGATGAAGCAGCAAAATCCTGATTGCATTCTGTTTTTTCGTATTGGGGATTTTTACGAGGTTTTCTTTGAGGATGCGAAAATCTGTGCTTCAATCCTAGATCTCATCATTACTTCCAAAAATAAAAATTCTGAAAATCCGATTCCGATGGCGTGAATCCCCTATCATAGCGTAGAAAAATACATTCCAAGGCTGGTTGCCAAGGGCTATAAAGTCGCAATCGCCGAGCAAACCACTGATCCTATCCCATGAAAAATCGTAGAGAGAAGCATCAAATCCATCATCACTCCTTGAACGACCATTACCGAACAGCAGAAACAGGCTTCTTACCTTTTGGCTATCACGACCACGAATGAAAAGTCAGGTTTATACTATCATATCGCTTGGTGAGATTTTACGCTCGGAGAATACACGACAAAAAGCTTTGATGAACTGGGGAAAGTGCAGAAATTTATCCTTCAGCTTCGTCCGACCGAGATTATTATTGACACGGACACGAGGATCAAGGAAGAGCTGATCACGCCGATTCAGCAGTATTTGCAATGCCTGATTTCCGTCTATGCGGTGCCGGTGGATCCTGCGCATTTCATCACTTCGCTCTGTAAGGTGCAACATACCAGCAGTTTTGGGAAAGCTTTGGAGAGTGGGAGGTTGGAGGCGATGGCGCTCCTCTTTGCCTATCTTCAGCATACCCAGCAGCAACAGCTCACCAATATTTCAAAAATCAGATTTCATAGTTCGGAAGGCTTAGTTTTGATGGATGAAGTGACAATTAAGAACCTGGAACTCTTCGCTTCTAGTTATGAAAGTAGCACGAAATACAGCCTTTTCGGCATCTTAGATACGACCAAAACCGCAGGTGGATCGAGACTTCTTCGCCATTTGCTCGCAAATCCGATCAATATCAAGTCCGAACTTGACCGAAGACTCTCAAAACTGGAGGCTTTTTTGGAAGATTCGATGACCGCTGGGATTCATCAGTTTTTAGGGCAGTTTTTTGATATTCCAAAGCTTTTGAGCTTGATTCTGTATAGAAAACTCAGCCGAGGGCCGTTTATGAAGCTGAGAGCCGTGCTTCGCAATGCTTTACAAGGACTAGAGGGAACACTTCTATCTGAACTCAAAAAACTCCAACTCACGGAGGAGGAAATCTCGGCATTGAATCAGATTTTTTTGCTTTTACAAAAGGCATTAAAGGCTGATGAAGAGCTTTTGGGGGAGCACGACTATGTGGCGGAGGGCTACGATGCCGAGATTGATGAGCTGAGAAAGGTCGCATATCATAGCGATGAAATTTTGATGCAGTATCAGCAGGAATTAGCCTCAAAAACCTGAATCTCCAATATTAAACTGAAATTTGTGATGAATCAAGGCTATTTCCTAGAGCTGACCAGTAAAGATAGCGAACTTTTTGAGGAATTTCTCGCACAGCAGGATTTTACCGAGTTGAATCCTCAGGAGCAGGAAAAGTTTGCGATTGTCCGCAGACAAACCCTCAAAGGTAACCAAAGATATACGAGTCCTTACCTTGATAATCTCCAATCTCATATCCTCTGAGCCAAAGAGCAGCTCAAAACTAAAGAATCTGCAGTCTTACAAGGGCTTCAGCAGTCGCTTTTGGAAAGCATCACTCCACTCTACAGCTTGGCAGAAAAGCTGGCATGGCTTGATCTTTTCACTTCACAGGCAATTTTTGCTAGGGAATACCGCCTAGTTAAGCCACAACTCGCAGAAAACGGGATCATTGATATCCAAGCAGGTCGCCATCTGGTGATTGAAGCTTTCTTGCCGAAGGATCAGCCTTTTATTCCTAATGCCTTGGCGATTGGCGAGTCCAAAAGTACGCATCACGGCTTGATTCACATCATCACTTGACCGAATATGTGAGGTAAGTCCACCTATTTGAGGCAGTCAGCTTTAATCGTTTTGATGGCGCATTGTGGGCTGTTTATTCCTGCACAAGAAGCCAAAATCTGACTCATTGATGGGATTTTTGCTCGTGTGGGAAGTGGCGATATTATCGCTAAAAACCAGTCTACCTTTATGACCGAGATGATTGAAGTGGCGAATATCCTCAATAATGCGACCGAGAAGAGTTTCGTGATCTTTGATGAACTGGGGCGTGGAACCTCTACTTACGATGGACTTGCACTTACCAAAGCAATTCTGCATTATCTTTTGAAAAACATTCAGGCAAAAACTCTGATTGCAACTCACTATCACGAACTCATAGCCCTTGAACAGGAAAGCGATCAAATCAAAAATTTCTCAGTCAGCGTCTATGAAACTGACAAGGAAGTCGTTTTTATGAAGAAAATCAGTGCTTGAGGTGCGAGTAAAAGCTATGGTGTGGATGTCGCGAAACTTGCGGGGATTCCAAAGCCGATTTTGGAGGAGGCAAAAGGCTTTTTATCTGCTTTAGAAAAAGGAAAAAAAGCTGATCTTCCTCCTTTGAATGCTCCTCAGGGACTTTTCTCGGTTCAGCAAGAAGAGTTTGCTCATAAAGCCCAGTATGAAAAGGTGAAGGCGTTATTGGCAGGGATGGATTTGAATGCAATCACTCCGCTTCAGGCTTTGCAGCTTTTGATGAAGATTAAGGAAGAATTGTAGGAGTTTTAGGTATTTTATTTCCTTATTATTGTATTTGATGGAACAAAAAACCTTTTCTGATGCTATTGAACAAGTGATGTTGAATAATGGATTTTATGCCTCATTAGCTCTTATTTATAAAGAGTTTAAAAATTATAGAGAAAAAACTGGGAAAACTCCAGATAAGACAATTCAAGAAAGAGTTCAAAGGGATAAAAGGTTTACTAAGATATGATATTGAGTATATGCCTTAACAGATTATCTTGATCACTTGCCAAAAGAGAAAATCCCAACAAATGAAACTGAAAAAAAAGAAAGACAACATACCAGAATACAATGAATGTTGATTGAAATTGGAAATATGAATGGATTTGATACCTATACTCCAGATAAAAATGGTATTTTTGAAAATAAAGAGATATGAAGGCTGACAACTATAAAAATCGTTCCTCCTTTTACTTATCCATCAATTATTACCAATTCTATACAGTTTGTGGATGTTATTTGGTTTAATAAGAGATGATTCCCTGTAAAATTGATTGAGGTTGAAAATTCAACCGATTTTAGGGCAGGATTTATTAAAATGAATGAAATTCAGGATTTTAGATCTGATTTTTTGTTTATTGCTCCTGAAACAAGAAGATCAAAATTTGAAATTGAAAGTTGAAAATCTGCTTTTTCTAATATAAAAGATAGGTGTATTTTTGAAACCTATGAATTTGTTGAAAAACGGTATGCTCATCTAAAAGATGGAAAGAAGTTTCTTTGATATTTATAGTCTGTTGCTTTTTATAAGCAAATCTTTACATGAAAAATTGTAGTTTTTACCATGGATTTCTCATGAACTACATTTGATCAAAAAAATCACTCCTAGAATTTTTGGAAAAATCTATCTCCAAGGTTGTAAAAAATAAGAACTATACTTTTTCTGATCTTTTTGCCTGAACAGGAATTGTTGGAAGATTTTTCAAAGAAAAAGGGCATAAGGTAATTACAAATGACCTCCAATATTATAGTTATGTCCTCAATAAAAATTATATCGGAAATCATACTGATCTTTATTTTTCAGGTTTGGTTCGTGAAATTCCTGATTTACTCCTTGGAACAGTAGAAAATTATAAAGCAATTGTCCTTCAGTATCTTGATACTTTACCTGGAGAAAAAGGTTTTATTTACAAAAATTATTCATTAGGAGGAACTCAAGGTCAAATCTTTGAAAGACTCTATTTCTCTGATGAAAACGCTCAAAAATGCGATGCAATAAGAAAAAAAATTGGGAAATGGTATAAAGAACAAAAAATAAATGAGAATGAGTTTTTCTTTCTTTTGGCGAGCTTGCTAGAAAGTATAGATAAGGTCGCAAATACAGCTTCAGTCTATGGCGCCTTTCTCAAAAGACTAAAAAAATCAGCTCAAGGAGCCATGCAACTTCAGCCTGCTCACTATTATCATAATCATCACGAGCATTTTGTTTATAATAGTGATATTAATGATCTGGTTAAAGATACAGAACACGAGGTCGTCTACTTGGATCCCCCTTACAATGCGAGACAGTATAGTTCTAATTATCATATTTTAGAGACCATTGCGAGATATGATTCCCCTAAGATAAAATGAAAAACCTGAATGAGAGATTGTTCAGCTCAAAAATCTCGTTACTGCTCAAAAAGCGAGGTAAAAAAAGAATTTTCAGACCTTATTATGAACTTAAAGGCTAAGTATATTTTTCTTAGCTATAATGATGAAGGATTGATGAGTCTGGATGATATCAAGGAAATTATGTCTCAGAGGGGAAAATATTGATATTTCACAAAAGAATATCAGAGATTTAAAGCTGATAAAAACGAAAATAGGTCTTACAAAAAAGAAAAAGTCATAGAGTATCTCCATTATGTAAAGTGTTCGCAATAATCTATATTGCATCTTTCATTAAACAACCACATCAGTAAGCAATAAGAGCCTTGAAATCTCTTTCTTTAGCCCAAAATGCCAATAAGTTCTTTCTTAAATCTTGATGAAGAGGGTATCATTTATCTTCTCGTGCCATGAATTTTTTACATTCTACATTGAGAATTACCGTAAGCGACTCTTTGAGAAATTCAAATTGTTCCCGGGTAAGTGTGCTCATTGGAGGAGTAGCTCTAAAATAATGGAGAACTTGAAAATGTTGTAATTCATGGAGAAAATTTCAAAGTATATTTTCAGGAGACCGGAAAACACAGCTCCAAAATTCTCCAGTTTCCTTATTATAAGGTCAACGAGGAAAGGTCGTTAAATTCAGAATAAAATCTTTTCTATAGAGCGGAAAACCTGTCATATCCTCCATAGCGAGACAGGCTTCTTGTAGATCGACATTGATCTTTTCTTGTATGATGTTTTTATAGTTTGTTATCAGACCTTTTTTCTCTTCATAGATACCTTCAAGAACCGGATACATAAATTTCTCAGCCTCTTCAAAATCGCTCCCAACGAGTTGCTCTACAATATATTGGTATTCAGGAGAAACTCCAAGTTTCCAATTTTTGCCATGACTTATTTTATTGCATCCATCCACCCAATTTTGTAGGTCTTTCTTGAGATCGAGCTTTATTTCCAAGATAAACATATTTTTTCTGTGAGAAAGGTGGTAAATGCACAAATCATAGTTATTCATCTCCCAAAAGCAATGAAAGCGAATCTCCTTTCAGAATCCAATTCTTATCGAATCAAAAGACATCTTGCTTTTTTTAAGTACATCACTATATTCAGACTCGTTGCTCCGGTCGTTCAGTGGATAGGACACAATCCTGCGAAGATTGTAACCCCGGTTCGACTCCGGGTCGGGGCAATTTGAAGAAGTAACTATGCTAGCCTGTTCCTACTAAGGAATAGGCTTTTTCGTATGTTCACTGAGTGTTGCAAGCCTATTGTAAGAATTAACGAGGGCTTACACAGTACTATCTGAGCTATATGAAAGTGCTGTGTTGAAAGGAAGTAAGCCCCCTTTCATACAGTGCTATCATATAACTCAGGTTTTTTAATCTACTCTTTGCTAAGTCTACTTCGGTAGCCTCCTACGATAAAGGAGATAGGCAGAAAGAAATAAATCTGATTGTATGAAGCAGTCAGATTTTATTTCCTAAGCCGAAAACCAATGACTAGGAGCATAATTTTCTTAGTAATCAAATTTTTAGGTGTGGTATGAATGGGTGCACGATTCATCCACAATCCTACGGTTTGCTTATGAGCAGGGATTGGCTTTGCTGTCTGGTTTTTGGCTATGAGTAAACAAAAAGAAAAAAAGAACTTGATTTTATTTCCTATTGAGAGATAGGGAATGAAGGAAAGTTTTATTATCAGGAAGAAGTATCAGGAGCAAATAAAACTCTTGAATACTGAGCAAAAAGCACAATTGCTGGATGCTATCTTTAGTTATCAAACAGAGTGATCTCATCCTGAGTGAATTGATCCTCTTGTGTCAATGTTGCTATCGGTAATGATTCAAGACCGGGTTAAAGATGACGAACAATATAAAGTTGTCTGTCAGAGAAATCAGAAGAATTGAAAAAGTGGTTGAAGACCAAGTAAGAACTTTTGAAACTCACAAAAACCCAGTGGGTTATCTGGAAACCCAGAGAAACCCAAAAAAGCCGATAATGATAATGATAGTGATAGTGATAATGATAATGATTTAATAACTTCTTCTAACGAAGAAGTAAATAAAAATAAAAATAAAAATAAAAATAAAATAAATAAAAAAAATAAAATAAAAAAAATCAGATATTCTCCTAAGTTTGAGGAATTTTGGAAGGCTTATCCCTTAAAAAAGGGAAAACAAAAAGCTTTCCAAGCTTGGACTAGTGCTATCAAGTGAGGGAATGACCCAAATCTGATTATCAAAAAAGCCTGAGAATACGCTTTAGAACTTAAGCATAAAAAGACAGAGAAATGCTATATCAAGCGAGCTCAAGGGTGGCTTAATGATTGAAGATGGGATGATGATTATGATACCTGAGACTCAGGTAAAAAGCCAGATTTAGATGATTTATACTAGACTTATGCAAGACTTATCAAAGCTTAAACCTACAATTTCTGAGGAAGAACAAGCAGAACTGAGAAAGTTTATTGAGGATATGATTGCGGTTGGGTATGAATGATTTCAGGAGATCAAGGGAGGACTTAAAGGCTATGGTAAAAAGATTATGAGATTCTTTACCTTACCAAAGACAGAACTTCATCAGCAGTTTATCCAAATGTTTGTTGAGACTAGGAGAAAGATTACAGCAGAAAAGGAGAAAAACAGAGTCCTTTGAGAGATGAAGAATAATAAATCAGCCTTCATCGAAGAACATAAAATTCCCGAAGATGAACGAATAAATGTAAAATATAAAATCATCGGAAGGAAGACCTTGAGACATCCTAGAACTTGAGAAACCGATGAAATTCTCCACATCGCAATCCCTTATACTTACGGAACGAAGATTGGAAACGGCTTTGCTGGAGGAATCATGATTAGTAAGCTCAAGACACCAGAACTTTTTGAAGAGTTCTTAGAAAAAATACCCAGATTCACAGGAACAGCATTTTTAACCTCTAATAAACTCTAATGGAAGAAATAAGAAAGCAAAAAGAGAAAATCCAGGCGGAAGTTATGCAACTCCTAACCATGCAACAGGAGAAACTCATTGAAGAAGTAAACCAACTCAGAGCAGAGAATGAGGAGCTAAGGAAAATGAAAAATAATTACTCAAAACTCGAACAGAAGATCAAAGACCTAGAAATCCAAAAAAACAATACTCAGATCCTTTTAGATAAGCTCAAAGAAGATAAAATTATAGAAAAATTTGAGGATTGAGATTATGGTTATGATGAATACTGAAACTGATGAGGATACCATATATTCGGTTATGTTTACAATAATGAGCCCTACGAAATATATGCAGAAAGTCTTTAATTCCTATTACTTTACAAATGACACCACAAGAGCAGAGAAAAATAGAGCAAAAGTCTAATTTTAGAATTTTTCTTCATAAATTCTGAGTGAAAGGATTTGCAGAATATCAAACCTTCACACAGAAAGAAAAGGAGATAACACTGAAACAATATCTCAATCGAACAAAAAGCAAAAAATAATACTTACCAATCAACCTTTTTTATTCTTTTATGAATTATACAGATGACACGATTACCAAACAACTATGAACTTCCAAAATCAGAAGGAGGGAAGTATACCAAACTCCAAGATGGAACAACAAAAATCAGAATCCTCACCTCTCCAATTATTGGCTGGGAATACTTTACTAACGAGAATAAACCAGTCAGAAGCAGAATTGCTTATAGTGCAATTCCAGCAGACTCCAAAGATGGAAGAAAGGCTAAGGAGTTTTGGGCTTTCGTAGTGTATAACTACGATGAAAAAAGGGTTCAGGTAATGAGTATTACTCAAAAATCTCTTAAGGAACAACTCCTTGCTTTATCCAGAGACCCTGACTTCGGAGACCCAAAGGAATATGATTTAAAAATTACAAGATCAGGACAAAAATTAGAAACAACCTACACCATTATGGCATTAGGTAAAGCCGAGTTTACGGACGCAAAAGCTTTAGAGGAGGCAAATGGAGTGAGATTAGAGGCTTTATACGACGGAGAAGACCCTTTTGCTCCCTTTTAATCGTTTCCAAAGAGCAGAAAGATTATGCGAGGAGCTGAGAAAGAAAGCTCCTCCTCCCCTTTGGAAACAGAAAAATTTTATTTTAAAAACTATTAAAAATGGAAACAACAAAAATTGATAGCCTCTTGCAGAGGCACGAAGTGCTAAAATTAAAAGGACTCCAACTCGGAGAACAAGACCTTTTTGACCGAGTAGCTCTCTGGGAAGAGATGGCTGATAGTATTACTGAACTCAGAAGCCAATACCAAGAACAGAAACAGGCAAATGAAGTAGAGAAAGGGAAAAGAATGATTGAGCTGAAAGCCGAGCTCGATGAAAACTGAAAGAAAAAATACACTGAAAGCACTGCAGAGGCTGTGATTAGGCAAGAGTTCTATCAACAGGATTTAGATCTTTCAGTATTAAAAACGAAGATTGAACTACTCCAGAATAGAACGACAGTTATCGGTGAGTATGTTAATATCGTTAAAATGCACCTTAAAAAGGATTTTAGTATGTAATTCCCGTCATGCACTGAACAATAACCCTCCTATTCTTTATTCTCTCTATCCGGTTGATCTGGATATTCAGAGATAAGCTTTAGATTTTATATTATTATGTTTTTAGAAGAATGGAATTAACAATAAAAATTACCTCTCCAGAGATGAGAGAATTTGACCTCCAAATCAAAGCTGAATGAAGTTCAGCAGACATCTCTATAGCGATCGTTCAAGGACTCTCTGACGCTATTGCAGATATTCTTAATAAACTTAAGTGAGCAACTAAAGAGTCCAAGGAATTTACAGTTAATGCTCTCATCAGAGAGCTAAAGGCAAAAGTCCTTGGAATAAATGACCCGAAATCTGATCTTGATGTTATCTTTGGAGGAATCCAAGGAATTTTAGAGCAGATTACTAAGAGAAAGGAGTTTTAATTCAGATTTGTGAATAATGTTAAATATAAAAGAAGATGCTCTATCATTACTAGAACAGTGATCTTTATTGAGCAATGAAGAAAAAATATTTATTGAAAGTATAAATAGCTGAAATGAAAGATTAGACTTCATAAAACATAACAAAATTATGAAGTCCATCAATAATAAAAAAATAAGTAGTTTTTGAGAAGATTATCTCAAAAAAATATACGCCTTTTTCAAAAGGCAAAAGGACATAAATAGAATGAACATACGCGATCACGAAGAGGCTATAGATTCACTAGCATCAGAAAATCACCATATAGATGTTGTTATTGATAACATAAGAATCTTAACAAATGATCCCAAGGTAAAATAGCCCCCTATCAGGGGCAAAGAGCTATAAGGTTTTTTGAAGTTTTCCTTGTGGCTCTCTGCCCTTGATGGCAACTTTTATCTTCTATTCTTATTCTTATGTACAGAGAGAATTACACTTGGCTCAAGTGGGTAATTGGGCTATTCATTGCTGTTGTAGTACTCGTAGCATTCCGACCATTCACTACTGTGAAGTCTACGGAAAGAGGTGTTGTGTATAAATTTGGTGCGGTAAATTCTAAACTTTGAGAGGGCTTGCACTTTGTAATACCGTTTGTTGAATCAGTAAAGAGAATTCCGATCATCCCACAACAGATGGAAATCTGAATTGCGGTGGGAGATGGTGGAGCAATTACGAAGGATAATCAGACTATCGGTGCTGATATTACAGTCTTCTACAAGTTCCCTGATGCAGAAATTCTCAACATTGCAAGAAACTTCTGAACGGAAGTTCTTCAGCAGAAAATCAAGAAGGACACCATAGAAGCATTCAAGCAAGCTATTGGTAGCAAGACTATCTTTGATGTTGCTCAAACTCAGGAAGAGATTAGAGCAAAAGTCAAAGAAGTTGCAGTAGCGAAGATTGGAAATTATCCTATCATCATCGATGATATTAAGATTAGCAATTACGATTGGTCACAGCAGTTTGATGACCAAATCGCCCAAACCATGAAAATCGCTCAAGAGGCGAAGCAACAAGAACAACAGCTGAAAAAAGTAGAAATTGAGGCTCAGCAGGCAGTAAAAAAAGCCGAAGCGAACAAAGAAGCTGAAAGACTTAACGCCGAAGCGATGGAGCTCAAGGGTAAGGGAGTTAGGGCGTACAATGACGCTATCACAAGCAATCAAAGAAATATGGAGCTTGAAATCCAACTCAAAAAGTTAGAGATTGAAAAAATAAAAGCAGAGAAATGGAATTGACAATATGTTCCAATCAATAACTACGGACCTATCCCTGTGTCTCGGAATAGAGCAAACCAGGGCGAATAATTCAGATTTTTTACCCCTTTTTTAGGGGGTATACCCCAGTAGCTTAAAAAAATAGGATAAAGCTGATAAATACTCCCGATTTTCGGGCATAGTGTGATACGGGTTCAAATCCCGTCTGGGGCTTAATTATAGATTCCTACTATTGTAAGTAGACTCATATATTTTGCCTAGCTAAGCTAGGCTCTATACAGAGGAAGGCAGAATGCCGTGAGAGCCTAAAGCTCTCCCTCTGGAGATTTTAGAAAAAATTGAAATCAGAATGCAACCAATAACAGTCCTCTCTCTATTCGATGGTATGAGTTGTTGAAGGCTAGCACTAGAGAGAGCTGGCATTCCTGTTGCTAGCTATTACGCAAGCGAGATTGATCGCTATGCAATACAGGTAAGCAAAAAGAATTACCCAAGCATTATCCATATAGGAGATGTGAGCAAATGCGAATATCGCTATATGAGCGGAAGCAAAAAGCATCAGTGATATTATCTGCTCGGAGAGCCAAATTCAGATCCACTTTGCACGAATATGCGGAGAACAGATATTGATCTCCTCATAGGAGGAAGCCCTTGTCAATGATTCTCTTCTGCAGGCAAGGGCTTGAACTTTAAGGATCATCGCTCTAAGCTCTTCTTTGAGTTCGTGAGGATTCTGAACGAGGCAAAGCCGAGATTCTTCCTCTTGGAAAATGTGCCGATGAAGGAGGAACGAATCAAGATTATCAATCAGCATTTAGGGGGTATTCAGCCAATGGCTGTCAATTCATCACTAGTATCAGCTCAGAGTAGAGAGAGGCTCTACCGAATAGGTAAGAGAGTTGGAGAGAGATATAAGATGATCTATATTCCCTTACCTGAAGACAAAAAACTGACACTCAAAGATATTCTCCAGGATAAAGTCGAGGAGAAATACATGCTGAGCGAGAAGCTAGTCAATGGCTTCCTGAATAAATCCTCAATCTTCCGTGAGAGATTCAAGATTAGAAGCCCAGAAGATAAAGGGGCTTGTCTGACGACTAAGCATCAGTGATCTGTTATCACTCAGTCTTACATCCTTTGCAATATCAATCCGAGCGGAAGCGGACAGAATGGCAATGTTTACTCTTCAGAGGGTAAATCTCCGACATTGACCACAAACAAAGGAGAATGACCCAAAATCCTCCAGCTCCCTAGAGGAGCGAATAAATGAGGTATCTTTGAACAAAAAACTCCCACATTATCAAGTAACTCACGACAATACAACAATCTTTTGCATAACTGATATTGTCTGAGAAGACTCACACCGATAGAGTGCGAGAGACTTCAGACTTTACCTGATGATTATACGGAATGAGTCAGCAATTCTCAGAGATACAAGATGCTGGGCAATGGTTGGACTGTTGATGTTATTGCTCATATCTTCGGGGAGATGTTCAAGGATTAGATCAGTTTTATTTAATTTATTATTACGCCATGAAAAAACTAATAGAACTCCTCAATGAGTATAACTGCGAGAAGTTATGATATGTAGATAAATGGAAAATCAAGAATAACAAATTCATCTTAGATTATAAGATATGAACCTATGCTTTTAAAACTCATCTATACATTATCAGTAAAGAATACTGATTTATCAAGTGGTTGGTTGAGAATAAAAAACTTAATCTTATTGATTTTGAGGAGGTCATTAAGGGGGTTGAATTTACAGATAATGAAGAGTTTGACCAGTATATATTCTATAGTATAACTGATAGTCTTCTTATGAGCCTCGCCATTCAAGATGATCCAATAGAGTTTTTAATTTCCATTCTTAAATAAGATGAGACCAATTAAATTCAAAGCTTGGACGGGCAAAAAAATAATATCTTGGGATGTTCTAAAAAATCTCAAGACCATTATGCTATCTTTAATTCTCGCATGAGAACATAGAGATTATATCCCTATGCAATTCACAGGACTAAAAGACAAGAACGGTAAGGAGATATATGAGGGAGATATAGTAAAAACGGTCAAAGAGGATTGAGTAAAAGTATATTATGACAGAGGAAACTATTGGGTTTGAAGATACCAATTAGCATACTTATGAGAAACAGGGGTTGAAGTAATAGGCAACATCTACGAGAATCCAGAGCTAGTCAATCAATAAGAGGGGATGTCGTAAATCACCGCCCCCTTGCACATTGTCGAAGGCGACGAGGTGCAATAATCAGACTTTTAACCTTTATTTTTACTACAGATGACAAGAGAAGAAAAGATAGAAGCCATCTACGCAGAGATGGCAAATAAAAAGCTAAAATTGTGATGTAAATGCAAAAGTCACAATTGAGAGAATGTGATATTCATCAGAAAAAATAAAACCTGATCATATCTATCTATCAGAGAAAATGAAGAGTTTACGGTTTCTTTGTGATATACTCCAAAAGTAATCTGACACCCTGTTATGATTGGAGATGTAATATCATATTTAAGGAAACCTTTTAATGAGTTTATTGAATGACATCCAGTTGGGATAAACTATGAAGTAGATCGTTATTTTAATGATATGAATAATCTATTGGTAAAATGGTTTGATACAAGTTTACCTATAGATGAACAAGATGATGAGTGTGTTGATTGTATTTATTCTTTAATCAAAAAATAAGATGAGAAAATACTGAGTGTGTAGATGAATCGCAGGGATTTATATCTGAAAACTCAACAAGAAATGAACTGAGTTTTTGGATAAGGAAACTATAACGAAGCAAGAGGTCCTATGGTTAATAGCAAATTGTATAAACTTCTTACTTGATTGAGATGAAGATTCGTTAGATATTAAGTGTAATTGAGAATTGGAATTTCAAATTACTAGATACAAAAAATCATAAATCAGACTTTTATTTCTTTTTTTAGAACAATGCAAGAACTAGAAACCTTACTTAACTCTCTGATACAGAGAGGATGGAAACCAGGAGGCTTCCAAGGAGAATCAGAAATAAAAATTTCTGAATACCAAGGTATTGTGATTTATATGAAAACAGAAGATGCCGTACTGGGGGTTAAAACAAAACTCCGCAATCTCGTAAGCCTAGAGAGTGGTTTATGGCAGTTTGTTTGTGGGAACAAACTATATAAACAGCCTAATGAAAAATTCCGAGAGAGTGTATCTAAAGTCTGACTGAATACATGATGGTTTGCTCATAATCATCAATACCGACTCCTAGAATCAGCACTGATTCCTGAGGAGGAGCTAGGGAAGTTTTTAATTGAGAATATAAAAGTGGAATGAAATCAGATTTCAACCCCTGAGACAAAGTAAGATATACTCAAGACTACCTCGATCAGCGAGAGCTTGTAGTTGGGATACCTTACCCGTTTCAGGATACTTATACTATCAAAAAGCAACTCACAAGGACTGCCTACTTGGCAGACTGAGAGAAACCTGAGAATAGAGGGAAAATTATCCATCCACGAGGGATGGAGAAAATAGAAGACTAATTCTGATTTACTTTTACTTTTTTGAAGATGGACGAAAAAGAACTCATAGCTGTAGAGGTTCGTTGATGGGCGGATGCTATCAGTCATTATGTAGATAAAGATTGAAATAAATTCTCAAAGATAGCAAAGCTTCCGATGAAAGAGAATGAACTCTGTAAAGGAGGAAAGATTTATGAAGTTGAAGAACACAAGCCTTACTATTTTAGGATTCTTTCAGAAAGAGATGATAAATAGCATAATCCCTCACACCGAAATAGTCCACCACCCGGTAGGACTCACAGAATACAGACTCAGAACAGAGACCTTTAGACAATACCTCCAGGTATTTGTCTGAGATATTGGGGAGGAAAAGCACAACAACTTCTTTGAAGGTTTAGGACTTAGAGAGGTTGAGTATAATCTGAATTGATTCTATTCAAAAGAACTTAAATACACAAATATCATTCGGCTCAGAAGCTACAGTCTAAATACTCTCATTCACGAACTCACGCATTTCGTTGCTCATCAGTGCGAAGTAATTGGCTGTGAGTTTACAGAGGAGATTCCAGCGTATATTATGGAAGAGGTCTTTAGTAAGCTGATGATCCTAGCTGAAGGGAAGTTTAGGGTGAGGAAGGAGTATTATTTGGAGTAGAAAAATCTGATCTCATTCTCAATACTCACAAAAAATCGAGAATTTTGTGAGAATGGAAAGCTAGAAAAGTATATCTAGTAGTTTATTGTTTACATTATACACAATATATTGACAGGTCTAAAAAAGATCATTTTCCTTGCATTTCCTAAGAAAATGTTTATACTTGTTCTCAACAAACGCTTCTGCTCGTAATCTTGGTCGTGTTTGTAGTGGTCAATCTATCTTTCGTTTTCTGTTAAAGGGCTTCTTAATAGCTCTTTTTCAGTTATTTAAAAAAATAGAATCATTTATTCACAAAAAAGTATAACTTTCTCTTGCAATTTAAAAAAAATTCACTAAAATTGATAACAATCTAACGAGGTAGAAGAAAACGAAAACTCATTAGATTGATCACTTTATTTCTTAATTCTTGAATGGAAATGCAAATTGTATTTCTCGATTCAAGTCTTGAGGATGTCTATCATTGAAGGAAGAGATCAAATTATCATTCAGACTTGATCAGGACCTTCCAAAAGAAAGTGAACTACCTTTACAAAATCAAGGATTTGATGGACCTAAGGGAACAGAAATCTTTCAACTTGGAAAAACTCAAATGATCTCGTACGGGTCAAATGAGCATTAGATTGAACGATCAACGGAGGTTGATATTCAAGATAATGGATGATGGATATATTCAAGTTATTTGAATTATTGAGCTAAGTAAGCACTACGAATAGTAGTGCTACTTGCTCAGCAAGCCATTAAGAGTAAACAATTTTTATTTATTTACTATTTCAAAAGATGTTTAATCCAACTGTAGCATTTCACCCAGGGGAATACATTGAAGAGGAACTAGAAGCTAGGAATTGGACTCAGGCTAAATTTGCTGGGATCATTTGAATTAGTAGACCTTTCCTTAATGATATTATCAAGGGAAGGAAGAACATCACACCATCATTGGCAGTTATGATTGGTGCAGCTTTGTGAACCTCTCCTGATCTTTGGATTGGATTACAAAACTTGTATGATGTCACAAATCTGCAAAATGATGCTGAGACTCAAAAAAAAGTTTCCAGCATTAAAGAAAGAGTAGAGGAATTCTCTTTCGCTTAATTAAACTAAGATAAATCACAATAAGAAAAGAAGGACTCTGGGCACAGCCGTTCTTTTTTTCTTTTTCAGAAAAGGAAGTATATTTACTTTCTCTTGATTTTGGATCCTATATTATTATTTATTCAAAATACACAGCTTTTTCTTGGCGGATGGGCTGTGTTTTTTTATTTCTTTATTTATTTATTATTATTTATTATTATTTTTTTATTTTTCGTTAGCAAAAGGTAAAAAAGTCTTGCAATTTATAAAAAAAACAGTATACTGTGATTGTTCGATAGATGAACAACATTTAATTATTAACCATCCGCCAAGATGACATCAAAAAGACAAACTCCCGCTATGCTTATTAAAAAAGAGCTTAAAAAGGCATTCCCATGAGTAAAATTCTCATGCAAATATGATTCATTTTCATGAGGTGATTCGGTTAGAATCTACTGGAGGGGATGACCATTAACAAGAGCAGTTAATAAAATTGCAATCCAATATAAAGATGGATATTTTAATTCAATGGAAGATCTATATCATCACATAAACGACAAACCTTATTGGATGACGGCAAAATATATAATATGTAATAGAGAAAACGAGCCTGAACAGACTCAAGTATTTATGGATCATGCAGGTTGTACAAAAGAAAGCTTGTTATCATGACTTGATGAACTTGATGATTATGATAAAATAAGGTCTATTGCTTCAATAGTAAGACGAAAAATGGATAATTTGACTAATAATAAATGAGAAAATTATTCTGATGATGTATCTAATGACAATAAAGAGATTTGAGAGATCGTTTCTAGGTATGTTGTATATGGTTGCTAGTATTTAGCCTGTAGTAGTATGTATGGTAAAACTAATGATAAAAACATATAAAGCTGTAGAACTTGCAGAATTAGAAAAGAAGACAAAACCTACCATTTATAATAATGGTAGAAAATATATCCCCATACAAATACCCTCCAAAAGATCAAAAAAGGGATATTCAATTAGATATATTAAAAAATCTGATTTAGATTATTATCTAAAAGAAAATGCTAAAAAGAACTATTGAATTAGTGAAAAATAAAATAAAATGAACCAGAAAAGGTTGCCATACTCCGAATTATATGCATTCAATAAGAGTCTATAACTTACTTAAAAAATATTGATATTCTTCAGAAGTTCAATTAGCTGGATTACTTCATGATATGATAGAAGATGCTTGATTTACAAAAGAAGCCCTTTTAAGTTTATGATATCCAGAAAATATTGTGAAACTTGTATGTCTATCATCCCATGATACAAACAATCCAGATAAATTCTGAAGACGAGAAGATATGATAAAATGACTAATAAGTGCCGATAATGCTGATGCGCGAGCAATTAAATTAGCAGATATATCAGACAACCTTACAGAATGTCATTTCATGCAAAAAGACAAGCTAGAAAGATTCCTTTTCAAAAAAGCTCCCATCTTTGTCTATTATGGGAACTTGTATTTTTGAGGGACAGCTTTTTATTCTAATTTTCTTGAAAACTACTATACTCAAATAAAACGTTTTCATGAGTATTTCTAATTACAAAAAGAAAAAAAGGCTGAGTTTTACACTCAGTCTTTTTCTAATTCTTCAGAAATTAGGTGATGATATTCTTCTTCAGTGATTTCATTTCCATTTGCTCAAATATACGAGATGATTTCTCCGATTTGATCGTTGGTAAGCTCCCTAATATCCACGAATTTACCAGAATGGCGATCAAAAAGCTCTACCTCTTTCCTGCTCTCCTCAGTAAGTGGATAGTCAAATTTAACTGCGTTCTCCCAGTCTTTGCGATACATCATCCTTTTCTTTTTTAAGATATAAAGAGTATGAATATGTTAATTATACAAATAGTTGCCTATAAATCAAATATTTATTCAAATTTTGCATAATAATCTCTACTTTCTGATTCTATTTGTTTCATCCTTTTTTCAATTATTGATTGTTGTTGTTTTGGGGCTGTTTTATACATCTCTTCCAGCGATCTCCATTCTTCATAGTACTTGTGCCCAAGACCTCCTTCTACTCCTGCTTTTTTGATCATCTGATCATAGGCTTCTTGTGATACGACCCCCATTTCTACAGCCAATTTCCCCTCTTTTGCGATAATCATACCTGGTATGTTGATTTGTGTTTCAGCCAATACCCCTTGAGAAGTAGGATATAAAAATGAAATATCTTTATACCCGAGTGATGTTGGATTGGTAAATTTATCATCAAAATTTTTAATAGGCAACCCTTGGATATGTTTTAAAATAACAGGGATTTGATCCTTTGAGTCTACGATCACGCTCCCTCTCACAATATCTGTTACATCATGTAGGTTTCAGCTTTTTTTATTTGCCTTTTCAATGATTCTTTGTATTCCTGATGCTTTTATGCTCCCGTCACTATTTAGGAACTTGAGAGAAGCTTTCAATACTTTCCCTTGATTTGTTTCTGCTAATTGATCCAAGAAAGAATCCAATTCTTGTTTAGCTCCTTCATAGATTTTACGATTAGATAGAATGCTTTCTTCACTTACCTGTTTGACTAATCCTTCTAGGATTTCTGCAGATTTTTGAGAGAGTTTGCTTGTTCCCTCACTTGCAATCCACTGACTAATCTCTTTCTTTTCTATTCCCCCTAATTTTTTTAGGAGATTTGCTAGTGTGGTTTTTGCTTTAGTAGAGCCAATAAGCCCGCCAACAACCGCACCTCATGCCATTTTTAACAACCTTTCAGGGAAGCTGTCACGAGGATCAGAACCGCCACCAATACCTCCTAAAATTGCCCCATTCCTAACACTAGAGAATGGAGATAGGATTTCTCTTACTGTTGCAGCATCTTCTTTTTTAGCGATTCACTCAGCAAGTCCTCTCGCAACTTGTGTCTCATTATTAAGCATTCTAATATTTCAGAGCCCTTCTTGTTCAGCGGCATTCTCGATTGTTGTTTTGATTTCTTTTCTGATATTTCTCAGTCCCTCAGCTTTGAGCCCAGCAGTTGCTTCTCAACTTTTATTAAACATGTTGTATGCATCATCAAGATACCTTTTCACCTGATTCATTTCAGAAAGAGTATATCCATCGTTTTTTGACGCACTAACTATATTACCTAGTTTTTCTTTTAGTCATGGATATTTTGCATAGTCATCAAAAAGCATGTTTAGAGCCTCATCTATTTCTTGGATACTATGTTTTGAATTAGATAAAGAAAGAAGTTCATCTACCATAGCTTTAGATTTTTGAGCATGGGTATTGAGCTGAGCAATCAGATCGCCCTTACTTCACTTAAATCCTCTTTCAAGCATCCACTTTCCTACTTCTTCAGGTGTAGCTTTACCTGGTAGGGTTGCTCCTTCTTCGATGAGCTGGTTTTGTACCGCTTTGAGTTTTGCTGGGTTTAAGTTTCCGTTGAGCTCAAGTTTACTAGCCCCCTTTCAGATCAGATTTTTAGCCTTCTTTCCAACCCATCCAAGAGCTTTTCATACTAGAGGGAAAGCTACACCAATTCCAGCACCAACTCACATTTCTGAAGCATCAGTTCCTTCTCCATTCACGGCATTGAAAAGCACCATATCACTAGCCCCATCAAATCCACTCTTCAGCATTTTTCAGAGAAGAGGGGCTTTTTGAGTTAATTGGTCTACCTTCCCTCCTGCTTTATTGAGGAGTCAAACCACAAAATCAGCTCCCTTTTCAGTTTTATTTATGAATTTAGCGGTTTTTGGAAAAGCTTTTGCTAAAAATTCGCCTGCTTTTGTGCTTGTATTCGCCAATTGGACTCCTTTCCCCCCTGCTTTTACTACACCTCATGGAGTAGCTACCTGTGCTATATCAGCAACCGTATTTGTTATTCCATAAGTTGCTGAATCGGTATCTTGCCCTATATCACTTCCATTATCTAAATGCTCTTTCCAGCTCTGATTGAGAGCATTTACTTTCTGTTCATCAGCTCAGAATTTTTTTGCAGTTCGTGCTACTCCATCCCCCAACCACTTCCCAGCAAGTTTTGGCACTCCAACAACACTATCAAGCACTCCTCATACAATATCTTTCCCCATCTGTCCAGCTTGCCTCCAGAATCCTGGTGTCTGAATTTCCTGTTCTATATTTGCCGTTTCTACAGTTTCATTCTGAATAAATCAGAGCCTTTTCCCAATATCAAGATTACTAAGTTCTCCATTAAGGTATCTTTCTACAGTTTTTGCCTGATTGGGATTTTTTGCCAAAAAAGCATTAAGGAGCTGCTCATCATTATCTAACCCCTTTACGTTTCCACCACTTTTCTTTGCGTAATCTCTTACCATATCGGAGAGAATCGCACTTCTTAGTCAGAATTGGAGCTGTTGAGATTCTTGTCCTCTTGTTTCCTTGCTTATTTTCTCTCTTAGCTGATTTTTCATAGCATCTCTTTCATATCTGACTTTTTGCTGTTTCTCATATTCTATAGCTTCAGGAAGCATGTCATTGATCATCGCCTGTATTTCTTCTGGACTTTTGGCTTTGCTGTTTACATAGTTGAGGATTTTATTGCTCATCTCAGGAGAGATTCCTTTTATTTGATAGTTCATAATTATTTTGATAAGTAGTAAAAAATTATCTTTTCTTCATCATATCAGAGAACAAAGTCTGATTTGTTCATTCTTGATCTGATAGATTCATGTCTATCCCTCCATTCCCTCCAGCAGTGCTGATTCCTTTGTTAAGCTTCCTTATCATATCATCAACTATGTTCATAAAGTCTCCATATCTGAGCTTTAGATTGAGATTTGTTGAGGCGTCAGTGATAAATTTCAGCTCGTTATCTGATAACGCTCCAAAGGTTGCACCTTGATCCTTGAGGTCGATTAAGTTTTGCAGTGCTGTAGAGGAGAGCACACGATCATAAAGCGATTTATAGTATGCACCTTTTGTTCACGGAAGCCCTCATAACCATACATTTTTGAAATCTCGAGTATCCATATTTTTCAGCTCTTGCAGTTGCCCTATCAGTTCTTGTGCAAAAGGAGTAATTTCTTGATCTTTTGCCTGTTTGTAAGCTAACGCTTGTTTGGCAAATTGTCTTTGATCAATACCGTATCCTGAAATGAATTTATAGTCTGCACTTGTCAGTTTAGATTTTCCTGATTTATCATTAAATCTATTATAATAGGGCTCTAAATCAGTGTTATAGTCTACATTTTGAGAAAAATCCACATTAGGAACGATAAAAGTCAGAGCTGATCCTTGGGTATGAGTAGAGGTATAGAGTCTTTCATCTCCAGATTTATTGCTTGACTTCATTACAAAGCTTCAATCATCATTAACTTTCGTCACTACTCCTACATGCCCATTGCTCGGAAATTCTTTGCTGTTAAAAATTGCAAAACTTCCCACTTGAGGAGCGTCGCTTTTGGTGTAGCTTCCGGTTGGATTTGTTTTTTCTGAGAGTCCACTTCAGAAGTGAAGATTGCTTCCCATCGCTTTTGCTACATCATTCGCAAACGCACCGCATTGCCCAGTTTTTGCACCATCTTGAAAACTAGAGACGATACTTCCAACATCTTCAAGACTATTTGCTTGAGAAAGTCGGTCTGAATAGCTTTGAACTCTTTGTTGACGAGAAAAATGCTCTGGAATCTGTCCTGTTCATTCCATTTGAATTTTAACTTTTCCATCCCCATCTTGTGTAATTCTCCATTTTTGTTGTCAAGAAGTTGGATCATAACCAGTCTGCTTATTGATAAGACTTCTGTATTGTGGCTTATTCTGTAAAGGTTTGATAAAATTCTCACTCATTGCTTGAGCTACACTTACGCCCTTTTCTTTGGCATACCTTAAAATATCATCTACGACCTGCCCCTGGCTTCTCATAATAAGACTACCATACTTTTCATAGTAGCTATTGAGTACATTATTTAAATTCGCTCTTAATTGCTCAGGGTCTTTAACAGAAAGGTCAGAAAGCTGATTTTCAAGATTGGCTTTGTCTTTAGCAAACTGCATATTCAGATCATTCAGATTTTTTTGCTGTTTGAGAGCGATTTTATTCTGAGCCTCTAACTGCCTGAGTTGTGCTTGTCTCTGCTGTTCAGGAGTCTCAAAGCTAAGTAGCCCTTTAGCAAATCATAAAGTATTCATTTTGCTTGTGAAGGCTCTGTATTCTTCATCAGCCTGCATCTTGAATGCATTGAACTCATCTTTCATCTCTCCATACTCCAATACATATTCTTCCTTTCTGATCTGTGCTTCATCTGCTAAGGTTTGGAGTTCATTATAGGCAAGCCTCTGAGCTTTACTGATTCTTGCAGAAATGAGAGTCTCGCTTGCTCCTGTTGATTGAGCCCTAATTCTCTCAGGCAAAGTATTAAACTCCCTTCTTCTTTGGAGATAGATTTTCCTTGCCTCTAAATAATCCTGTTTCATGGTGTCAATTTTTGGATCAGCTTTCAGCTCTTTGAATTTCTCATACAGTTCCTTTGCTCTCCCATCTGCGGACATATCAAACCCAAGTTTCCTCATTATATCCGTAAGAGCATCAGTATTATGACTGATTTGTTCATCTTCATTAAAAATCCTACTTTTAGAACCAGTATTTACGAGGTCTAGATTCTTTTTATTGAGCTGATCCTCTAGGTATTCAGTATAGACTTTTGGATTTTGTACTTTGAGAGCTTCTAGTTGAGCTTTCGTCAGCGTTCCCTCTTCTAATGCGAGAGAAACCGACTTTCAATCAGTATATCCAGCGACTTTTTGATCTAATTCTTTCCTCTTTCGGAAACTATCTAGCAAAGCTTTCTGACTTTCATTTCTTTTCTCATACTTAAAATTTCTATTGAAAGTTTGCCTATCGGAAAAATACTCCCTATTCGTATTCCAGTACGCATTGAGATTATTTGTAATCTCTCCCATTCTTGCATCAGAATCATCTTGATAGTCAGGCATTCAGGTTTGCTTTGCATTCCCTGCTTGCACTTGCACCTGAGCATTGGGATTATTGAATGCAGAAGAGTCAAACTGCTCATTAGGATCATAGCTCGGTTGAGGGGAAGTCTGCTGATTTCCTCCTCCATTTCCCCAGTTCTGACCGTCTTGTGTATTCTGATTTTGTTGATTGTCTTCTACGGGTGCAGGATTGTTCGGCTGAGTTGCTTGAGGTGTCTGTTTATTCCCTCCGAGATATTGCTGAGCGAATTGCTGAAATTCAGCATTATTCTTATTCTGTTCAGCGAATTTTTGCTGTTCTTGCCAACTCATGCTATCATATGCTTTTTTTGCCTTTTCAAAGTCCATTCTACTTAATTACAAAGAATAAAACCCAGCCCTAAGACTGGGCGTGGTATCTAAACAGATCCTAACTTTATTCAATTCTACCACTAAACCTCAAACCTCTTGCAATCATCAATGAAGCGTGATACCTCTTCACCGGTTCATCGAGTCCGACTTCGCTCTTGATGATTCACTGTTCTATTGCAAGGTCTGGGATGAGTTCTTCTCTGCTCGTCCTACCATTCATCGCAACAAAGATCATCTTGAGGAATCGCCTTTTTGTCAAAGGTCAATTCACAGAATGAACGATTCAGAGCTGTAGGGCTTTCTCAATCGCCCTGTCATTATCAAGCTCATTATGAAACGCCCTCATAACCATCAATACAGCATGAAACTTTATGAGATTTTCATTAGGAAGTTTCCCGTTCCAGATATTCATCTGAACCATTTTTTCGCTATCAGCTGAATCAATCACCACCTCAGGACTAGCGTTCTTCTTATCAATTATTGCTACGATAGAATACAGCCACTTTTGGAGACCAAAAGGGGTGTAAAAGAACCCCTTATCTCCTCGTCCTTCATTTCGGCTGTTTGGGTGATGATATTTTTCGCCATCAATCCCCGTTAAGGCGAACAGGTGTCCAGCATCAGCTTTTGGATCTGGTGTGAGGGTGTGAGAGACTCCTGTCTGATGCCATCTAACGTGCCTCGCTCCGGTGTAGCATAGATGCTTTTTGGAAAGAGCTAGTCTTACTTCATCAGCTGTGTTGCAGAAGTAGTAGCCTTGAATCAATCCTAAATCTTTGAAGAGTTTGAGAGCACCAGACATGCTTCGTCCATCTTTCCCTCCGTTAGGGACTCTTCCTTGGTCTATAGCATCATTCCAGAGCTTCATAGCATCCAGAATCGTCTTTCCGTCGAATCGGTCAGCCTCATTCTCGGCTTTCGTGATTCCAAACACGGAACACGCTCCTTCTCTTCCTTGGTCTAGGATTGGAGTGTTATTATACACAATCTTTTCTGGGAGCGCTTCTCAGGTATATTCCTCCATCGCTGTTGCATAAGACGGGATGTGGAGGTAATCATTTGCCGTGAATCACTCCGTGTCGTGCGTAATGATGAGTTCTTTTTCTGTCATTTTTCTAAGTATAAAAAAGATAAAATCTAATGTTGTAAATAGTTAAGGATTCCAATCAGTCTTGCTTTCTCCATACAGAGCAGTCTGAGTTCTTTTAGAGCTTTTTCTCAGATTCCAGAATTAGCGTTAATCTTTTTGTTGACTTCTTCTAATTGCTGGTTCACACGTTGGATTTTTTCAGTTTCTAGCATTCTAAAAACATAAGAAATAAAACATCAATAAGGCTATAATGATTGCCATTTTTATTCGATTCATAACGAAACAAACTAGGATAAAACCATCTGCCCAATCCCAGAAAAAAGGTCTAAAGTCAGACCTTTACTCTGGTCTCTCGGTATCGCTCTTGGAGGATTTTTCCCCGGGAAATTTTGGTCATTTACTGATCAAAAATTCAGTCAATTTCTTCATTAGAGCGTCAAAAACATCAATTTCAGGCAAATCTTTATTTGTGTTTATGTTATAAATATGCCTGAGAATAGAATACCCCTCAGCAACGATCAGAATCCCCATAATCGTATTAGAAAGTCTCTCAGCTCCATCAATACCTGCCCCTCTGATAATTGCTACAACAATAAAAGGGATACACCATCTCGTCGCCTTTCTAATCACTCATCTACTCATATTATCACTAGTTATAGACTCTTTTTTGTATTTTGCCCTAAGCACTCCAAAGATAAAGTCTACTAACAGTAAGATTGATAAGATTGAGAGCATTTCCCCACTCATCCCGAAATAATTCAAAACCCCAGCAAGAGCGACTCCGCCAAAGATTCCTTTCAATGCATCTAAAAAGTTCAAGTTGTTCATTGGTTGTATAAAACAATAAAATAAAAGGTTATAATCAGAATTGTCACTTGGTTTGGTTGTAGTAGGTTTGAACTTCTTCAGGAGTTCGGCTCTTATTCTCCATGATCACTTCTTGAATTGAGCCATAGAAGTAATTTGTTGCTCAACTAGTTCTGTGATACATGGCTCAAATATAGGGATTACCATCTTCCTGAGCCACAAAATTCCTATTCTCTGTGATTCTTTTTACTCAATCTGTAGCTAGCGAAAGATTCCTCGATGGCTTGTCGTAGGTAATAAGAATGTGGTGCCGTTCTCCGATATTCATCCTCGTGTGTTCTAGGTTGTCTGAACTAGCAGTTCAGTCTCTGTCTCTTGTCCAAACCCCAGCGAGCTGGTTATCAGAAGTTCTACACGATATTCCTACAATAAAAGCTTCTTGACCTCCCCCTAATCCTCACCAGTATTTCCCTACTAATGATGCTCGGGTATTATTAGATACTTTATATTCTCTATCGGTCTTTGCCCAGAGAGAAAGCGTAAAACTCTCTGTAGGAAATTGGAATCCCGGGTTAACAAATCCCCCATTAAACACAGACCTTTCCCCAACGAACGATACAGCGCCAGAAATCGTCCCGTGCTTATCCTTCCCGCTGTAATCATTAGCATCCTTTTGGAGGGGATAATAAGCTAGCGTATTCGCTGTTGGCGTAAATCATCCAACCGGTCGTATCTTTTTCTCTCACAAATAAACTTCAGATACTTTCTTTTCCCCGAGGTAGAGTTCAGAAATCTTTTTGTCTCCTAGTTGTAGCATTAGCTCTCAGTTATGAGGTAAAGCGTATTCGCATCCTTAGTTCCTAGCGCGGTATGCTGAGCCTTCGTCCCAGCTCGAGTTTTGATCTCGGTATTACCATTCTGGTTTTTGAGACTATTTACTTTCGTGATCGTATTATTGTCTCCGTTGATCGTCTTATTAGTCAGCGTTGCGACTGCTGAGTTTTTTTCAGCATCACTCGTATTATCAACCTTACTTAATCCGACACTTGCTTTGGTATGTGAGTGAGGTGAAGGATTGAATGAAGAAGGTTTATTGGCAATCTGGCTCCAATCAGGAGTAGTATCTGACATTGGCGTCCAATCATTTTTATTCTTGGGGTTATTCCCGCTTAGAATAAACTTTGCTCAGGAATCAGTTTGAACGACATAATCTCCTCTTTGAACTTGTGTCGTAGTTAAAGCTAGCCTAGCTGCTTCATTTGCTACCGTTACCGTTTCAGTTGTAGCAATAAGTGGGATTACCGATGGATCTAATTTCTTATTATTATCCAGTCAGGCAATACCATTCGCTATGTTCTTCTGTGATTCAAGATAGTGTTTATTGATTGCATCTTGTCAATCCACAGGATTAGCGACCTTAGTAATGCGCATATTGTTTGCGTTAATTTGCTTATAGAAAATCGTTTCCGATTGAGTAATTCTCAAGACATCACGATTCCCCGTCTTATCCCATACTCCAAAAGCTCATTGGACATCAGAAAAAAACTCATAGGTTCTACCATTTGGATGCTGGAGGTAAATAGAGGCATTCGCTGATCAGTTCCCTGGAACAATTGTCAGTCCAGCAAGCATCCTAGCAACACTATTAAGATTCTCAGAGGTGAGCATATTCTGGAGAAGGGCTGTTATTTGGGCGATAGAGTAAAGCTCGAGATTAGCCCTTGCCTGTTCTTTATCTGGGATGTCCGAGAGATTGTTTGCTTTGAGCACATCTCCTGATCCGCTACCATCTCTTCAGTGATAGACTGAGAAGTTAAAAGTTTGACGATCTGAAAGGGTGATGGTATAAGTATCGGTAGTTCATGGGGAACTATCTCCAGCTGTTTTTGCTATGTTAGTAATCGTAGCTCCTCTGATCTGGTCTTTGGGGATGAGATTCTTCCACTCGCTCTCTCCTTGGAGTCTCCACTGGAGGTGGGTGGATCAGAGTTGGAACTCTGGATTTTTACCATCGTTTCCTTTTTCTCCATCCTCAACACTGAAAGGATGAGAACTGCCGTCTGTTTTTTTGATGGTTATGGTGGTAGTTTTACCTCTCTTAGTATGTGTAATCTCAGAGATTCATACCCCATCATTTCCCTTTTCCCCCTTGAATGAAGTTGTATCAAAGAGTGTAGTCCATTGACTCTCATTTGGGAACTTCCACTTAAAGACTGTTCCTTCAAGCTTAAACTCTGGAGTATATCCATCGCCTCCATCTTCTAGCTGAACTTGATAACTGCCCCCATCTGTAGTATGGATTGTGATAGTTGTTGTTTTTCAGTTTTTAGACTTTGTGATATTACTAATTCCTACTCCTCTTAGTTCTTCTTCACTTGCCAATCTCGCTTCTCAAGTAACAGAATCTACGATCAAAATAGAATCCTGATCGCTAACTCAGGTTTTTTTCTCTAGTTCATTTATTGGTTTAGCTGGGATTGGTGTCATTTTAACTAAGAAGAGGAATTAAATTATCTACTTCTCCGAACAGTATTAGAGTCTTTCTGTCTTTCGGATCGGTTGGTTGCTCAAGGATAGGCAGGATCGCTCTTAATGATCAGAGCCTTGTTGTCTTTCGGATCGGTGAGTATTACCAAAAGCGAAGCTAAGAGGTATTCTCTGCCATGAGGTCAATGTTCTGTCCTATCGCTCTTTCGCTTGGTTGGCATTTTGTATGGGATAAATAAATTTTCTGCTTTATACTCAGATTTCTGAAAAGCGGACAGTTTTTTTCTGCTTATACTCAGTTTTTTCTTTTTGATGCAAAAAAAGATAAGTTATTACTTCTTACCTTATGTTTTGATGAAACTTCTTTTTTAGAATAAGAAAAAATCCTGAGCTTAGTCAGGATTTTGAATTTTACTTATGATCTAGTCATCAAATTCCACAAAGTATTGTTCTCAGAGTCAAGAGTTTTTATAGTTTTTCTCTATTTTTTCTCAGATTTGAGTTTCTCTATTTCATCAAGTAGTGATAAAACACTTTTTCTCAGTGCATATATAAAATACCCGCCAATAACAAACACAAGCACTATAGGTCATTTAATATCACTATAGAAACACGCTGCTCCTATACCGATCGTGATAATAATCAACCAAACGATATCTCAAAATTTCATTACTTCAACAGATAACTCAAATAAATTCACACACTTCTTGTATACTCGTCCTTGCTAGCCTTAAAAGTCTCCAAAATCAGATTTACTTTCTGTTGGGTTTCAGAGTCTTTGGATTTTATGATAGGCACGAGACTCTCAATGACGGAAGCTTTGCTTCCTAGGGTTGTTTTTACGAGTTCTATTTCAGAAGGTAATTGATAATTTTTGGTCTCTACCTTTTTTACCATTTTAGACTCTTGAATTTCTTTTGATTCTTTACTTTCTTTGGGTTTAGATTCTAATCCAGCTTGTTTCTTCTCTAGTTCATTTTTTTGAGCTTCTAGCTCCTTGTTCTTTTCCTTTACTTTGTTTTCCAATTTAAGCATTTCAATTTCTGTTTTTCCTTTTACTTGTTCTTCATACCTTCTTTTTGTTTGTGAACACCATGAATCTGTAGACTCTCAACAATTTATTCAAGCCCATAATCTTTCTTGTTCTGTCATTTCGTACGCAAAACACGAAAAAATGGAGAATCATAATAGAACAGCAAATCATCACATAACATTTTTTTTAGAAAACATGATGTATACAAAATATATAAAACAATGAAATATATATCTTTGTATATTTACTTTTCAAGTTAATTATGATATTTTGACTACATCTATATCCAAATCTACAGATCAGCTATAATTTGGCTTAGATGCTCATTGGTCGTTGTTTTCTAAAAATAAGACCTCAGTATATAATATATCTCACTTTTTGATATTTACAAAACAACTAGATGAGGAATTTATAGAATATTTTCTCGTTAGCATGGTTGTCATTGTTATCACGTTTATTATATTCGTTCATCTTTTGATTTTTATGGAAATATTCAGTGGAAAAAAGGCATAAAATTGATCTTCAGTTCATCCATAAAGAAATCTAATCATGAATAAAAAAGATCATTGTTTTGAAAATGTAATTCATCAATTTATATATTCTGGGCTAACAGATTTGCGAATTCAAGCTTTACGATCCTGTAAAATAAAGTTTTTTGATGAACTAGATTTGATAATAATGTTTTCTTTAGGACTAAATATTCAATCCTTTATTTTTATTGATAACATTCAATGTTCTAAGTAGGTATTTTCCATACTTCATCTCCAGTCCCATTTCTCCATCTGTTGTCCCGGTAAAATTTTGCGTCCAAATTCATCTCTTGGATAATTAGCACTACTAAAAAGTGCTTCATCTGGATTGATAAAATTTTGTGTAGGAAGCGGTTGAATAGGATTGATTTCTCTTCGTCCCTCTTCTGTAGGGAAATCATTATTTGCTTGAAACATGACGAAATGATTAAAGGATTAAAAATCTGATTATCTTTTCAGAAGGTCAAGTCTGTGATAAAGACCATAAAGTTCTGGGCTATGTTTTCCCGTTCCACAATAACCATCAACTTTAATTTGGAGTGTATGAATCCGTGGGAGATTAAGCTTCGCCATCAAAGAGGTAAACGTCTCCTTTTTGTGGGAGAATCCGTTAGCTTCGATAGTTCCCACATAGGCGAAGTGATCAAATTCCTTAATAGTAAGTTCTTTTCTTCCTCAGAGTTCTACTAACTTTTTGGGAGAACGAGGGTAGTGGGGTAAGTCCCCTTCGAGCCTAAAGAGTAATCCTTTCGGAGTCTTCGATTCGAAAATAAGTTCATAATTACCCTCAATTCACTCCATTTCGTAAGCATCTCCCTTTGTTAGCTCTTCATCAATATTTCCGTAAAAATGTCGGAAATGATAGCCATTTACTCTTACCCAGAGGGCAAACTTACACATTTTATCAGGAAACATTGCAGAGATTGAGAGTTCTGACAATTCTTTTTCTAGCATATGTTGATTGATCAGGATAGGGTAAGTTATCGAAAAACTTTTTTTATACCTTTTGTTATCGTCTCAATCTTCTCTATCACTAGCATAGAATGCTGAATATACCTCTCCATTTGCCCTGTAGACTATTTCCAGACGATCATTAATTTTCTCTTTCTTGATTTCTAGAATTTCTTCAGCTTCTGGAATTGAATTTATGAATAGACCAATCGTTCCCTGTTCTGTTCTTTTTCGGACAAATATCTTCTTATCTTGAGTTGCTAAATATAGATCGCCCCTCCATTCTTCCATAATGGCAGTAAATTGATACCTTGTTTGACTCATAAATCCCCCTTTTATTGCACTATCTGATACGAGTTTTTTTAGTTCTCATCAATAGTAAGCATAGAGCCCCACAATCCTCCTGACTTCAGCAAGAATATAAATTATTTCTCAGATTTTCCTTAGATTAAGGAATTTATATCCTTTGTATTCCGTATGTGCCCTTATTTCTCCAGAATCTGCCTGTGTCAGATACCCATTCCCACGACAGTTAGAGAAGATCATGGTCTGCTCATTAGCATACAAGCATCCAACAACCGTAAACCCTTTTGTGTAGATTCTATCCAAATTATAGGACTCATCCATCAAAAAGTCATAGGCAAATCTCTTATAGTATTTATTCCATTTTTCGGCAAAATGGTATCTCCTGACTGTAGATCCGTCAATCATATAGGTAAAATGCTGATGTTCTATGAATTTTTTCTCCGATGGTATAAGATAGACCCTATCTTCCATACAGAGAACCACTGAGAGTTCGAGCATCCCGTCATATTCGCCCTGAGTCTCATAAACCAGATAGAGCGTCGACCCATTATCGCCAGCTCCAGCATAGGCATTAATGATGAGTTCATCGTTATCGTTTGCTAGAGTATTGTTCGTTAGGTCTCCTCACTCCTTAAGAGCTACCTTGGTTTGCACCATAGTCTCATTGATAATCAACTCATTTTCTTCGTCGAAAGTATAGTTATGTTTATAGATCATATATTCCTTGAGCTTAATACTTCCTTTACTTTTATCTTTTCTCTTGACGGTAATCTCAATCTTCCCCCCACCATGTTCTTTGGCGCTGATTTTTATTCCGCCTCCACCATTTTTCTTCGGTTTGATTTGATAGATAGTTCTTCCCTGGTTTTCCTTTACAACATCATAGTTGTTAGAGGTTGGGATGTCGAGATTTTGCACAACTTGCCCGTATCTATAATAACTCACGATCATTCTATCAGTAAAAACCACAATGGTTGCATATTCATCCTCATATTTATCGTATTCTACGAGAAGTTTGAGCGGTGTCCCAAATTCCATCGTTGAGTTTGTTGTTTGATTTCTTCCATAGTTTATTGTTCCAACAGTTTCAGAAAAATTCTCGTTACTTGTTACATAGCAATTCTTTTGTGTATCCCAAACTCTACCATTTTTATGAAGCTGAAACCTTCCTCTATGATCAATATCTACGATATTTTTATCTTGTACTTTAGGTAGACTTCGGGCGCTAGCTTTTATAGATTGGCTTGTTATATCTATATTCTCACTCTCTACAATTCAGGGAAGCTGTGAATAGCGATCCTGTTGCATTCCTGCAATCGCTCATTGTTGATAAAAGGTTAGTGGTTTTAGGCTCATTAATATTCAAGCTTAGTAAAGTAAATCTTCTGTTCTCTTTGGGTTATAAATCTGATCATCTCTTGAAATTCTGCTTGGTATTCTTGCATAGCAAAATTTGCTTTTTCAAAGTCCTGCTTCCCTTTCCAAAGTTCATATTCTAAGCCTTTCGCAAGTAGTGTTGTAAATTCTGCTAAATCCTCGTGTCATGGGAAAATTTGCCCTTCTTCATCAGTAAGCTTGAGTTCATTGATCGCTTGGATACCAATAATCTTGAGTCAGTCTTCTTCATCTTTTTGAGGAAGGAAATCCAAAATAATATGGTTATCAGCCAAACTCCACGCTTCAAAATTTTCGTAATTCTCTCCTGATTTGATTTGCACTTCTTTAATTTTTGCAATACCTGAAACGATTTTATTCCCCATTTGGACTTCTTTTCTTTGGATCTCATATTCAGTTATCCCTTTTTGTATATCAGTAGTCCAATAATTCCAAAAATAGTCCTCTTGAGTATTTACGATTGCTCTCCAGAGTTTTTTGTAGATTTTATTAAGTTTCTCTATTGCTTTTTGCTCACTTACTTGGGATTGGCTAGTGTTGGTTTCTCCATAGGCATACTTTAGAATTTCTTTTACATTCATTTCTCAATGCTAAAAAATAAAAACAAGTCTGACTCTTTAGCAAAGAGAGCCATCATTACGACGGCTCATCTTAAGAAGACTAGGCATCTTTCATCACATAGACTCTTTCAATGTTATGATCAAATACTTTCCCTCCGTGAACGACCTGTCCAAGAATCAAGTATGCGAAAGAACCGTTTTTCTTCTGAATTTCTGCATTGATAGCCTGTCTCACATAGTTCACAGCTCCTTCATGGATTGCATAGAGTTTGTTCCCTTCAATGAGATTGGATTCGTAAATTTCAAAACCTGCGAATTTCCCAAGCCATCCATCAATAGCAGCCTGAGAAGCATCATCAGTTCCGTTAAGAATTTTAGCCATTGCAATAAGAGCTGAAATATCAGGACTAACAATAAGCTTTCTTCCGCTCATTGGGATTTCTTTTTTACTCATTGCAGTTCTGAGTCTCATAACTTCAGTCGAAATGTTATCAACAGTAAGCTTAGCTGTTGCAGTAAGCTCATTAGTTGCTTTATTAGCAAGAACCATCGCATCAATTACTTTAATGAGTCCTTTTTCTACTACTTCATCAATCGCAACTTTCAAATCTTTCATTCTTTCAGATCCAATATTATAAGTGGTTTGGATTTCCTCTAGACTAGAGTATTCCTCTCCATAATTATGAAGCTTATCTACCTTAAGGGAAGTTTTTTTAACACCTCTTCCGGAAATAGCGATTGTTTCCAAAGAGGTTTTTCTCAAATCACCACCATTCTTTGCTGAATCGTCAGTCATTTGAATTTTTGGAGAAATAGACACAATTACCTCATCTCCAGAATTTCTGAGAGCACCTTCATATTTAAAGTTAGCGAATCTTGTAAAAGGCATTTTTGGTTTCTGAGAGATAAGTCTGTTAAGATTCTTCTCAAAGATCTGTGAAATAGTATCAACGTTTGCCATGATAATAAGTATAAAGAATAAAAAAGGTTATCCTTGGACTTCATCCAAGTTATTTACAACTCTTACTTTCCCCTCGTTTACAAGTTGTTCAATCTCCTTAAATTTCTCTTCAGGGAGTCCTTTAATTTGATCTACCGTATAGACTTTTGGGGTTTCTACGGTTGTAATTTTTACAGGAGATTGATCATCAGACTGATTATTGGTCTGATTTTCTTCTTTAAGCTTTTGGAACTCTGCAATCTTGTCATCAAGCCATTGCATATCCTCAGGCTTTTCATCAGGTTTCTTAGTTGGGGGGAACTTTTTCCCTTCCGGATGGAGCTCTTCATAGAGCTTGATTTTTTCTTCTGTGCTCATTTTTCATAAAAGGATAAATAAAGATTAAGCGATAGTTTTGACTTCTCCTTTCTCAATTTTTTCTGCAATAATATTAAATTGCTCTTGAGGAAGATTAGCAAGCTCTTCAGAAGTGTATTCAGTCTTTTCAGGGTTGAATACATTTGGATTAGCTCTACCTGGATTAGGATTTTCGCTGGTTTCTGGTTTATAGCCAGAAATACTCATTGCTTCATCCCAACTCAATGTTGGATGCTTTTCCTTTGCCTGCTTGACTTCTTCAGGGATGTCATCAAAGCCGTGCTTGGTAGTGAATCTGATTTCCTCACTTAGCGAAGTTCTTAGCTTTTCTCTTTCCTCTGCAAGAGCCTCTTGCTTGGCTTTATCTTGGTTAGCGAAAGCCGACTTCGCTTGCTTCTTTTTTTGATCATACTTCTCACGAGAAACATAGTTTTCTTCTAAGTCCTCTTTAGAGATGTAATTCTCTTCCAAATCAGCTTTGGAGATAAAATCTTCTTCGTTGAAGGTCTCTTCCTTTCCGTCATCATACACGATTTTTGCCATCGTTGTAATAATAGAATATAAAAAGCTGTTCTTAAGCAGTTTCAGCCTCTGCCGATATATCAGTTTGATTACTGATCCTGTTTTTTAGGAGCTCTGGAATAGAGAGCAATTCATCAATGAGAATCATCTCTGCCAAAGCAAAGTCCTTATCGTTTCGCTTGGTCTTACTTAACTCTGGGTCTAACCTAGAGATAATGCCAGACTTTAAGGATTCTTTTTTTTCTTCAGCGAACTCTTTAATCAGTTCTCGGAATCTCGTTTTAATTCCTTGTTCTATGATTTCTTTATCTTGACTATTCAACTGCATGTTCTTGTCCGTTAGGTCATAAAGCTACAGGTTGTGCATTTTTTCTATTTTCCTGTGAGATGTAATTACTGATAAGCTGATTAGTGCTCGCATTCATTCCTTCTATTGGCGGTGTGAGAGCCTGCATTTGTTGAGCCTGTCAGCTTATTAGTCTTGCGAGTTTCCTCGCTTCTATAGCTCTTTTTTTAGCTGGAGTATCTAATGCTTGCTGATAGACTTGGATATAGATTTCATGATTTTCCTGCATATTGGTAATTTCTCACGGATCCTCATCATTATTCAATAACTCCAAATCCATCGTTGCTTGATGGTATTCTGTCGGATAGTCATATACCATATTCACCAACTCCTTATCTAGCCCTACAATTCTTGCAAATTGTCTTGTAAGCTGGATTCTTCCAAACTCGCTTGCTTGTTGCATAAGTGGTTGATAGCTCGCCATCATTGCGGCTTTGTTTGCTTCATCTTTCTCGGACTTTTCTAAAACTGAAATAAGTCTTAAATTCAGATCCTTTTGGGTATTCAAATCCTTTCACTTGATCGTATAAGTTATCGCACCAATTCCACTATTCAGCACAATGTTTTTTTCGGAGTTCATCTTGAAATGCTTTTGATAACTTCTGTATCGTAAAGTATCCCAATACTCCTTTTCCCCTCGCAAAAATACCTTAAAAATAGTTGAAAGTCTGACATTTTGATTAGATTGTAAGAGCTGAGATTGCGTTGCAGTAATGGTCTGCGAATAAATACCGATACTTTGCTCATCGAATCAGACTTCTTTCTTCCCTTTTGCATCAATAAGATTCTTGAGGTTATAGCCGTCAGAGCTAGAGCTTGTTTGAGTTTGGATATTCTCAATAATTTTGTTATTCAAAGGAGCTTTAGCTGGAATATATTGCCTTTTACCTATCTTTTTCTTAGCAAGCTCATTTCAATCAATATAACTTGGGTCAAATACCGTAGTTCCCGAGAAAGTATCCTCGTGAATTTTCTCTACAAGTAGATTCATCACTAATTGCTCAGAAATCTGATTGTCTCTTGCGAGGTCTCCTACACACACTCCGTAAGGATCACCATCTTTAGGGATCATCCAACTATGAACGACTGGACAAGGAATGTTGCTCTCGTCCTTTTTCTCTTCTGATCTTACTGCTTCTATAGCTTCACATCTAATCAGGAGCGTTCTATCATTTGCCCATTCTGTCAGATACCAGCGATTGTTGAATTTCGTAAAGTGCCTATAAACAGAATAGATTTTGAGAGGACTTACCTCTACGGCGAAATCAATCCTAAATCCTGTCCCTCCTGCCCAGCTTCAGAGTCCTGCAGTATATTCACTGCCTAATTTTTCTTTTAAGTCTTTCAGTTCTTTATCTGAAAGCATATACTCGGAATTTTTATAAAGTGAGTTAAGCTCTCACTCAGTAAGTTGAAGTTCAAATCAATGAAAGCTGAATCCTTCCGTAATAGAGAAATGAGGATCAGGAACTCGGCATAAAGGAGAATACAGCTTTTTCCTTGGGCTTTCTGTTGTTTTGTTCCAACCTTCATCTACTGCGAGATAGATTCCATAATCAACAACATTAGAAACTTTAGTATGCATAATTTTATCTTCCCCTAGTTCTTCGTAATCGAATTTCAGGAGGTTGTTCCAAGTATCAGCATATTCGTTATCTCCGTGTTTTCTTCCTTCAAAAGAAACAATCGGTCTATTTTTATAAAGAGCCGATACAAAAAGATTTCTATAAGTCCAAAGCGACTTACTTTTTATATGCTCTCAAGGCTTCATCGTATCTCCATCAATGTTGTAATCATTGAGATATTGCCTTAAAATAAGTCTTTTCCTCTCTGCAACTCTAATCCCTGCATCATATTCCTCTTGGACTTTCTGCAAAATCTGGTCGTAAGAGAATCCTTTTATACTTTCAATCATTTTTTTTGTTGCTTCTAGCATGCTGTTTTTTAGTAAGTGCTAAATATCGCTTTATAAGTCTGAATTGGTCCGTCTACTTGCTCAATCGTAAATACCATTCTCATCATTATTGCATCAGCAGAGTCAGGACTTCTTCAGATTCTTCTTTTGAGCTCTTCTTTGCTTTCAAGCAATACTTTTCAATCATTCTCAGGATTTTTAAGCATGATATTCTCAAGCTCTTCGCAAAGAAAATCTTTAATCTGACCATCAGCATTTATTCTAATTTCTCTTTTTTCGGCTTTCTCTCTGAGCTTGAAGTAGCACTGAGTTTTTAAGTTTCCAAATTTCTCTTGTTGCTCAGTCTTGATTGGACTTGCTGCGTTGTGGAAGTTGTAGCAACCTCTCAACTGATCAGCGACTCCAGCTCCTAATCCATCAGTATCTACCACGATATTTTGTCTCATTACATGATATTCTCTCTCGAGTTCCTTAACCGTCTCTGCGGTCTGGTCAGTTGTTTTTCCTTTAACTTTGATGATTCTAATACACTCAAGCCCTTTCCATATCGCAATTACTGTACTATCAGTCCCTAGTCTTGCTACATCTACACTCAAAAAGGTAGTCTCACTTGGTGTTACATAAGAAGTAAACAGGTCAAGAATCTCATCATACCTAAAGAGCTTCCCTGTGGTATCATCGTAGTCAAAGTTCCCATGTAAAAGCCTTTGTTTTGTGATTTCATCTGCTTTTTGGAGCTGGTCGATATAGTTTTGATCGATATGAGGATTATCTGTTGCTAGTGCTGGAATGAATACTCTCCATTCAGGGAGCGTTCAACTTTTCCAAGGCTTATAGAAGTTCGCATAGACATGTCCTTTATCAGGGTTGAAGGTCTGGAGAAGTTTTGGCTTGAGTCAGTATTCAGTATTTCTTTGTCTTCCAATTCTTGTAGATAGGATAGTGATACATTGAGCATCTATCTCATTACTTTCATCGATGAATCAGCCTGTTAATTCCATTGAACCAAATCTCGTATATTTTGGATCAGATGGTTTATATGCTAAGTCCAACAAATAAATCTCACTTCAATTCTTAAACCTGATTAAATTATGTTTTCCGTCTGGTTTGCCGTGGTCTGCTTCTGGAATCTCGTATATCTGCAAGAACTTATAGTAGGATGCAAGTGTAGTCTTAGTCAGATTGGTCAGCTCTTTTCTTCAGAAGAACCGCCTTGTTCAAGGATACTTCTTTGCCATCATTCGCACTCGGAATACTCCGATGAAGGACTTTCATCATCAAGCCGCTCCTCAATATCCAATCTCTGTGGTCTTATTATCCATCAGATATTTCAGAGCTTCCATCTGTTTTCTGCTGGCTTTAAATTCTAAGTTATTCATCTAGTTTTATGCTTATTCAAGTAATTACTTCTCCACTGAGCTCTACCTTATCCGTAAAGAGCTTTAGATATTTCCCAAGTTTCTCTAGTGCTGAGTTCGCTCAAGCTGAGTCAAACTTCCATACCTGCGCTAATTGTTCATTCCCATTCTCATCTTTAATAATCTCTACAGCCTGAAATCCTGCTCTTGTCATCACGGGGACTTTCTGCATACATCTATTCGCTACTTCTACGAGGCTTTGGATCACTCGTTCTGCTGAGACATCTGCTTTTTTAAGTTTTTCTTCTGCTTTATTTTTGAGATAGTCGCTAACCTTAGGATTGCTTAGCATTTTACATCCTTGCACTTCTGCTGTCTTCTGTTTTACTTTATAGACTTCTTTATATGCTCTTGTGGCATTGAAGTCTTTAAGATACTCTAAGCAAAAGAGTTCTTGTTTTTTGTTGAGCATCTTTTTTTATGCAAAAATAAAAAAACTGATCGTGTTATAATCAGTTTTTCAAAAAGCGGACAGCTTTTTTAGGTAAAGTTTCTTCTTAATTTTTGTTTTATTCTACTAAGTATTCTCCTAGAACTTCTATCTGAACATCATAACAAAAGGGAAAGTTTGTGACTAGAAAGAGGGTCTCAATTATATTCGTATCTGAAGTATGTATCTAATAAAAAATCATAAATCTGATTCTTGTCTGTGTTCTTTATTGTTTTTATGATCTTTATATCTTTTTTTATTTTATACGTTATAACAAAATGATCTTCATATTTTGAGATTTTTATCATTCATTGCTTGAATAAGTTAATTGTCTCCTGAGGAAGCATCCAAATAAAAAACAAAAATAAATCTGACTACACTCTCTCATAACTCTCCTCAAAGATGTCTGGCTTGCAGGGATAATACTCGCCTTTAATTCCCTTAATTATGTAATCTCATTCCGAGATTTCCATCTTTCCCTCTAAGGTTTGAACATAAGTTTTCTCTACCTTATTTTTTTCGTAAATAGAAATATCAGGAAATGCTTTTTTGAGTGCTCCTATTGTTGTATATCTTATTGCCTCTATCTCTAATGGCTTCTTTCTGAATTTTTTTACTTCAGTTTTACTCTTCAAAAAAACCTGAAATTTGGTATACATTTTATAAATTTTATCTACACAGTGATCTGGTTGCTCTTCTAGTGGTCTCGCCTTTGTTCTCCAAGAATTTAGTATTGAGGATGCTAAAATTTCTGATTTTTTGAATCGGTCTAAATCCCCAGTAATATCTAAAATAGCTGCAACTTTTGTATCTAATCGTCATAATACATCTCCAATAAATACAGTTTTTGTAGCTATTCTCTCTGTTCTATCTTCCCCTCTTTCTCACAATCATCTTGTTTCTTTGATTAACAAAACATCTTTATTTTGTAATTCTGTATTAAGAATTTCTAACTTTTCTTCTCTATTCATTCTTTCTACTTTCTTAAAATATAAAAATCTGACTTATTTCAGTTTTCAGGTTATAGCATAAGAAGCTAGATAACCTTCAATATCTTTGGCTGTTTTTGGGTGGATTCGAGCCTTATTTACTTTCTCCTGAAAGTATTTGAGTGGCTCTTTTTGATTAAACCCCTTGGGGTTGTAAGCCTTGCCTGCGCCGATAAAATCACAGCAAAGTTCTAGCACATACTTTTCAGGCATTTCTACTGGAGTGAGTTTGTCGTCAATAATATCAATCCAATAATGCTGATGATGCTTATTCCTACCTTTGTGGTGGAGCCGAGCTTCACTATATCATCTCTCTATTCTCTCTTTTTCTGTCGGAGATTTGTCCCCCTGAAAGTATCTAGCACTCGGCATAAATTCCGTGATGCTAAATTTGCTTAAATCATGAACTATCCCTTGCCGATAGAGTCATACTCTAAAACATTCTACCATAACATACCATTTGTGTCTCATAATAGTTTTGAAGTGTTTTCGTGCTTTTAACATAATTTTCAAAAAAATAAATAAATCTGATTTTACAACCCTTTTGTCCTCCTGAGTTCGTTCACTAAGACTTGATAGCGTTCAATCATCTCTTGTAGCAAGGATGTAGCGATTTTGCATATTTGCTTATCATTTATCATCTCGTCCACGAGAATCTCCCCATACTTCCTTTGCATTCGGCGAGTATAGATGATGTAGTTACCATGTAGTATAACATTGCACTTTACACACCCAGCATGACAGTTCTTCTCATCCCAGCGATATTTATAAACAGATCTCTTGATAAAGTGCATGTTCTGAGCCTTTGTCCAGTGGACTCTAGCTCAGCAGAGAGGGCAGGTTATGTATCAGTCCTTGTCTGCTACTAAGAGTCTTATGTAAACAGAAAAAACCTGATCCAGTTTCTGGACGAGCTTACTTCTCGTAGGTCAGGCTGTTTTCTTTTTTTTCATAACTGAAAATTCTCAGTAAGTAAATTACTGAGTGTTGTTTTTTCCGTATGTTCAACAAAATTTTATTCTTTTCTTTATAGTTTTCAAGCTAAAAAACATAAAAAAGCTTGATTTTTTGACTTTTTTTATTCTTTAGGATAAAATACTTTACTACATACGAAGATAAATCTGCAACACTCAGTTTTTATCTTCTATTCTATTTAATGAAATTTGAAAAAAACCTAATCGACGACTGTGCTACGCATTTTTTAGCACTGGGACAAAAACAGACAACCGTTTTTAGTCTGAAGTCTCATCTCGTTCTTTTTTGGCGTTTTTGTAGGACAAAAAAAGTAGTTCTCATTGAAGAAATAACTACCCAAAATATCTATGAATATCTCGAACTCTTACGTAAGACGCCAACGCAAAAAACCTCAAGATATTATGGGAAAAACAAATTTTTATCAGAAAAAACAGTACAATCAAAAATCATCTCCATCAAAAAATTCTTCAAGTTCCTCAACTTTAGGCACGATATTGGACTCAATTATTTAAAAATTGAGATACCTAAAGTTCACCTCCCTCAGATGGAATATCTAACTAAGGAGGAGTTATCTCAACTCTTTACTCATATCGAAAAAAATGAAAAAAATGAAGAAAACAGGCTCAGAAATCTCTTATTCTGCAAACTTGCTTTTATATCATGAATGAGGTTATCTGAATTATTATCAATCAAGGTTAAAGACATTTTATGAGAAGGTCGTGAGATCTCTATAATGGGTAAGGGGGATAAAATTAGACCAATTTACATCACAAAAGAGATTAAAAATCTGGCTTCAGAATACGTTAAATTTAGGTGAGAACGCAACATTGTTTCTCTACGATCTGGACACACAAGGAAAATGCAGGGAGATTGATCTTTGCTTTTTATTCGCCATGATGACTACGGTTTTTGACGCTGATTAAGTAAGTCAACGATTGTATGAATCATGCAAAAATACAGCGATCAACTAAATTTTGGGAAGAGAATTACCTGCCATATGTTCCGTCATTCTTATGCAACTCAGCTCCTCAATAACTGAGCTAATATAAGAGTTGTCCAAGAAATGCTAGGGCATTCATCAATCATTACCACCCAAAGATACACACACATCACAAACAATCAACTTAAGGAGGCACATGCAAAAGTTTTTGGAGAGCTATAGAATCCAATTAAGAGAAGAAAAAATCAAGTTTCTTAAAAATGGCTTGATTTTTTATTTTTTTTGTTTACAATTCACACTGTTAATTTAAGCAAGTAGAAACAGGGAAAGCAGAAGCGCACCAAACAGATTGTAACCCCGGTTCGACTCCGGGTCGGGGCAATTTGCGAGTTGGAAGCTTGGCTGAGTGGTCGAAAGCGCATGTTTGGAGTACATGTATACGGGCAACTGTATCTAGGGTTCGAATCCCTAAGCTTCCGAAAAAAAAGAAATCTGACTTCAGATTTTTTTTAGTTTCCTCAAAAAAGAATCCTAAATCAGCATAGTCTTATCAGTAAATACTTCAGTTTATCTGCTACTTTGGCATTAAGCCCACTACAAATTCTCCTTTGATTTGGAGTTGATGTTTGCCTAACATTGCTTTTAGCTCTTCAAAATCACAGGTAAGATGCTGTTCAAAGAGTTTGCTGATTTCCCTTGCAATGCAGATTTTCCCCTGATAGCCGAGAGCATCTAGTTCCACAACCAGCTTTTCTAGCCTGTGAACCGATTCATAAAAAAAGCTTGGAAGCTCGCTTGCTATCGCTTCTTTTAGTGCTGTTTGCCTACCTTTTTTTTGTGGAAGAAATCATAAATAGCGAAATGCAGAAGTATCAAACCCTGCCCCTACTACTGCAGGAATAAGTGCATTCGCACCTGGCAATACCGTATAAGGCAAATTTTCTTCATTGCAAAGTTGGATAAGGAGTTTTCCGGGGTCTGAAAGTCCTGGCGTCCCGGCATCCGAGAGCATTCAGATATCATATTCTCTCATTAAATTTAGATAATATGCTACTTTACCTTTATTCGTAAAGCTTGTAAGTGAAAAAAACTGTTTCCCTTCATAAGAGATTTCATAGAGCGAAAGGAGCTTTTTTGTCACTCTCGTATCTTCGCAGATAAAAATAGGCAATTCTCTCAAGAGTCTCAAAGCTCTAAGCGTAATATCTTCCTTATTTCCGATCGGAGTTGGAATAAAATACAGCATCATTCATACAATAAAAGCAAAAATCTGATCTCAGTGTAGCAATTTGCTCCAGATTTACAAAGTGATTTTATATTGGAAAAAAGACCGATAATCAGTATATTTTGAGTGGTATATGGCTACTTGCCTCTTCTTCATTTAAGTTTCTAATCCCAAGGTACTATTTATGCGATATTTTAAAGCTGAAAATCTGACCAAAATCTATACTGACAGAGCAATTATTGATCAGCTTTCTTTTTCTATTGAAAAAGGGCAGAAAATCGCTCTTGTAGCTAAAAACGGAGGAGGAAAAACAACCTTAATTAAACTCATGCTTTGAGAGCTAGATCCAACCGATGGGAAAGTCGAGTTTAGAAAAGGATTAAAAATCTGATCACTTTCTCAAGAATTTGTGCTCAATCCTGAGAAAACCGTTGCTGATGAGGTGTTTGAAACAGATCATTGTTCAGCTCAACTTATCAGAGACTACGAAGAATTGTTGCACAACCCAGCTAAAGATAGCGAGTCTTTCAGTAAACTAATGGTAGACTTAGATGAACATCAGATTCGAGATTATCAATCAAAAGTAGATACCATTTTGGCAAAGCTTCAGCTACAAGACCTGCTTTCTCAGCAGATAAAAACGCTTTCTGGATGAGAGAAAAAAAGGGTGGCTCTCGCTAAGACACTGATTGATGAGCCTGAATTTTTGATTCTAGATGAACCCACCAATCATCTTGATTTACAAATGATTGAGCGATTAGAAAAGTATCTGAAAACTGAGCATTGTACGCTATTTCTCGTGACGCACGATAGATATTTTTTGGAAAACGTGTGCGATCAGATTTTTGAATTAGAAAGAGGGCAAATTTTTCCCTATCCTGCGAAATACGAATACTTCCTCAGAAAACAAGCCGAACGTCATCAAAATGAGCAGATCGCTACAGAAAAGATACGCCAGCTACTCAAGAGAGAGCTTGCTTGGATCCGCAAATCTCCGAGAGCAAGAGCTACAAAGCAGCATTTTAGAGAAAAAGAGTTTTATGCCTTGGAATCGAGGTATGATGACCAAAAGGAGCTTCTTCACTCGGAAAGTAGTAAACTCGAACTTCCTTTGCAGGAAAGAAAATTGGGAACAAAAATTCTCAAGGTAAAGCATCTAAAAAAACAATTCTGATCCAAAGTTATCGTTCAGGATTTTTCCTATGATTTCAAATTTCACGAAAGGGTTGGAATCCTAGGAAAAAACGGCGTTGGGAAAACGACCTTCATTTCGCTCCTCCTCTGAAAAATCTCAGCAGATGCAGGGACTATAGAAACCGGGAAAACTGTGGTTTTTGGAGAATATCAGCAAGATGAGCAGGAATTCCCTCCTCAAAAGAGAGTTATTGATATTATCACGGAGGAGGCTCCTTTTCTTATCCTCGGGAATGGTGAAAAACTTTCTGCGACTAAGCTTCTAGAAAATTTTCTTTTCCCTCCTTCTCAGCAGTATCGTTTCGCATATCAGCTCAGTGGAGGAGAAAAAAGAAGGCTAGCACTTTTGAAGGTGTTAATAAAAAATCCAAATTTTCTAATCCTTGACGAGCCAACAAACGACTTAGACCTCTTGACGATTAGCATTTTAGAAGATTTCCTTTCGCTTTTTCAGGGATGCTTAATTATTATTTCTCACGATAGGTCATTTATGGATAGGATCGTAGATCACTTATTTATTTTTGAGGGCGAAGGAAAAATTACAGATTTCTGGGGAACATACTCAGAATGGCATGCTCTCCAAGAACAGAAAAAACCTGAGATTCTACCTCAGGTTCCTCTTACTTCTTCTGGTGTATCTTCTCCCTTTTCAGCTGAAGAATCTCTTTCCTTTGAACAAAAGCTTGAATTAACCCAGCTCATGAAGGACTTAGAAGCTTTAGAAGAAGAAAAGCTCGAGATTACCAAGCTTCTTGAGAATAAAGACTTAGCTTATGATGAAATTACTTTACTCTCAGAACATCTTGGAGAGCTGCACAAACAAATTGAAAGAAAGGAAGCAAGACGATTTGAATTAAGTAGCCTCTCGCAATAATGCAGCGGAGCTGAACCTCCTATCTCTTATAAACTTTCAAGGTCCACCAACCTTCTGGCAGTGAATTTTTTCTAATTCGGGGATTAAGTGTTCTTACTTCAAGATATGTGTATCCTTTACTAGCTGCCCAAGCTGCAAGGTTATCTGTCTTTCCGACTTGAACTTCAGTAGTTTCTGGAACACTGTATTGCTTTCCCCATTTGGTAACATCAAAATAAGTACCAAGATTTTCAAAGATTTCTTTAAAAGCAATAATTCTGAAGATATACCTTGAGGTTTCATTATTCAGATAGAGATCATAGAAGTTATTCTGAAACTGATAAGCCATATCGCTAGAAATACCAGATGAACCTCTATTATAAGCAGCCATTGCAAGAGTCCAGTTTCAAAACTTCTCATAAGATTTTTTGAGATATTGAATTGCCGCATCAGTAGCTTTTTCTGCGTGATACCTTTCATCGATAGCGTCGTCAACTCTCAAATTGTATGCTTTTGCAGTTGCGGGCATAAATTGCCAAAGCCCCGCAGCTCCCGCACTACTCACTGCAGTTTCTCTTAGAGCAGATTCCGCAAGAACCAGATAAAAAACATCAGAAGGAAGTCAGGCTTCTCTTAGCTTTTTATCAATCATTGGTTTAAAGAGCGGTAATCTTTTCCAGATCATGAGCATTTGATCTTCATTCATTTTATTAACCGCAAGCTCCCTATCAAGTCTCTCAATATTGAACTGATGAGTTTTATCCAATAAGATTTTCTCTCCTGCCAATACTTGAGGACGGTCATTCTCATGAAATCGGCTTCATCCAAGAGTAATCTGAAAAACACCAATCAGCACTACAAGCGCCAAAACAGCTAAACCAAATTTTGAAGGCTTGCTCATCTGAGTCAAAAATCTCATCATCGTTTGCACATAAAAAATAAATCTGACTCAAGTCTAGAGATTCGCCTCGCTTTTACAAGGTGTTTTCTCTCGAGCAACATAATCTTTTGAAAAACAGGAGAAAACAGATATAAAGGGAGGTAAGTGCTTCTTTTAGCGAAAAAGTAGCCTTTTTAAGCAACTAATTCAGAAAAATGTTAGAATATGGCGGTTTTCGAGTAGAACAACAAGTAGGAAATAATGCTTTTGCCTATGAAGAAAGAAAACCAAACCCTAAATTATGGATTCCACAGCTGATTTCGGATTGATTAGAAAAACTCGCTCTTGGAGCCGAAACAGTCTTTGCAGAACTTAATCATCAGGGGAAACTTCAACTTTTTAGCGGGCTTCAGAATTTTCTTTTTTTTGAAAAAAACTGAGTCCCTGTCTATATTTTTGATAATCATAATCACGCCTTAGCTTTTCGGTATCGTGAACTTTTCAAAAACAACCTTTCTAAAGGAATCCTTCTTCTTCATCTTGATCAACATTCTGATATGAAGAGTAATCCGTTTAGTATCCAGCAGGAAAACTGGGAATCTATCTGCTCTTTTACCCAAAACTGCTGTAATGTGGGAAATTTTATTCTTCCAGCACTCAATTCCGGCTTAATTTGAGAAGTCTCACAAATGAGGAGCGAATATGCTTTATTGCAATCCAAAATCCCAAATAAGGACTATATTTTTGATATTGATTTGGATTTTCGAGCTCCAGAAATGGGAATAAGCAATTTTGAGCAAACGATAAAAAATACTAAAAATCTGATCTCATCTGCGAAAATGGTAACAATCGCGACTTCTCCATACTTTCTTGATCAAAAGCAAGCTTTAGAGCTTATTAAACTCTTGTGTTTGGAAGATTTGACAGGTAATATGCGACAAAAATAAACTTTACACTTTAGTAAGGGGTAAAATCAGGCTTCTCCTTGCTTTTGAGTGGGGATTCACTATTATACCAAAAACTTTATCCTTCCTGCTTCACGCTAATGGGACAGATTAGAAACTTTTGTATTATTGCACACATTGATCACGGAAAGTCTACACTAGCAGACAGAATGCTGGAAATCACAGGATCTGTAAGAAAAGTTGATCATTCTCAAATGCTGGACCGCATGGATATTGAACAAGAAAGAGGAATTACCATTAAACTGACTCCAGCTAGAATGCAGCGGAAAGGCTATGAACTTAATTTGATTGATACGCCAGGACACGTAGATTTTCAGTATGAAGTTTCTCGTTCACTTGCCGCAGTAGAAGGAGCGATACTTCTGATTGATGCAAGTCAAGGAATCCAGGCTCAGACACTTTCGACCCTCTATCAAGCCATGGATCAAGGATTAGACATCATTCCCGTTCTCAATAAAATTGATCTCCCAGCTGCAAATCCAGATAGAGTAGCAGGGGAGATTGAAAATGTCATCTGAATCTCAAAAGAAGAGGTAATCTGCGTATCAGGGAAAACAGGACAAAACATTGACCTTGTACTTGATGCTATTATAGAGAGGTTTCTTTCACCTGAAGCATTTAAGCAAAAATATCCAAAAAAATTCTGACTTTAATCATTAAAAGTATCTTAAATCAAGATTTTACAAATTTTTCTCTCTTATTACTATCTCATAATACCCTAGAAACTAACTGGGAAAAAGAGCGTTAAAACAATGCTCTTTTTCTTCTTTATAAAAAAAGTCCATTTTTTTTTGCTTTTTTTGGAAATTTAGAATATACTTAGATGTAAATTTTAGTTTATTACAAGCTATTGCGATGAAAAAACAGCTTTCTTTACTTGCTTTGCTTGCATTAGGAGCTTGAGCGGTCTCTGCAGCGAATCTTGATCTTAATCAGGTTTTTGATCAGAATCTTGGATATGGATATACCGAGAATCAAAACATTCAAGCTTTGGGATTCCAAGATGCTAATGGAACAAAAAATCCAAGTAAATTTTTAGTGAAAACGCCAATTCTCAAGGATGCAAAGGATTCTGCTGTAGGGGAATACTATGTTCTTCTGTGAGATAAACCAATGGTGAACTATGTTTCTGGTGAACGTTCTCTCAACCTAAGAAACGATCTACTTGAACTTCCTGTATATTCTACCATGGATATTGAAGGAGAGGTAGAACTTGGGATTGATGCAAGTGCCGTAAACACAGGGACATCCTATTATGGAGTAGTTGTCCCAGTTGATGATAACGTTCTTTATGGAAAGTATTCAAGAGAGTTCTGTTTTAACTTTGCAAATCAGAGATTTGCTCAGGGAGAAGCTTGTGCGACCTTTGATAATCCTAAGGGAGTAAAGGTAGCAAGTACAGATAACTCATTGAATGCACTAGAGAGTTCAGATGATGTTGAACACAACGCTGCAGGAGCAGATATGAACTTGGCAGATATTTCTCACTCAGTAAAGGGAAATGTTATAACATTGACTTGGACTGCCGTTCCAGGATCTTCAAATGTTGAAATCAAGGTATATGACGAAAAAACAGCAGATTACCAAACTCTTGCAACAGTACCAATGTCTCAAGAAAAATATGAATATACCTATGAAAATACGCCTAAGGAATTAATCTTTGCTTTCATTCCAAAAGATAGTAAAGGAAAGGAAAAGAGATATAACGTTAATGTAAGAGAAGAGGAAGATGTAAAGCCTGAAATTAAAAATGTTCCAGCAACAGGACCAGTTGAAAATGTTCTAGTGATGGCTGGAATTACATTGATGCTTTATGCTGGTTATAGAGTATTCCAAAAGAGAAGAGCATAAATACTACTTTTCCCAAAAATATGAAAGACTCATTATTTTAAATGGGTCTTTTTTCTAAAACTTCTCTTTACAACAGTCATAGATTTTAGTATAAAAAAGAAAAAGCTTTATTATATTGGAAAAAGTGATAATGATGGTAAAATTTCAGGATCTGCCTTGGACCGAATGAGAAGACGTTTTTCTCCTTTTAGACAAGCTTTTTCCCGTTCCTCAAAAGGTCGCTCTAGGGATTTCATGAGGAAGTGATAGTATGTACTTGGCATTTTTGATGGCGAGTTTTTGGGAGAAGAAAAATCGAACAAAGGATCAGCTTTTTTTCCTTCATTGTAATCATCAAGTAAGAAAAGAAAGTTCTGACGAGCAAAAATTCTTGAGTGATTTTTTTCAGGATTGGAATTTTGTAGTTTTTATCAGAGAAAAAAACTGATCTCCGACAGAAAATGAACTCAGAAACCGAAGATATGCGTGCTTCCAAAAGTTCTGCCAAGAAAATCAGATTCCAACCTTGGTTTTATGACATCATCTTAATGATAGGATCGAAACCTCTATGATGAACCTCATTCGTGGCTGTGGACTAAAAGGACTTCTTAATATGCATATTCAAGACCATCATCCACTCCTTCCGTCTTGTATAAAGCTTATGAGACCTTTATTATGATTTACAAAAAAAACAATCGAAGAAAACTGCCTTCGTCTACACATCCCTTTTTTTCAGGATGAGACGAATACAAATCCAGAGGTTAGCCTCAGAAACCATATCAGAAACAAGATTCTTCCCCTTTTCGAAGACTTGAGCTTTGAAACAGCCCAAGGAAGCTCCTTTCTCGAAAGTCGAAAAACAATTTATCATGAGTTAGAAAAGCAAGATAAATCTGATCCTCTGAAACGGCTTATCCCGATCAAAAAGAATCCCTATCGGAATGCAGAAGAGGCATTTCAATGAACGATCCCCAAAAATAGTAGAAAAGATACTTCGGTATTGGTAAGTTTATTGCAGGCATTAGATATCACAGTAAGAAAGTGAGAACTTCAAGAATTAGAAAATTGGATCGCTAATGGAACTGGAATCCAGGAACTAGATGGACGAACGATCTTTCTTTCTCACGATCAAGTATTTATCATCAAGGCGAAGCCAAGGTTTTGGGAAAAAGAGTTGCATTTAGAAAAAAAAATTACTGAGGGAGGCGTGCAATCTTTTGGAAAATTTCAGCTGGATATTCCAAAAAAACTGATAAATGCAACGTTGAGATTTCCAAGACCGGGGGACTATTTCCACTGAAAACTCCTCAAAAAGCGAGCAATCAACCAAAAAATCCCTATCTTCCGAAGAAACTCACTTCCTCTTGCAGAAAAAGATGGAAAAATTATAGTTGTCTTTGAGCCAGCACATCTGATTTTTTAACCTTACTCGCTCAGCAATGGAAATTCTACACCAAATTTGAACAAAGATCTTAGACGTCAGCTTATTTATCTTTCAGAGTTTCAAGCAAATCACTTGACTTTCAGAGCCATATGCGACGATTGTTTTTCGATTAATCTGTTCGTATCTTATCATTTTTGTGTTAATCCTCCCTTTGCAAAGGTTGCTAAAAAAGAAAAAAATCAGACTTCAAAAGGAGGTTGTAGCCGCTGTCGACGAAATGATTTATCTTTTAGCAAGGACTCAGCATCTCAAGCAGTTAAACCTTAAAAATCTGGGAGGAAGCCCAAATATTGCATTAATGAAAAGTATTTTTACCAAGGGGAATTATAATTATATTCAGAGTTCTTCTCTTATCCTTGAAAACATGCACAAAGTCGAGAGTCTGCTTGGAGAAAAGGTAATCCCTGGAGAAAAAGAGCAGAATTTCACCCGCCTCCTAAAACGTATTCACTTTGTTAGCTTCTTTGAGGGAGTTTTTAGAGGGATACTTACTATCGCAACATTGGGAATTTTTGCATTGATAGGGTAGTCTTGATCTTTTACTGAGAGTTTTTATGGCTATCTTTCCCTAATACAACATAGCTGAACAAGTAGGGAAGAATTGCAACTGAGTTGAGCACTTTTCTAAAGTTTCTTTTGGGATCAACAATCACTCTATAGAGCCATTCCAATTTCAAGGTTCTCAGAAATTTTGGTGCTCTCTTTTGACCTTTCCCGGAGATAAAGTCAAATAATCCTCCAGTATTAAAAACAAGAAGCTCATTTTGCTGGATTTTCTGGTAATTTCTACTTGTCCAAAGCTCTTGTAAAGGAATCTGAGGAGTCGACCTCGCAACAAGAAGAATATTGGTAGTATCTTGGTATTGCTTTAGTGCAGTCTGTGCACCAGCCCAGTCAAAATCAGAGTAACCATCCTGACTGTAAATAACATTATATCCTTGAAATTTTAGCTTCTCTTCAACGATCTTGAGATATTCCGCTTTTGTTCAATAGAGGAGCAGGCATAATCTCTGGCTTCCATACTTCTTTTTCGCCTCAGAAAGAAAGTATGGCACAAAATCTGTCCCATTTAAGTTGGGTAATCGGTAGCGATCGGTATGAATACGCCTAAAAAGTCTCGCAAAAAAGTAAAAAATCTGAAGTGCAATACCATCTGGTAGCAAAAAATCAGATTTTAAAAGGATTTTCTTGTATTCTCTCTCTTTTTCTGTTTTATACTTATTATCCTTAAAAAGCTTTTGTGCAACAATGTTGGCAAAATACACAAAATTCACAACAGCAAATTTCTGCTGCTGATAAACAGAAAGTATCGATTCTACTGCTTGTTGAGCTGACGCTGTAAAAAATTTCTCCAAAAGCGGTTTCATCTGCCTTCAAAAACTAAAAATACTGACACTAGTATAAAGAAATGCCCGTCTCTTGCAAGAGGAAACAAATACTCAAGCAAATTGCCCTTGAAAAACCTGTAGTTTTTCCTATCCTTACAAACCGATCGGTTTTTATCTCAGAACTAAGCTACTCTTAATGATTAAAAAAGCTTTCTTTTCACTTGTAGTAATCGCACTTTCACTATTAACATCCTTTTCTAGTGCCAATGAAAAAAATGCAACTTACCTTTACTTTTACGGTCAAGGATGTGGGCATTGTCACACCGTAGAAAAATATTTTGAAAAAACTGATATCGATGAGAAAGTTCAGCTCCAAAAGTACGAAATATGGTTCGACGCTACAGGGCGTCAAAAGCTTGTAGACATCTTGCCTTCAATCGGCTTATCCCTAAATGACGTCGGAACCCCTTTTCTTGTAATGATAAACGGAGCGCAGAAAGAGTACCTCATGGGAAGCACCCCCATCATTGAATACTTTTCTGCTCTTGCGAACGAGTGAGCAGATCAAAAAGCTGACACTTGATCGAGCAACCCCACAAATCCAACCGAACTTTCACCACAAAACGCATTATCGTCTAGTGGAAAGGTGGAGGACAGCAACACAGAAGAATCGGAAACCTCAGACCAGCTAGCTCTAACGACTTGAAGCACACAAACTTGAAATACGAGTACAGAAACCTGACTCCTGTCCTCTTGAGCTGCTAAGATGTGAACGGAGGAAAATATCGCTTCACAGCCCAAAAAGTTTATTCCAATTCTGCTTTCAGGAGCTCTTTCTGATAGTATTAATCCCTGTGCCTTTGCGGTAATGCTTCTTTTACTAGCGACTATCCTCTCCAAATCCAAAAGTAAAAAGAAAACAATCTTCGCAGGGATCCTTTTCTGCTTGGCAATTTTCCTTTCCTACTTCCTTCTAGGCTTAGGTTTCCTAAAGCTTCTTTACGCGACAACCATGCAATATACGACAATCTTTAAGCGAGGGGTCGGGCTTCTCGGAATTTTGATTGGGCTAGCAAATCTAAAAGATTATTTCTGGTATGGAAAAGGCTTTGTTATGGAGGTGCCACTGGCATGGAGACCTAAAATGATGAAACTGATCCAAGCGGTAGTTTCTCCAGGATGAGCGTTTATTATCGGGATTATCGTGAGTCTATTCCTTTTACCGTGTTCGTCAGGACCTTACGTAACAGTTCTTCTTCTGCTCGGTGCAGAAAGCTCCGGTTTAAATTCTTTGGGAATCGCATACCTCCTGCTTTATAATCTGATTTTCATCCTTCCAATGATCGTCATCACCGTGATGGTCGGTGGCGGACGAACTTCCGCAGAAACCCTCTGAAAGCGAAAGAATAAACATACAAAGCTGATCCACCTCATCGTTGGACTCCTTATGTTGATTCTTGGATTGTATATTATTGGAACAATATACCGAGCCGCTTAAACTTGGTTGCTGATTGTTGCTAAAGCTCATTGTGTTTTTATATAGCTAGATGTCCATTGCTGATGCCAGAGCAAAAACCTATCGCGATAGAATCCTCATGGAAAGCCGTTCTGCAGGATGAATTTCAAAAACCCTATTTCGCAGAGATCAAAACCTTCTTAAAGTCCGAAATAGAGAGAGGTCAGATCGTTTATCCACAGGGGAAAGACATTTTTAATGCCTTCAATCTCACTCCTTTCGATGAGGTAAAGGTCGTCATCCTTGGGCAAGATCCTTACCATGGGGAAGGAGAGGCACATGGACTAAGTTTTTCCGTTCCTCAAGGGGTCAGAATTCCTCCTTCCTTGAGAAATATCTTCAAAGAATTAAAATCTGACTTAAATATCGATCCGCCTGCGAGCGGCAACCTCGAGCAGCGAGCAAAGCAGGGCGTCCTTCTCCTAAACGCAGGACTGACCGTCCGCAAAGACGCACCTAATTCGCACAAAGACATCGGACGACACCTCTTTACCGACCAGGTGATAAAAAAACTTTCAGACCAAAAGACCGGTCTCGTTTTCATCTTGCGAGGTGCCTTTGCCCAACAAAAAGAAACCCTAATCGATAGAGACAAACACTTTATCATCAAGTCCCCGCATCCTTCTCCATTCTCGGCAGACAGAGGCTTTTTCTGAAGCAAACCGTTTAGCACCTGTAATGAAATGCTCGAAAGCATCGGAAAGAACACAATTAACCGAGCCCTTTCTGCTTAAGAGTAAAAAATCTGATCCTTCCCCCCTTGAAGCCCCCTCGCAAACGACAAAAAAGCCCCTTTCCAGAGGCTCAATTATAAAAAACAATATCAGAATAGCTTCTTCTGAGATAACCTCTACCAGAGCTTACTGCCCAGCCATGATCCATCGATCCTCTATCACTGAAAAAATACTTCAAAACTCCCAATTCTCTAGTCTGTTGTAAGAGACAAAAAACAGATATTCCTTCTCATTATTGGCAATCTTACGAAGATCATAACCTCAAAAATTAGCAATAGGATACCCTTTCTCCACAGGAAGAGAAGAATAAATAGTTCATCAAGAAGTCATTCCCAGATAAATTGCTTCATCTTCACGGATAGACTTCTCATCCTTAGGGAAAATCCACCACAGTTCCATGCGAGGCTTCGCCCGAGGAAAGTCACATTCACTCAGCTCCTCGCAGGAAAATACCTCTCTCTTCAGTTTTCCCTTCACAAAAAAAGCCCTTTTCGTCCCAGGAGGATAGGCAATCTTCCAGTCCCACCAAAGGACTTCAGTGTTATCAGGAATGGCAGGGTAGCCCTCCCGGGTAAATTTCTGTCCGTCAACACTCTCCCATGTATGAGGAGTCTCAGGTTCAGTAGGGAGCGTAGGAAAAAGAAAGCTATACATCGCAAACATTCCCAGTATCAACATTCACATCTTTATAAGCAACGCAGATAAAACATCCGCATTCTAAAGAAAAGCCCCAGGATTTCCACCCTTTCTTGAAGAGATAAAAAGAGAGAAAAACCTGACTTTCTCCTACTTTCCGAGTTGCAACTTCCGCCCCCCTTGAAAAAAGCCCCCTCGCAGGGAGTTTGCAACCCGTGCAAAGAGTGAAAAAGGCCCCTCGCAAGGAGTTTACAGCTCGTGCAAAGAGTGGAAAAGGACCCTCGCAGGGAGTTTGCACACCGTGCAAAGGGTGGAAAAGGACCCTTGCTGGGAGTTTGCATACCATGCAAAGAGTGGAAAAGGACCCTCGCAGAGAGTTTGCAGCCCGTGAAACGACCAAAAAGGACCCTCGCAGGAGGTTTGCACACCGTGAAACGACAAAAAAGCCCCCTTTTTCTTCACTTGCAGCTCGTGCAAACCCCAAAAATGCACCATTCCGCCCCCTTGCAAGCCCTGCAAGCCCAAAAAATGCTCCATTCTGACCCCTTGCAAGCCCTGCAAACCCAAAAAATGCT